>LNFM01000637.1_pt1 | contig 87317 bp, 86 predicted proteins | sample 596031 | NCBI WGS metagenome assembly LNFM01 (sample SAMN04254537, study PRJNA301005) | activated carbon metagenome | isolation source: dual media filters at the Ann Arbor, Michigan drinking water treatment plant | place: USA: Ann Arbor | reverse complement strand
TCCAGGCCGGCCTGATGGGCCTGCTCGATGCTTCCGACAATTTCGACAGCACGCAGGGCGCGCAGTTCGAGACCTATGCGGTGCAGCGCATCCGGGGCTCGATGCTCGACGAACTGCGCCAGGCCGACTGGCTGCCGCGCAACGTACGCAAGAACCTGCGCAAGATCGAGGCTGCGGTCGCGAAGCTCGAGCAGAAGTTCGGCCGCCAGCCCAACGAGACCGAGCTGGCCGGCGAGATGAACGTGCCGCTCGCGGATTACCAGCACATGCTGAGCGACGCCCGAGGCTCGCAGCTGCTGCACTACGAGGATTTCCAGGAGTCCGACGACAACGACTTCTTCGACTTCTTCCTCGCCGACAACCAGTCGAACCCGCTGGCCATCATCGAGGACAAGGGCTTCCGCCAGATGCTGGTCAATGCGATCAGCAACCTTCCGGAGCGCGAAAAGCTGGTGATGGGCCTGTACTACGAGAAGGAGCTCAACCTGAAGGAGATCGGCCAGGTGCTCGGCGTCAGCGAATCACGCATCTGCCAGCTGCACAGCCAGGCGGTTGCCCGGCTGCGTGCGCGGATGAAGGAGTGGACGCAGAACCCGTGAGCTCGGCCGGGGCACAGCACAGCCCGGCGCGCGGGCGCTACTGATGGACCGGATCAGCATCGCCGGTCTGGCGCTCGGCCTCGCCGCCATCATTGGCGGGTTGATCCTCGAGGGAGGACATCCGGCTTCGCTGCTGCAGGTCACCGCCTTCTTCGTCGTGGTGGGCGGCACCACCGGTGCGGTGATGCTGCAGAGTTCCGCCGAACAGTTCTCCGACGCGATGCGCCTGGCGCGCTGGGTGTTCAAGCCGCCGGTGCATGAGCCGAAGAAGCTGATCGGACGGGTGTCGGGCTGGAGCCAGATCGCGCGCCGCAGCGGCCTGCTCGCGCTCGAGACCGCGATCGACGCCTCGCGCCAGCCGTTCGAGCGCAAGGGCCTGCAGTTGCTGGTCGATGGTGCCGAGCCGAACGTGCTGCGCGAGGCGCTCGAACTCGAGATCAACGCCTTCGAGGCGCGCCACCGTGCCGCGGCGAAGGTGTGGGAAGCCGCCGGCGGCTATGCGCCGACGGTGGGTATCCTGGGCGCGGTGATGGGGCTGATCCAGGTGATGGAGAACCTGACCGACCCGGCCAAGCTGGGTGCCGGCATCGCGGTTGCCTTCGTGGCCACCATCTATGGCGTCGGGCTGGCGAACCTGGTGTTCCTTCCGATCGCCAACAAGATCAAGGCGCTGATCGCGCGCGAGGTGAGCATGCGCGAGATGCTGATCGAAGGCCTGGTCGGGATCGCCAACGGCGAGAACCCGCGGTCGATCGAGATCCGCCTGCAGGGTTACCTGGTCTAGCCGCTGCGATGCCGCGCAAGCGCCCGCCAGAGGATCCGGAATCGCACGACCGCTGGCTGGTTTCGTATGCGGACTTCATCACGCTCCTGTTTGCGTTCTTCGTCGTGATGTATGCGATCTCGCAGGTGAACGAAAGCAAGTACCGGGTGCTCAGCGATTCGCTGGTGCAGGCCTTCCAGAACCCGTCGCGGCTGCCCGATGCCCAGAGCCCCACCAATTCGCCGCGCTCGATCCTCGGCAAGGAGCAGGGCGGGATCGTCGGTCCCGCGCCGGGTTCGCCCGAGGACGAGGCGGCGATCCGGGCGATGATGGCGCGCATGCGCGAACTCGGCGCGGAGCTGTCGACGATGCTCGATCCGCTGGTGAAGGACGGGCTGGTGCGGGTCAGCGAGACCCGCCAGGGCCTGGTGATCGAGATCAATGCGAGCGTGCTGTTCCGGTCCGGCCAGTCCGCGCTCGAGCCGGCGGCGACCCGCACGCTGTCCGAGGTCGCCAGGGTACTCGCGCGCACCCGCAGTGCGATTGCCGTGGAAGGCCATACCGACGACGTGCCGATCGCGACGCCGGCGTTCGCCTCCAACTGGGAACTGTCGGCATCGCGGGCGGCAACCGTGGTCCGGCTGTTCGTCGAGAACGGCATCCCGGCGGCGCGGCTCACCGCGATCGGGCATGCCGACAACCAGCCGGTCGTCCCGGGTGGCAGCCCCGAGGCGCGCGCGCGCAATCGCCGGGTGGCCGTGATCATCCAGGCCGAACCCCTGCCCGGGCAGCCGCAATTGCCTCGGCCAGCCAGTCTTCCGCAGGCGCCCGCCGAACCGCCGGCGCCCGTGCCGGCCCCGGCGGCGACTGCCCCACCGGTGGCTCCGGGTGTCCCGCCCGTGGTGCCCCAGCCGCCGACCGCCGTCCTTCCGCAGAAGTGAGCGCAGGGGTGGCGCGGGGGTGAACGCAGCGTCGTCCGCGCGCAAGCGCGCCCGATCGGCCGGCGGCCGGCCCCGGGTCAGACCTTGCCGAGATTGCGCCCGGAGCCGCCCATGCGCGTCTGTCCGTCGGGACCGTACAAGGAAGGCTGGGCGCCCGAGGCGAGGGCGGACAGCAACTGCTGGTTGTGCTGCAGGCGGGTCTCGATGAGCACGCCGTTCTCGCGGTTCAGCGCCTGCGCCCGCGAAGCGGTGTCGAGCAGCCGTTGCCAGGACGCCGACAACGCGCCGGACTCGTTGCCGCCATGCACGAGCAGCCATTGCGCCATGCCGTTGCGGTCGGGGGCGAATGCCTGGCTGGTGAGATAGGCGGCGCGGCGGCGGGCCAGGTCGTTCAGCGCACCGATGCGTTCGGACTTGGAGGGCCCGATCTGCAGCAAGGCCTCGATGTCCCGCGCGGCAAGTGCCGCCTGCTCCGTCCGGAGCAGTTCGTGGAAGTCGGCGAATGCCGCCGCTTCGGCATGCAGGTCGGCGATGAATCGGGAGCGGGGGTCCGCCGGACTGGCCCGCGGCGCGGTCGGTGCGCTCACGCGCTCAGGCGGGTCCGCGCTGGAGCAGGAGTTCCTTGACGCTGGACAGCAACCGGTCCGCGACGACTTCGGAGTCGACCTTGAACCGGCCCTCGCTGATCGCGTCCTTGATTGCCTGGACCTGTGCGCCATTGACCACCGGGACGCCGGCCAGCACGCCCTCGAGTTCGTTCAGGCGCGCGGAAAGGCTGGTGATCTCGACGCTGTCACCCGCCGAGCCTCCGGCCGGTGCACGAGCGACCCGGTGACACGCGTGACCGGGGTGGAGGAAGGAATGCCGCTGTCGATCTTCATCTTCATGAGCTCATTTACGACCGGGGAGGCAGAACCTTTAGGGGCGATCCGCACGAAAGAAGATTCGGGTGGATCGGAAGAAACCATGCGGCCCGCTATCCGCTATGGTGCGTCAGTCATTGACTCTACGCAAGGGGTGCGCCCGACGTCATCGTCCAGACTTGATGCAGGCCCGGCTGCCGCGGCGCTCCCGCCCCCCGCCGACGACTTACTGGATCACCACCACGCCGTTGGAGCGGACGATGCCGCGGACGGTCTTGCCCGATCCGACACGGACGTCGACGCCCTGTCCGACCGCCGCGTTGCCCAGCGCCCTGCCATCGGACGTCACGCTCAATGTCGCCGACTCATAGACCACGCGCACGGCCTGCCCGTTCACGACGGCAAGCACCTGCTTGAGGTTCTCGGCACGCAGCACGCCGCCTGCCTGCACGGGCGAAGCCAGCACGCGTCCGACCGCGAGGTTGGGATCCTGCAGCACCGACGCCGGCAGGGCAGTCAGTTCCTCGATGCGGGTGGCCAGGTCGCCGGCATCCACGACGCTGCCCGCCATCAGGGCACGGGTGGCGACCACCACCGGCGCGGAAACCCTTACCGAGGCCGGCACGTATACCTGCCAGGCCTGCGGCCTCAGGCAGCGCACCCCCACCGACACCTGTCCCCAGGGTCTTGTGCCAGGGGCCATGAACGCCTGCATCTCGTCGCAGGCCGGCAGGCGGCTTCGGTCATCGAGCGGGTTCACCGTGATGCGAACCTCGCCGGGCAGCGATGCGGTCTGTTCCTGCAGGTGGCGCTGCACCGACTGCAGGATGCGTTCGTTCTGGAGCAGGGTGGCCGGTGACGGGGCTGCGGGCACCGTCGCCGGCGCGGGCTGCGCGGCCACCGGCGCGGCGCCGAGCGACACGCACAGCAGCAGGAGGATCCGCAGCATCGCGGGCCGCTGGCACCGGGCTCCGGCCGCGGTGGGCGGCGGCGGGCAGGGGCGGGCGGCGGTTGACGCACGGCAGGTGCCGTCGGCGGCGAATCGGGGCATGGTCGGCAGCGTTCCGGGGCGGGCGGCGAAGCTTTCGCGGCAATCGTGGCTAAAGAATCAGGGTCGGCATGACGTTACAGCACAGTCCACCACCTTGTCAGCCTCTTGAACGGATCAGGCATGCAGAGTGTCAAACCGGCGGCCGTTGCGCCTACAGTCCCCACCGCCTCCACAGCGAAGACCCCGACCGATATCGCGCGGGAGACGCTGCGCATGCTGGCGATCCGGAAGCTCGCCCCGACGCCCGACAACTATCAGCACTGCTACGAGGAGATTTCCGGGACCCAGGGGCAGCACGCCGGCGACGGGCTGGAGCCGATGCTCGGCGCCTTGCGCGAACTGCCGCGCATCGATTCCACCCTGAAGGAGCCGGTGGCACGCCTTCAGCGTGCGCTGGTGAGCCGGAACTGGAAAGCCTTCGGCGCCGAGATCCTTGCGCTGCGGCAGGATGGCGCAGGGATCGACACGTCAGCGACGACTCTTGCCGGACATGGTGCGGCCGGCACCGCACCGGCAGTCATCGAAGCGGACGACGGCGTCGCCTGGCCCGACGCCATCCGTGAACTGCTCAAGCAGTACGAACTGCGCCATGCGGCGGTGTCGCCGATGCAGAAGCATGAGGGTCTCGAGCGCGTGCTGGGCGCATTCGGGCGGTCTCCGTTGCTGAAGGACAAGCTGCTTGCGCTGGTCAGTTCCTGGGGCTCCGTCCGTTCCGGTGGCGCCGCAGTCGACGTGTCCCCGCCGGCGACCGCCGCGGCGCCGGCGGGCGACAGCGCGGCCGGGCAGTCCATGCCCCTGGCCGCCGGTGCCCTGTCGCGCCTCGACATGTCCGCATCCACGGTGTCCTCCGCCGAGACGCTGCGCCGGCTGCTGGCCGAGGTGCTGCGCAACGATGTCGCGCCGCGCTTCGTGATCGAGCCCTCGCTCAACGCCGAACTGATCAACCTGGCGGATCTTGCGGGCAAGGCCGATTCCGCCGAAACCTGCAACGAACTCGCCACGCGCCTGAATTCATTCTGGAAGGCGGCGGCGGACTCACGCAACCTGGATGGCCAGCTGGTGCCCGACCTGATGGGGCTGGTCCGGCTGCTGGTCGAGAACATCGGTGAACTGGTGGACGACGACCAGTGGATCGGCGGCCAGGTCGAGGTGATGCGCCAGCTGATGGCGCAGCCGCTGACCCATGAATTGCTGACGGATGCGCAGTCGCGGTTCCGCGAGATCATCCTGCGCCAGGGCACGTTGAAGCACAGCCTCGCCGATGCGAAGAGCACCCTGAAGGACATGATCGGCATCTTCATCGAGCGGTTGGGCGAGATGTCCGACAGCACCGCGGTCTACCACGAGAAGATCGGCGTCTATGCGGACCGCATCGAGAGGACCGAAGACATCGGCAGCCTGAAGGACGTCCTCGACGGCCTGATGGGCGACATGCGGTCGATGCAGGATGACGCGATGCGTTCGCGCGACGAGGTGGCCGCCGCACGCCAGCAGGCCGAAGCCGCAGAAACGAAGATCCGCCAGCTCGAGGTCGAACTGGAGGAGATCAGCGAGAAGGTGCGCGAGGATGCCCTCACCGGCAGCCTGAACCGGCGCGGGCTGGACGAGGCCCTGACCCGCGAGACCGCGCGCGCGGAACGCTACGGCAATGCGCTCTGCATCTCGGTGCTCGACCTCGACAACTTCAAGAAGCTGAACGACACGCACGGACACCATGCAGGCGACGAGGCGCTGGTCCACCTGGTGAAGGTGGTCAAGTCGCTGCTGCGGCCGAGCGACAGCATCGGCCGCTTCGGCGGCGAGGAGTTCGTGATCCTGCTGCCCGAGACGACGCTCGAAGCCGGCAAGATCGCGATCGAGCGGCTGCAGCGTGAACTGACCAAGCAGTTCTTCCTGGCCAACAACGAGAAGCTGCTGATCACGTTCAGTGCCGGCGTTGCCCAGCTGCGCCCCGGCGAGACCGAAGCCGAAGTCGTGAAGCGGGCCGACCAGGCGATGTACCGCGCCAAGCAGGCCGGCAAGAACCGGGTCATCGCCGACATCTAGTCCTCCGTGTGCCGTGGCACCGGTTGCCGCCTGCGGCAATCGATGCCGCGGCGGCAACCCCCCGGAAACCCCGGGAAGGTCCGCGCGGACGACTGCAAGTAATTGAAGAAAAAGCATTTCCTGGCGCATCGAGGCGCTGGCACGGTAATCGCAGTACAGCAGGGGCCATTCCCCACCTTGCCGCCTTGCCATGACGACCAGCCGCCTCGACCAGCACTTCGATTACCGCCTCCAGGTGATGAACCTGCGCGCCGCCCGCCAGCAGGTGCTGGCGACCAACATCGCGAACGCGGACACGCCCAACTACAAGGCGCGTGACATCGACTTCAAGACCCACCTTGCGCGCATCCAGTCGGGCGAGGGCGGCTTCTCGATGGCGCGGACCCATGGCGGGCATATCGCTCCGACGTCCGGCGTCGCCGGCTCGGGCGGCGCGAAGTACCGCGAGGTGGTGCAGGGCTCGATCGACGGCAACACCGTCGACATGAACACCGAGATGGCCCGATTCACCGAGAACTCGATCAAGTACCAGGCCGACGTCGCCTTCATGCAGTCGCGCGTGAGCGGCCTGCAGCGCGCCATCTCGGGCCAGTAGTCCCGGCACCCGCCAACCTCCGGACGGACACCCAGCGAACATGTCGATGAATGCCGTATTCGAGATCGCCAGCTCCGCGATGGCCGCGCAGTCGAAGCGGCTGAACGTGGTCGCCAGCAACCTTGCGAACGTGGACAGCGCAGCCAGCTCGACCGGCGGCGCCTACAAGGCGAAGCAGGTGGTGTTCAGCGCGCAGCCGGTCGGCCGCGACAAGTCGGCGATCGGCGTGCAGGTCGCGCGCGTGATCGAAGACCCTTCGCCGCCGCGCCTGCAGTTCGATCCGAACCACCCGCTGGCCGATGCCCGCGGCTACGTCACCATGCCCAACGTCGACGCCGTCGAGGAGATGGTCAACATGATCTCCGCCTCGCGCGCCTACCAGACCAACGCGGACGTGATGAATGCGGCGAAGACGATGGCGCTGCGCACGCTGTCGCTGCTGCAGACCTGATCGCCGAACCGACCCGAGGAGCCAGGCAATGTCCACCGTACTGCCCGCCGTAAACAGCGCCGCGACCGTCCTTCCGCGATCGTCTGTCCCGGGCGACCTGGTCGACGCGACCCCCGACGACAGCCAGGACCGCTTCCTGAAGCTGCTGGTCACCCAGATGCGCAACCAGGATCCGCTCAATCCGATGGACAACGCGCAGGTGACCACCCAGCTCGCGCAGATCAGCACGGTCAGCGGCATCGACAAGCTGAACACCTCGCTCGAGGGCATGGCCAGCGCGATGTCCGCCACGCAGAACGCATCGCTGATCGGGCGCAGCGTCGTCGTCTCGAGCGACCTGGTGCGCTTCGACGGCACCAACCCGGTGACCGTCGGCGTCGAACTCGCTTCGTCGGCCGACAAGGTCGGCGTGTCCATCGTCGATGCCAGCGGCCGGGTCGTGCGCAGCATGGCGTTCGGCGCGCTGCCTGCGGGCACGTCCACCTTCGCCTGGGACGGGCGCAACAACGCCGGCGACCGGGTGAAGGGCGGCGACTACACGCTGCGCATCGACGCGGCCGCGGGCAGCAAGGCGGTCGCCGCGAGCGGGCTCGTCTCCGGCGTCGTCGACAGCGTGAGCATGCAGGGCGCGTCGTCACGCCTCAACTTGCGCGGCCTCGGCGCGGCCGACGTCTCGCAGGTCCGGCGCATCGACTGATACCGAACACCCATTCGTCAAACAGCAGATACCTGCAGCTATCCCAGGAGAACCAGATGAGCTTCCAGACCGGATTGAGTGGACTGAACAGCGCCGCCCGCAACCTCGACGTGGTCGGCAACAACGTGGCTAACGCGAACGTCACCGGCTTCAAGGGTTCGCGCGCGCAGTTCGCGGACGTGATGGCGGCATCGCTCACCGGCGGCGGCTCGAACGCCGTGGGCATCGGCACCAAGGTCGGCACCATCGCCCAGGACTTCACCCAGGGCACGATCAGCGTGACCAACAACCCCCTGGACGTGGCGATCTCCGGCAACGGCTTCTTCCGGATGACCCAGAACGGGGCCGTCTCCTACAGCCGCAACGGCGAATTCCAGATCAACAACCAGGGCGACATCGTCAACGCCCAGAACTACAACCTGACCGGCTACATGGCCGACATCAACGGCACCATCCTGCCGAGCCAGCCGGTCCCGTTGCGGATCTCGACGGCAGACGTCGCCCCGACCTCGACGTCGGAATTCGACGCGGTGTTCAACCTCGATTCGCGCCGGCCGGCGATTACCCTGCCGTTCAACGCGAACGACCCTGCGACGTACACCAACACCACCGCGAGCACGGTCTTCGATTCGCTCGGCAATCCGCATGTGATCGAACTGTTCTTCGCGCGGACGGCGACACCCGGGCAGTGGGCGATCTACGGTACCGTGGACAATTCGGCGACGCCCAACCTGACCGGCCTGCCGGCCACCCTTAACTTCGACACCAACGGGCAGTTGACCACCGCCATGCCGATCGCCGGCGTGACGATGCCGGTCACCGGCGGGGCGGCCTCGCCGCTGACGGTGCAGTTCGACTTCCGCGGCTCGACGCAGTTCGGTTCCGACTTCGGCGTGACCGCCCTCAGCCAGAACGGCTTCGCCTCCGGCAAGCTGGCCGGATTCAACATCGCCTCGGACGGGGTCATCCGCGGCCGCTACACCAACGGCCAGACGCGCGACCTTGGCCAGATCGTGCTCTCCACCTTCGTCAACGCACAGGGACTGAACCCGCTAGGCGAAGGACAGTTCGCCGAGACGCCGCGGTCCGGCCTTGCCGTCACCGGCGCACCCGAGACCGGAACCCTCGGCTCGCTGCAGGCCGCGGCACTCGAGGCAGGCAACGTCGACCTCACCGAGGCACTGGTCGACCTGATCACCGCGCAGCGCAACTACCAGGCAAACGCGCAGACGATCAAGACGAACGATGCAGTGATGCAGACCCTCGTCAACCTGCGCTGACCGCCAGCTTCCCGGACCGAGGACCTGAATGGACCGCCTGATCTACATTGCCATGAACGGCGCGAAGCATGCGCTGTCCAAGCAGGCCGCCACGTCCCACAACCTGGCGAACGTGACGACCGATGGCTTCCGCTCGCAGTACAACAGCGCGCGGGCGGCGGCGGTGATCGGCCCGGGCCAGCCGACCCGCACGTTCGTGGTCGACTCGACGGTCGGCACCAACTTCGCGCCCGGCCCGATCGACCATACCGGCCGTGCCCTGGATGTCGCCGTAGAAGGGCGGGGCTGGATCGCCGTGCAGACCCCCGATGGCCGCGAGGCCTACACGCGCAGCGGGGCGCTCGAGATCAATGCCAACGGGCAGCTGCAGACCAAGGCCGGCCTGAACGTCATCGGCGACGGAGGCCCGATCGCGGTCCCGCCCGACACGCGAATCAGCATCGGACGCGACGGTACCGTGTCGACGATCCCCACGGCCGGCATCCCGAACATCACCAACGCGGTCGGCCGCATCAAGCTGGTCGATCCGAACGAGCGTGACCTGGTGCGCGGCGACGACGGCCTGTTCCGTCTGTCCAGTGGCCAGCCGGCAGCGGCCGACAACAACGTCGCGCTCGCGTCCGGGGCCCTGGAGCGCAGCAATGTCAATGCGGTGTCGGCGATCACCGACATCATCTCGCAGGCCCGCCACTTCGAGCTGCAGATCCGCCTGGTGCAGACCGCGGACCAGAATGCACGCGCCGCAGCCCAGCTGCTCAACCTGAACGCCTGATATCCGGCACCCTGGAAAGCCCAACATGATCCGTTCACTCTGGGTAGCGAAGACCGGTCTGGAAGCGCAGCAGACAAACGTCGACGTCATATCGAACAACCTGGCCAACGTCAGCACGAACGGCTTCAAGCGCCAGCGCCCGGTGTTCGAGGACCTGCTCTACCAGACGCTGCGCCAGCCGGGCGCCCAGTCGACCCAGCAGACGCAGGTGCCGTCCGGCCTGCAGCTGGGCACCGGCGTGCGTCCCGTGGCCACCGCCCGCATCTTCACCACCGGCAACCTGCAGAACACCGGCAATCCGCTGGACCTCGCGGTGAACGGCAACGGCTTCTTCCAGGTGACGCTGCCCGACGGCTCGGTCTCCTACACGCGAGACGGCGCGTTCCAGCTCGACAACCAGGGCCAGGTGGTCACCTCGAACGGCTATCCGCTGCAGCCGACCATCACCATCCCGCCCAACGCGGTGACCATCACCATCGGCAGCGACGGCACGGTCAGCGTGCTCGCCGCCGGCGCCGCCGCGCCGACGCAGGTCGGCCAGATCCAGCTTGCGAACTTCATCAACCCGGCCGGCCTGCAGGCGCGTGGAGAGAACCTCTTCCTGGAGACGGCCGCCTCGGGCACCGCGCAGACCAACGTGCCGGGCACCAACGGCCTGGGTGCGCTCAACCAGGGATTCGTCGAGACCTCGAACGTGAACGTGACCGAAGAGCTGGTCAACCTGATCACCGCACAGCGTGCGTTCGAGATCAACTCCCGATCGATCCAGTCCTCCGACCAGATGCTGCAGAAGCTCACCCAGCTCTGATCCTGGACCGGCCCGAACCTCTCTACCGAGCGAGTCGAACATGAGTACATTCCGCCACGCCCTGATGCGTTCCCCGCTGCTCCTGCTGCTGGCGCTTGCCGCCGGCTGCAGCACCGTGCCGCCGACCAACGTGCACCAGCCGATGAGCGTGCGTCCTGCACAGCAGGCGCAGGCGGCCCCGGCCGATGGCGCGATCTTCCAGGATGGCACCGCGCGCCTGCTGCTGTTCAACGACCGCCGCGCGCGCTTCGTCGGCGACACCATCATGGTCACCATCGAAGAGCGGCTGCAGGCGAGCAACACCACCTCCAGCAGCGCCAGCCGGGAAGGCGAGACGAACGCGAGCGTGCCGTCCATCGCCGGCATGATCGGCAAGACCTTCCAGGGCCTGAGGGTGAACGCGTCTTCGAGCAATTCGCATGCGGGCAGCGGCGGCGCGTCTACCAACAACATCCTGACCGGCAGCGTGGCGGTGACCGTGATCGAGGTGTATCCGAACGGCAACCTGCTGGTGTCGGGCGAGAAGCAGGTGTCCATCGGGACCAACACCGAGTACATCCGCTTCTCCGGCGTGGTCAACCCGAACAACGTGACCGCGGCCAATACCGTGTCGTCGACGCGGGTCGCCGATGCGCGCATCGAGTTCCGCGGCTCGGGCTACATCAGCGAGGCCCAGCGCATGGCCTGGCTGGCACGCCTGTTCCTCACCTTCCTGCCGTTCTGACCGGGGCCCAGTCCATGTCCATCCGTCCCATCCCTCCGCGCGCGGGCCTGCTGCTGTCGCTGGCGCTCGCCTTCGTGCTGCTCGGCACGGCGACCGGCGTCGCCTGGAGCCAGAACCGGATCAAGGACCTCGCCACGCTGCAGGGCGCGCGCCCGAACCAGCTGGTTGGCTACGGCATCGTGGTCGGCCTGGACGGCAGCGGCGACCAGACCACGCAGACACCGTTCACCGTGCAGAGCATCGTCAGCATGCTCGGCCAGCTTGGCGTGCAGTTGCCGCCCGGCACCAACCTCCAGCTGCGCAACGTCGCCGCGGTGATGGTGACCACCTCGCTGCCCGCCTTCGCGCGCCCGGGACAGTCGCTCGACATCACGGTCTCCTCGATGGGCAATGCCCGCAACCTGCGCGGGGGCACGCTGCTGATGACGCCGCTGCGCGGCGCGGACGGCCAGATCTACGCGGTGGCCCAGGGCAACATCCTGCTCGGCGGTGCCGGCGCGGCCGCCGGTGGTTCCAGCGTGCAGATCAACCAGCTGAATTCCGGCCGCATCCCGAACGGGGCCACGGTCGAGCGCACGCCGTCCACCCCGGTCGGGCAGGGCGAGTTCGTCAACCTGGAGCTGCGCGACGCGGACTTCACCACCGCGAACCGGATGGCTGCGGCGATCAACACGCAGTTCGGCAACGGCACCGCCCAGGCCCTCGACGCGCGCCATGTCCGGGTGCAGGCGCCTGTCGATCCGCACCAGCGCGTCGGCTTCCTCGCGTCGATGGAGAACCTGCCCGTGGCGCGGGCGGAAGCGTCGCCCAGGGTGATCATCAACGCGCGTACCGGGTCGGTGGTGATGAACCAGCTGGTGACGGTGCTGCCCTGCGCCGTCGCGCACGGCAGCCTGTCGGTGACGATCAGCAGCACGCCGGGCGTCAGCCAGCCGGGCGCCCTGTCCGGTGGCCAGACGGTGGTCACCGAGACCGCGAACATCGAAGTGAAGTCCGACCGGGGGCAACTGGTCCAGATCCCGGCCAGCCCGTCGCTCGCCGAGGTGGTGCGGGCATTGAATGCGGTCGGCGCCAGCCCGCAGGACCTGCTGTCGATCCTGCAGGCGATGCGCGCGGCCGGCGCACTGCAGGCGGAACTGGAGATCATCTGATGGACGCGAAGTTCGTCCCCAGCAGTTCGTCGCTCGACCCGAATGCGCTGGGCACGCTGCGCTCGAGGGCGCGTGCCGACGATCCGAAGGCGATCGAGGCGGCGGCCAGGCAGTTCGAGTCGCTGTTCCTGAACCAGTTGCTGAAGAGCATGCGCGATGCGCAGAAGGGCGACGGCGAAGGGATCTTCGACAGCAACGAATCCCGGATGTACACCGGCCTGCTCGACGAGCAGCTGGCCAACCGCATCGCGAACGGCCGTGGCATCGGCATGGCCGACATGGTGATGGCCCAGATCGACCGTGCGCGGTCGATGACGAAGGCTGCTGAACTGGCCGCCACCCCGGCCGGGGCGAGCGGGGGCGGTGCTGGCGCGGCCGGCGTCGAGGTCAAGAATGCACCGCCGATGCCGATAATCCGGCAGGGAGATCGAAATGGCCGGTAGCGTGATGAACATAGGCCTGACCGCGCTCAATGCGGCACAGGCCGGGCTGGTCACCACCGGCCACAACATCAGCAATGCAGCGACCGCCGGATTCCACCGGCAGCGGGTCGACTCGTCCCCGCAGGTCCCGCAGCTTTCCGGCGGCGGCTTCTTCGGGCGCGGCGTCTCGGTGGACAACGTCAGGCGTGCCTACAGCGACGTCCTCGACCGGCAGATGCAGCTGGCGCAGACGCAGGTTTCGTTCTACGACACGTACCAGATGCAGGTGAACCAGATCAACAACCTGGTGGCCGATCCGGCCTCCGGGCTGTCCCCGGCGATGCAGGAGTTCTTCCGCGCGGTGCAGGACGTCGCAGCCAGCCCCGGCACCACGACCTCCCGCCAGGCGCTGATCTCGCAGACCGGTGCCCTGATCTCGCGCTTCAACGCGCTCGACCAGCGCCTCACCGACCTGCGCTCGGGCGTGAACATCGAGATCACCAGCACGGTCGACAGCATCAACACGATCGCAAGCCAGATCGCGATGCTCAACGGGAAGATCGGTGCGCTGTCCGGCGACGGCACCATCCAGCCCAACGACCTGCTGGACCAGCGTGACAACCTGGTGATGGAGCTGAACAAGCTGGTCTCGGCGAAGGTGATCCGGCAGAGCGATGGCGGCTACAACGTGACCATCGGCACCGGCCAGGCGCTGGTGGTCGGCGAGACGCCCTTGCGACTGGCGACGGTGGCCAATGCCGACGATCCGCGGCAGCTCGATGTCGGCTACGTGTTCACCGGCGCGCCGGTACCGATCGACGGGCGCAGCCTCACCGGCGGCAGCCTCGGCGCGCTGCTGCAGTTCCGCAGCGAGTCGCTCGACCCGGCCCAGAATGCGCTCGGCCGGATCGCGGTCGGGCTGGGCCAGATGTTCAACGACCAGCATCGCCTCGGGCAGGACCTGAACGGCGCGGCGGGTGGAAACTTCTTCGCAGTGCCCACCCCTGCAGTGACCCCGCGCAGCGGGACCACCGCCGTGGTCACCGGCGCGATCACCAGCGTGTCCGCGCTGACCACCAGCGACTACCGCCTGGCCTTCGACGGCACCAGCTATTCGGTGACCCGGCTTTCGGACAACGTGGTGAGCGGGCCGTTCGCGACCCTGCCGCAGACGGTCGACGGCGTCAGCCTGTCCCTCGGCAGCGGCACGCCAGCCGCCGGGAACTCGTGGCTGATCCAGCCCACCCGCTTCGGCGCCCGCGACCTGGGACTCGCAGTGAACGACCCGTCACTGGTCGCGGCGGCCGCGCCTGTGCGTTCGTCTGCGCCCGTGTCGAACCTCGGTTCGGCGACCATCGATGCGCCAGTGGTGAACGCCAGTACACAGCCCCCGCTGAACGCGGCGCTGTCGAACTCGGTGACGATCACGTTCAACACGCCGCCGACCTCGTTCAACGTCGTCGACAACACGGCGTCGGCGACGCTCGCGACCAACGTCGCGTTCACCGCCGGCATGACGATCAGCTACAACGGCTGGTCGACGCGGCTGGCCGGCAGGCCGGAGGCAGGCGACACGCTGCTCGTCCAGGCCAACACGGGCGGACGCGCCGACAATCGCAACGCGTTGCTGCTGGGGGCACTGCAGTCGGCGGGCGGCCTGGATGGCGGTGCCAGCACCTTCCAGACCGCCTACAGCTCGATGGTCGGCCGCATCGGTGCGGTCGCCAGCGAGGTCAAGGTGACCGGCAGCGCGCAGACCGAGATCCTCAAGGAGACCCGCTCGGCGCAGCAGTCGCTGTCCGGCGTGAACCTCGACGAAGAGGCGGCGAACCTGATCCGCTTCCAGCAGGCCTACCAGGCGGCGAGCAAGCTGATCTCGGTTTCCTCGCGGCTGTTCGATTCGATCCTCGAGATCAACTGACACGGGCGGCAGGCAGACCATGGGCATCCGCATCAGCACCAACAGTGTGTTCGACCAGGGCATCGCGGTGATCAACGACCGCCAGCGGGCGCTGCTCGACGTGCAGCAGCAGGTGTCCACCGGCCGGCGGGTGATCTCGCCTTCCGACGACCCGATCGCCGCCGGCCGCATCCTCGACCTGTCGCAGGCGAAGGCGGCGACCAGCCAGTTCGTCGAGAACGCAGGCGCGGCGACCTCGGCGCTGGCCGTGGCCGAGCAGTCGCTGCAGGGCGTGATCCGTTCGCTGCAGGACGTGCGCAGCACGATCATCGGTGCCGGCAACGCAACCCTCGGCGACAGCGGGCGCGCGATCCTCGCGCGCGAACTGCGCGGCAACTACCAGGAGCTGCTGGCGCTCGCCAACGCGACCGATGGGCAGGGCGCCTACCTGTTCTCCGGCTATCGCGGCCAGACCCAGCCGTTCTCGGAGACCGCGCCCGGCACGGTGCAGTATGCCGGCGACCAGGGCCAGCGGCTGCTGCAGATCAGCGCCGCGCGCTACGTGCCGATCAGCGACGCCGGCTCCGAGATCTTCCAGCGCATCCGTACCGGCAACGGCGACTTCACCGCCTCCGCAGCCCCCCTCAATGCCGGCACCGGCACCATCGGCATCGGTGCCGTGCCCGACCCGGCCGCCTGGAACGCGTCCACCAACCCGTCGAACTTCACCCTGCGCTTCGACGTGAACGGGGCAACCAATCCCGCCACCACCACGTACGACATCGTGGACAACGTCAGCGGCAACTCGCTGCTGACCGGCACCCCGGCCGCGGCGAACGGACCCTACCTGCGTACCTTCACGCCGGGCAGCGCGATCAACCTGCGCAACCAGGGCGCCGAGCCGCCGTTCGACTACGGCGCGACCGTCACCATCACCGGCAACCCGGCGGATGCGGATACCTTCACCCTCGTGCAGAGCCCGACGCAGAGCATGTTCACCACCGTGAACAACCTGATCACGGCGCTGTCGACCACCATCAGCACGCCTGCGCAGAGCGCGAAGCTCACCAATGACCTGGGCGCTGCGCTGGCGAACATCGACCAGGCCATCAACCGGGCGCTCGACGTGCAGACCGCCATCGGCTCCCGGATGAAGGAAGTCGATGCGACCGAGGAGACCAACCGCGACCTCGGCATCCAGTTCGAGGAGAGCGTGCGCGACCTGCGCGATGTCGATTTCGCGAAGGCGATCAGCGACCTCACGCTGCAGCGGACGTTGCTGGAAGCAGCGCAGAAATCATTCGTCCAGGTGCAGAACCTCAGCCTGTTCGACCTGCTGTAACCACGCTCACCAGGTCCGGCCGGCACCCAGTTCGCGCAGGGTCGGCATGCCGTCCGGACGGCCGGCGTCGAACCATTCCTCGATCAGGCGGAACGAGATCGACAGGCTGCGCGGCAGCAGGAAGCTTCCGGAGAGCAGGCCGGACACCATGTCGTCCCGGGTGAACCACCGCGCATCGTCGAGCTCGGTGGTGTCGACGGTGATGTCCTCGCTGGTGGCGAATGCATGGAAGCCGAGCATGATCGAGCTCGGGAAGGGCCATGGCTGCGACGAGTGGTAGATCACTTCGCTGCAGACGATGCCGGTCTCTTCCTTCACTTCGCGTGCGACCGCTTCCTCGAGGGTTTCGCCCGGTTCCACGAAACCGGCGACGGTCGAGAAGCGCCCGGGCGGCCATTCCGGCTTCCGGCCAAGCAGGATGCGATCGCCGCGGCTGACCGCCACGATGACGGCCGGGTCGGTGCGCGGATAGCATGATCGCTTGCAGGCCTCGTTCAGGCAGATCCGCGAGTGGCCGGCTTCGGCGATCCGCGTGGGCGAGCCGCAGCTGCCGCAGTGCCGATGCGTCTGGTGCCAGAACACCATCGCGCGGGCATGGGCGAGCAGGGCGCCTTCTCGCGCGGGCAGCAGGGCCGCGGTGTCGCGCAGGTCGCGGAACTCGCCCATCGTGCAAAGGCGGCCGTGCACCTCGTCTTCCCGCCCGGGCAGGCCGACCGCGAAGTAGGCGATGCCTTCGTCTTCGCCCAGCAGCACCACGGTATCGGTCAGCGCGACGAGTTCGGCCGCGGCCTCGCGGTCGAGCATCACCGCCGACAGGTCGTTGCCCGCGCAGACGAGGTTCCGGCTGCGCCAGACCGGCACCACGCGGCTTGCAGGGTCGGACAGGCGTGCCGCAAGCCAGTCGGCATCGCCGCGCAGGTGGGTGACGCGATCCACGACATAGCCGCAGAGACCGTTCAGGCGTGACTGTGATCGATGGTCCATGGGTGCCGAGCATACCTCCGGCACGATGGCACCGCCATGACGCAGGCCCCCGTCGCGGGGAACCTGGTGCCGGGCGGGCGTCCCGCTGCGTTCAGCGCTTCAGGCGGTTGCGCTTCCAGTCCTTGACGATCTCGCGTGCCGCGTTGAAGCCGGGCGCACCGGTGACGCCGCCGCCGGGGTGCGTGCCGGAGCCGCACAGGTAGAGTCCGCGCAGCGCGCCGCGGTAGTCGGCCTGGCCGAGGAAAGGCCTGGCGCTGTAGAGCTGGTCGGGCGTCAGCGCGCCGTGGAAGATGTCGCCGCCGACCAGCCCGTAGTCGCGTTCCAGGTCGAGCGGCGTGTTGGCCTTGTACCCGATCACCGAGCCGCTGAAGCCCGGCGCGAAGCGGTCGACCACCGCGAATGCGCGGTGCACGGCTTCTTGCCTTGCGTCGTCCCACGACCGGCCGCCGGGCAGCTCGGGTGCAAACTGCTGGCAGAACAGGCTGGCGACGTGCTGGCCCGGCGGCGCCAGCGAATCGTCGACCGTGCTCGGGATCAGGACCTCGACGATGGGCTCGCGCGCGAGGCCGTCGGTGCGCGCATCGAAGAACGCGCGCTCCATGTAGGCCAGCGACGGCGCGCAGATGATGCCCGACTGGTGGTGCACGCCGTCCCCCGGCAGGCAGGTGAACCGGGGCAGCGCGGACAGGGCGACATTGATGCGCACCGTTCCCGAGCCGTTTCGATGGCCGGCGACCCGCTCGCGGAACTCGGCATCCAGGCTGTCCTGCGGCACCAGGTCGCGGTAGAGCAGCTTCGGGTTGACGTTCGAGACCACGCACCGGGCCTCGACCTCCGTGCCATCGGCCAGCACGACCCCGCAGGCCCGGCCCTCGCGCACGATGACCGATGCCACGGCGGCGTCGGTGACCAGTTCGACGCCGCGGCGGCGAGCCTCGGCCGCCATTGCCTGGGTGATCGAACCCATGCCGCCGACCGCATGGCCCCATGCGCCGCGCCGCCCGTTCACCTCGCCGAAGCAGTGGTGCAGCAGCACGTAGCCGCTGCCGGGCGTGTACGGGCTTGCGTAGTGCCCCACCACCGCATCGAAGCCGAGCGCCGCCTTGATCGGGTCGGACTCGAACCAGTTGTCCAGCAGGTCGCCGGCGCTCTTGGTGACCAGGTCGAGCAGGTCGCGCCGCTCGGGCATGGAAAGCCTGCGCACCCGGTTGCCGGTGGACAGCGCGCGCAGCATTTCGCCCAGGCCGCCGCCCACGTTCGGCGGGGTCTCGAGCACGATGCCGCGCAGCACGTCGGCGACCCGCTCCAGCCGCGCGTAGTAGTCCGGCAGCCGCTGCGCGTCGCGCGTGGAGAACTTCGCCACCTCGGCCTCGGTGGCTTCGAGCCCGCCGCCCATCTTCAGGTAGCTCGTGTCCGACAGCGGCAGGAAGTTGGCCAGCGGCCGCTCGAGCACGCGCAGGCCGTGCTCGGCGAGCCGCAGGTCGCGGATCACGGTCGGGTTGAGCAGGCTGACCGTGTAGGACAGCGCCGAGTTGCGGAACCCGGGATGGAAGTGCTCGGTCACCGCGGCACCGCCGAGCACCGGGCGCCGCTCGAGCACCCGCACCTTCAGGCCGGCGGCCGCGAGATAGCAGGCGCAGGTCAGCCCGTTGTGGCCTCCTCCGATGATCAGTGCATCGAGCATGGGTGCTGCCACCGAAGCCTCCCCGTGCCTATTGGTCCACCGGGTTGAACAGGTTGAGCACGCCATCCAGTCCGGCGTGGTTCAGCGCATGCGTGGCGGCCGCCTGCACGGCCGGCTTCGCGCGCCAGGCGACGCTGGTACCTGCCAGCGCCATCATCTTCAGGTCGTTCGCGCCATCGCCCACGGCCAGCACCTGGGAGGCGCCGATGCCGAGGTCGCGTGCATGGCTGGCGAGCTCGGCGGCCTTGGCATCGGCGTCCACGATGTCTCCGTCGAGTTCGCCGGTCAGCCGGCCATCCTCGACCACCAGCGTGTTGGAGCGCGTGAAGTCGATCTGCAGCTGCTCGCGCACCCGGTCGGTGAAGTAGGTGAAGCCGCCGGAGACCAGCAGCGTGCGCACGCCGAGGGTTCGCAGCCGGCGCAGCAGCGCCTCCGCCCCCGGGGAGTACCTCAGGCGTTCGACGAACACGGACTCGAGCGAGGCGGCTTCGATGCCGGCCAGCAGCTTCACCCGCCGGCGCAGGCTCGACGCATAGTCGAGCTCGCCGCGCATCGCCGCCGCGGTGATCTCGGACACCTTGTCCTTGCAGCCGGCGAAATCGGCCAGTTCGTCGATGCACTCGATGGTGATCAGGGTGGAGTCCATGTCGAACGCGGCGAGCTTCAGCGTGTCGAGGCCACGCTGTGCCGGCACCCAGGCCCAGTCGAGCTTCTCGTTGGCGCAGAACCCGGCGATGTGCTCGTGCGGCTTCGCGTCGACCAGCCGGTACGCGCTGTTGCCCAGGCCGGCGATCGACCGGGCCCCGGTGAAGGTGGCGAGCATCTTCAGCGCACGGGTCTCGACATCGACTCCCTGCACGATCAGTGTGGCGGGCGTTTCGTTTTGGGTCATTGCAGCGCCTGCAGGGTCTTGCGCAGCAGGTCCACCTTTTCGCCAGTGCTGGCGAGCGGGACATCGATGCGCAGCTTTTCGGAACCGGTCAGGCGGTGGCCAGGCCGGCTGCGGACCAGCGCGATCACCTTTTGCGGGTCGACCGGCGGGTTGGGAACGAACTGTATCTGGACTGCGCCCGCTCCGGCGTCGATGCGCATCACGCCCAGCGGTTTCGACAGGATTCGCAGCCGGTGAGTGTCGACCAGCGTGCGTGCCGGCTCGGGCAGCAACCCGAAACGGTCGACGAGTTCTTCGGACATTGCATCGAGTTCGGCCAGGGAATCGCAGTTGGCCAGACGCTTGTACAGTACCAGCCGTTCATGCACGTCGGCGCAGTAGTTGTCGGGCAGCACCGCCGTGGCGTGCAGGTTGATCTCGGTGGTGATCGCCAGCGGCGCGTCCAGGTCGGGTTCCTTGCCGGCGCGCAGAGAGCGTACCGCGGACGACAGCATTTCGGTGTACATGCCGAAGCCTATTTCCTGCATCTCGCCAGACTGGTTGTCGCCCAGCACCTCCCCGGCGCCGCGGATCTCCAGGTCGTGCATCGCAAGATAGAAGCCTGATCCCAGTTCTTCCATCATCTGGATGGCATCGAGGCGCTTGCGCGCATCGGCGCTCACCGGCGCCTCGTCATGTGTCAGCAGGTAGGCATAGGCCTGGTGGTGCGAACGCCCGACGCGCCCGCGCAGCTGGTGCAGCTGCGCCAGCCCGAAGCGGTCGGCGCGGTCGATGATGATCGTGTTCGCGCTGGGCACGTCGATGCCGGTCTCGATGATGGTCGTGCACAGCAGCAGGTTGAAGCGCTGCTGGTAGAAGTCGCGCATCACGTACTCGAGCTCGCGCTCGCGCATCTGCCCGTGCGCGATGCGGATGCGTGCCTCGGGGATCAGCCGCACCAGCTTCTCTTCCAGGTTGGCGATGGTGCCGATGTCGTTGTGCACGAAGTAGATCTGCCCGCCGCGGCGCAGTTCGCGCTGGCAGGCCTCGCGCAGCAGGCCGTCGGAGGTGCGCGAGACGAAGGTCTTGATCGCGAGCCGTTTCTCGGGGGCGGTGGCGATCACCGAGAAGTCGCGCAGCCCTTCCATCGCCATCGCCAGCGAACGCGGAATCGGCGTCGCGGTCAGGGTCAGCACGTCGACCTCGGCGCGCAGGGCCTTCAGCCGCTCCTTCTGGCGCACGCCGAAGCGATGCTCCTCGTCGATGATCACCAGCCCGAGGTTCTTGAACTTCACGTCCGCCTGGATCAGGCGGTGGGTGCCGATCGCGATGTCTATCCTGCCTTCGGCGAGCCCTGCCAGCGAGGCGTTCTGCTCCTTCGCCGACTTGAAGCGGGACAGCTCGGCCAGCTTCACCGGCCATTCGGCGAAGCGGTCGGAGAAGGTCTGGTGGTGCTGCTCGGCGAGCAGCGTGGTGGGCACCAGCACGGCGACCTGCTTGCCTTCGCTCACCGCCACGAAGGCCGCGCGCAGGGCGACCTCCGTCTTGCCGAAGCCGACGTCGCCGCAGACCAGCCGGTCCATCGGCTTGCCGCGCGACAGGTCTGCGATCACCGCCTCGATCGCGGACTGCTGGTCGGGCGTCTCCTCGAACGGGAAGCCGTCGGCGAACGCCTGGTAGTCGTGCTCCTTCAGCTTGAATGCATGGCCCTTGCGTGCCGCCCGCTGGGCGTAGAGGTTCAGCAGTTCGGCCGCGGTGTCGCGCGCCTTCTTCGCCGCGCGTCGCTTCGCCTTTTCCCATTGCCCGCTGCCCAGCCGGTGCAGGCCGGCGCTCTCCGGGGAGCCGCCGGTGTAGCGGCTGATCAGGTGCAGCTGCGCGACCGGAACGTACAGCTTGTCGCCCGCCGCGTAGTCGAGCTGCAGGAACTCGGTCACGCCCTCGCCCTGGTCGAGCGAGACCAGGCCGGCATAGCGGCCGATGCCGTGCTGATCGTGCACCACCGGGTCGCCGACCTTGACCTCGGACAGGTCGCGCAGCATGTTCTCGGTGGACACGCGCCTTCCGGCCCGAGCCGACCGGTTGCGCGCGGTGAGCGCGTAGATCTCGCCCTCGGTGACGAAGGCGAGCTTCGCCTCCGGCAGGATGAAGCCGCTGGACAGCGGTCCGACGCCGAGTGCGAGCGGCGAAGCGTCGTCCACGAAGGCGGCGAGGCTGTCGACCGTCTGCGGCTTCGTGCCGTGGTCGGCGAGCAGCTGCAACAGCGTTTCGCGCCGGCCGAGGCTTTCTGCGACCAGCATCACGCGGCCGCCGTCCTCGGCGAACGCGGCGCAGAATGCGAGCAGGCGGGTGAGCGGCCGGTCGGCCTTGCGGTCGATCGCCAGCGGTGGCAACGGGGCGCTCGCGCCAGCCGCGATGGTGCCGCCGTCGCCGGCATCGTCATCGGCCGCGCGCGAGACTTCGGCAGCTTCGACTTCGCGCAGCTGCGCCGGACTGGTGCCGGCCGGGCGCTCGACGGCCGTGGTCCGCAGGTCGAGGCGCGCATGGTCGCGCGTGGCGACGAAGAACTGTTCGGCCTGGATGAACAGCTGTTCCGGTGGCAGCAGCGGACGGTCGGAGTCCCCACGCAGCAGTTCATGGCGCGAACGTGTGTCGCCCCAGAATCGTGTCGCGGCCGCATGCGCGTCGCCGTGGACCACCAGCGCGGTGCCGGCGCCGAGGTAGTCGAACACCGTTGCCGTATGGTCGAAGAACAGCGGCAGGTAGTACTCGATGCCGGCGGGCGCGACCCGGTTGCTGACGTCCTTGTACAGCCGGCGCTTCGACGGGTCGCCCTCGATCGACGATCGGAAGTTCTGGCGGAAGCGGGTCACCGCCGCATCGTCGAGGGGAAACTCGCGCGCCGGCAGCAGCCGCACTTCCTGCACCGGATAGATGCTGCGCTGGGAATCGACGTCGAAGGTGCGGATCGTCTCGATGGTGTCGTCGAAGAGGTCGATCCGGTAGGGCAGGGGGCTGCCCATCGGGAACAGGTCGATCACCCCGCCACGGAAGCTGAACTCCCCGGGCGAGACCACCTGCGACACGTGCGAATAGCCGGCGAAGGCCAGCCGCATCCGGAACCTGTCGATGTCGAGCGTCTCGCCGCGCTTGAAGAAGAACGTGTAGCCGGCCAGGAACTCGGGCGGGGCCAGGCGGTACAGGGCGGTGGTCAGCGGCATCGTGACCACGTCGAATGCGCCCTGGCTGATCTGCCAGAGCGTTTCGAGGCGCTCCGAGATCAGGTCCTGGTGCGGGGAGAACGCATCGTAGGGCAGGGTTTCCCAGTCGGGCAGCTGGTGCACGCGCAGCTTCGGGTCGAACCAGCCGATCTCCTCGCGCAGCCGCTGGCTGTCCGGGGCATCGGCTGCGAACACCGCGACCGGGCCGAACGCGGCTGCCCAGCGGGCGATCGCGAGCGCGTCGGCGGACGGGGCCAGCGGCGCGAGTCGCGACGGCCTGCCGGGCGTGGGGCGGGGGGCAATGGGAAAAACAGGCAAGGCTCGGTGTCGCCGCTTCGAAGGACCGCGATTATAGCGGCGCATCTCCGCCCGGCCGGTGCACCGTATACTTGCCGCGCCTTCAACGACCCCGGCCCGCCGTGATCAATCCGCCCCGCCTGCATGCGCTGGTCCCTGCCGCTGGACGCGGGGCTCGAATGGACGCCCCGATGCCGAAGCAGTACCTGCTGCTCGCGGGGCAGCCGATGCTCATCCACACGCTCGAGGCGCTGCTCGCAGAGCCGCGCCTGTCGAGCGTATGGGTCGTGCTGGCCCCCGACGACGAGGATTTCACCGCGTCCGGGTGCGCATCGCGCCTGCAGCGCCACGACACTCGCGTGCGCGTGGCCCGTTGCGGCGGCGATACCCGTGCGGCGAGCGTGCGCAATGGCCTGCGCCTGCTGGCCGCGGGCTTCGACGCGGACGACTGGGTGCTGGTGCACGACGCTGCACGACCCTGCCTGCCGGCCGCGGCGCTTGCCCGGCTGATCGATACCCTGCTCGACGATCCGGTCGGCGGCCTGCTGGCGATGCCGGTGGCCGACACGCTGAAGCGCACGGATGGCGACGGACGGGTGGTGGCCACGCCCTCGCGCGAAGGGCTGTGGGCGGCACAGACGCCGCAGATGTTCCGGCTCGGCCGGCTGCTTCCCGCACTCGATGCAGCGGTCGAGGCCGCGGCCCGGCCCGGTGGCCAGCCCGCCACCGACGAGGCACAGGCGGTCGAGGCCGGTGGTGCGCGGCCGAGGCTGGTGCTCGGCGACGCTCGCAACCTCAAGGTCACCTGGCCCGCCGACATCGCGCTGGCAGAAGGATTCCTGCAACACTTGATGGATACACGATGAGCAACGACCCGACGGGCTCCGCCCCACCACTGCCGATGCGCATCGGCAGCGGCTTCGACGTCCATGCGTTTGCCGAGGGCCGCAGGCTGGTGATCGGCGGCGTGGACATCCCGCATGAGCGCGGGCTCGAAGGCCATTCCGATGCCGACGTGCTGCTGCATGCGATCAGCGACGCGCTGCTCGGGGCGGCCGCGCTCGGCGACATCGGGCGCCACTTCCCGGATACCGATCCGCGCTGGAAGGGTGCGGACAGCCGCCGTCTGCTGCGCCACGTGTTCTCGCTGGTGGCGGAGCGTGGGTGGCGGGTCGGCAATGTCGATGCCACGATCATCGCGCAGGCCCCGCGCATGGCGCCGCATGTGGCGTCGATGGTCGCCAACATCGCGGCCGACCTCGACCTCGACGCGGGCGCGGTCAACGTGAAGGCCACGACCACCGAACGGCTCGGCTTCACCGGCCGCGGCGAAGGCATCGCGGCGCAGGCGGTGGCGACCATCGTCCGCGGCTGACGCCGGCCCCCCGGATGCCCGCTGCAGCACCGAAGCCTGCCTTGCCGGTGATCCCCGCGTGGCCGCGGCTGGCGGCATCGGCCATGCTCGCCGCGTGCGCGGACGTGCATGCCGCGGAATCGGTGCCGCGCGCAGCCCCGGTGGTGCTGCCCGAGGTCACGGTCACCGCCACCCGGGTCGAACGCGACCCGATGGACCTCCCGGTGTCGATCGACACGGTGGACCAGCGGACGATACGCGAGGCAGGCCCGCAGGTGAACCTGTCGGAGTCGCTGGGGCGCGTGCCGGGCATCGCGGTGCTGAACCGCCAGAACCATGCGCAGGACCTCCAGGTGTCCTCGCGCGGCTTCGGCGCACGAGCCTCGTTCGGCGTGCGCGGCATCCGGCTGGTTGCCGACGGCATCCCCGCGACGATGCCCGACGGGCAGGGGCAGGCGGCTTCGTTCAACCTGTCGTCGGCGGCGCGCATCGAAGTCATGCGCGGACCGTTCTCGAGCCTCTACGGCAACGCGGCAGGCGGCGTGGTGCAGGTGTTCACGGCCGATGGCCCGCCGCGGCCGACCTTTTCCGGCAGCGTGACCGGTGCATCGTACGGCACCACCCGGCTGGGCTTCCAGTACGGTGGCCAGCACGGGCCGGTGAACGCAGTGGTCGATGTGTCGCGATTCGAGACCGATGGTTTCCGTGCGCACAGCGGCGCACGGCGCGACCAGTCGAATGCCAGGGTGAAGTTCGACCTGGGTACGGCCGGCGTGCTGACCCTGGTCGGCAACATGCTCGACCAGCCCGGGACGAAGGACCCGCTCGGCCTCACCGCCGCGCAGGCTGCGCAGGATCCGCGCCAGGCCGTGGCGGCCGCTCGCCAGTTCGATACGCGCAAGAGCACGGCCCAGGTGCAGGGTGGCCTCACCTGGGACCTGCCGCTGTCCGATGCCGACAGCCTGCACATGCGGCTCTACCTCGGCGACCGGCAGGTCGTCCAGTACCTCGCCACGCCGCTGGCCGCGCAGGCGGCGCCCACCAGTGCGGGCGGGGTGGTCGACCTCGACCGCAGCTTCGGCGGCGTCGGGCTGCGCTGGACGCGCAGGACGGAAGTGGCCGGGCGGGCGTTCACCGGCAGCGTGGGCGCCGACCACGACCGCATGCAGGAGCGCCGGCGCGGCTTCATCAACGACAATGGCACCGCGGGCCTGCTCAAGCGCGACCAGGACGACACCGTCGCCAATACCGACGTGTACGCGCAGGCGGAGTGGCAACTGATGCCGAGGGTGGGCCTGCTCGCGGGACTGCGGCACAGCCGGGTGCATTTCGATTCGCGCGACCACTACATCCGCGCGGGAAACATCGACGACAGCGGTGCGCTGCGCTTCTCGCGCACCACGCCCGCTGCCGGGGTGTCGTGGAAGGTGACGCCGCTGCTCAGCGTCCATGCCAACGTCGGGCGCGGCTTCGAGACGCCGACCTTCGCCGAACTGGCGTATCGGCCGGGCGGCGCGGGCGGCCTGAACCTGGCGCTGCGGCCGTCGAGCAGCCTGCACCGCGAAGTCGGCCTGAAGGCGCTCACCGGCAGCGATGGCCACTTGAACATCGCGTTGTTCCAGGTCGACGTGAAGGACGAGATCGTCGTCAATGGCGCGTCGGGCGGACGTACCGACTTCCGCAATGCATCCGCGACCCGCCGGGAGGGGATCGAGTTCGCATGGCGGCAGCGGTTCGCGGGCGGGTTCGAGACCGCGGTCGCCTGGACCGCGCTCGATGCGCGATTCCGCGCGCCGTTCACGCCGGGCGGCGCGGGCATGCCCGTTGCGACCGGCAACCGGCTGCCCGGTGTCGCACCCAGGGTCGCGTACGCCGAACTCGTGTGGCGCGATCCACGCAGCGGTTTCCATGCAGGCGTGGAGGCGCGAAGCAGCGGGAGGATCTTCGTCAACGACCAGAACAGCGAGGCCGCAGGCGCATACGTCGTCGGCAGCCTGCGCGGCGGGTTCCAGCAGCGGGGTCGCGGCTGGCGGCTCACCGAGTACGTGCGGGTCGACAACCTGTCCGGTCGGCGCCACATCGGGTCGGTGATCGTCGCCGATGCCAACGGCCGGTTCTACGAACCTTCGCCCGGACGCACGTTCACCGCAGGCGTGACGCTGGAGATCACGCGCTAGGCGCCCGGCGACCCGGCCGGCAGGGCCGCCGGGGGCGCCGGGGGCGCCCGCCGACCGCCGCGGCTAGAGGTAGATGCACCCCTCCAGCCTGCGGGTCAGGCTTCGATGGTCGGCCTTCGTGTAGTCCTTCTCGAAGGAGTCGGTCATCATGCGCTGCAGCGGGGCGCCGAAGTGGCGCTTGAGCCGGCCCATGAACTGCGGCGCTGCGCAGACGATCAGCCGCTGGTAGTCGCGCTGCTGCCGGCCTGCCTCGAGCGCGTCCTTGAGTTCGCCGGCGAAACGATCCGCTTCGGCCGTCTTCGCATCGGTCGCCGGCTCGTATGCGGCGCGCCGGGTGGCGCCGCCACGACCGTGCGCAGGCTGGTCGGTGATCAGTTCGGAGAGCTTGGCCCGGCTGCGGGCATGGACGAACTCCCGGAACTTGCGCAGGCCCTTCTTCGGACCTTCGTTGATGTACAGGCTTGCTGCACTTGCATTCGCCACCAGCACCCAGGTCACACTCATCGCGCTACCTCCGTTGGTCGACTGCTGCGGGATCATTATGGGCGCCGGTTCCGTCGGACCGCAAACGGTTTCTGCGCGTCAGGAACACCGTCGCCCCGGGTGCCGGATGGGCTTGCGCACGCGGCCCCTTCAGGCTATCGGCAGTTCCACCCGTACCTTGAGCCCGCCGTCCTCCCGCGCGTCCAGCAGCACGCGTCCGCCATGCAGCCGGGCGATCCGGTCGACGATCGCAAGGCCGAGTCCCGATCCCGGGTCGGTGCGCGCGCTGCCGATGCGCTGGAACGGCTCGAGCACCCGGGCGCGCTCGGACGCCGGGATGCCGGGCCCGCGGTCGAGCACGGTGACATGTGCGTGCGTGGCGCTGGCGCGACCGGTCTGCACCTCGATGTCGCCGCCGCCATGGCGCAACGCGTTGTCGATCAGGTTGCCGAGCAGGCGCTGGAAGGACAGCGGGCGCAGTCGAACCCTCGGCGGACCGCCCGCCGCCATGCGCACCGGAGACGCGCGGCGGTCGTAGCGTTCGAGCACCGAGCGCACGGCCGCGTCGAGGTCGGTCTCGACCGCCGCCTCTTCGTTGCTGCCCTCGCGCACGAAGGTGAGGAACTGGTCGATGATCGCGTCCATGTCCTCGATATCCTGCACCATGCCGGCACCGAGCGCGGCGTCGCTGCCCGAGGGCAGCATCTCGATGCCGAGCCGCAACCGGGCGAGGGGCGTGCGCAGGTCATGCGAGATGCCGGCAAGCAGCAGCTTGCGGTCCTGGTCGAGCGAGCGTACGTCGCGCGCCATCTCGTTGAAGGCGCGGCCGAGCGCGGCGACCTCCAGCGGCCCGGATTCGGGCAGTGGCGGCGGCAGGTCGCCGCGCCCGATCGCCGCCGCCGCCGGTACCGCTGCGCGCAGCGGCCGGGTGATCCGGCGCACGATCAGGTAGGCACCGGCGATCGACAGCAGCAGCACCAGCAGTCCCCAGGCGAGCCAGGTCCACTGGAACGGCCGCCGTTCGCGTGCCGGCGGCAGGGCGAGCCAGAACCGGTCCTCGTCGATGCGGAAGCTCACCCACAGCGCGCGTTCGCCGCCGCGGGCATCGTAGATCACGGTGTCCTCGCCCAGGCGCCGGCGCAGTTCGGCCACCACGAGCCCGATCACCGGCCCGGTACCGAGCGTACCCTCGGGCAATGCCTCGTCGTCGGCATAGACCTGGATGCCTTCGGATTCGTTCAGTTCGGCGAGCAGCGCGCGCCGTCCCTCCGGGCGCGAGCCGACCAGGGCGGCCCGGGTCAGGTTGACGATGCTGGATACGCGCTCGGCGATCTGGCGTGCCCGCGGCTCGCGGTCCGACAGCGACAGCAGCGCGAACCATGCGAACTGGGACAGCACCAGCAGCGGGATCAGCAGCGCGACCGTGCGCCATAGCAGGCTGCGCGGCCAGGGGATCATCGTTGCATCGCTGCCTGTCCCGTGCCTGCCGGATCAGCGCGGGGCATCGGGCACGAACACATAGCCGAAGCCCCAGACGGTCTGGATGTAACGCGGCCGGGCCGGGTCGTCCTCGACCAGCTTGCGCAGCCGCGATACCTGCACGTCGATGCTGCGGTCGAACGGTTCCAGTTCGCGGCCACGCGCCAGTTCCATCAGCTTGTCGCGCGACAGCGGCGTGCCAGGGCTGGACGCAAGGACCTTGAGCAGCGAGAACTCGCCGGTGGTCAGGGCGATCGGCTGCCCGTCGCGCATCAGCGTGCGGTTGCCGGTGTGCAGCGTGAACGGCCCGAAGGTGACGCTGCCTGCATTCACGTCGGGCGCGCCGGGCGGCGCGGCAGGACCGCGCCGGCGCAGCACGGCGTTGATCCGCGCCACCAGTTCGCGCGGGCTGAACGGCTTCGGGAGGTAATCGTCTGCACCCATCTCGAGCCCGACGATGCGATCCACCTCGTCGCCCTTCGCGGTGAGCATCACGATCGGCATCGTCGGTGATGCTGCGCGCAGGCGCCGGCAGATGGCCAGGCCGTCCTCGCCCGGCAGCATCAGGTCGAGCACGACCAGGTCCACCACGTTGCGGGCGAGCTGCTTGTCCATCGCGGCACCGTCGGCGGCCACCAGCACCTGGAAGCCCTGTTCGGTGAGGTAACGGTTCAGCAGCTCGCGCAATCGTACGTCGTCGTCGACCACCAGCAGGCGCGTCTTGATCGTCTTTTCCATGGCCTGCATCGTAGCGCCACCGGGGGCGGGCGTGTAAGGCCGCGTGCCTTCCGGGCTGTAACAGGCCATGTCCCGGGCTGCCGGGGCCAACATATTGTTACAAAGGAGGGTCCCGGCAGCTTGGGTTGCGCGGGCAATCCCTCTACGATCGGGGTCTGGATATTCCAGCGGAGCAGCGGCATCCATGTTCGACCGGCAACAGTCACGGCAGATCATCGGCACGCGGGTCGACCTTCGGGCGGCCGGCGGCCGGCTGCCGCGCGTCGGGTCGCTGCGGTGCCCCTGGCTGCTGGTCCTGGCGCTGCTCGTCCTCCTTCCTGTGGCCCCGCTCGCGGCGCAGCCCTCGGAGCGGCAGGCCGGTCCGAGGGAGCGGTTCGAGGAACGTCGGCAGCGGCGCGACGACATGCGCCCCGAGCGGCGGGAAGAACACCGCGAAGAGCGGCGTCGCCATTTCGAGGAGCGGCGCGAACGCATGACCCCGGAAGAGCGGCGCAGCCTGCGGCGCGACCTGGACGAGGCCGGACGCTACCTGTACCGGCGCGAGCGGTAGGCCGGGCCGGGGCAAGGTACTGCAGGGCGCGCCGCGCAGGGGGCAGGGCGCAGGCGCTCCGGTAGAATGACCGGCCTTGATCGATACGCCGCCATGGTCCTCCTCGCCCTCGACACCACCGCCGGATTCTGCTCGGTTGCGCTGCTGCAGGCGGGGCGCGTGGCATCGCGCTGCGCCGATGCCGGCCCGTCTGGACAGCCGGCCCATTCGCGGCTGCTGTTGCCGATGGTCGATGCCCTGCTGGCCGAGGCCGGCACGTCGCTGTCGGCGCTCGACGCGATCGCCTTCGGTGCCGGCCCCGGTTCGTTCACCGGCCTGCGCATTGCCTGTGGCGTCGCCCAGGGGCTGGCGCTGGCGATCGATCGCCCGCTCGTCCCGGTCGACTCGCTGTCGTCGATGGCCTGGGCGAGCGGCCGGGCCGACGTGATCGCCTGCCTCGATGCACGCATGGGCGAGGTCTACCTGGGGGCCTATCGCGTCCGTCGTCCGCAGGCCGGGTCGGACGGGGACGACGACAGCATGGCTGCGTCGATCGAGCAGGTCATTGCGCCCATGGCCTGCGCGCCGGACGCCGCGCCGCTGCCCGCCGGCGACGGCTGGACGGGTTGCGGCAGCGGTTTCGCGGTGCACGGCGCCCGCCTGCGCGCGCGCCTGCCGGGCCTGGTCGCGATCGATGCCTCGGTGCAGCCGGATGCGCGTGCAGTGGTCCTGCTCGGCGCGATCGGCCTGCGCGCAGGCCGGGCGGTCGATGCCGCGCTCGCTGCGCCGCTGTACGTCCGCGACAAGGTGGCGCTCGATTCGACCGAACAGGCCGCACTGCGCGCCGGTGCGCCGCTCGCGCACACGGCGGCGGCAGGGGGCGGCCAGTGAGTGCGCGCTGGGACGTACGGCCCGAGTCACGGCGGATGCTCGTGTCCGACCTGCCGCACGTGGTCGTCGTCGAGCAGCGCATCTACCCGTTCCCCTGGACCGAGGGCAATTTCCGCGACGCGATCGTGTCCGGCTACGACGCGACGGTGCTCGAGTTCGGTGGCGTCCTGGTCGGTTACCGGGTGATGATGTTCGGGCCGGGCGAGGCCCACTTGCTCAACCTGTCCATCGCCGACGACTGGCAGCGCCGGGGGTTCGGGCGCCAGCTGCTGCTCGCCTCCCTCCACGATGCGCGCAGGGCGGGCGCCGCGACCCTGTTCCTCGAAGTCCGGCCGTCCAATGCGGCGGGCATCGCGCTGTACGAAGGCCTCGGTTTCCGGCGCATCGGTGTGCGCCGGGGCTACTATCCAGCCGATGGCGGGCGCGAGGATGCCTGGGTGATGTCGCTTCCGCTTTGAGTCCTTCCACCCTGTCCCGCGCTTCCCGATGAGCCGACGCAGCGAAATCCTGGATGAGATGGGCCTGTCCCCGCGCTGGCGCCTGCGCGACGGGATCGCGCCGCCGGTACGGGTCGCCGTCCCCGTCGCCACCCCCGCATCCGGGGCGGCGGACGTCGCTGCCGTCGGGTTGCCCGCCGCGTCGGCTGCGGCACCCGTCGCCAGCGAAGACCCCCGGCAGCGGATCGACGCGATCATCCAGATGGACTGGCCGCAGCTCGAACAGGCGGTGTCCGGCTGCACGGCCTGCACGCTCGCGCCGACGCGAAACTGCACGGTGTTCGGCGTCGGCGACCGGCGCGCGTCCTGGCTGTTCGTCGGCGAGGGGCCGGGCGCGGAAGAGGACGAGCGGGGCGAGCCGTTCGTCGGCCAGGCCGGGCGCCTGCTCGACAACATGCTCGCCGCGCTCGGCATGCGGCGCGGCGACGACGTCTACGTCGCCAACATCGTGAAGTGCCGGCCGCCCGGGAACCGGGTGCCGGCCGCGGCAGAGGTGGCGGCCTGCGAGCCCTACCTGCACCGCCAGATCCAGCTCCTGCAGCCGAAGGTGATCGTGGCGCTGGGCAAGACGGCGGCGGTGACGCTGCTCGGCAAGGAGCAGTCGATCGCGAGCATGCGCGGCAAGGTGTTCCGCTACCGCGACACGCCGCTGATGGTGACCTACCATCCGGCCTACCTGCTGCGCACGCTGCCCGACAAGATCAAGGCCTGGGAAGACCTCTGCTTCATCCGCGACAAGGTCGAAGCCTGGCGCGACGGGGCCGGCGCGGATGCGGAGGGCGCTCCCGCGCCGTGACCGAGCCGGCGCCCGCGTTCAGGCCGGCGCGATGAGCCGGTCCAGACGGGGGAACACGCGGCGTACGTTGTGTTCGAAGATCTTCGCCTTCTCCCCGGCATCGAGCCACTCGACCGCATCGAGGTAGCGCTTCGTGTCGTCGTAGGGATGGCCGGTCTCGGGATCGATGCCGCGCACCGCGCCGAAGATCTCGGCTGCGAACAGCAGGTTGTCCGCCGGGATCACCCGGGTCAGCAGGTCGATGCCGGCCTGGTGGTAGACGCAGGTGTCGAACCAGACGTTGCCGAGCAGCAGCTCTGCCAGCGGTGGCTTGCCCATGTCCTGCGCCAGGCCCCGGTACCGTCCCCAGTGGTAGGGCACCGCGCCGCCGCCGTGCGGGATCACGAAGCGCAGGGTCGGGAAGTCCCTGAACAGGTCGGAGGCCAGGAACTGCATGAACGCCGTGGTGTCGCCGTTGATGTAGTGCGCGCCGGTATGGTGGAAGGCCGGGTTGCAGGAGCCGCTGACATGCACCATCGCGGGAACGTCGAGTTCGACCATGCGCTCGTACAGGGGGTACCACCAGCGGTCGGTCAGCGGCGGGTCCGACCAGTATCCGCCGGACGGGTCCGGGTTGAGGTTGCAGCCGACGAATCCGTACTCGAGCACGCAGCGTTCCAGCTCCGCGATGCAGTTGTCCGGCCGCACCCCGGGCGACTGCGGCAGCTGGCACACCCCGGCGAAAGATTGCGGATACAGCGAGGCGACGCGGTGGACCAGCTCGTTGCACACGGCGCTCCAGGCCTCGCTGGTCGCTGCGTCCCCGAGGTGGTGGCCCATCCCTGCCGCGCGTGGCGAGAACAGGGTGAGGTCGACGCCGCGTTCGCGCTGCACGCGCAGTTGCGCCCCCTCGACGCCGGCGCGGATCTCGTCGTCGCCGATGACCAGCGAGCCTGCCCGCGGGGCGAGCGACGGGTCCTTCAGGCCGTCGAGCTGGCTGCGCCGGAAGGCATCCAGTGACTTCGGAGCCGTCGTATAGTGTCCGTGGCAGTCGATGATCAGGGCGGGCCTCCTTCGTGCGGTCCATTGAACGCCGATACAACGTCCCCATATTGCCATGCAGCGGGCCGTGGGCCTCGCCCCGGACGGGCGAGGCCCGCGGCCCGGCGATCCAGCGACCCAAGGAGCCACCGATGCGCCGACTGCTTTCCATCTTCTCGCTCTGTTCCGTGCTGCTGCTGGGCGGCTGCGGCTACAACACGCTGCAGGTGACCGACGAGACCATCAAGTCGTCCTGGTCCGAGGTGATCAACCAGTACCAGCGGCGCGCCGACCTGGTGCCCAACCTGGTGGCCACGGTGAAGGGCTTCGCGGAACAGGAAAAGGAGATCCTGATCGGCGTCACCAATGCGCGCGCCCGCGTCGGCTCGCTGCAGGCCACGCCCGAACTGGTGAACGACCCGGCGGCGTTCGCGAAGTTCCAGGCAGCGCAGGGCGAACTGTCGTCGGCACTGTCGAGGCTGCTGGTGGTCGCGGAGAACTATCCGCAGCTGAAGTCGGACCAGAACTTCCGCGACCTGCAGGCACAGCTCGAAGGCACCGAGAACCGGATCACCGTCGCGCGCAAGCGCTACATTGACGCCGTGCAGGCCTACAACGTGACCGTGCGCCAGTTCCCCAGCAACCTCACCGCGATGGTGTTCGGCTATGGCGTGAAGGCGAACTTCACCGTCGAGAACGAAGCGGCGATCGCGAAGCCGCCGACGGTCGACTTCGGCAGGCCGGCCGCCCCGCCGGCGCCTGCGAAGTAGCGTGACTGCCGCCATGGCGCGCAGCGAAGCCGGTGGCGGGCCCGAGCGGTCGCTCGCGGCGGTGGTCGCGTGGTGCACCCTGGTCGCATGCCTGCTCGCCCTGTTCGTGCCCACCGGCGTGGACGCTCGGTCCGCGGTCGCGGTGCCGCCGCTGGAGCGCCGGGTCACCGACCTCACCCGCACGCTGAGCGCCGCGCAGGTCGCCGCGCTCGAGGCGAAGCTCGCGGCGTTCGAGCAGCGGAAGGGCAGCCAGCTTGCCGTGCTGATGCTGCCCAGCACCAAGCCGGAGGCGATCGAGCAGTATTCGATCCGCGTCGCCGAGGCCTGGAAGATCGGCCGACGCAAGGTCGACGATGGCGCGCTGCTGCTGGTGGCGAAGGACGACCGCGCGCTGCGCATCGAAGTCGGCTACGGACTGGAGGGCGCGTTGCCCGACGCCATCGCGAAGCGCATCGTCGACGAGATCATCGTGCCGCGCTTCCGCGGCGGTGATTTCGCCGGCGGCATCGAGGCCGGCATCGATCGCATGATCGGCGTGATCGATGGTGAACCGCTGCCCGCGCCGCCGGCGCCCGGTGGCAGCACCCCGCCGGGCGGCATCGACTACGAAGCGCTGCTCGTGCTGGCCTTCGTCGGCGCGGCGTTCGCCGGGGGCATCCTGCGCGCGATCCTCGGCAAGGGGCCGGCTGCCGGCATCGTCGGCACCGGCGTCGGGGTGATCGCCTGGGCGATGAGCGGCATCCTGCTGGTGGCGATCGGCGCGGCCCTGCTGGCGCTGGTGCTGACCCTGGCCGGCGGCGGTGCGGGCGGCAGCCGCCGCGGCGGGGGCTGGTCATCGGGTGGCGGATGGTCTTCCGGCGGCGGTGGCGGCAGCTGGGGCGGCGGTGGTGGTGGCTTCGGGGGCGGTGGTGCCTCCGGCCGCTGGTAGGGCGCGTCGATGAGCATTTCGCGCCGCCTGCGCCACCTGTTCACCTCCGCGCGATCCGTGCGCCAGGCCTTCCCCGATGCATCGCTCGCCCGCATCGAACAGGCGATTGCCGGCACCGAAGCGCTGCATGGTGGCCAGGTGTGCTTCGCGATCGAGGCAGCGCTGGACGGGCCCGCGCTCTGGGCCGGCCAGCCGGCCTCCGAGCGGGCGGTCGAGCTGTTCGGCCAGTTGCGGGTCTGGGATACCGAACGCAACAATGGCGTGCTGATCTACCTGCTGTGGGCCGACCGCGAGGTCGAGATCGTCGCCGACCGAGGCATCCATTCCAGGGTCGGCGCCGAGGGCTGGGAAGCCGTCTGCCGCCAGATGGAGGCAGCGTTCCGCGAAGGGCGGTTCGAGGCGGGCGCGCTGGCCGGCATCGAGGCGGTCGGCGCGCTGCTGTCCGCGCACTACCCGGGGGATGGCTTGCCGCGCAACGAGGTGCCCGATCGGCCGGTGCTGCTCTGACGGTCGGGGCGCGGGTCGCCGGCCGTCGCCGCCGGCTCAGAGTCCGAGCACCTGCCCTAGGTCGCCGGTGACCTTCGACCACGTGAAGCGGGCGTGCACCGCAGCGCTGACGGCCGCCGCCTCGAAGCGCCGCCGGCCTTCGATGACCCGGGCGAGCGCGTCGTGCAGGGATTCCGGGTCCGGTTCCAGCCAGGTGCGATTCCCCGACTGCATCAGCGTGCTGTCGACCTGCAGCCCGATCGCCGGCTCGAAGTAGTCGTCGGTCGATCCGCCGCGCGTGACCACCACCGGCACGCCGCATCCGGCGGCCTCGAGCGGCGTGAGGTTGAAGCCTTCGGCCTTGTACGGCGAGACATAGCAGTCGACCGATCCGTACAGCGCGGCGAGGTCGGCGACGCTCAGGTTGTGCGACACGAAGATGATCGACGCCACCACGTCCTCGGTGAACAGGTTGCCCTGCGCCGAGGCGCCGAGCGTGGCCAGGATGCGGTCTGCGGTCAGCCCGTACAGGTTGCTCTGGTCCTTCAGCACCAGCTTCAGGTGCCGGTGCTTCTGGCGCAGGCGCGCGAATGCCGTGAGCAGCAGGTCGATGCCCTTGTTCTCGGTCATCGCTCCGACCGACAGCAGCACGAAATCGTCGTTGCGCACCCGCATCAGGTTGCGCATCGTCTTGCGCCGCTTGCGGTCGATCGGCCGGAACGTGGCCGGGTCGATGCCGTGCGCGACGACGTGCACCCGCGCCGGGTCGAAGCCGGTCTTCAGGAAGCCCGCTGCCGACCAGTGCGACGGCGTGACGATCGACAGGCGCTCGTCGGCGATCGACTGCTGCAGGTCGCCCCCGGCGAACATGTCGGTCGTATGCTGGTACTCCGCCGTGCCGAACACGAACAGGCGGTCGGCGTCGCACGCGGACAGGTCGAACGGAAAGGCGATCCGGTATGCGATGTCGGCGCGCTCCCCGGGGCGGGGTCCGCGGATTGAAGCGATCTGCCGCTGCTGCGCGTCGCTCAGCCCGCTGCCGTTGCGGCCCGGGTTCCAAGCTGCGTTGAAGAACGGGCGGTCGACATGGCAAAGCTCGACCGGTAGCCTGCACAGTTCCAGCAGCTGCCACTGGTTGACGATCGCGTACGAGTGGTTGATGCCGCGCCAGCCCTCGACCCTCAGTGTCTTCATCACCTGCGCCAGCCCGGGGGGGGCGTCAGTCGCCGACCGCGGTCGGCGACGTCTTGGCCGGTGGATTGCCGACGATCCTGCGCCTGACCCAACGCACGGTCATCGCCACCGCGAACCCCACCACCGGAATCGCGACGGCGGTGGCGATCGCGGCGTCGATGCCGCCGCCGGCCGCCTCGACGCCCTTGGCGACATAGGCGATCAGCCCGACCACGTAGTAGCTGATCGCGACCACCGAAAGCCCTTCGACGGTCTGCTGCAACCGCAGCTGGAGCCGGGCGCGCCGGTCCATCGATGCGAGGAGCGCCTGGTTCTGCTTCTCGCGGGCGATGCTCACCCGCGTCGACAGCAGGCTGCTGGCCCGTGCAACGCGCTCGGACAGTTCCTGCAGCCGCCGCGACAGCGAGGTGCAGGTGGCCATCGCGGGCGACAGCCGGCGCGCCATGAACTCCTCGATGGTCTGCAGTCCGGGGATGCGCCGTTCGCGCAGTTCGTTGATGCGTGCATTCACCAGTGCGTAGTAGGCCCGGCTGGCACCGAAGCGATACTGGCTCGAGGCGATCGCGCTTTCGACCCTCGCCGCCAGCTGGGTGAGCTCGCCGAGGAGGGTCTCGTCGCCGCGGTCCTCGTTCGCCATTTCCTGGGTGAGCGTCGCCAGCGAGCGTTCGATCTCGACCACGCGCGGCGATTCGCGGCGCGCGATCGGCAGCGCCAGCAGCGCGAGCACGCGGTAGGCTTCGATCTCGAACAGCCGCTGCATCATGCGGCCCGCCTGGTAATCGGTGAACGCGCAGGACAGCATGAGGAAACGCACGAAGCCGTCATGCTGGATCTTGAAGTCGGTGTATGCGAAGCCCGCGCCTTCGCCGATCGCGGCGCCGACCACGGCCGCCGATCCGAAGTAGTCCTGCAGCATCACCGGGTCGTCCGGCTTCTCGGGCGCCTGCATCACCTGCGCATGGGTCGCGACGATCACATGGCCCGGGATCGCCGCCAGCCAGTCGGGCGGCAGGTAGTCGATCGCGGGCTCCGCGAACGGACGCGTCGGCAGTCCCGGCACCAGCACGATGTAGGTGGAGAACTCGCCATGGCGTTCCCATTTCAGCTGGAATTCGCCGAACGGGACGCTGAACTGGGTGAGGTCTTCGCCGGGCGGCGCGCAGCCGAAGCGCTCGCAAAGCGCGCGCAGGTGTGCACGCTCGCGCTCGCGCGCCTCGGTCTCGACCTGGATCGCGAGGTAGGACCCCCGCACCGGGATGTCCAGCGGTTCGTAGGGCCGCGCATGGACTTCGTTGGCGGCGAGGAAGCGGTCGGGCAGGTCGGGCGGCAGGCGGATCATCGACGGTATGAAGCCAGAAGGTGCCGATGCCTGCAAGCCCCGGAATGGAATCGGCGGCGATACACTCGGACATCGGATCGATTGCGGGCCGCCATGATGGTTTCGGGATGACGTTCCTGTCGCGGGGCAGGGCTGCATGGGTCGCCGCGCTGGTCGCGACGGCGATCGCCGGCCTTTCGGCCGCACTGCCGGTCCGGGGACAGGCGCAGCCGGCCGACGCGGCAGGGACGGTGGCGGTGCAGACGGCACCCGCCGGAACGGTGAAGAACGTACGCCAGTTCAGCGCGCGTTTCTCCCAGCCGATGGTCGCCTTCGGCGATCCACGGCTGGCCGATCCGATCGACGTGTCCTGTGCGGTGCCCGGGCGCGGCCGATGGATCGACACCCGCACCTGGGTCTACGATTTCGAGCGCACGCTGCCCGGCGGCCTGCAGTGCCGCTTCACGTTGCGCGACGGACAGCGTTCCCTGGCGGGAGCCCCGGTCGATCCGATGCGCGACGCGGGCTTTTCCACCGGTGGTCCGGCGATCCTTGCCGTGGCGCCGGCCGCCGACGACAACGAGATCGGCGAAGACCAGGTGTTCGTGCTGGCCCTCGATGCGCCAGCGACCACGGCGAGCGTGCTCGCCAGTGCCTACTGCACGGCCGACGGCATCAACGAGCGCATCCCGGTTCGGATCGTGTCCGGGCGCCTGCGGGCGGCCATCCTGGCCCGCAGCGAGCCGTCTCCGTTCGGCGACATGGATGACGAGACACGCGAGGCCCTGTATTCGGCGCTCCCGGGCCGCGAGGCGCGCTCGCGGCGCCTGCTCGTGCGTTGCGCGCGCCAGTTGCCCGGGGACAGCGAGGTCCGGCTGGTCTGGGGACGGGGCGTCTCTACCCCCGACGGCATCGCGACCACCGACGAGCAGGTGCTGGCCTTCCGAACCCGGCCGGCGTTCCGCGCGCGATTCTCCTGCACCCGCGCCAACCAGGCCGCCCAGTGCATCCCGGTGTTGCCGATGCGGGTGATGTTCACGGCACCGATCCCGGCCTCGATGGCCAGGGCAGTGACGCTGCGGGGCCCCGACGGTCGCCTGTATCCGGTGGCCGTCGAGGGCGACGGCGGCCCGGCGCGCCGTGCCGGACCGGCGGTCGACGGGGCCGCGGATCCGGATGCCCGCGCATCGGGCACGGCGGATGCGCCGGCCGCCGGCGGCTTCGGGGCACGGCTGCGCGGGTGGTGGGCCGCGGCCACCGGGTGGCTGCGGCCGTCATGGCGGGATCCGATGGTGGAATGGGTCGAGTTCAAGGGGCCGTTCCCCGAGAACGCATCGTTCACGCTGGAACTGCCGGGCAGGCTGCGCGACGATGCCGGACGCCTGCTGTCGAATGCCGACAGCTTCCCGCTCACGGTACGCACCGACGAAGATCCTCCCTTGCTGCGCTTCGCTGCCCGGTTCGGTCTTGTCGAGGCGAATGCCGGCGCGCTGCTCCCGGTGACCGTGCGCAACCTCGATGCGGTGTCCGGCGCGGCCGGGACGGAGGGCCGCATCCTTCGCGTCGATGCGCCCACGCCGCGTGAACTGGCTACCTGGATGAGCCGCGCCAGCGCAGGCGGCATGGCCGACGGCAGCGACCCGGGCCAGCGTTCGATCCTGGCGGGCGTCGAGGCCGCGCGCGAGCTGGTGCTGCCGCGAAGCACCAGCCCGAAGGAGTTCGAGGTGATCGGCATCCCGCTGCAGCGCCCCGGGTTCTACGTGGTGGAGTTCGCCAGCCGCCGCCTCGGCGCCGCGCTGCACGACACGCCGGAGGCGCAGGCACAGCGCGATGCCCTCGAAAAGGCCGACGCTGCGGGCCGGCCTCGCCCGCAGTTCAAGCCGCCGGCGCCGTCGCGCGATCCCTACTACGTGCCGGCCACCGCGCTGGTGACCAACCTGGTCGCGCATTTCAAGCGCGGGCGTGAAGGTTCCCTGGTCTGGGTGACGTCACTCGATCGCGGCGAACCGGTCGAGGGCGCGCGCGTGCAGGTGATGGATTGCGACGCGCGGATCTATCACCAGGGCATCACCGACCGCGACGGGCTGGTGCGGGTCGACGTGACGCTGCCCGACGACGATCGGCTTCCCGGCTGCGCCAGCCGGCATGAGCGCGAACTGCTGGTGACGGCCAGCCGCGGCGATGACTTCACCTTCACGATGACCGGCTGGAACGACGGCATCGCGCCGTGGCGGTTCAACCTGCCCACCGGCGACCTCGACGGTCCGTGGACGGTGCGGGCGGTGCTCGACCGTTCGCTGCTGCGCGCCGGCGAGACGCTCCACATGAAGGTGTTCGCCCGCGAGCGGCGGCGGGACGGCTTCGCGCTGCCGCCGCCGGCGCTGACCCGGTCCACGGTGCTGATCGAGCACCTCGGCAGCGAACAGAAGTACGAAGTCCCCGTGCAATGGGGGCGTGGCGGCAGTGCACTGGGCAGCTGGGACGTGCCCAGGGATGCGAAGCTCGGGACCTACCGCGTCGTGCTGCAGGAGCAGCGCTATACCCGCGAGCTCGGCGAATTCAGGGTCGAGCAGTTCCGGCTGCCGACGATGCGCGCGACGGTGCGCCCGCCGCCCCGGCCGCTGGTGGCGGCGGCCGAGGCCTCGATCGACGTGCAGCTCGCCTATCTGTCCGGCGGGCCGGCGGCAGGGACGGCGGTGCGGCTGCGCACGGCCGCGACGCCGCGCGTGCTGCGCTTCCCGGCGCATGAAGGCTTCGTCTTCGCCAACGGCGACGTGGTCGAGGGCCTGGTCGGGAACCGCTCCGACACCGACCTGCTCGATGCGCATGACGGCGAAGGCGAGGCTGAAGGCCGCCGGCGCGAACGACCTGCCGACGATGGCGCGCTGAAGATCGTGGGCCTGCAGCAGGCGACGCTCGATGCGGCCGGGGGTGCCCGGCTGCGCGTGACCGGCCTGCCATCGGCAGCCTCCCCGCAGAACCTGCTGTTCGAACTCGAGTACCGCGATGCCAACGGCGAGACGCTGACTGCCAGCGCGACGGCGGCCTGGCTCCCCTCGGCCGCGATCGTCGGGCTTCGCGTCAACGACTGGGCGAGGGCGCGCGACACGGTGAAGATGCAGGCCGTCGTCGTCGACCCGGAAGGCAGGCCGCTGGCCGGCGTTCCGGTCACCGTCGATGTGTTCCGGCGCGAGACCTTCTCGCACCGGCGGCGCCTGCTCGGCGGCTTCTATGCATTCGAGAGCTACACCGACATCGCGCGTGCCGGCACGCTGTGCAGCGCACGCACCGACGCCCGCGGGCGCATCGAATGCGAAGGCAGGCCGGGCGCGAACGGAAACCTGATCCTGCGCGCGCGGGCGGTGGACGCGGCAGGCCGACCGAGCATCGCGCACCGCGAGGTATGGGTCGCCCGCGGTGAACCCTGGTGGTTCGACATGCAGGACAGCGACCGCATGGACGTGCTGCCCGAAGCCCCGCGCTACGAACCCGGCCAGACCGCACGCTTCCAGGTGCGCATGCCGTTCCGTTCGGCGACCGTGCTGGTCACGCACGAGCGCGAGGGCGTGATCGAGGCGTCGGTGCGCAGGCTCTCCGGCGACGCCCCGGTGATCGAGGTGCCGGTGGCGGGCCGGCATGCGCCCAACCTGTTCGTCTCGGTGCTCGCGGTCCGCGGCAGGGTCGGCGACGTTCGCCCGACCGCGACGGTGGACCTCGGCAAGCCCGCGTTCCGGATGGGCATCGGGGAGATCGCGGTCGGCTGGCGCGCGCATGAACTCAAGGTCGAGGTGAAGCCCGAGCGCACGGTCTACCGCGTGCGCGAGCGCGCAAGGGTCGTGGTGAAGGTGACCCGCGCCGACGGTTCGATACCGCCGGTGGGCAGCGAGATCGCCCTGGCCGCGGTCGACGAGGCGCTGCTCGAACTGGCACCGAACGACAGCTGGGCGCTGCTGCAGCAGATGATGGGCCGGCGCGGCATCGAGGTGGTGACCTCGACCGCGCAGATGCACGTGATCGGACGCCGCCACTTCGGCAAGAAGGCGGTGCTCCCGGGGGGTGGTGGCGGGCGGCAGTCGGCACGCGAGCTGTTCGACACGCTGCTCGCGTGGCGCGGGCGGGTCGCGCTCGATGCCAATGGCGAGGCGGTGGTCGAGATCCCGCTGAACGACTCACTCAGTGCATTCCGCATCGTCGCGATCGCATCGGGCGGCGATGCGGGTGGGGCCGGCCTGTTCGGCACTGGGGCATCGAGCCTGCGCACGACGCAGGACCTGATGCTGCTGTCCTCGCTGCCTGCGGTCGCGCGCGAGGGCGACCGCTTCGATGCAGAGGTCGTCGTTCGCAATGCGTCCGAGCGCGCGATCGAGGTTTCCGTGGCGGCGACGGTGACGCCCTCCGCGGGTGCCGCGGCCGGTGCGAAGGGCGGCATGCCGCTGCCGGCGCTGGCGCTGTCGCTTGCGCCTGGCGAGGCGAAGCCGGCACGCTGGTCGTTCGAGGTGCCGGCGGGAAGCGACAGCCTCGGCTGGGAGATCGTCGCTGGCGAACGTGGCGCGGCGGCCGGGGACCGGCTGCGCGTGGCACAGCGCATCGTGCCCGCCGTGCCGGTGCGCACGCTGCAGGCGACCCTGGTCCAGCTGGCCGAGCCGGGAGAGGCGACGCTGGTGCCGGTCCAGCGTCCCCCGGACGCGCTGCCCGGGCGCGGCGCGATCGAAGTGTCTCTGGCGCGCACCCTTGGCGGCGACCTGCGCGGCGTGCGCGAATACATGCAGCAGTACCCGTACACCTGCCTGGAACAGCAGGCCTCGCGGGCGATCGCGCTCGGTGACCGGGCCGCATGGGACCGGCTGATGGCCTCGTTGCCGGCCTATCTCGACCGTGATGGCCTCGCGCGCTTCTTCCCGACGATGCGCGAAGGCAGCGACGTGCTCACCAGCTACCTGCTGCAGGTATCGGATGAAGCCGGCTGGCCGGTCCCGAAGGCCGCCCAGGAGGCGATGACCGGTGCGCTGCGCCAGTTCGTCCAGGGACGCCTGCGGCGCGGCTCCGACATGCCGTCGGCGGCAGATCTCGTGCTGCGCAAGCTCGCTGCGCTCGATGCGCTGGCGCGGCATGGGGTGGCGATCGAGCCGGCCTGGCTCGAGCCGCTGTCGATCGAGCCGCAGGCGTGGCCGACCTCGGCGCTGCTCGACTGGCAGTCGCTGTTGCGGCGCGCGGCGAAGCTGCCGGACCGGGAGCGCAGGCTGGAGGAGGCCGGACGCATCCTGCGCGCGCGGCTGACGCTCCAGGGTACGGTGATGGGTTTCTCCACCGAGAAGACCGACCAGCTGTGGTGGCTGATGGTGTCGGGCGACGTCAACGCCGCTCGCATGCTGATCAACGCGCTCGACGATGCGCCGTCCGCCGTCGACGGCGCGGCGCAGGACATCGCCCGCCTCGCGCGCGGTGCGCTGGCCCGGCAGCAGCGCGGGCGCTGGAACACCACGGTCGCCAATGCCTGGGGCGTGCTGGCGATGGCGAAGTTTGCCGCCCGTTTCGAGGCGCAGCCGGTGTCCGGCACCACTGCGCTGTCGAGCGGTGGCGCGGGTGCGCCGGCGGTGATCGACTGGTCCGCGTCCGAGCGCGTGCCGGGTGCAGGCCGGGAGGCTTCGCTGGCCTGGCCGTCGAGCGCAGCGGGTGCGCCTGGCGCGCTGACGTTGCGCCATGACGGCGGTGGCCGTCCCTGGGCCACGATCCGCAGCCGCGCCGCAGTGCCCCTGCGCGAGCGGCTCGATTCAGGCTTCCGGGTCTCGCGCGAGGCGACGGCCGTGGAACAGAAGGTCGCGGGCCGCTGGTCCGTGGGCGACCTGATGCGCGTGCGGGTGACGGTGGATGCACAGTCCGACATGACCTGGGTGGTACTGACCGACCCGGTACCGGCGGGCTCGACGATCATCGGTTCAGGCCTGGGCGGCCAGTCGTCGCTCTCGGCGCTGGCAAAGGGAGGGCGGTCCGAGCGCTCGACCGGGCGCGCGAGCCCGGTGTTCGAGGAGCGCTCGTTCGAGGGCTGGCGTGGCTACTGGCGCTACTTGCCGCGCGGCACGTTCTCGGCCGAGTATGTCGTGCGGCTGAACCAGGCCGGCCGCTTCGAACTGCCGGCGACGCGCGTCGAGGCGATGTATTCGCCCGAGGTCTTCGGCGAACTGCCCAATGCGGTGTTCGAGGTCGCGCGATGAAGGCTGCGGGCGCGGCCGGCGGGTTGCTGCGCATCGCCAACGGGGTGTCGCTGCTGCTCGCCACCCTGGTGGTGCTGTCGTGGGTGGCGACACCCTCGTTCGATCGCGTGAAGGCCGGCACGTTGCCGAGCGACCGCTGGCTGCTCGACCGCCATGGCGAACCGCTGCAGGTGCAGCGGGTCGACGATCGAATCCGCCGCCTGGGTTGGACACCGCTGGAACAGGTCTCGCCGGCATTGCAGCGGGTGGTCATCGCAACCGAGGATCGTCGCTTCGCCTGGCACCCCGGCGTCGACCCGCTGGCGATCGGCGGCGTGCTCCGGGCGGCGTTCAAGGCGCGGCACCCGGATGCGGCCGCGCCCGCTGCCAGGAACGCGAGCCGGGGGGCGAGCACGATCACGATGCAGCTCGCCGGGCTGCTCGACCCGGCGCTGGTACCGGCCGACGGCCGGCGCTCGATCCCGCAGAAGCTGCGCCAGGCCGCCGCCGCGCTGGCGCTCGGCCTGCACTGGCGGCGCGACCAGGTGTTCGAGGCCTACCTGAACCGGGTGTCGTTCCGGGGCGAACTGCAGGGCATCGAGGCGGCCGCGCAGGGGCTGTTCGGAAAGTCGCCGTCGGCGCTCGACGATGCCGAGTCCTGGCTGCTGGCGGCCCTGATCGCACGCCCGAACGCACGGCCGGCGTCGGTGGCGGCGCGCGCCTGCCGGCTTGCGCAACGCACCCGGGCGGCGGATCCGTCGACCGGCCTGGCGGCAGAGGACTGCGTCCGCTTCAAAGCGCTGGCCATCGCCCGCCTGTCAGGCGCGACGTCGATCGCGCAGCCCGAGCCGCTGGCGCCGCACGCCGCGCGCCTGATGTTCGCCGCCGACGGCGCGCGCGCGGGGCAGCCGCCGCTGCGTTCATCGATCGACCGCGACATCCAGCGTTTCGCGCTCGAGGTCCTGCGCGCGCAGCTGGAGGCGATCGCCGGACGGAATGTGCGCGATGGGGCCCTGCTGGTAGTCGACAACCTGACCGGGGAAGTGCTCGCACATGTCGGCAACGCGGGCGCGCGATCGAGCGCGCGCTTCGTCGACGGCGTGTCGGCACCGCGCCAGGCCGGTTCCACGCTCAAGCCCTTCCTCTACCAGATGGCGATCGAGCAGCGCCTGCTGACGGCCGCTTCGCTGGTCGATGATTCGCCCGTCGACCTGGTGGCGCCGAACGGCCTCTACATGCCGAAGAACTACGACCGGCAGTTCACCGGCTGGGTCAGCCTGCGCACCGCGCTGGCCGGCTCGCTGAACGTGCCGGCGGTACGCACGCTGATGCTGGTCGGGCCCGAACCCTTCGCCGATCGCCTGCGGGCGCTCGGGTTCGCCGACGTGAAGGAGGGCGGCGATTTCTATGGCTACTCGCTCGCGCTGGGCTCGGCCGAAGTGCGGCTGTCGCAACTGGTGAATGCATTCCGCACCCTGGCCAACGGCGGCATCGCATCGCCGCTGGTGAGGGTGCCGGGCGGCGCCGACCCGGGCGCGGCGCGCCGCGTGCTGGACCCCGCGTCGGCATTCATCGTCGCGGACATGCTGGCCGACCGCACGGCCGGTGCGCGTACCTTCGGTTTCGCGAGCGCCCTGACCACGCGCGGCTGGAGCGCGGTGAAGACCGGCACCAGCAAGGACATGCGCGACAACTGGTGCGTCGGATTCTCCGACCGCTACACGGTCGGGGTGTGGGTCGGCAACTTCGATGGTTCCCCGATGCATGATGTGTCCGGGACCAGCGGTGCAGCGCCGGTCTGGCAGGAGGTGATGGATTACCTGCACCGCGATGCGCCGGCGGTGGTGCCTCGGGCGCCATCCGGCGTGGTGCAGCGGCAGGTCGTGCAGGGGGCGCCGGGGACGCAGGCCGTGCAGGGGGCCGGGCAGCCCGAATGGTTCGTCGCCGGGACCGAACTGGCGCGGGTCGAGCGCACGCGGCGCAGCCATGCACCGCGGATCGTGTATCCGGGCACCGGCATCATCGTGGCGATCGATCCGGACATACCGGCGTCGCAACAGCGACTGCTTTTCTCGGCCGGACCTGACGCGCGCGGGCTGTACTGGCGGCTCGGCTCCATGCAGCTGGGTCCGGCCGACCGTCCCCACCCGTGGCGTCCCTTGCCGGGGCGCCATCGCCTGCAACTCGTCGACGCCGACCAGCGCGTCGTCGACGAAGTACGGTTCGAAGTGCGGGGGGCTGCGCAGCCTGACGACGCGCCCGCCGACTCGGGGGCACCCGCGCGCCCCGGTCGCGCGGGCCTCCCGGTGCTACACCGGGCAGCGCCCGGATAGCCGGAACCGACGTGCTATTCTCCCACCGGTATATCCATTTCCGTCGACTCCTGGTTCAGACCCTCGCATGAACGACCCGATTGCCCCGTTGCCGGCCGACCACGACATCGTCCCGCCGGCACGCCCCACGGCCACTGCGCCCTATTACGAACCGCAGGGCCGTGAAGTCGAGATCTTCGAGGCAGCCTACGCGAGGCGGTTGCCGATCATGCTCAAGGGCCCGACCGGCTGCGGCAAGACGCGCTTCCTCGAGCACATGGCCTGGCGCCTGAACCGGCCGCTGGTCACCGTGTCGTGCCACGAAGACCTGACCTCGTCCGACCTGGTCGGGCGCTTCCTGCTGGAAGGCAGCGAGACCGTCTGGCAGGACGGACCGCTCACCCGCGCGGTCAAGGTCGGCGCGATCTGCTACCTCGACGAGATCGTCGAGGCGCGCACCGATTCCACCGTGATCATCCACCCGCTGACCGACCATCGGCGGCGACTGCCGCTCGAGAAGACCGGCCGCGAGATCAGCGCGCATGAAGACTTCCTGCTGGTGATCTCCTACAACCCCGGCTACCAGACCGTGCTGAAGGACCTGAAGCCGTCGACCAAGCAGCGGTTCATCGGCCTCAATTTCGATTTCCCCGCAGAAGAGACTGAACGGCGCATCCTCGTCAACGAGGTCGCCGGGCTCGACGCCGAGAGCGCGGCCCGCCTGGTGTCGGTGGCGCGCAAGGCGCGTGCCCTCAAGGACCACGGACTCGACGAGGTGACCTCAACGCGTGCCCTGGTGTATGCGGCCAACATGATCAGCGCGGGCCTGTCGCCGATCGAGGCCTGCCAGGTGGCGCTGATCAATCCGGTCACCGATGACATCGAACTGTCCGCGGCGCTGCTGGAAATCGTCAGGGCTCATTTCGAGTAGCGCCGTGCGCGCCCTGCCTTCCGCGGGCGGGCGAGCCGGTACCCGACGATGAACTTCCTCACGAGTCTCGGGCTGAACCTGCCCGAACTGATCCGGGAATACGGTTACCTGTTCGTCTTCGTCGGCACCATGCTCGAGGGCGAGACGGTGCTGGTGCTGGGCATGATCGCCGCCCACCAGGGCCTGCTCGATGCGCGGCTGGTGGCGCTGGTGGCCGTGGTCGGCACCTACATCGGAGACCTCGGGTACTACATCATCGGCCTGCGGTTCGGACGCGCCTTCCTCGACCGGTTCCCCAAGGTCGACGCGAAGGTGGAGCGGATCAAGGGATGGATCGCGAAGCACGACATCGCGATCATCATCGTCAACCGCTTCCTGTACGGCTTTCGGATCGCCGCGCCGGTCGCCCTGGGCATGAGCGCAGTGCCGATGTGGCGATTCCTGGTATTCAACATCGTCGGCGCTGCGATATGGACGCTGGTGATCGGGGGGGCGGGTTACATGTTCGGCAGCGCGCTCGAGACGCTGCTGGAGGACGTGCGGCTGCATGACCACATCATCGTGGGCCTGGTCCTGCTGCTCGGCATCGGATTGTGGGTCGGCCGCTACATTGCGCGCCGCGTCATGCGGGGAGGTTGAGATGAGCGAACCGACGGCGCCGCCAGGCGCCGGTTCCAGCGCAGCAGCGGGGCAGCCAGCGGCTTCCGGCAGCGAGGCCGTGCGCGCAGCGCTCGATGAACTGTCGAAGGTGTCGTTCGTCGCCCATCGCGATGCGTCCTCGGCGCTGCCCTCGGTGCTGGCAGCCACCGGCGAAGCCGAGGCGCTGGAATGGCTCGCCGCCTGCCGGCGGCTGTTCGAGTTCGATCGCGATGCCGGCCGCGCGTTCACCCGCGCCACCCCGGATGCGATCGCCGCGTCGGGCGCGGTGCTGCCATGGACGCGCCAGGTGCTGCGTTTCCTCGACCTGCAGGGTTCCTGGAAGGCGATAGAAGGCTTCATGTCCAACCTGGGCAATGCCTACGGCGCGCTCGGGCCGATCGGCCAGATCCGCTGGGCCGACATCGGCTTCGCCTGGTGTGCACGCCATGCCGACAGTGGCAATGCCTACTTCAGCACCCCGGTGCGCGACCTCGCCGGGCGCCAGGGCGTGCCCGGCATCGAGCAGCTCAGCGCGCCGGCGGAGGAACTGTTCACCACGCGCAGGCTCGGCCTGGCCACCTTCCTGCCGGGCGCGATCCGCGTCCGGGCGCTGCTCGGCGCCGGCGCGATCGCGCCCTGGGCACGGCGCGGCATCGACGTGCTGACCGCCGACCGCTTCCGGGGCGAGGCCTACTTCCGGCTCGAGTCCGAAGAGAGCCTGCGCCTGCTGCTCGACGACCTGCCCGGGTTCCGCGCGCAGCAGAACGAGCGCTTCCTGAAGATGGTGCTGACCGCCTGGTATGGCGAGGCGGTCGACGTGCAGGACAGCGGATGGGCGCCGGACAAGGGCAGGCCGTTCGTCGAGACGGATGGGCGGGTGGTGCTGGCACCGGTGACGTTGCCCGACCGCGAGCATGCGGTGCTCGGCGTGCTCCATGTGGCCGGACACCTGCAGTTCGGCACGTATGCCGTGGCGCCGCTGAAGGGCCTGTTCGCCGACCTCGGACTCGATGCAGAGATCACGGACGCACGCGCGATCTCGTGGGAGCCGCTGGTCGCCCAGTTCGGCGACGACGTGGTGCGCTTCAAGCTGCTGTTCGACATCTGCGAAGACCTGCGCGTGGACAACGCGATCGCGATGATCGCGCCGACCCACCTGCGCCGGATGGTGCGCCTCGCGGCACTGGTCGCGATGCCCGAAGGCATCGCCCGCGACTACTACCAGCTCGCGCTGGGCACGCTGCAGTTCGCACTCGGCCGGGCCCATCCGTTGCCGAAGCCGGTCACCGACCTGCTCGCGCGGCTGCTCGAGCCCGATGCCACGGTGATCGACGCCTTCCGCATCGCGCGGGCGCTGTTGCCGATGCTGGCCGACCTCGGCCAGCCGCACACGCCCGAGGACGTTCAGGATGCCTACCTGCCGGGCCGGTCCCCGAACCTGGGCCGCGAAGTGAAGGCGGCGCAGGGGCCGGGCAGCCAGGCCGAGCGCAGCGAGCAGAAGGAATCCGAATCCGGCGAAGGCGAGGGCGAGCCGGAGGAAGAGGGCGAATCGGTCGAGCAGGAGATGGGGCCGCAGGATGCCGAGGCCGACGACAGCGGCGGTGCCGCCGCGCATGCGCAGTCCGCGGCCAATCGCAAGGGCAGTGGCGAGACGAAGACCGGCGAGCGCGCGCAGCAGCAGGCGGGCAAGGCCAACGGCCCCGATCGCGGCCTGCCCTATCCGGAGTGGGACTACCGCGAGAACCGATACAAGGCCGACTGGGCCTGGGTCGCCGAGAAGGTGCTGGCCGAATCGAACCCGGCCGAGGCGCAGCGGCTGGCCGACCGCCACGCGGGCACGCTGAAGCGGCTGAAGAAGGCCATCCAGTCGCAGAAGCCGACGCGTCCTGCGCCGCTGACCCGGCAGATGGATGGCGACGACCTGGACCTCGAAGCGACCGTGCGCTACGTCACCGAGCGCGTGGCCGGGCGCTCGCCGGAGGCGCGCGTGTACAAGCGGCGCGCGATCCGCAACCGCGATGTCGCGGTGACACTGCTCGCCGACCTGTCGACCTCGATCATGCAGACGGTGGCCGACGGCAACGGCCGCCTGGTCGATACCATCCGTGCCGGCGTGATGCTGTTCGCCGAGAGCATGGAGGAGGTCGGCGACCCGTATGCGATCGCCGGCTTCTGCTCGAAGTACCGCGACAACGTCAACTACTACCGCATCAAGGATTTCGACCAGCCGTACGATGACCGGGTGCGCGCCACCGTCGGCGGTTTGTCCGGCCGCCTGGCCACGCGCATGGGTGCGGCGATCCGCCATGCGGTGCACCGGTTCGAGGGCGTGCAGACGCCGCGCCGGCTGCTGCTGCTGCTGTCCGACGGACGCCCCGAGGACTACGACGACGGCGGCGACCGGCGCTACCTGCACGAGGACACGCGGATGGCGGTGAAGGAGGCGGTGAACGCCGGCGTGCATCCGTTCTGCATCACGGTCGACACGCTGGCCAACCAGTACCTGCCGCAGATCTTCGGCCGTGGCCACTACCTGGTGCTGGACGATGTCGGCAGCCTGCCGGCGAAGCTGCCGGAGATCTACCTGAGGCTCAGGCGCTGACGATCTGCAGCCCGCGCAGCGTCACGCGCGGGCAGTCCTCCGCCCGCATCCACTCGAGGCGTGCTGCGACCGGGAGGCCGCCCCGGGCCCCGCGGTATACTTTTGCATGAACGTCGACGAACGGACACAGCCTGCTGTCTTCCTGCGCTGCCCCTGGAGTCTCGGTCACGGTCGTGCCGAAGTTGTCCCGCGGTGGACGTGATCGCGGTGGTGTTCGCCCTCCTGCTGGAGCAGTGGCGACCGGCGACCCACTGGCCGCTGCAGCGGATCGACGCGCTGCTGCGCACCGCCATCGACGGTCTGCCCGAACGCCTCGACGGCGGCCGCGAGTGGCATGCATGGCTCGGCTGGTCTCTGGTCGTCGGCCTGCCGGCGCTGCTGGCCTGGGTGGTCGGCGCGGCGCTCGGGCTTCTGCTCGGCCTGCTCTGCTTCCTGTTCATCGTCGCGGTGCTGTACTTCACACTGGGCTTTCGCCTGTTCAGCCATCGCTTCACCGCCGTGCGGGATGGGTTGGCCGCGCGCAGGCTCGACCTCGCCGGCGCTGCGTTGGCCGAATGGCAGGGCGGGCCGTTGGCACCGATCGGCGCGGCGATGCCGGCGACGACCCCGGAGACCATCGCGCGCCAGGCGATCGAGCGCGGCATCGGTGAGGCCGGGCGCTGGCTGTTCGGTGGCCTGTTCTGGTTCGCGCTGCTGCCCGGTGCGAGCGGGGCGGTGCTCTACCGTGCCGCGGACCGGGTTGCGCTGCGCTGGTCCGCCGGGGCGCGGGCGCCGTTGCACCCGGGCTTCGCCCTCGTCTCGGCGGCCGCGCTGCGCTGGCTGGACGAACTGCCTGCCCGCCTCGCTGCCGGCGGCTTCGCGCTGGTCGGCGACTTCTCAGGCGCGGTCGAGGGCTGGCAGGGTGAAGGCCGCGAACGACCAGGCGAGCCGCAGGCGCAGATGGTGGCGGCGGCCCTCGGCGCACTGGGCATGAATGCGAACGCACCCGGCGTGGACCGTGTGCCCGCGCGCGAAGGCAGCGCCGGATTCGATGCCTCCGGCACCTTCGATGCGTTTGACGGTGCCGGCTGGGACGCCGATTCGTACGCGGTCGCGGTGCGACAGATGGATGGTGCGGCATCGCTGGTCTGGCGCAGCCTGCTGGTCTGGCTGGCCGTCATGGGCATCGCTGCGTTGATGGTCTGAACGCTGGACCTGCGTCAGAATGAGCGATCCGAATGGAAAGGAAGCACATGTCCAGGTTCTGTGTTGCAGTCGCCGTCGTGCTCGCATCGGCCGCACCGCTTGTCGGCGCCCAACCGGCGCCCGCGCGGCCGGCATCCACGTTCGAGGTCGAACTGCAGGCAGTCCGTGCATCCCGGATCGACGTGCAGTCGCCCAACACCGCTGCCGGCACGCGCTTCGCGCTCGATTCGCTGACCGGAGACGGACCCTCCACGCAGGGCCGGCTCGAGTTCAGCCACGCGTTCATGCCGCGGCATGAACTGCGCGCCGTCTATGCGCCGCTGTCGGTGTCGGGAACCGGCAACCTGTCTGCGCCGGTTGCGTTCCAGGGGCAGAATTTCGCGACGGGCACTCGGACCGAAGGGCAGTTCCGCTTCGATTCCTATCGGTTCGGCTACCGCTACGCATGGATCGACCGCCCCGACCTGCAGGTGAAGCTGGGCGTGATGCTGAACGTGCGCGATGCGGCGTTGTCGCTGCGTCAGGGCGGGGTCTTCGCCGAGCGCACGGACACCGGGGTGGTCCCGCTGCTGCACGCGCGCGTCGAAAAGCGCCTCGGTCGGGACTGGCGGCTGATCGGCGACGTGGACGGGCTGGTCGGTCCCGGGGGCCGAGCGTTCGACATCGCCGCGAAGGTCGGCTACGACCTCTCGCGCAACACTACGATCGCCGCCGGGTACCGGGTGCTCGATGGTGGCGCGGACAACGACACCGTCTACACCATGAGCCGCTTCCACTATGCCGTGGTGTCGCTCGGCGCGCGTTTCTGAGCACGGCTGCACGCCCGGCAAGGCCTGCCGGTCGTGCGGGGCCAGCCGGTGATCGTCGAGAACCGTGCCGGCGCGGGCAGCGCGACCGGCGGCACCACCAGGCGCAGCGGCTTCGCGGGCTATTGCTGCGCGCCGGCAGGCAGGGCGAGCGCCAGCAGGCAGAGGGCCGCTGCAGGAGACCCCTTCGGCACCGACCTCATCGCGACGCCTCCTGCGCGCGGGGCTGGCCCGACAGCGCTGCGATCAACGGCGTGGAGGTCGTGGTGAAGCCGTGCAGCTGCCGCACCAGGAAATGGATGGCATCCACCACGTACGCGTCCGACGGGGTGCCGCAGGCGTCCTCGACCAGCACGCAGTCGTAGCCGAGGAAGGCCGCGTCCTGCAGGGTCGAGAACACGCAGCGGTCGGTGTTGATGCCGGCGAACAGCAGCGTGGTGATGCCGGCCTGGCGCAGCACCGAATCGAAGTCGCTGTCCCAGAAGCCCGACAGCCGCTGCTTGAACACCTCGATGTCGCCGGGACCTGGCGGAAGTTCCTCGATCTGTGCAGCGCCGAACGACCCCTGGACCAGCACGGGGCCGTGGCCGCCCGGCGTGGGGTCGCCGTAGCCGAAGGCCTCGGGCGTGCGGCGGCCGCGGTACATCTGCCCGGCCGGCAGGTTGGCGCAGTCTGCGCGGATGCCCCAGTTGAGCCAGATAACCCGGCTGCCGGCCGACCGGATCGCATCGGCCAGGCTGGCGATCACCGGGATCGGCTTGCGCGCGGCGGTGAGGTCGTTGCCACGGCGCCCGAACCAGCCCTCCGGGTGGCAGAAGTCGTTCTGCATGTCGATCACCACCAGGCAGGTGCGGGCGAGGTCGACCTCGATCGGCAGCGGGCGCGCATCGACGCGCAGCGGCCGCGCAGGCACGGGTGCGCGCACCATGCTCACATGGTCCGGGTGGACCGTCCAGGTGCTGGAAGACGTCGGGCCGGGCTGGTGCATGGTCATGGCTAACCTTCACTGCATGGATGTCCAGGATGGTATGCGCGGTGCATCGATGATGCCAGCGCGGCGCATTTCCGCAGCGCCCGTACAATGCGCCCGGGAAGACGGGCATCCGCCCGTCAGGCGAACGAAGCGAGCTTGAACTTGGCCGACCTGTACACCCTCGAAACGCCGGCGCTGCTGCTCGACCGTGCGCGCATGGATTTCAACATCCTGCGCATGCAGTCGCAGGTGAGCGCCCTCGGCTGCCGGCTGCGGCCGCACGTGAAGACCAGCAAGAGCTGGCCGGTGGTGCGTGCACAGATGGATGCGGGCGCATCGTCGATCACGGTGTCGACCCTGAAGGAGGCCGAGCAGTTCCATGCGCAGGGCGTGCGCGACATCCTCTATGCGGTCGCGCTGGCACCGAACAAGATCGCGCATGCGCTGGACCTGCGCGCGCGCGGCTGCGAGCTCGCGGTGATCGTCGACTCGGTCGCGTCGGCGACGGCGATCGCGGCCGCATGCGCCTCCGCCGGCTGCCGGCTGCCGACCCTCGTCGAGGTCGACAGCGATGGCCATCGCTCCGGCGTGCAGCCGGGCGACCGGTTGCTGCTCGAGATCGGACGCGTCCTGCATGCGGCCGGATGCCTGGCCGGGGTTATGACCCACGCCGGAAGCTCCTACGACCTCGACACGCCCGCGGGCCTGCAGTCGATGGCGGCACAGGAACGCGACGCGGTGCTCGCCTGTGCGCGCGACCTGCGCGCGGCGGGATTGCCGTGCGACCGGGTGAGCGTGGGCTCGACACCCACCGCATTGTCGGCGACTGAACTGGGCGGGGTCACCGAGGTGCGTGCGGGGGTCTACGTGTTCTTCGACCTGGTGATGGCCGGCATCGGCGTCTGCGCGCAGGACGACATCGCGCTGTCGGTGCTGACCAGCGTCATCGGCCACCAGCCGGACAAGGGATGGATCATCGTCGACGCCGGCTGGATGGCGATGAGCCGCGACCGCGGCACCGCCAAGCAGAAGACCGACCAGGGTTACGGTGCGATCTGCAATGTCGATGGCCAGCCGGTTCCCGGGTTGTGGATGGGTGCGGCGAACCAGGAGCACGGCATCGTGTCGATGCGCGACGGGTCGGTGCCGCCCGACCTTGCGGGCCGATTCCCGATCGGCACGCTGCTGCGCGTGCTGCCCAACCATGCCTGCGCGACAGCCGCGCAGTACGACGCCTACCGGGTGGTGGAGGGCGTGTCCATCGTCGACACCTGGCCGCGCTTCTCCGGCTGGTAGGCCGGGTCCGGCTGCGCGTCCCCGGCCTGCGGGCTCAGGGTGCGATCTGCGTGCCGCAGCCGCGCAACCGGCGCCCGTCCACCTCGATGCGCGCGGTGGCCGGGAACCGTTCCCCGCTCAGGTCGTCGACACACGGGTCGGGCATCACGACGATGACGTAGCTGCGTCCGGCCGCCTCGCCGGCACGGCGCGTGCTGCCGTGCACCGGGCCGGGTGCCGGGGCGAGGTCGGGCCACTCCTGCCGCTGGAGGATGTCCGGCCCGCCCGGCATCCCCGCCAGCACCACGCGGTTCGCCGGTCCGATCTCGAGCAGCCAGCCGGGTCCGTTGCCCTGGCCGCGGAAGGTGATGCCGCGCGCGCGCGCGTCTTCCACGAGGGACAGGGAACGTACCTCGTTGCAGTACACCGGTGGCGACGGCTTGCGCTGGAGCATCGCCTGCGCGCCCCGGTTCCAGAACAGCCAGTCGGCATCCTCGAAGCGCACGCCGGATGCGCTGGCGACCTGGGGCAGCAGGCGCTGCGTGTCGCCGACGCGCAGTTCCACCGCTTTCAGCCCGGGGGGCACGCGGGTACCGAGGGTGCGTCCATCCTCGCAGCGCCAGCCCTGTGCGAGCAGTGGCGCGGACGCGCCGGGTAGCGACGCGGCGGCTTTCGGAACCGTTACGCCGGCCTTTGGCTGCACCGGGGATGAAGGCAGCCCTGGAAGCGAAGGCAGCGCAGGCGCGTGCAGCCGGGCGCAGCCAGGCAGCGCGGTGGCCAGCGCCAGCGCCAGGGCAGCCGCGAGACGGGTTGTGCGCGCCGGTCGTGGCGGGGCGCTGCGGACTGTGGGCGTCGTGGCGTGCATCGCCCCGGATTGTATGCGGGGAGTCGGCTGGCAGGGGGCGGCGGCGGCGGGCGCTTGCGCCGGCGCGGCGATTGACCGAACCTACCCGTCCACCCGATCTCCGCGCCCCGACCTGACAAGGACCGACTCGATGGACACCCCGACGCCGGACCCGCGCCTGAACCTCATCGCTCCCGATCCCGACGTGGCGTTCGACCGTGCGGTCGGCGAGTCGTACATCCGCTATGCCGGCATGCTGAACCAGCGCGGCTATGTGCAGAGTTCGCTCGGCAACATGGTGATCCGGGTGCCGCATCCGAAGCATGCGCACGGGCTGTGCTACGTGAAGCCGCAGGGCCTGTCGCTGGAAGAGGCGACGATCGACGACCTGGTGATCACCGACATCGTGCACGGCGAGATCGTCCACGGCACCCGGGCGACCACCGTCGGCCACCAGATGAACCGCGAGATCCTGCGGCTGCGCCCGGACGTCAACTGCGTGATCCACCTGCACCATGACGAGACGATCGCCTTCCTCGCCGCGGGGTTCGAGGAGATCCGATCCACTTCGCTCACCTTCTCGTACCTGATGCAGAAGCCGGCGGCCTACCTGCCGGCACACCTGAACGTCGAGGAAGACGTGGCGCCGATCAAGACCTTCATCCAGGATACCAACTGCATCGTGATGCGCCGGCACGGCTTCACCGTCCTCGGGCGTTCGGTGTCGGAGGCATACCACCGCACCAACGTGCTGGTGTCGGAGGTGAAGCGCAACATCATCGTCGAGACGCTGTGCGCCGCGCGCGGCACGAAAGGCGAGTACCTGTCCACGGAAGAGATGCAGTGGATGTTCGAGCGCGGCGATGCGGTCGTCTATCCGGAGGCAAGGCAGGCGGATTGAGCCGCCTGCTCCCGGGCGTTCAGCCCGTGGCGAGCACGCGCGCGATGAACGCCTTCACCATCGCGTGCGCGCGTTCTGTCTGCGGCCCGGGGTCCGCGACCCAGATATGGCCGCAGCCTTCGAAGACCTCGCAGGTGCAGTCTCCCCCCGCCTTGCGATAGGACTCGGCGAACTTCACCTGGATCTCGGGCAGCACGTTGTCGTCGTCGCCGCCCTGCAGCACCAGCATCGGCACCAGGGTCACCTTCTCGCCGCGGTCGAGGATCTCCTGCGGGTTGCCCTCGTGGATGGATTCCGGCGGGTTCCAGTAGGTCGACGACCGGCGCACCATGTCGGCCACCCCGCGCCGCTCGGCATTGAGGTGCCGTGCGTGCGGATCGCTGATCGGCGAGCGCGTCGCGACATAGCGCAGGCTGGCGTCGATGCCGGGATGCCCGTCCAGCGGCAGCGCGCGGTAGCGCGGGTCGTCCGGCCGCATCGCGATCAGCTGGGCAAGATGCCCGCCGCTGGAGCTGCCAAGCACGCCCACGGTGGACGGGTCGCCCTTCCACTGTTCGCAGTTCGCCTTCAGCCAGCGCACGCCGTAGTGCGCGTCCTGCACCGAGGCCGGATAGGGCGATTCCCCGGCGAGGGTCATGTCGATCGCCACCACCAGCAGGCCGCTCGCGGCCAGCGCCTCGTCCATCGGCACGTTGGCAAGCCGGTCCTTGTTGTTCCAGGCGCCGCCGTGCAGGTCGAGCACGACCGGGAACGGCCCGATGCCCTGCGGCTGGTAGATGCGCGCCATCAGCTGGCGCGACGGCGTCCTGCGGAACTCCACGTCCCAGGTACGTATGTCGAAGGATGCATCCGGGTCGTAGCGGGCAGCCATCATCGTCTCCTCGTCAATCGATCGATTGTCACGCAACCGCGGCGCCGCCGCTGGCCAGCGACCGTGCAATGAAGGCCTTGACCACTTCGATCGCGCGGTCGGTCTGCGGCCCGGGGTCATCCACCCAGGCATGGTCGCAGCCTTCGAAGATCTCGAGGTCGCAGATGCCGCCGGCTGCACGGTACGCGTCGGCAAAACGTTCCTGCAGCCCCGGCAGCACGTTGTCGTCGGCGCCGCCCTGCATCACCAGCATCGGCGGCAGCTCGACCGGTTCGCGGCGGTCGAGGATCGCCTGCGGGTTCGCCTCCCGGATCGTCGCCCAGGGCTTGAAGTAGTTGTGGCTGTTCTCGATCATCTCGGTCCAGTCGCGCGCCTGTGCATGGTCGTAGCGCGCCTGCGGATCGCTGATCGGGGAGCGGGTCGCGACATAGCGGATGCCGCTGGCGTCCGCATCGGGTGCCCCGGCCAGCGGCAGCGCGCCGTAGACCGCCTTGCGCGGCTGCATCGCGATCAGTTGCGCGATATGGCCGCCGCTGGAGCTGCCGACGATGCCGAGCAGGTCCGGATCCGCATTCCATTCGCGTGCATGCGCCTTCAGCCAGCGCACGCCCAGGTGCGCGTCCTGCACATTGGCCGGGTAGGGGGCTTCCGGTGCCCGCGTCAGGTCGATCGACACCAGCAGAAGCCCGCTGGCGGCCAGCGCATGCGCCATGATCGGATTGTGCAGCCGGTCCTTGTTGTTCCAGGCGCCACCATGGAGGTGCAGCACCGGCGGGAACGGACCCGGGCCGATCGGCTGGTAGATGCGCGCGAACAGCGTGCGCGCCGGCGCCTTGCGGAACTCGATGTCCCGGCATTCGACGGGAAAGGTCGCGACGGGATCGTATTGTGCAGCCATGACAGCCTCCAGGCGTACGGCGAACGCCGACGGGCAGGCATTGTCACGCAGATTGCTGCGTGCTGCAGCGATCCAGGCGATCGCCGGGGACCGGTCGGGAGGGGCGGCAGGCCTTGCAGCCCGCCGCCTCCACGCTCAGATGGCCGCGAGCCTCGCCAGCAGGTCTGCGCTCTCCGGGACGGTGCCCGGTGCGTAGACATGCGAGTGCCGGATCGTGCCGGTCGCGTCGACGATGAACACCGAACGGGCATCCATGCCGCGTTCATCGTTGAACACGCCATAGGCGCGGCCGATGCTGCCATGCGGCCAGTAGTCCGACAGCAGCGGGAACGGCAGGCCGCCGAGCGATTCCGCCCAGGCCTTCAGGCTCGGGACGGGGTCGGCACTGACCTGCAGGATTTCTGCGTCGAGTGCCTGGAATTGTGCGTAGTTCTCACGGAACCCGCTCACTTGATTCTTTCACCCACCGGTAAACGCGAAGGGCAGGAAGGTCACCACGGTGCGCCGGCCGCGGAAGCTGGCGAGCGTGAGCGTGGCACCGGTGTGCGATGCGAGCGAGAAATCCGGCGCTGCAGTGCCGGGTTGAAGAGCGGCCATGGACGAGTCTCCTTGGGCGGGTCGCGGTGCGGGAACATGCACCGTACCGCCATCCTAGCCTAGTCCGAGCCCGCTGCGGGGAGTGCCCGGAAACGCTCAGGCACCGCCCTCCGGCATCGCCATTCCAAGGTTGCGTTCCTTCGCGCGCTGGCAGGCGAGGTAGGCCAGTGCGATGTCCTGGCTGGCCATGCCCTGGGTGACGATCAGCGCGCGCTGCTTCGGGTCGGTGCGGCCGGGATGCTTGCCGCCGACCACCTCGGCCACGGTGGCATCGACCCAGCCCGGGCCTTCCGGGCCGAACAGCTCGAGCAGTTCCTTCTGCAGCTGCTCGCGGCTGTCGACGACGAACAGGTCGGCCTGCTCGGCGTAGTCGCGGCCCGGCTCGGCGGTGTCCAGCGTGGCGACCACCGCGCCGGGCGCGATCCACTTCGCCTCGATCAGCGCCTTGCCGCTGTTGGTGGCGGTGAGCACCAGGTCGGCGCCGGACACGGCCGCCTCGATGCTGTCCATCGCGCGGGCGGGAACCCGGTAGTGCGACTCGGCACGCTGCGCCAGCGCCTCGCGGGTATGCGGGCGGCGCGAGACCACGCGCACCTCGCGCAGCTTGAACAGCTTCGAGTAGTACTCGAGCGCGGTGGTGGCGAGGTTTCCCGCGCCGACCAGCGCCAGCACGCCGGCGTCGGGCAGCGCCAGCTTGCGCGCCGCCATCACGATCGAGGCGACGGTGCGCTGCGCGTAGCTCCAGGTCTCGTCGACGAAGGCCAGCGTGCGCGAGGACTCGGCATCGACCACCACCACGTAGCGCGTCGCGTTGCGCGAGTTCTCTTCCGTCGAAAGGTGCGCGACCACGCGGAAGCCGGCGATCGCCAGCGGGTCGAGGATGCACGCCTTCAGGTGGTAGTGGTTCTCGTGCAGGTCGCGCATGTTCATGTTGCGCGGCGACGGCCAGCGGATCTTCCCCTCCGCGTCCCAGGCGACCACGCGCTCGATCTGCTCGATCACGTCCTGCGAGGTGAGCAGGGACTGGCACTGGCTCGAGGTGAGGTAGATGGGCGGCGTCTGCATGGCGGGGCTCCGGCGGGCTGTGGACTCAGGCGGCAAGTCTACCTTCAAGGCCCGTGCGCCATGCTATCTTCGTGTGATCACACGACGCCTGCGGCCGGCGCAGGGGGGGCACCGCATGAAGCCGAAGCGGCTGGGCATCAGGTTCGAGGGTTTCGAGGGTCTCGACGAGGCGAGGGCGCTGGCGCGGGAGGCCGAAGCCGCTGGCGCATCGAGCATCTGGATGAGCCAGCACCTGGGCGGGCGCGATGCGCCGACCCTGGCGACGATCGTCGCCTCGGGGACGCAGCGCATCCGGGTCGTGCCGTCCAACCTGTCGCCGTTCATCGCGCACCCGACCACGGTGGCGATGATGCTGTCCACGCTGTCCGAGTACGCACCGGGCCGGGTGGCTGCCTCGATCGGCATCGGCAATCCGCTCGACCTGTCGCAGTCGGGGGCGGTGGTCGAGCATGCGGAGGACGCCGTGTGCGATTTCGTCGGCGCGCTCGACCGGCTGTTCTCGCGCAAGCCGGTCGAGTTCGCCGGGCGCACGTTCACGCTCGGCGGGGCGAGGCTGAACGTCGCCGCCGGCGTCGCCATCCCGGTCTACATCACCTGCCTCGAGCCGAAGATGGCGCGCCGCGCCGGGGCCACGTCGGCGTCGCTGCAGCTGTCCGCGGGCTTCTCGCCCGCCTTCGCCGGTGCCTGCGTCGAGGCGTTCGATGGCGGCGCATCCGACGCCGGCCTGGATGCTTCGCCCCGGCCTCGCGCCTGCTTCGCCTACTTCGGCACCGACGAGCAGGACTCGTTCGAGGGCGTGCGCCGCAAGCTGGCCTACCTGTTCCGCAACCGGCTGATGGCCGAGAACATCCGCCTGTCCGGCCTGCCGATCGACCAGCCGGCGATCATCGACTGCATCGCACGGCGCGACCTCGACGCCGCGACCCGCCTCGTCCCGGACGCCGCGGTCGAGGCGTTCGCGGTCACCGGCAGCCTGGCCACGTGCATGGCCACGGTGCGCAGGTTCTTCGATGCCGGCATCGACGAGATGCTGGTCAATGTCGGGTCGACGCAGGCCGAACGCACGGCGGCCTTCGAACTGATCGCGGCGGTCAACGCGGCTGCCGGCTGACCCGCGCCGGCGCCAGGCCGCCACCCCTCGGGGACGCGGCCCTTCCCTGGTTCAGGTGCCGCGGACCTTCAGCAGCATGGCTGCCTGCTCGCGCATGCCCGGGCGCACGTTGCCGGTCAGCGCGACTGCCGGCCCCGCGGCGAGCATGCGTTCGAACAGGCGCCGGACCTTCGCGGCGGTCACCGAGGCGATGCGGTCGAGCCATTCCTCGTGGCCGCGCGTGCGGTCGAGTGCAAACAGGTCGAGCGCTGCGTCCTCGAGCCGGCGGCCGCCGCGCTCCAGCGTGCGCAGCCGCGCGACCAGGACCTGGTTCCGGGCGCGGCGCAGTTCGGCGGCATCGATGTGCCCGGCATGGGCATCCAGCATCTTCGCCAGTTCAACGAGGAGGGCCTCGACATTGCCCGGCGAGGTGGACGCCTCGACCATGAACTGGCCCCAGCTGTCCATCACGTCGGCCGAGCAGTCGGCATGGTAGACCAGCCCCAGGCGCTCGCGCAGCTGGTGCAGCAGCGGCGAGCTCATGCCTTCGCCGAGCAGGGCGGCGGCCACGCGGGCGGTCGGGTCGTCGGCGCGCAGCGAGGGTATCGGGAAGCCGGCGACGAGGTGGGTCTGGCTGCTGCCGGTGACCCTGCGGGCGCGCAGGCCACCGGCGAACGCGGGCGCATCGATCGTGTTCGGCGTGCCGCGGGGCATCGTCTCGAAGGCGGCGGCCATGGCGGCGATCGCCGCCTCCGGATCGACGTCCCCGATCACGCCCGCGACCACGTTCGTGCCGGAGTACTGGCGCGCCACGTGGGCAACCAGGTCGGCGCGGGTGAAGCGCGAAATCGTGCGTGCGGTGCCGATCACCGGGCGCGCCACCGGGTGCCTGCCGAAGCTCGCCTCGTCGAACAGGCGATAGGCCGTGGAGATCGGATCGTCCTGGTCGTCGGCGAGTTCGGCGAGCAGCACGGTGCGTTCCCGTGCAAGTTCCGCCTCGGGATAGGTGGCATGGCGCACGATGTCGCCGAGCATCCCGATCATGGTGGCGGTGTCGCGCGGCATCCCGTACATGTAGTACGCCGTGTGGTCCTTGTCGGTATGCGCGTTCACGTCCGCGCCCAGGCGCTCGGCATCGAGGTTGATGCGCCGCGCGTCACGCGTCGGCGTGCCCTTGAACGCCATGTGTTCGATCACATGGCTGATGCCGTTGTCGCGTGGCGGTTCATGCGCGCTGCCTGAGCGCACGAACACGCTGACCGAGGCGGTGTGCAGGTGCGGCGCGCGGATCGCCAGCAGGCGCACGCCGTTGGCGAGCGTGGTGAAGGGGAGGGAGGGGGCGGCGGCGGGGCGGACGGTTCTGATCGGATTGATCCTGGCGGGCGGGGCCCGATGCTATCGCAGTGCGTCCCCGGGCATGCGCCGCGCCTTCCGGGCCCCGGATCGCGGGCGCGGACCGGCCGCAGGCTAAAGTTCCGCGGATTGCTGCCGATATCACCGGTTTGGCCGCGCCGACAGCCGGCGGAGACCCTTTTGCAACGAGGAAGAGCATGACCAGATCCGGAAAGGCCGCGGCGATCGCGGTCGGCAGCATCGCAGTCGTCGCAGCGGGTTGGGCCGGCGCCGGCATCTACGCCGGGCGCATGGCCGAGGGAGAGATGCGGGCCTTCACCGAGCGCGCGCCGGAGCGTCCCGGCATCACCATCGCCGCGCCGCGCCACGAGGCCGGTCTGTTCAAGTCCAGCGGCCAGTTCGAGGTCCGCCTCGACGAACACTGCGAGGCGGCGAGTGGCGGTGCCGCCAAGGTGGCGGTGCAGGTCGAGTACCGGCTGTCGCACATGCTGCTTCCGGGATCGATGATGCGCTTCGAGTGGAGCATGGTGCCGGCCGGGCAGGTCGGTGCCATGTTGACCAAGGTGACCAACGGTGCGTTGCGCATCGATGGACAGGGCACCGTGTCGTACGGGCGTGCAGTGTCGTCCAGCCTCGCGATGCCCGAGATCGTCCTCGGCAACGGACCGCAGGCGATGCGGGTGTCGGCCGGCACCGGCCAGTTCACGCTGGCGGGCCCGGCCTTCGGCATGCAGTGGAAGACCGACCGTATCGCCGGGCGCGGCGCCGGCAAGGCGCTCGAAGTGCTAAACCTGGGCATGGAACTGGACTTGAAGGACCGCGCGCGCGGCACGGGCAGCCTGACGCTGAGCGTCGACCGCATCGGCACCGGTTTCGGCACGCTCGAGGGCTTCCGCCTCGTCACTGCGGCAGCCGAGCGCGGCGACCGCACCGACTTGACCATCACGCCGAGCCTGCGTTCGCTGACCGCGCCGGGGCAGAAGGCGGCCGACCTGGGGATGCAGGTATCGGTGCGCGACGTCCATACCGCGAGCATGGAAGCGATCCAGCGCATCGCCAGCGAATCGTGCAGCTTCCGCTCGCTCAAGGCCGAAGAAGAGCAGAAGCTGCGTGCGGCCGTGCGTACCCTGCTGACCGGTGGGCTCGCGCTCGGCGTCACCGGCGTGAAGGGCACGATCGGCGACGGCAGCCTCGAGGGATTCCTGAAGGTGGAGCTGAAGAAGGCTGATCCGGCGGCATCCGCAGCCTCGGCGGCAGCCGGTCCGGTCGCCATCGACCTCGCCCGCCTGTTGAGCTCGAGTGGGGAGATCACCGTCAAGGGCAATGCGATCAAGGCCGAGCAGCGCCAGATGGCCGTCGGCATGGGCTTCGCTACCGAGGTGCCAGGCGGAGTGAAGGCCGCGTTCGAGTATGCAGATGGCGTCCTCAAGGCCAATGGCCGGGTGTTCGACGCAGGCCCGCTGCAGGTTGCACTGTCGACCGCCGACCGCCGGCTGAATACCTTCCTCGGGGTGTCGATGCCTGCCGAAGCACCGCCGAAAGCAGACGCTCGTTCGTCCGATGCGGCCCCCGTGGCCGATGAGGCCGCACCGCTGGCGCCGCTGGCCAATTCCGCGTCCGTGAGGCTGGTGCCGAATTCAGCGCCGGCCCCTGCTGCGCCGGTCGCGCCGCAAGCGCGATGACGGGGGAGGGGTCCGGGATGAAACCATCGCGATCGACCCTGTCGGTGCGCGCTCGCGGCCTGGCAGCCTGCCTGGCGCTGTGCAGCGCCGGCGTCCTCGCCCAGCCGGCTGCCGTTGCGCTGCCCAAGGTCGGCAGCTGCCCCAGCGGCTACGCCACCAGCGGCAACTACTGCGTGCCGGGCAGTGGCGCCCGGTTCGCCGTGGCCAAGGTCGGCAGTTGCCCGAGCGGCTATTCCACCAGCGGAAACTATTGCCTGGCCAGCGCCGGGGCGAGGCATGCGATGCCGAAGACGGGCAGTTGTCCGAGCGGCTATTCGACCAGCGGCGACTACTGCCTCAGCTCGCGCTGAGGCAGGTTCGATCGCCACTTCGTCTTGCCCCTGGTGGACCAGGCGAAGAGCCGGGTCGAGTGAAGTCCCGGGTCAGCTGGCGGCACCGACGACGTGCCGGATGCGTATCACGACGAACTCTGCGGGCTTGAGCGGCGCGAAGCCGACCTCGATGTTCACCACGCCATTGTCGATGTCGTCCTGCGTCATCGTCCCGCGATCGCACTTCACGAAGCAGGCCTCGCGCAGCGTGGTGCCCATGAAGGCACCCTTGCGGAACAGCTCGGCCATGAACGCGCCGACCGTCGTCCGGATATTCGCCCAGAGAGCCTCGCCGTTCGGCTCGAACACCACCCACCGAGTGCCCTGGTGGATGCTTTCCTCGATGAACAGTGCGGTGCGGCGCACCGGAACGTATCGCCAGTCGACGCCGGGATCATCCTCCGCGAGCAGTGTACGCGCGCCCCAGATCGCGGCCGCGCCGTCACCCGGCAGCATGCGCAGGCAATTGACGCCGCGCCTGGTCAATGCCGCCACCTGTGCATCGTCCACGGGCAGCGACAGGCCGGACGCACCCGCCAGCCTGGCTTCGGTACCTGCGGGGGCCTTCCAGACACCGCGGACGAGATCGGTGCGGGCGATCACGCCTGCCACGAAGCCGCACGGCGGGAAGTCGCGCAGCGCGCCACCCTGCATCGGATCGGTGGCCCGTATCCACGGGAAGTAGAGGGCGGAGAATGCGCCGTCGGCGCCCGTGAGTCCGCTGGTGCCGGAAGCGGCCATCGTCGCCGCGGTCGCACCCGGCGCGGAATCGATGATCATGAACGCACGGCGTTGCCGGCAGGCGCGCTGCAGTCGAGCGATCGTCCCGGCGTGCACCAGGCCGGGGACGCAGAGGAGGTTGAACGCGTCGATGCGCCCGGCGTCGGTCGCCGCGCCTGGATCGAGGCGCTGGAGCAGCGCCGTCTGGAACGCCTTGTCGGCCGGCGCGAGCACCTTGCCCTCGGCACCGGTCTCGACGATGCGCGCGACGAGGGCGGCCCTGCCGCCGTTCTGGAAGAAGTGCTGCACGCCGTAGCCGAGCGGCGAACGGGGATCGAGCCCGCCGAACGCACGCTCGAAGTCGGCGAAGCTGGAGACCCGGACGCTCTCGTCGACGGCACCGCGGGAAGTCCAGCCCGCGAACAGCGTGGTGGCGGTCGCGGCGGGCGAGATGCTGCGGGCGTCGCCGGTGCGCCCCTTGCCGGTGATCACGCCGATGGCCGATGCTGCTGCACCCTTGTTCGGCACGCGGGCCATCCTGGTGCCGGCCATCAGGTCGAACCGTTCGGCCGGGCCCCGGGCGGAAGGTCCGCTTCGTCCGCGAGGGGCGCGATGCCGACCAGGTAGCCCCTGCCCGCGGGGTCCGGGCCGATGCTTGCGAGGACCGACCGCTCGGCGCCGTCCTTCGCCGTCAGCGTCAGCACGCAGGAGGCGCGATTCGCTCCGGCTTCGAGGCTTGCGACCACCGTTCCGAACCGGCGCGCGTCGTCCAGGCCGAAGAAGGCGTCGAAAGGCAATCCGGACGCGTCGTCGCGCCGGACGCCCAGCACCTCGGCTGCGGCCCGGTTGATGTCCTGCACGACCCGGCGATGATCGAGGGTGAGGCATCCGGCCGGATGGGAGTCGTACAGCTCGATCTGGCGGCGCAGGGCGTCCTCGAGCGTCTGGCGCGATTCACGGAGCTCCTGCGCCTGCAACTCGAGTTCGACCTGCACCTGGAGCTCGTGCAGGAGGGTCAGCGCCGCCGGGGCCGTCTCGGGTGAGGAAGCCAGCGAATGGAGCACGGTCAGCGCGTCGGCGGCCCGGATCGAGGAACCCGTGGTCGCGGCGGCGCCGGTCAGCCGCGAAGCCGCGCGGTTCCTGAGATCGTCGAGACGTGCGGCTTCCGGGGGATGGGTACGCGGGCTGGACAAGGAAACTTCCGGGTCACGGGCATGGATGCCTGACTCTACGCCTTGCGCAGCCGGGATTCGAGTTCTTTCGCGACCGTGATGTCGACGAAGGTGATCACCACGCCCTGGATGACATCGGCGAGCGTCCGGTACGGCATGATCCGCACCGTGAACCAGTGACCGTCGCTGGTGGCGATCTGCTTCTCGCTGAACGCCAGGGTGCGCAGGGTTTCCTTCACGTCGGCATGGAATTCCGGATACCTCAGCGTGCTGGCCAGTTCGCTCAGCGGGCGCCCGATGTCGCCCTCGCGCAGGTGGATCACGCGTGCCATCTGCTCGGTGTAGCGGCGCACGTTGAGCTGGTTGTCGAGGAACAGCGTGGCGATGTCGGTGCTGTTGAGCAGGTTCTGCATGTCGCTCTGCGCCAGCGCCAGGTCATCGAGCTTGCTCTGCAGTTCGCCGTTGATGGTCTGCAGTTCCTCGTTCATCGACTGCGCCTCTTCCTTGGAGGTGGTCAGCTCTTCGTTCGCAGACTGCAGTTCCTCGTTGGTCGACTGGAGTTCCTCGTTCGCGGACTGCAATTCCTCCTGCGATGCGCGCATCTCTTGGCGCAGTGCGTTGATCTCCTCGCGCGAGCGCATCAGTTCATCGGCCAGGCCCGGGTCGGCATTGCCCGGTGAACGGGGACGGCGCCCGCGCCGTGCCGGCACAAGGGGCACGTCGCGGAACACGATCATCGCCATGCCGGTCAGCGACCGGGGCTGGACCACGGCCTGCACGGTGATGTCGACCTGGTCCGGTGCGTCGTCCTCGAGCCGCAGGGCGCGCAGTTCGATCGACGTCTTCTCCTGCAGGGCCGTGCGCAGCGCCACTGCGAGCTGCGCGCGGATCGCGGGCCGTGCCATCACGTGGATGTTCCAGTTCGCCTTGCCGGCAGCCGGTTCCAGGTATCGCCCGGTGCGGCCGTTGATGTAGACGATGTCCCCGCCGTCGTTCACCAGGACGGCGGCGGGCGAGAAGGATTGCAGCAGCAGGTGGTCGGCAAGCGCTTGCAGGCTTTCCGGAGGCGTGTCGTTGTTCGCCAAGGTTGTCTCCCTGTGGGCTGAACGTGTCGCGGTGCGACGATGGGTCGGAAACACCAGGTGGCTGCCCGCGCCGCCGTTGTCGTTCCGCCAGTACAGCCTGGACTTCTGGCTGATCGGCTGGAACAGCGACTGGGCGCGGCCTATGGTCTCGGACCCGCCCAGCAGCAGCACGCCACCTGCGCGCAGGCTGTAGTGGAACAGCGGGATCAGCCGCTGCTGGAGCGCGCTGCCGAAATAGATCATCAGGTTCCGGCAGGACACGATGTCGAGCCGGGTGAACGGGGGATCCATGATCACGTCGTGTTGCGCGAACAGCACCATGTCCCGGATGCGCTTGTCTATCTGGTACCCGCCCGGTCGTTCCGAGAAGAATCGGGCCAGCCGCCGCGGATCGATGTCCCGGGCGAGCGACTCGTTGAAACGGCCGCTGCGCGCCGCGGCGATCGCATCGGCGTTCAGGTCGGTGGCGAAGATCTGCAGTTCGCAGTGTGCGGCCGCCGGCAGCGCATCCAGTGCCTCGATGAACACGATGGCCAGCGAATAGGCCTCTTCGCCGGTCGAACAGCCGACCACCCATGCACGCATCGGACCTGCCTGTCCGGCCCGCCGCTGGATCAGGGCAGGCAGCACCTGCTGGCGCAGGTCGGTCCAGATGTCGGCATCGCGAAAGAACGAGGTGACGCCGATCAGCATTTCCTTGAACAGCAGGTCCAGCTCCTGTGGATTCGTGCGCAGGAACGCGGCGTAGGCGGCCATCGAATCCAGCCGGTGCACCGCCATGCGCCGTGCGATGCGGCGGACCAGCGTGTTCGACTTGTAGAGCGCGAGGTCGCGCCGGGTGTGCTCATGCAGCAGCGCGAGGATGGTTTCCAGCGCAGCACCGTCCTGGCCTGCCGGCTCGGCAGCCGGCGAACCCCTCGACGTCTGGGTACCGACGATGCCCATGATCCGCATCGGCATCTCTGCGGGCGGGATGACGATATCCACGCAGCCGGCCGCGATGGCGCTGGCCGGCATCGAGCCGAACTGCGCCGACTCGGGCTGTTGCGCCAGCGTCAGCCCGCCCTGGCTCTTGATCGCCTGCAGGCCCTGGGTCCCGTCCGAACCCATGCCGGACAACACCACGCCGATCGCGCGATCGCCGAGTTCGCGCGCGAGCGAGCCGAAAAGCACGTCGATCGGAAGCCGCTGGCCGCGCGGTTCGGCCGGCTTCGCCAGGCGCAGCGCGCCGCCCAGGACCGTCATCTCTGCATTGGGCGCGATCACGTAGACCGTGTCGGGCTCGATCGGCTTCAGGTCGACCGCTTCGTGCACGGGCATCGGCGTGGCCCGTTGCAGCAGTTCGGCGAGCAGCGTGGGGTGCGTCGGATCCATGTGCTGGACCACGAGGTAGGCGAGGCCGCTGGCGGCCGGTACGCAGGTCAGGAACTGTTCGAGCGGTTCAAGCCCGCCGGCGGAGGCCCCCAGGCCGACGATCCGCACGCCTGGGGTCGGGGTGATTCCTGCCGCAGGAAGGCGAGCGTCGTTCATGCAGGCGACCGGTCTGATGCACGGTGCGCATGCATGCACACGCGCCAGTGGACGGTACCTGCCTGGTCACGTGAAGGCAGGGCAAGGCAAGGGGGCCTAGACGGCAATGCGGCCAGGGGCATGTTCAGCCGCGCTGCAGCACGACCGGCTGCCCATGCGGCGTGGCGCGGGCGGCTTCATCCCATTCGTCGACGCGGCGCGACAGGTCGGCTTCGCCCACCAGCTGCTTGCGCGCGACCAGGGTCTCGAGCGCGGCCAGCCAGCGTTCGTAGTAGTGGCTGCCGTCGTCCCAGTCCTGGTGGCATTCGTGGTGGGCTTTCGCGTGCGCGATTTCCTCGGCCAGCGTGCCTGCCCACTCGCGCCAGGTGAACAGGCCACGTCGATGCAGTTCCAGCGCCATCGCGAAGGCCTGGGCTTCCCACGGCGCCTTGAACACTGGCCCCGCATCGTCACGCGGCAGGGCGGGCAGCGCATCGATGTCCGGGTCAGGGTTCGCGTCAGGCATGCTGGAGATGGTCATCCCACAGGTCGAGGTAGGCGCTGTCGCGCGGCGAGGCGGAGTCGCCCCAGAGTTCGGTGGCCGCGAAGCGCACGCTGTACAGATGCTGCGGCTTGCGGTCGCGCGTCATCGCATTGCTGTCCGCGAACGAGAACACGCCGTGGTCGCGGTCGATGACGCCGCGGCGCCCGCGCGCATAGCGCGGCAGCCGGGTATGGCCTTCCGGATGGCTGTTGCGCGTGACCACCGCGTCGCCGACCTTGAACAGCGGCGCGACGGCGACGTCCATGCGTGCCTTCCGGCGCGTGCGCACGATCGTCGCCACCTGCTCCGGCTGCAGGGTGCCCTCGACCTCCACCGGCGTGGTGGCCTTGCCGCTGGACAGTTCGTCCTCGCCCAGCAGGCCGCTCTCGACCAGCGCGCGCTCCAGTGCGTAGACCGCGCGCTCGTAGTAGCTCGCGGCCAGGAACTCGCCCGCTGGCATGCGCTCGCGTGCGTAGCGCCCCATGTCCGCATTCCACTTGCGATGGAACGCGCAGGCCATGCGCATCGCGAACACGCGCCCGTGCCAGTATTCATGGAACACGGCATCGTCATGTTCGATGACCAGCGGTCCCATGCCGTGCATGCCGCCCATGTCGTGGATGCTGTTCATGCCACGGCCACCGTGCCGACGCCGACCATCGAGTCGCGGGTGACGATCGCGGCCAGCCGTTCCTCGCTCCAGCCTTCGGTGCCCGCAGGGCGCTCCGGCAGCACCATGTAGCGCATCTCTGCCGTCGAGTCCCAGACGCGTACCTCGACGTCTTCCGGGATCTCCTGGCCGAACGCCTTCAGCACGCCGCGCGGGTCGATCACGGCGCGGGCGCGGTAGGCATCCGATTTGTACCAGGCGGGCGGCAGGCCGAGCACCGGCCACGGATAGCAGGAGCACAGCGTGCACACCACGAGGTTGCGCACCCGCGGCGTGTTCTCCACCGCCACCATGTCCTCGGCCCAGCGCTCGATGAAGCCGAATTCCGCGATCGCGTCGGTCGCATTGTCCAGCAGCCGCTGCCGGTAGGCCGGATCCGTCCAGGCCCGCGCCACGATGCGGGCGCCATTGCGCGGGCCGACCCGGTTCTCGTAGGTGTCGACGATCTCGTCCAGCGTCTTCGGATCGATCAGCCCCTTCTCGACCAGCAGCGACTCGAGTGCCTTCACGCGCAGCGCAGGGCCGGAGAGCGGGCGGTCGTGGGCGTGGTCGCCCTCGTGGGAGTCGTGATCGTGTGTGCTCATGAGCTTCGCTTCGATGATGTGGGGGCTGGCGACTGCGGGGCTGGCCCCCCAGCATACTGCGCCACCGGCGCGGCCGTCACCAGCGCCGCAGCGTCTTCCGTGGTTCCGCACAGCCAGGTGTCGACATCCTGCAGGTCGATCGGCGGGCAGGCCCCGGGAGGGCAAGGACGCGATGGCGTGCGTGGATCTGGACAGGACGGGCACAGGGTCTGCGACCCTGCTGCACTACCTGAAGGAGTGCACACATGATGAACACACCGCAAGAGCAGCCCGGCAAGACCGCCCCGGAAGCGGGGCGCAACGAACGGGACGGCCCGGTCGACGAGGCGCTGGACGAAGCCGTGGAAGAGTCGATGGCTGCCAGCGATCCGATCGCCGTCAACACGGAAGACCCGGTCGAACTGCAACGGCGCAACCGCGAGACGGCAGAGGGGCGGGGCTGACAACCGCTACAGCCTGGGGGCGGCCACGGCCCCGCGCACGCGTGGGCGCTGTTGCGGGCGCGTCCGAGCCATTCGGCGGAGTGCCGGGAGGGGGTGTCAACCCCTAGTCTACACGGGGTCTGCGGGGCAGCGTGTTGGTGGTTCCGCCAGCCGTTCCGCTACCGTTGGCCTTTGATCACCGCGCTTCGTCTTGACAGCGGCTCGCGCGTCGGCCGATAGTGCGTCCCGTGGTTCGGCTGCGGCTCGAAAGGGCCGATGATCATGGCGAGGCTTGGCTTGTACCGAGCCTGCGGAGGCGAGATCCGAACCATGTCGCGCTCCGTGGCTCCTGACGTTATCACTCACAGGAGCGAATCATGCAACAAGCAGCAGACGCATCTGCCGATAGGCTGTCGAAGTTGAAGACCAGGCGCGAAGCCTTGCTTCGAGCCGATCTTTCAGGTGCCACCGATTACGAGCGCAAGATGAATGCCGGCGCGCTCGCGACCGTGGGTGCTCATCTCGCCATGCTGCAGCGGCCGTCACTGAAGGCGGGGTGCAGCGAAGCCTCCCTCGATGCTCGGGCGCGCAGGGTGGCGAGGAAGCATCGGCACCAGGTGGTCAAGTCGCGGAAAGGGTTCAGTGTCGACAACCGCGGCGGCTTCATGCTGATGGACCTCGACAACCGGATCGTCGCCGGCGAGAGGTTCGACCTCACGGCGCAGGCCGTGATCGACTACTTCAGGTAGCGGGGGAGACGGCAGGCGCAAGGTGGCTTGCCGTCCGTCTCTGGGGCCCTGGAGCGCCCCGTCAGGGCGTCTCGCCGGGGTGGGGCGGAGTTGCTTGAGGCAGCACCTGCATTCGCTCCAGAAGGTCGCGAGCCTGCTTGAGCGCCGCGCCAGCCTGGCGCGAGGTGACCCGGAGGTGAAGATCGTAGTCGGCCTCATTGCGCTGCCTGCGCAGGTCGCCCAGGCCGTTGGCCAACCGGTAGTCCTTCCGCTCGTGGAAGTGATCGATCACCGCCTTGTGCACGCGCCCGCCCGTGACCGTGATGCCGGCGCGCGCTCGGGCGGCGAGGAACGCGCTGTAGTACGCCCTCGACACAACGGTGCGCTGTGCTGCCTCATCGTCATGGGCTTCGCGGTAGAGCGTCGACGCGAACTCGTAGAACCGGACGGGTTCGATAGCCATCGCGCTTCAGGCGAAGGAGACGATCACGTGCCCGAGCGCGCGCGCAATTGGCTCCGATGCCTCCGCTCGCTGGTAGAACACGTCCTCGAGCCTCGAGTGCTCGTCGGCGGGCAGATCCGCGGACACAGTGAGTACCAGGCGATGCCAGCCTTCCTCGTGGTCTACGTATCGCGAGAAGGCGAGCGACCCACCGGGGAAAAGGGCCTGAAGCGTGTCATGCAGGGCCGCGAGGTCCGGGAGCGCTACCTGCGGCTGCTCGCGCAGGTACTCGCGCACGACGGCGGGACACCACGCCGACTCGAGCACGCCCGCCTTCGAGCTCGTGGTCACAGGCCCGATCGCCGGCAGACGCTCGGGGTTCACCGTGCCCGCGGTACACGCGGCCGCAGACAGCGTCGCATAGTTCGGCGCCGCTGAAGTGGCCGGGATGTGCGCGGGGGCACTGATGACCAGGAGCGCGAAACCGAGGTCGCGCTTGCGCAGCTTGGCAGCGCTGCCGTCCGCTCGAGGCTGCTTGGCAAAGGAATCACGCAATGTCGCCGGCGAGCTACGGCTCAACAAATGCCCCTGCACCTGGTCGGTGTTCATGGCGCCATCCCGATCGCCTCGAGCATGCGCGAGTTCACGGTCGACTGCAGCAGCAGGCGGTTCCGCTCATGGAGCCGATTGAACATCTCGTCGAGACCGGGTTCGCTCACGGCCCATCCGGCGGCAACCTCCGCCAGGTCTGCCTGTGCCAGGTGGTCGATCGTTGTCACGAGCTTCTGATCCGGAAGGTCGCCGGAGGACAGGTTCAAAACGTTGAGCAGGCGACCTGACATGACTTCGATGTTGAACGGTTCGAACCAGCCCTGATGCACGTGCCAGTAATGTCCCGAGGCCCGCGCCTGGGCGGTCAAGAACGGGCAATCGTCCCGGAAGACATCCGACACCGCGTACTGCACGATCGCCGGCGGATCGTCATACACGAACCGGTCGATCACCTGGAGCGAGCCGGAGCGCAACCCGATCGAGTCGGCCTCAACCGTGGCCAGCACGGTGCCCATGAAGTGGCGAGCCTGTGGCCAAATCTCCGCCCACCGTGTGTACTCCATGCAGTTGACGATGATCGAGTGCTCGTCGACTCTGAGCATCCACACGGGACGCTGATCCGCGCCGAGGCGTTGAAGAAAAAGGCCGCCCGGCGGCTGAGTGAGGACCTCGGCCCCTCCCGTGGGCGGCATCATCACCGTGAAGCCCGCGAGTTTTCCCGCAAAGGGCAACTCCGCCTGCAGGCTGGCTGCGACAGGCTCGAGCCGCTGCATCTCCTCCGCGTTCAACGGGCGAGCCAGACGAAGCACGAACGCCATCTCCGCGATGGCGTTGGTCTTCCCGATGGGGCGAACTGCGGAGGGCATGGGGAGGGGCGGACGAAGCTTACATAGGGGCCACGTATCATACACACGTCGCCGGAGAGCATTCGACCCGCGAGTCCTCGCCGCGCGAGAGGGCGCCCTGGCGCCGGCGCGCAGGCTGGTGGATATAGAGTCTTGGGCACGGATCACGCTGTCCCGCGCCTCGCCAACGCGGTGATCTGTACGGACTATCGAGACGAACCGGTCTGCCGCTTGATGCCCACGTTGTGCGGGCCTCTGCCGTACCTGCTGCGGAAGTAGAACGAGCCTCCGAATCGCATCGCCCAATCGCCGCCGGCGGCGACGTCGAGTCGGCCGACTCCGCCGCGTTGCACGAAGTGATGAAGGATAGTGAACTCGGGTCGGGCCGAAGCCTCGATCTCGTGTCCCGCGAGAAAGTACAGAACGAACAGGGGAGCCTGGGAGCGCCCCTCGGGAAGCTGAATCTCGCTGAAGGAATATGCGACGCACTGCCACAGCAGGTTACGCGCCTTGATGTCGTGCGCCTTCTTCGCACTCCGGTCGAAAAGCTTCACTTCGAGCACAACGTACCCGTCATCGAATCCACGCTCGACGAGGTGCGTTCGAGGCTGGAGCACGAGGTCGTACTTGACTCGCTCTCCGGCGTGCTTATGGCGCCCGGCCCAGCCCTCATGCACAAAGAAGTCGGGTTCAAGGGCGCGGCGAAGCGCGTTACGCGTTGGGCCTTCGGGGTCGCTCACAGTGGCAACTGCTTCGTTCGGAACGGAACGTCACGCTATGTGCTTTCGGCCCGAGCGTCAATCGCGAGCCGCTGCTGCGAACGCCCGTGCGTCAGTGGCCATTGGCGTCAGACGCCTGGCCCTTCCCTCGGGCGCGTTGAACCACTGCCGTACGTCGCTGCGGTTGCGGCCACGGAAGGCTTGGCACGCGTGCGCACGTCCTGCAGGCAGGCAGCCGCATGCGCCACCACCGGTCCCCACTCGCCTGCGTTTGCCTGCCGGAACACCTGCGCAGCGGTGAACCATCTGGAGCGTCCATCGGGACCGAACCAGCGGAAGTCCCCGTCGCGCTCCACCAGCACCCACGTCGGCCTGCCCATCGCTGCCGCGAGGTTCGCCACCGCGGAGTCGACGGTGATGATCAAGTCGAGGGCGGCGATCGCGGCGGCAGTGTCGCGGAACGACTGCAGGCGAGGCGCGAGGTCGATGACGCCGGCCGGCAGGTTCGCGGCGTACTCTGGATCGACCATCAGGCTGTGCCACGCGATGCCCGGCACGGCCAGCAGCGGCCCCAGGTCGGCCACCGGCACGGACCGCAGCCCGTTGTCCCGGTTGGCGTGGTTCCCGCCGTACACCAGCCCGACGCTCAAGCCATCGACTTCATCGAGCGGCATCGGTTCAGGAAGCGGGATGTAGGGCTCTGGCGCGAAGGTGTCCAACAGGCCAGGCAGACGCCACCAGTCGATGTATCGAGTGGACGTCCGGAGCGCCACCGCGCTCTCCGCGAGCGGCAGCACCTCGACGGAAGGGATGAGGTCCGACAGCATGAATGCGGAGGCTGCAGTAGTGACGACCGTGAGCCGGTCCACGCGCGCGAGAAGGTGCTGCACGTACCGCCAGGCGAAGAACGCATCCCCATGGCCATCCGGGCATAGCAGCGTCAGGTGGCCGGTGCGCTCCCCGTCCCAGCGAGGCAAGGTGCCGCCGCGAGTGCGGAGCAGTGCACTTCCGATCCGAAAGTGCGGCGACCTGTTCCCCGCGCCATTCATCGCGGATAGCGCCTGGCGAAGCTGGCCGTTCGCGAGCAGTCGCTGGGCGGGTTCCCAGAACCGCGAATGTGCCGCCGGCAGCCGGAATCCGGAGTGATCCTCGGTGAGCAGGTCCTCCGCTGTGACACCGTCGGTGTTCGCGCGAGCAAGCCACTGCGCAGCCGTGCGGCGAGACGCCTCGTGCTGCCCTGCCGTGCACTCGAGCGTCGACTGGACACCCAGCCCCAGGCTGCTGAGCGGCCCGCGCGACCGCGCACGGTTGAGCATGCGCTCCGCGTCGGAAGCATCACCGACCATCAGGTAGACGGCGGCGATCGCGCAATCGATCTCGCCCGCGCCAGGTGCACGCTCGGCTGTGGCCAGGTGATGGCGCGCGACATCGTGGCGGCCCGCTCTGGCAGCCTCGTGCGCGCAGCGCAGATGGTGCTCCAGCCCTTCGACTGAGAGACCTTCGCCGGTCGAGGTGGTCTTGATCTCGTCGCTGCCGGGTAGGCGAATCGGGCCGTCTGCCATGGCAGTTCCTTCTGGAAGGTGGATGTTGGTGAGTGCAGCGGACTACCGACTTCGCCGGCTGCTGTGGAGCATTCGGTAGATGGTCGCGCGGTCCACGCCGATGTCCTGGGCGATCACCCGGATGGGCGTGCGTTCGCGAAGCCGCGTCTCGACGGCAGCGAGATCCACACGCGCCGGTGCCTGTGCGTGGATCCGAATGCGCCGCCCACCGAAGCGAAGCCGGATCAAGTGGCGCAGGCGAGAGCGGCTGTGGTCATCCAGCGGCACTGTCTCTTGCACCAGGTCGAGAAGCTCGGTGACGAAGTTCAGCACAGGGCAATCAGGAGCAGGGTTCGCACAATAGGCGGCGGTCGCAGGGACGCCAGCGGACGGTTTGCAGAGTGCAAACCTGCGCCAGGTCAAACCCCTCGGCGCCGCTATCGGTAGCGAAATCTCGCGCGGCCTCACCTCGCACCACCAGGCCGCGTGGAGGGACCCGTGCCCTCTGGCGGACAGGATTCGGGCATCGGCGGCCAGAGGCGCAAGAACGGCCGCTGTGGCGTTCTGCGGGCAGGGTGGAGCATGGGTAGCCGACCGGGCGCGATCGCGGCCCGTGCGAGGCCAGGACAAGCCGTCCGGCGACCGTGGCGGTCCTGCCGTCGGCCGCGGCGCGGTGCGTGTCGGCCGGAACCGGCACGACGGCGCTGCCGCTCACCAGCAAGCCCGCAAGCACGCAGCGAGCTCGCAGGCAAGCCCGCGGGTCGGGCGACAGGGCAGACGGCAGCGTCATCATCCCTCGAAGCCACGCCGGAACGGCAGGACGGTGGCGCTGCCATGGCTCGGCCACTGGCCCGCGTACTCGGTGAAGTGCACGTGCGACGCATGCCAGCGCAGGCGCGCGGTGCCGGTTACGCCGTGCCGGTTCTTCAGCACCAGCAACTCGGCCAGGCCGGCCCACTCGTCAGGGGCGAACCGATAGACCTCCTCGCGGTGCAGGGCGATCACCAGGTCGGCGTGCTGGTCGACCATGCCGTCATGGGGCAGGTCGGACAGCACCGGTCGCTTGTTCGGCCGCTGCTCGAGGCTGCGGTTCAACTGCGACAGCGCGATTACCGGCACCTGCAGTTCCTTGGCCAGCGCCTTCAAGCCGCGGGTCGTCGCCTCGATCACGCCGTTCCGGTCCGGCGCATCTTCCGCGGCGGACTCCATCAACTGCAGGTTGTCGACGACGACGGCGCGCAGGCCGTAGCGGACCTTCGCCTGGCGAGCCTTGCGCGCGACCTGCAGGACGTTGAGGCCGCCCTGGTCGTCGAGCAGCAGCGGCCAGCGGCGGATGCGGTCGAGCCCGGCGCCCAGATGCGGTGACCGCGCGTGCAGCACGTCCGACAGCGGCACGTTCGCCTCGCCGGCGAGCATCCGATCGAGGACCTCCTGCGCCGACATCTCCAGCGAGCAGAAAAGGCAGGGGAGGCCTTGCCGGGACCAGACCTCCAGCCACTGCCCGACCAGCGCGGACTTGCCCATGCTCGGCCGGCTCGCCACGACGACCAGGTCGCCCGGCTTGAACCCCTGCACCAGGCGATCGAGTGCCGGCAGGTCCGTGAGCAGCAGCGGGATACCGGCCTGCGTCTGGTGTCGTTCAGCGGTCATTAGGCAACCTCCATTCGCATTGCGCCTTTCCGACTCTGAGAAGTGCGGTCGAGTTGCGGGCGAGGCGCGGGTGTGGCGGTGCACCCCCGGGTATAACCCGGGGTGAACCGCCACCACACCCGCAAGGGGAGGTCGACCGCAAAACCGCAAGGTCAACCGCAAGGTCGACCGCAGGTCGAACGCACATCATTTCACTACCCTGGCCAGTCCGCGGGCCGGATGACGATCGGCCTTCTTCCACGGAAGTGTCGCCTCCGGGACCAATGTGCCGTCGTCCAATAGCGTCGCCAGCGCGCGCTTCGCGACGTCATAGGCCACCGTCTGCAGCATTCCCTCCTTGCGCGCCATGTGGGGCAGGTAGGTACGCGCCGCTGGCTGGTGACTCGTGGGAATCTTGCGTGCCGTGAACGTGTCCAGCGCCTTCAGCAGCGCTCCGCGGGCGTCGGCGATTACCAGCGGGGCGGTGTCGTCCGACCCGTCGTCGAGCACGAAGGCACCCTGCCGCCAGGTGATCTTCAGGGCCTCGTCGATCGACGCATAGTTCGCCTTCCGCCGGCGCAGTTCGGTTGTGCCGTCGTCCTTGCGCTCGAGCCACAGGCGGGTGCGTACCGCAGCTTCCCAGGCGGTCGAGCCGCTGTACTCGGATCCCTCGCCCTTCGCCGTGTGACCCAGCAATAGAACCGTGCAGTCGAAATCCACGGCCAGGCCGGTGAGCTTGTTGCAGAACTGCGTGACCAGGGAGCGGATGTTCTCGTTGCCGGCGAAGATCTGCCCGACGTTGTCCAGAGCGAGCAGCCTCGGGCGCAGGTCCGCCACCGACTTGCGGAGCACCTCGAATAGCTCGGTGGGCGCCATCTCGCCCGACTGCGTCGGGACCATCAGCACGTTCTCGCGGCCGGCTCGGCCTTCGATGAACAGCTTCTCCTCGAGGCTGGACGGATCGATGCACAGCGCGCGGCAGATGTCGGCCTGGCGCCGGCGCACCTCGTCACCATCGTCTTCGGTGAGCAGTGCGATGACACGCCCGCTGCTGGTCTTCGTCCCGAAGAACTCGATGCCGGCGGCGATGCACGTGGCCAACTGCTGCAGGAGCAGCGACTTGCCTGTACCGCCCCGGCCGGACAGCAGAGCGAGGGAGCCGCGCGGCAGCCACTGGTCGACCACCCAGCGGCGCGGCGGTGGCGGGTTCGTGGTGATGTCGGCGAGCGACACCCAGCGCGGCGCGACGTCGGCGGCAACGGGATTGCCCAGGAAGACTTCGACGTCCTCCAGCGCGACTTGGATGGCGGCTGCTGTCTCGCCCATCTGCTTCAGTTCGCCCGGCGGGATTGCCTTCCCGTTGGCAGCCTCGACCGCAAGGGTGAACATCCACTCGACGCGGTCCCGAATCGCAGGGATGGTGCTGGCCAGTGTGCTCATAGCTCGACCACCAGCACCTTCTCGCCTGGCGCAACGTCGGACAGGAAGCGGTCTCGTGCGGCGCGGTAGGCAGGCATGATGCTATCCAATTCCTGCTGGTTCGCCGGCGGCCGGCGCCACTCGGCATTCAACGCCTTCGAGACGGGATCGAAGGTGAACCGCACGCGGCGGCCGCCGGGCAGGCGGTGCCAGTCGCTCGAGGCACGTCGAGGCATCAGGGGTTCCTTCCAGCCTGGGCAGACATTCGCTGGCGCGTCAGTTCGGGATCAGCAGGATCTCGATCTGATCGCCAGCGGCTGCCGCGGCGGTCAGTGCCCGACCGACGATGGCACCGGCGCTGCGCGTGATGTACTGCCCTGCAGCGTTGGTCTCAAGCAGGGCATTCACCGCGACGGCTGCGCCGGCCTGCCCGATGGCGGTGCCTAGGGCGACGACCGGCACGGCCTGGCCGGTGTCCGCGGCGTTCATGGCCGGGCCGATGCTGTTCGCACCGGCGCCCGCCTGCGCACCTGCGAAGGTGACAGCGCGAAACTGCGCGATGGCGCCGGTCGCGATGAACGGCAGGACGAGGGTGTTGGTAGACGTCGCAGCCATCTCAGGCTCCTTTCTGAATCGCCTTCACGGCGGTGATGTAGTCGGTACCCGGGTGCGCGGCCTGGTAGGCCTTAGCAGCATCGTCGAGGGCATAGAAGTCGGTACTCGAGGTCAGCGTGCTGCCCCGGGCAGCGGGAGACAGGACGATGCCCTCAGCCCCGAGGACGGCCTTGACGGCGTCGATGTAGCTCACGCCCGGGTGACGCTGGCGGAACGCCACTGCGGCCGCATGGGTCTTGTGGCTGTCGCTGCCCAGAAGCGCGCTGATGCCAGGATCGACGCGCTGCGGCTCGCCGCCGCCATCGCCCTGGCGCACCAGTGCCGGCTCCGCACGTGCGGCCGCGGTGAACGCTTCCCAGGCCTTCGCTTCGGTCTCGTCGACCGGGTACTCCGCCGATTGCCGGCCCGATGCGTGGAGCGATGCAAGGACCTTGACGCGCTGTTCGACGGTCGGGCACCACTCCGACGGGCGCAGGAGGAACGCCATCTCGCTGGCGGTTCGGGGGGCGCCGTTGCCGGTCAGGGGGATGCCCTGGAGGTCGGGCGGCAGCGTGGAACGGGCGGCCTGCGGGGCGCGCCGGGACTGCGTGACGGTGTTCGGAGGGCTCATGGTGATTCCTTTCAGCGGGACAGTGGTGCGGGCGGGGGTGGAGGTGTTCAGGCGTGCGATCAGGTCATCGAGGGTCGTCATGCCGTCCACCAGTCCGGCATCGATCGCCTGCGCGCCGGTGAAGATTCGGCCGTCCGCCATGCCCGAGAGCACCTGGTCGACGGATACGCCCCGGTGCTCGGCGACGTCGGCTACGAACAGCGAGTACAGGTAGTCGACCTGCTCCTGGACGGCGACGCGCCCGTCCTCGGTCAGTGGCCCGTACTGCGAGGCGATCCGCTTGTACTTGCCGGCAACGATCTCGGTCGTCTTCACGCCGAGCATCTCTTCGCGACGGGAGACGTCGACATGCGTGGCCACCACGCCGATCGAGCCGACCTGCGCGGTGCCGCTGTCGATGTAGATCGAGCCCGCCGCGCTGCCGATCCAGTACGCTGCCGAGGCCATCATGCCGTCGCTGAAGGCGGCGATCGGCTTGCGCGCACGGGCGGACCGGATGGCCGCAGCAGCGGCCTGCGTGCCGTCGACCGTGCCGCCGGGCGAGTCCACGAGCAGCACGATCGATTTCACCGCAGGATCGTCGAGGGCCTGGCGCACGTCGCGCACCATCAACTCGCTCGACGCGCCGCCGCTGATTGCGGAGAACATGTTCATCCGCTTGGCGATCACGCCTCGCAGCGGGATCAGGGCCGCCCCATTGCGCACGACGTAGCCCTGTGGATCGTTCTGCAGCGGCTTGCCGGCCTGCGCCTCGAGCGCTGCCAGGTCGGCCTTCTCGCCTCGCGTGTGCGCCGCGTAGATCGCCTGGATCTGCAGCAGCCGGTCGGGCACGATGGCCCAGGGGGAATAGAGCACGTCGGTGACGTTCATCGCGGCCCTCCTTGGGTCGGTGGAATGGGGGATGCCCGCCGGCTCGAGCAAGCCGGCAGGCGCCGTCCGTTATTCGCGACACGGTGCGGTTGTTGCCCGGCAAAGCCGGCAGCCCGGAGGCTGGACCGCGGTTGCACCTGGAGGAGCCCCCAGGGTTGGACGCCCGCGGCGGGCGCCTTTTTCGGCTCGGTGGACCGCGAAGGGTCGAGCCGGAACACGGTCAGGCCGCTGCCTTGCGCAGGGCGTTGCGAACCCGGGCGACCACACCAGCGGGCTCGGCACCGCGTGCCTCGATCAGTTCGGCCTCCAGCGCTTCGCGATCGGCGCGCGGATCGTTGCGGAACATCGGCTTCGAAAACCCGTGGACCTCGGTTGGCCAGGCCTGCATGACGAGCCCCGCACTGATCGGACCGGCCGCGAAGAAGCTGGGCTGCGCGATCGCCGCGGGCAACGGCGGCCGCACACCGCGCACTTCAAGGGCGCCGTGCGCCGCGGCGATGCGGGACAGCGAGGTGTTCACGACCTCGGCGGCCTGACGATACCTGGCGTCCTCTTCGTCGATCAGGCGCTGCAGGTGCTCGGCCTCGGCGAGCTTCAGCGCTGCTTCTGCGTCCTCGAGTTCCTCACGCGCCTCCGCCAGCCGACGCTCGAAGCCGGCCCGGGCAGCCGCAGCCTGGTCGGATGCGTTGGCTCGCTGCGTGCGCGCCTGGTGGGCAGCATCGAGGTCCTTGCGCGCGGCCTCCAGATCGGCGGCCGTCGCCTCACCGAGCGCGACCGCTGCGGTCAGGTCCTCGACGCGGCGCGCCAGGGCGGAGGTATCCGCTGCAGGTGCTTCCGCTGGAAGGCCAGCAATCGCTGCTTCGACGCGTGCGACGGTGGCCTTGGCATCGGCGATGCGATGGGTTGCTGCTGCAATGGGGTTCATCAGGCGGTACCTTTCTCGGTAGTGGGTGGCTGTTCGTCGTAGACGGGTCGCATGACGGTGCGATCGCCTTCGCGTACCGACTCGATCCTTGACGGCCGCGCCGGCGCCGGCGGCGTCGAGACGTGTACGTCAGCCGGCTGCACTGCGATCGGCGCGTCGATGTGCACGGGAACGTTGACCGTCGGCGCGGTTGCGCTGGTGGCCAGGCCGGCGCCGTACCCCATCAGGGCGGCCGTCCGCTTCTCGCGCTCTCGGTGCTCCCACTGCTTCATCTGATCCGAAAGCGGAGGCTCCAGCCTCTCGAGTTCTGACAGGGACAGGAAGAGGGAACCGCGCAGGGCGATCGAGTTCGCGCGGATGGCCGGATGCTGGCTTGCGATCGTCTCGGCATGACGGCGAAGCAGAAGACAGATGCGATCGATCCGCTCGAGCTCGAACCCGCGCGCGGCGGATCCGCAATCGGATTGCAAGCCGGTGGCAGCCACCTTGAGCGCTGCCAAGTAGTTGCTCCCCAGGTCCTCCACGCTGGGAAAGGTGACCTGATACGCCGGAGCAGTCATCGGGGCAGCGGCAGGCTGCGGGTGGGTCTTGTTGCTCATTCGGGATCTCCAGCGACTGATTCATGGTCGGTAGCAGCAGGCCTCGCCTGGCCGTTCTGCTGCTGCAGCGATTCGAGCTCGGCCTGCGCGAGGGCGACGGCGCGTGGGTCAGCGCGGAGCGTCGCGATCGCCGCTGCGGTCATTGCGGCCTTGGGGTCGGTCAGGGTCATGCTGCGGCCCTCGATACGGAGGTCGTCGAGCCGATGACGCGGCCGTGGACGACCAAGTCGATCAGGCTCCCCTCGAAGCGGCGGACCCACTCCTGCAGCGGCTCATCGTGGCCACGCCAGGCGAGCGACGGCAGGCCGCGATCGGTCAGCGCCGCAGAAACTCTCAGGCCATCATCGGCGGAGAGTTCCATGATGCCGATCTCGTAGCACCGGCCCAGCAAGTCGAACAGCCAGCCGTGCGTCCTGATCCGGGCGGTGACGGCTGGCCAGGTCCACGGCTGCGCCCGGCGGTGCGCGGAGCAGACCCAGCGCCCGCCACCGCGCGTGGAGTTCGAAGCCGAGCCGCGCAGCGGGCAGCCGCGAGCGATGCAGCTTGCGCTCACGAGGACGCCTCGCCGCGTCGACGGGAGAGGCGCGCGTCGCGCGCCAGGCGCAGGTGCTCGGGCTCAACGCGGTCCTCGAGCGACGGAAGGCTGTCGACCCACGCCTCGAGGTCGCGCACGCGATAGCGCACGCAGCGCGTGCTCAGAGACACGGCGGCCTTCGCGAGCGTCGGATCGCTCTTGCAGCGTTCGTGGAAGGCGCGCAGGCTCATTCCGCAAATCTCCGCAGCGACACCGGCGTCGACCAGGAGGCGTTGCAGGAGAGCGCTCATGCGGGGCTCCTGTGCAGCCGGCGCGGTGCTCATGCGGCCTCCTGCCGAATCGGAAGCTTCCGGGCGCGCTCCGTCTCGAGCGAGTGGACCAGGGCGCGCAACTGGTCGTCGCTGGCGCCCGCGTTGCGAGCGTCGACGATGGCGCGGACTTCGTGCGCTGGCCAAACGACCCGATTGCCGGCCCCGGCGGCGATCGGGCGAGTCATGAGTCCTCGCTTGATATGCTCGTACACGCCGCTGCGGGCTTTTTTGAGCGCCCGAGAGGTGCACTGAATGTCCAGGTTATCTTGTTCCATGGCTCCTCAGTATTCAGAAAGACGCCCCGTTCGGGACAGCACAGGACTCGTCCGGATGGTGTCGGAGGTCGGCCCTCGCGGGAGGGAGAGGTGATGCGAAACTAGGGACGGACTTTCCCCGACTGATAGCCGGAGTCTCGAACCCACTGCCTGACAAGGTCTCGTGCGAGAAGGCGCGGATCGCCGGTGGAGCGTGCGCCTCGAAGCCGATCGGAAAGGACTGCGGTCACGCAGGCAACCGCTGGGCCGAGCAGCGAGGGCGTGATGGGGACGTCGGCGAAGAGCAGCACCCTGAGCACCTCGCGCGCCAGCCAAGCCGGGGCTTTCGCCACCTCGCGCTTCTTCCGCAGACGGAACACGACCCGCCCTTTCGACAGCGCTTCCTGGACTTGTTGCAGGTCCGACTGGAGAGGACCGATTGCCTCCTGCACGCCTAAGTACGGACGGCGACGCGCCGGCGCCTCGAACCAGGCTACGTCCCTTCTGCCATCGAATCGGACTGCCGTGCCTTCAGGCAGGTGTGCGACGTAGTGCAGGTACGGAACGAAAGGCCTGTCAAGCAGGTCGCGCAATCGCTGCGCCGCCTTCTGAAGTTCGTCGACGGCCTCGCGGATCCTGCGAGGCGCATCGGCTTGCTCAAAGGGCGTGAGCGGCGGCTCGGACCCGAGCGCCTCGAGGAACGCGACCGCGTGGTCTGGAAGATGCTCCATGAGAACCTTCCGGGTCGAGCGATCGAAAGGTCGGGACGGTAGATGCGGCATGGCTGGTCGTCCATGGAAGTGGAGGGATTCGCGGGTCGTGGTCTTCAACGGCTCGCCCCGGCTCTACGTGTGCGTCGGGGACACGGCCAGGACGCGGCCTCTTCGGGCAGCCACCCGGTGGCCGTGTTGAAGCGCACGAAGACCTCCCACTCGGCGAGTCGGTCGCGCCGGCCTGTGAAGCCGGCGATCTTCGCCGCGCGATAGCGTGCGAACTCCGCCTCGGCTTCAGCCCGAGTGGCCTTCGGCTGCTTGCTGGTGCTCGGTGTGGTGGCCATGTGAACCTTCCGTGAAAGGGTGTGCTTGGTCAGGACGCGAAGGCGCTGCAACGCCTTCGGTCCGCCTCTGCCAGCGCGCAGGCCGGCGTACTGCGAAAGGGCAGTCTTGGACTGCCTCAGTTCGATCGGGAAGCCTTCGCCCTCGAAACGAGCGTCTCGATCTCGGCGCGAAGCTGCGCGAGCCCGTCCTCGATGCAGATCAGGTCCGTTGCGTCTTCCCCGAGCGCCTTGATGGCCTTGAAGATCATCAGGGCGTTGTAGGGGTGGGACGATTCGGGCAGATCGCTCGCGTGTGCCTCTCCGCCGGCGGCGACGCAGAGGATCATTTCGGACTGCTCGCGCAGCTTGCTTGCTGAGTCCCGCATCGATACAACCGAGCGAAGCATGTCCTCGACCAGCAGCAGCGGCAGGGTGATCGTGCTGCTATCCTTCGACGTAGCCATGTTGAACCTCCGTGGTAGGTACTTCGTGGTCAGGACCCGTCGGCGCTGCAACGCCTTCGGGTCCGCCTTCGCCGGGATCCGCCCGGCGCGGTCGTGCTAGATCCCGAGCCGGTGTAGCGTCTCCGGGTCGTCGGTGTAACCGAACAGGCGCCATGCGCCGGCTTCGCGCACGTGAATCGCGCCCGTCCGTGCATCGATACGGTACTGCCGGTCGCCGAACATCAGGCGCAGTGAGAAGCGGATCGATGCCGAGCGGGTCATGATGCGGCCCTCAGCGGCACGACATTCGTGTCCTCGCTCGGCGTCTGGATGAAGCGGGCCCAGGCTTCGAGTAGCGCCCGGCGCTCGGCCATGAATTTCGAGCGGTTGTAAGCGGCGGCGACCCGATCCGCTTCACGGTGGGCGAGTGCCGCCTCGATCACGCTGGGGCGGGCGACGCCGTACTCGTGCGACCAGGTGCTGAAGCTCGCCCTGAACCCGTGAACCGTGATGTCGGTGCGCTTCAGACGTCGGAGCAGCGTGAGCATGGCCATGTTCGACAGCGGCCGGTCGAAGTCATCCGGGGTCGGGAAGACCCATGGACTTCCGAGTTCCTCCTGGGCACGCAGGATCTCGACGGCGCGCGGCGCCAGGTGCACGACGTGCTGCTCGCCGCCCTTCATGCGGGTCGCTGGCACGGCCCACGTCGCTGCGTCAAGGTCGAACTCCGACCAGGTCGCACCGATCGACTCTGCGGTGCGAGCGGCGGTCAGGATCGTGAACTCCAGGCACAGCGCCGCGATGCTCGGGCGTTCGCGAAGGGTGGCCACGAAGGCGGGGACCTGCGCGAACGGCATCGCCGGCCGCGGCTCGACCCGCTTCGGGATGGCCATCCGGCGCAGCTTGCCGCGGAGCATGGTGACCGGGTTCACTTCGATCAGATCCCGCTCGATCGCGTCGTCGAGGACTTCCTCGAGCCTGCGCCGGACGCGGTGGGCCGTGTCCGCCATGCCGGCCTGCAGGTCGGAGAGCAGATCGAGCAGTTCGGCCCGCGTGACGGCGGCGATCGGCTTGTGCCAGACCTTGGCGGGGACGTGCCGCTCGAGCGAACTGATCCAGTCCGCGGCGTACTTGCGCGCGCGGCGCGGTTCGATGACGCGCTCGTGGTAGGCACGCGCCACGCGGGCGAGCGTCGCCGTGCTGGTGGTCTTCTCGCGCCGGCGTAGCTGCTCGGCTTCGCGGGCCGCTGCCTTCGCCTTGGCGCGCTCGTCGATCGGGTCACGAGGCGGAACCTCGGCCAGCATCGCGCGCGCCGCTGCGGCCGCTGTGCGGGCCTGCGTGAGGCTCTGGCCGGCGGCACGCAGGCTCGATCGGTCACAGGCGCCCAGGCCCATCTCTCGGCGCTTGCCGGAGGGAGCGGTGTACCTGAAGACCCAGCACTCCCGCACTCCGGCGATCATGAGCGTGAGGCCGCCGCCGTCCGAGTGATCGCCCGCCGTTGCGTTGAACACCTCGCGTGCGCTCAGCAGATTCAACCTCGCCGATAAGAGCCTGCTCGCCATGCTGTCCCTCGTCTCGTTCCGCCAGTGGTTCCGCCTGAAAAACGCGCGAGCATGCGCACGTTGCGGAAACGCTCATGCACAACAGCTTCAGCGACGAATCCTAAATCGCCTTTGGCATCAACGGATTACTGCACGTTGACGCCACGCTCGTGCACAAACGGGAGCAGTCTACGAGTACCGGGAGGGGGAATCGAACCCCCACGATGTCGCCACCGCCGGATTTTGAGTCCGGTGCGTCTACCAGTTCCGCCATCCCGGCAGGGAAGCCGAT
>LNFM01000608.1_pt1 | contig 87331 bp, 80 predicted proteins | sample 596031 | NCBI WGS metagenome assembly LNFM01 (sample SAMN04254537, study PRJNA301005) | activated carbon metagenome | isolation source: dual media filters at the Ann Arbor, Michigan drinking water treatment plant | place: USA: Ann Arbor | reverse complement strand
CTCCTTGCTGAACTGTCTACGATTTGCCATTTATTTCCTCCTGATTGATTAAAACACCTTATCTTGGTGTCTTTCAAGTCAGGGACAGGCCATTTGGCGCATTAGCACGGTAGGTTGGCTTATCAGTCCAACCTACCGTGCTAATGAACAAACGGGTTACGTTATATGCAGCCGCGACATGCTGCCGTAAATGTGATGCAGAGATCACAAGCAAAAAACCGACTACGATCGCCGAGTATATCCAGGCCGTCCCACTCAAGGGCCAGCCGCATCTGCGCCAGTTGTACACAATCCTGAAGAGCGTCGCACCGGATGCCGAAGAGAGCATTAAATGGGGACCTCCTTATTCGTGGAGTCAAGATTCGTGTTCGCTTTCTCCGCGCACAAGGCATACCTCAGCTTCGCGCCGATGGCAGCCGTGCTTGAGCATTTTCACAAGGAACTGGAACAGCACGGTAGGTTGGGCTAGCGTTTTATCAGCCCCACATTCCAATAGACAAATCTAATCACCACAAGAGTAAGGGGGCAAGGTGGGGTAAAGCCTGACCGCACACGATCACTACAAACACTGCCCTAACATTCACATGACTTGCAGGTAAGATGGAAGCGAAGATTCACTCGTACACGGTGCGTCTATGCCTATACCCAGCGCTTCCACGCCCTTCCCCGCCTTCGCCGAAGAAATCATCGGTATGCCATCGCTATTGCGCACTGCCATCACCCGCGCTAGTCGGCGGGATGAAACAGACGCCGTGCAAGATTTGCTGCAACAAGTCAATACTGACCCGGCATTGCAAAGAACAACGCAGGCGCTGGCGCACAAACTGGTAGTAGCAGTTCGCGCCAGTCGCAGGCACACGTCCGGCATCGCGGCATTGATGCATGAATTCTCCTTGTCATCAGAAGAAGGCGTCGCGCTGATGTGCCTGGCCGAAGCACTGTTGCGCATTCCCGATCACGAGACTGCAGACCGCCTGATCGCGGACAAGATCGGTAACGCAGACTGGCAGCGCCATCTGGGCGCATCACCATCGCTGTTCGTCAATGCCGCCACCTGGGGTCTGCTATTGACTGGCAAGTGGGTCAACAGTGCGAGCCAGCACGATCTGGAGACGGCACTCACGCACCTGATCAACAAGGGCGGCGCGGCGCTGGTCCGCAAAGCCGTGGACCTGGCTATGCGCGTGCTGGGCAATCAATTCGTCGCTGGAAAAACCATAGAACAAGCGCTCGACAATAGCCGTGAGCACGAAGCACAAGGTTATCGCCACTCCTACGACATGCTGGGCGAAGCGGCAATGACGGCGGAAGATGCGGCGACTTACTATCAATCCTATGCCGCGGCGATACACGCGATCGGCAAGGCGAGCAACGGGCGCGGCATCAGGAACGGCCCAGGCATTTCAGTCAAGCTTTCGGCCTTGCATCCGCGCTATACAAGATCGCAGCGCACACGCGTCATGCAGGAACTATTGCCGCGTTTGAAAAACCTGCTTGTGCTGGCCAAACAATATGACATCGGCATCAATATCGATGCCGAAGAAGCCGACCGCCTAGAGCTATCGCTGGACCTGATGGAGGCGCTAGCCTTCGATCCCGAACTAGCGGGCTTCGATGGCCTGGGTTTTGTGGTGCAGGCATATCAAAAACGCTGCCTTTGCGTGATCGATTACCTGATCGATCTTACGCAGCGCAGCGACCGAAAAATCATGGTGCGACTGGTCAAGGGTGCGTACTGGGACACCGAAATAAAACGTGCGCAAGTCGAGGGCCTCTCCGCTTATCCGGTTTATACGCGCAAGGCCTATACCGATCTTTCGTATCTGGTATGCGCGCAAAAATTGCTGGCAGCCGGCAAGCTCATCTATCCGCAATTCGCCACACATAATGCGTTGACGGTCGCGGCGATCTACCAGCAGGCCCTTGCGATGCAGGTCACGGATTATGAATTCCAGTGCCTGCATGGGATGGGGGATGCCTTGTACGACCAGATAGTGGGCGGCGATCAATTGAATGTACCTTGCCGCATTTACGCACCTGTCGGTTCCCACGAAACGCTGTTGGCCTACCTAGTGCGGCGCCTGCTGGAAAACGGCGCCAACTCGTCGTTCGTCAACCAGATCGTCGACAACAAAGTCTCGCTCGCTACCCTGCTGAAAGATCCGGTGGCAATTGCCAGGGAAGCTGGCAGTGCCCCGCATCCTGCCATCCCCTTGCCTGCCGCCATGTATGAACCACAGCGCCGCAATTCGTCAGGCATAGACCTCAGCGACGAACATGCATTGCGCACACTCAGTGCGGGCTTGAGTGAATTTGGCGACCATCAATGGCATGCCATGCCCTTGCTCCCCAACACCCGCCCGCATACCTTATCGGCCGTAGTCATACGCAATCCGGCCGACCACGGCGATCTGGTCGGCACGGTACGGGAAGCCACGCCCGAGGAGGTGGAAAACGCACTGGCGCTGGCCGCATTCGCTGCGCATGCGTGGCAAGCGATAGCACCGGTGCAACGCGCAGCGATATTATGTAGAGCCGCAGAATTGCTCGAACAACACGGTATGGAACTGATGGCGCTGGCGATCCGTGAAGCAGGAAAAACCCTGCCAAATGCGCTTGGCGAATTGCGCGAAGCAGTCGACTTTCTGCGTTATTACAGCGCGCAGATCGCCAACTCCGGTTATGCAAAGGCGCTCGGGCCGGTGGTCTGCATCAGCCCGTGGAATTTCCCCCTGTCGATTTTTATCGGACAGATAAGCGCGGCGCTGGCGGCGGGCAATACCGTACTAGCCAAACCCGCTGAACAAACGCCGCTGATCGCCTTCCGTGCAGTGCAACTGCTGCACCAGGCTGGCATACCGGAAGACGTTTTGCTATTTGTACCAGGACGAGGCGAAACAGTCGGTGCACAACTGGTAGCGAACGCAAGAATATGCGGCGTCGTATTCACCGGCTCCACGCAAGTCGCACAACTGATTAACCGAACGCTGGTGCAGCGAACTATCGTTGAACAGCAAGAGATTGCACTGATCGCAGAAACCGGCGGGCAGAATGCGATGATCGTCGACTCATCTGCATTGCCCGAGCAAGTGGTGCGCGACGTCATCACATCGGCCTTCGACAGTGCCGGACAGCGCTGCTCGGCGCTACGCGTGCTGTGTCTGCAAAGCGATATTGCCGAAGCCACGCTGCACATGCTGCATGGCGCATTGCGCGAATTACAGGTAGGTCGTCCGGATCAACTGGCTACCGATATCGGTCCCGTCATAGACGAAGAGGCGCAACATAAACTGCAGGCTTACATAGAGCATGCCCGCAGTGCTGCAAAAAAACTGACGCAACTGCCGCTCCCGGTAACAAGCGCAGCCGGTACTTTTGTCGCACCTACCATCATCGAGATCGACCGCATTGCAGACTTGCAGCGCGAAGTGTTTGGTCCGGTATTGCACGTAGTACGCTATGCACGCGAATACTTGCCGCAACTGCTTGACGACATCAATGCAACCGGCTTTGGTCTGACGCTGGGCGTGCATACACGCATAACTGAAACGGTAGACACCGCGGTCAATCACGCACGTGTCGGCAACATCTATGTGAACCGGAATATCGTCGGCGCGGTGGTAGGTGTGCAGCCATTCGGCGGCGAAGGAAAATCCGGCACCGGTCCCAAGGCCGGCGGCCCGCTGTATTTGAAACGACTGCAACACAATGTCGGCGATGCCTTGCTTGCAGATGTGCTGAACAAGGAAGTCGAAAGCGCACACCAACATGTGGCCGAAACCGCACTAACTGCAATGCTGACGTGGAGCGAAGCCGGCAATCACCCTGTGCTCGTACCGCACATACGCAACTATACCCGCGACAGCCTCACCGGACTAAGTCTGCGATTGCCCGGCCCCACCGGCGAACTCAACACCCTGCGCTTTGTCGCACGCGGCGCAATTCTCTGCGTCGCCGACCATTCGAGCGCACTATTGAATCAACTGGCAGCAGTGCTGGCGACAGGCAATCAGGCAGTCTTGTTGCAGACCGCCGAAACGCTATTGCCAGCCGATTTGCCTCAAGAGTTGCGCACCAAAATCCGCTGTATCGCCAGTGTTCAATACTGCGATGACCTGGCAATGGTCCTTTATGAGCGCAGTACCGGCAGCAAACTGTCTGACGTGTTGAAGGCCATGGCTGCGCGCGATGGTGCCATCGTGCCTATGCTGGCTACCAGCAGCGAAGCACCGATTGCGCTATGGCGACTGGTGACAGAACGCACTGTCAGTATCAACACCACGGCGGCGGGCGGGAACGCCAGCTTGATGAACATAGAAGATTGATTCGATGCTGACGGGATACTGATAGCCTGGGATGGACAGATTGGCATCGCTGGTCGAAGCACCGCGACCTTCAGCAGCTTGATTCATGCAATCTATTTTTGCGCATATTGAGCTTGGTCAATATAAGGGGGGATTTCAGCGAGTATCGTAGGCTTGTGCATACGGCACGCGCCGTATCACTCTTCACTGTTGTCAAATAAAAAAGTCAGGCGCTGTCATGTCTTTGAAGAATACCGAAGGCAATAATGTATTGCCCTTCAAACGTGTTGCCAAAGGAGCTACTCCGGCAGCAATGGCAGTCTCGGAATTAAACGAGATACTGATCATTTACGATCATTTGATCGCGCTGCTTAGGGAAACCGACAATGGCGACCTGGATTTTTTAACAGACAGTATTGTCAGTTCTGTCGTACGCTGCAGAGAAACCCTGGCAAGCGGGATTGATGACAAAACCGGCCCGCCGATGGCGAAGGAAATGAAAGACGGCCTGCACCAGATCCCCGGCGTATTACGCTCATTACTCCCCGGTCTTGGTCCTCGTTTGGGAGAAAGTCTGGAACGCAAACTCGGTATCCAGTTTTCCCGCTACTCTTCATCGTAGCGCCCAGTCACAAGGAAGACATGCAGCCCCTCGATTTTTTCAGACAGTTATCAGGCCAAACCCGAACTCTCCGCGCCAATCAGCAAATCGCCGTCGCACTGGCGTTTGTTGCAGGGGCCGTCAATGCCGGCGGCTTTCTGGCCGTGCACCAATACACGTCGCACATGACGGGCTTCATCTCCGCCGTCTCCGACAATCTGATACTCGGCAATGCCTTGCTGGTCATCGCGGGCATAGGCTCGATGATCTCGTTTATCAGCGGCGCAGCGGCGACCTCCATCATGGTCAACTGGGCCAGACACCGCAATCTGCACAGCACCTATGCGCTTGCAATCGCAGCAGAATCCTTCCTTCTGCTGCTGTTCGGCCTATTGGGCGCCAACCTCGACGCCTATCTCGACATCACGGTACCGCTCACAGTGATCCTGCTTTGCTTCATCATGGGTCTGCAAAACGCAGTCATGACCAAGATGTCGGATGCCGGCATGCGCGCGACCCATCTAACCGGCGTGGTCACTGATCTCGGCATCGAACTGGGAAAAATGTTTTACTGGAATCACAGGAACGCCAGAAACGCCGAAGGCTATGTACGCGCACGCCATGAAAAGGTGATCTTCTACGTCGCGCTACTCACGATATTTTTTATCGGTGGCATTCTGGGTGCAGTTGGCTTCAAGTACCTTGGCTACAGCACGGTGCTGCCGCTAGCACTCATCCTGTTTGTGATTGCGCTGATGCCGCTGGTTGATGATGCATTCGTTCGCTTTCGCGGCTCGCAGGCCTAGGACGATAAGCATCTTACGTATGACATAAAGAGCAAGGTCTTCCCTGCGCTGATGTAAAAACAAACCACATTAAAAAATAAAGGGCGGAAAAGTATTACGCTTTTCCGCCCTGGGTTTTCATTGCGTAGTCGTCATTCCCGCCTGCGCGGGAATGACGACTACGCAGCCATCAAACAGCCTTCACAAACGCCAGCTCGCCATTCTCGACAGTGACCTTGATCACATCCTTGGGCCCAAACTTGCCTTCCAGGATAGCCTTCGACAATGGATTTTCGATCTGATGCTGAATCGCACGTTTCAACGGACGTGCGCCATACACAGGATCGAAACCAGCTTCGGCAATCTTTTGCAGCGCTTCGTCTGACATGTCCATAGACATGTCCATGCGTGCCAGACGCTGCTCCAGCGTCGCCAACTGAATCTTCGCGATCGAGCCGATGTTCTTTTCATCGAGCGCGTGGAAGACGACGATTTCGTCAATACGGTTGATGAACTCGGGACGGAAATGTCCTTGCACTTCAGCCATCACCGCCATCTTGATCAATGCAGGGTCACTGCCTTCCATCGATTGAATCTTGTGTGAGCCCAGATTCGATGTCATCACAATGACGGTGTTCTTGAAATCGACAGTGCGCCCCTGTCCATCCGTCATGCGGCCATCGTCCAGCACTTGCAGCAAGACGTTGAATACATCCGGATGCGCCTTCTCGATCTCGTCGAGCAGGATCACGCAATACGGCTTGCGCCGTACGGCTTCGGTCAGGTAACCGCCCTCTTCATAGCCGACATAACCTGGCGGCGCGCCGATCAGCCTTGCGACCGAATGCTTCTCCATGAACTCGCTCATGTCGATGCGGATCAGCGAATCTTCAGTATCGAACATGAAGGATGCCAGCGCCTTGCACAGCTCGGTTTTACCGACGCCGGTTGGTCCGAGGAACATGAAGGAACCGTAAGGTCTATCGGGGTCGCCGAGACCGGCACGTGAACGACGGATCGCATCTGACACTGCGACGATCGCCTCATGCTGGCCGACGACGCGATTGTGTAATGCGTCTTCCATTTGCAGCAGCTTCTCGCGTTCGCCCTGCATCATGCGCGATACTGGAATACCGGTTGCGCGCGAGACGACTTCGGCGATTTCTTCTGCGCCGACCTGGGTGCGTACCAATTGCGGCTTGCCTGCGCTGGCTTCGCCAGTGACGGCATTTTTCAATTGTGCTTCCAGCTCTGGCAGCGTTTTGTATTGCAGCTCCGACACGCGTTGCCAATCGCTTTGGCGCGTGGCCTCCTCCATTTGCAGACGCGCTTTCTCTATCGCTTCCTTGATGTGCTGGCTGCCTTGCGCTGCTGATTTCTCAGCTTTCCAGATTTCTTCCAGATCGGCGTATTCACGGCCCAGGCGCTGGATTTCTTCTTCGATCAAGGCCAGGCGTTTTTGTGATGCCTCATCTTTTTCTTTCTTGATGGCTTCACGTTCGATCTTCAACTGAATGACGCGTCGGTCCAGGCGATCCATCACTTCTGGTTTGGAGTCGATTTCAATCTTGATCTTGGCCGCAGCTTCATCGATCAGGTCGATTGCCTTGTCCGGTAGAAATCTATCGGTGATATAGCGATGCGATAGCTCTGCCGCTGCGACAATCGCCGGATCGGTAATATCGACGCCGTGATGGACTTCGTATTTTTCCTGCAGGCCGCGCAGGATGGCGATCGTCGCTTCGACGGTCGGCTCGGCGACGATGATTTTCTGGAAGCGACGTTCGAGCGCAGCGTCCTTCTCGATGTATTTGCGATACTCATCCAGCGTGGTCGCGCCTACGCAATGCAACTCACCGCGCGCCAAGGCCGGTTTGAGCATATTGCCTGCATCCATTGCACCTTCAGCTTTACCGGCACCGACCAGCGTGTGCATCTCGTCGATGAAGACGATGGTCTGGCCTTCATCCTCAGCGAGTTCGGTCAATACCGCCTTCAGGCGTTCTTCAAACTCGCCGCGATATTTAGCGCCAGCCAGTAGTGATGCCATGTCTAGCGACAAGACGCGTTTGCCTTTGAGGTTTTCTGGTACTTCACCGTTGACGATGCGTTGTGCGAGACCTTCGACAATCGCGGTTTTACCGACACCTGGTTCACCGATCAGGACCGGATTGTTTTTGGAGCGACGTTGCAAAATCTGGATGGCGCGACGAATCTCATCATCGCGGCCGATCACAGGATCGAGCTTGCCGGCACGCGCGCGCGCAGTCAGATCCATCGTGTATTTTTTGAGTGCTTCGCGTTGGCCTTCGCCTTCTGCCGAATCGACTTTCGAGCTACCCCGCACCGCCTTGATCGCGGCTTGCAAGGCTTTGCGCGTCAAACCGTTTTCACGTGCGATCTTGCCGGCGTCGGACTTGTCTTCGGTCAATGCCAGCAAGAGCATTTCAGTGGCGATAAATTCATCGCCATGCATTTGCGATTCTTTGTCGGCCAGATTCAAGAGCGAAGTCAGATCGCGTCCAACCTGCACCTGCCCGCCATTGCCGGATACCTTGGGCAAGCGCTCCAGCGCGCTTTTAAGCGCTGTCACCATACCGTTGATGTTGGCGCCGGCGCGTTGCAACAGCGAACGCGTGCTGCTGTCATCCTGGCTCAGCAGCGCGACGAGTACGTGGACTGGTTCTATGTATTGGTTGTCGTTGCCCACGGCATGGCTTTGCGCATCGGCCAGGGCTTCTTGCAACTTGGTGGTCAGTTTATCGAGACGCATTGGATTTCTCCTTCGGACTATCGTTGATGCAGAGGGAAATTGGGTCAATGCGACCCTTTTTCAAGTATGGCATTGCGCCATATGCAATAAGTGTGACGGAAATCTTAAGTGCTTATTTTGCGCTGAATCAAATTCAGGCAAATGCCTTGTAGGTCGCAAAGCCGGCAATGCAGAACAGAATCGAGCCGACCAGATGCAGCATGGTATGCGCCAGCGCCCAAAGGTAATCGCCGCGTTGCAGCAGCAGAACTGCTTCGGCTGAAAAAGTGGAAAAAGTAGTCAGGCCGCCGAGAAATCCGGTAATCGCGAACAGACGCCACTCCGGTGAAATGCCAGTATGACTGCTGAAAAAAGCAACGGCAAGACCGACCAGATAACCGCCAGCCAGATTCGCAAACAAAGTACCAAAAGCGATCTGTGGATTAACCAGGTTAAACCACAGGCCCAACCACCAGCGAAGCCACGCACCCATCGCGGCACCTGCGCCAACGGCGAGCCAGCTCATCATTTACCGGCGTCCTTGTGCTCGTCTTTGTTCGATACAGCAGCCCATTTCGCCAGCGCCGTATCGTCAGTGGAACGTGCATCCACCCAGCGTGCGCCTTGCGGGGTTTGTTCCTTCTTCCAGAACGGTGCATCGGTTTTCAGGTAATCGATGATGAATTCGCAGGCAGAGAACGCCTCGCCGCGATGCGCGGAGGTAACGGCGACCAGGACGATTTGCTCCAGTGGCAGCAAAGGGCCAACGCGATGGATCACCAATGCGTCGAAAATCGGCCAGCGCACCCTGGCTTGCTCGACGATATTCTGCAAGGCTTTTTCGGTCATGCCGGGATAGTGTTCCAGCTCCATCTCGGCCACGCTGGAACCGTCGTTCATGTCGCGCACAGTACCGATGAAGGTAACCACCGCGCCTACCTGCGGGCTGTTGGCGCGCAAGTCTGCGACTTCCTTGCTGACATCGAAATCTTCGGTTTGAACGCGTATCGTCATGATGTTCTCTCGGTCTTGCCTAGCTTGCCTGCTATTTATTTTCAGAAATCAGCCGCCAGTGACAGGAGGGAAAAACGCGACTTCGCCGCCGTCCTTGATGGTAGCCGCAGCATCGGTCATTTCCTGATCGTAAGCCATGCGCAAAGAACGTCTGTCGGCTAACGCTTCTGCCCACACGCCGCCGCGTTGCTGTAAAAATGCACGTACGCCGCCCACGGTAGTGACATCGGCCGGTACGATAACGGACTCTTGGGATACGCCGAGTGCTTCACGCACACTGGCAAAAAATCGAAGTTGAATGTTCATTTGTATACTCAGTGCATCAAATCGCTGAATGAAATAAATCGCACGATGTCGCCTTTTGCAATCGCCTTGCCCGGTGGATTATCGATCAAGCCGTCGCCCCATACGGTCGACGTCAATACGCCGGAACTCTGGTTGGCGAATAGATCCAGACCACCTTCAGCATTGATTTTCGCACGCAAAAATTCATTGCGCCGGTCGCCTTTCGGCAAGTCGAAATCAGCACGCATCAAATAGGCTTGTGGCGCGACATCAGCCACACCTTGCAAGCGCAGAATGAACGGACGCACAAACAGCAGAAAGGTAACAAAACTCGACACCGGATTACCCGGCAAGCCAAGGAAAAACGCGGTGTCGTTCGTCGTGTCGGATGTGCCTGCGCGCCTGACCTCGCCAAACGCGAGCGGCTTGCCCGGCTTGACGGCGATCTGCCACATGTTCAGATGTCCTTCGGCCTCTACCGCCGGCTTGATGTGATCTTCTTCGCCCACCGATACGCCGCCTGACGTGATGATCAGATCGTGTTCGGCCGCAGCACGGCGCAAGGTGTCGCGCGTGGCAGCCAGTGTGTCAGGCACGATGCCGTAGTCGGTGATATCGCAACCGAGATTTTCCAGCAAACCGCGCAAGGTAAATTTATTCGAGTTATAGATCGCCCCCGGCTTCAATGCATCGCCCGGCATCGCAAGTTCGTCACCGGTGAAAAAGACAGCGACGCGCAATTTGCGCACGACTGGCAATTGCGCCAGGCCGACCGACGCCGCCAAACCCATCTCTTGCGCGCGCAGACGCTGGCCCGCCGACAAAATTGTACTGTCGGCACGTATATCTTCGCCAGCACGGCGTATCCATTCTCCGGATTGCGGTGCGTGTTTGACGGTAACCAGATCGCCGTCGGCATCTTTCGATGCGACGCAGACTTCCTGCATCACGACTGCATCCGCACCCTGAGGAATCATGGCGCCGGTAAAAATACGCGCGGCGCAACCGGCTTCCAAAGGTTGACCAACATGACCGGCGGGAATGCGCTGACTGACGCGTAAAGTCGCTTCTCCACTAACGCAATCTGCAGCGCGCACTGCGTAGCCATCCATCGAGGTGTTATCGACCGGTGGCACATCCAGTTGCGACGTTTGAGCCACGGCAAGAATGCGGCCATTGGCTTCCAGTGTAGGCAGAATGTTGGTTTCGGTAATCTGCCTTGCCGAAGCAAGCAGAAAAGCTAATGCTTCGGCAACGCTCAACATCGGTTTTGGCTCAGTCATGCTTGGCTCGATAATCTGTTGAAAGAACGCGTAAAGAAGAGATCATGCAAAGAAACCAGCAGCACACAATGCTGCTAGCCTGATCTTACAGGTCGGTATTCGCAGAGATGAAGGCTTTCATCTTGTTGATATCAGTTGTCATCACTTCAAAGCGTTGCGGCAAATCTTCAATGTTTTCGAAGCCGGCCGGGCGTTCTGCATCGCGCCCCAGAGCTTCGCGTATCGTTTCGTTGAACTTCGCTGGCAAGGCTGTTTCCAGCACGATCATCGTGACGCCCGGCGTCAGATGTTCACGTGCGACCTTGACGCCATCGGCGGTGTGCGTGTCTATCATCAAGTCATATTTGGCTTGCAGATCACGTATGGTCGCGAGGCGATCCGTGTGTGTGGATTTACCGGAAACAAAACCGAACTGTGAAATATTTTTGAACTCGTCGCCATCGCTGCCCGGCTTGCCGGACAGATCGAAGCCACCTTGTGTTTCCACTTTATGGAACAAGGCACGCACGCGCTCGCCGTCACGATTCAACAGATCAAAGATGAAGCGTTCAAAGTTCGACGCTTTGCTGATATCCATACTCGGGCTGGTGGTGTGATAGGTCTCGGCCGACTTACGGACCCGGTATACACCGGTGCGGAAAAATTCATCCAGCACGTCGTTCTCGTTGGTTGCCGCAACCAGTTGATGTATAGGCAAGCCCATCATGCGCGCAATGTGACCGGCGCAGATATTGCCGAAATTGCCGGACGGTACGGTGAACGATACTTTTTGTTCGTTGCTGGTGGTCGCACTCAAGTAGCCACGGAAGTAATAGATAACCTGCGCCACAACACGCGCCCAGTTGATCGAATTAACAGTGCCGATTTTTTGCTTCTGCTTGAACTCGTGGTCATTCGAAACAGCCTTGACCATATCCTGGCAATCATCGAATACACCATCGACCGCAATGTTAAAAATATTCGGGTCTTGCAGACTGAACATTTGTGCAGTCTGGAATGCACTCATCTTTTTGTGCGGCGACAGCATGAAGACACGGATGCCCTTCTTGCCGCGCATCGCGTACTCTGCAGCGCTGCCTGTATCGCCAGAGGTCGCGCCGAAAATATTCAATTCTGCATGTTGCTTGGCCAGCGTGTACTCGAACAGATTGCCGAGCAATTGCATCGCCATGTCCTTGAACGCCAGCGTCGGGCCATTTGACAGCGCTTGCAGCATCAACTTGCTGCCGTCTTTTTCTTCAACCAAACGCAGCGGCGTGATACGCGAAGCTTCTTCGCCGTGACGCACATTGCGATATACATCCGCGGTGTAGGTCTTGTGCACGAGTGCATGCAAATCCGCTTCCGGAATATCGGTGGCGAATTTTTTCAATACTTCGAATGCCAGGTCGGCATAAGACAGCGTGCGCCATGCATCGAGTTCTGCGCTCGTAACTTGCGGATATTCAGCCGGCAAATACAAACCGCCATCAGGCGCAAGACCGCCGAGCAGGATTTGAGAAAAGGATTGGGCAGCGGACGCACCGCGAGTCGAGATATATTGCATGTCGTGGGATAGGCTCAAAGGCATAAAAGCAAGCCCTCATTATAACTGCAGCGACGTTCTCTTTCTGCGTTTTGCTGAGTGAGCGCCAAGATGAGGTTCAGATACAAAGCCGATGCAATCCAAATACCGTCCAGAAATAAAAAGGCGCTCAATTGAGCGCCTTTTTATTTCGTACTGATTTCTAACTGCTTCGTAGATGTATCCAAGCAAACATCAGCTCAAATGCTCAAGACGGATCTTGGTGACTTTACCCAAAACGGTAGGCAAGGCTTCGATTTTCTTGATCGCAGCTTCGACGTTTTTCTCCTGGGTCTGATGCGTCAGCATGATGATGTCGGTTTGTGTTTCACCCAGCGCCGGTTCTTTTTGCAACATGGCATCGATGGAAATTGTCGATTCCGCTAGGATGCTGGTGACATTCGCCAGCACGCCGAGTTTGTCAGCCACATGCATGCGCAGGTAATAGCTGGTCGTTACTTCGGAAATAGGCAGGATAGGCGTATCCGTCATCGAATGCGGCTGGAACGCCAGATGTGGCACACGGTGCGCCGGCTGTGCATCGGCCAGACGCGTGATATCGACCAGATCGGCGATCACGGCAGAAGCGGTAGGTTCTGCACCTGCCCCTTTGCCGTAGTACAAAGTCGCGCCGACGGCATCGCCCTGCACCAGCACTGCATTCATCGCCCCTTCGACATTGGCGATCAAACGCTTGGCAGGAATCAAGGTCGGATGCACACGCAATTCAATACCGTTCGTTGTACGTTTCGCGATACCGAGCAATTTGATGCGATAACCGAGTTGTTCTGCATAACGGATATCGACCGCTTCCAGCTTGGTGATGCCTTCGACGTGTGCCTTGTCGAACTGCACAGGAATACCGAATGCTATCGCAGCCATCAGCGTCGCTTTGTGAGCGGCATCGACGCCTTCGATATCGAAGGTCGGATCGGCTTCAGCGTAACCCAGGCGTTGCGCTTCTTTCAAAACGGTGTCGAAGTCCAGGCCCTTGTCGCGCATTTCGGACAGGATGAAATTGGTGGTGCCATTGATGATGCCGGCTATCCATTCGATGCGGTTTGCGGTCAAGCCTTCGCGCAATGCCTTGATGATAGGAATACCACCAGCGACTGCTGCTTCATAGGCTACCATTACGCCTTTTTCTTGCGCGGCCTTGAAGATTTCATCGCCGTGTATTGCCAGCAAAGCCTTGTTGGCAGTAACGACGTGCTTGCCATTGGCAATCGCCTTCAAGACCAGATCCTTGGCGATGCCGTAACCACCTATCAATTCGATGACGATATCGATGTCTGGATTATTGACTACCAAATTGCCATCATTGACGATTTCGCATTGCGCGCCGACCAACTCTTTGGCACGTGCAACATCCAGATCTGCCACCATCACGATTTCAATGCCGCGTCCGGCGCGACGGGAAATCTCTTCCTGGTTGCGCTTCAAGACATTGAATGTGCCTGCACCTACGGTGCCGATTCCTAGCAAACCTACTTTGATGGATTTCATAATTTCTACTTGATTAAGTTCAGGTGAGCGGATGTCGAATACAACACGCGCTCGTTAAACTGGCGAACGCGCTGCTAATGGTGAAAAGCTCAGCCCAGACGTTTGCGATAGCCTTCGAGAAAATGCGCAATGCGGCCGATCGCCAATGTTAAATCGTCGGAATTCGGCAGGAATACTACCCTGAAATGATCAGGGGTCGGGCAATTAAAGCCTGTGCCCTGCACAATCAATACGCTTTCCTCAGCCAGCAATTGATAGGCGAAATCCTGATCATCCTTGATCGGATACATCTGCGGATCAAGACGCGGGAACATGTACAAGGCCGACTTCGGCTTGACGCAAGTTACGCCAGGAATGTCGGTCAACAGCTTGTGCGCCAGATCGCGCTGACGCAGCAAACGCCCGCCGGGACCGACCAGATCATTGATGCTTTGATAGCCGCCAAGCGCGGTTTGAATTGCATACTGACCAGGCACGTTGGCGCACAGGCGCATAGACGCCAGCATATTCAAGCCTTCGATGTAATCCTTGGCGTAACGCTTCTCGCCCGAAACGATCATCCAGCCTGCGCGGTAGCCGCAAGCGCGGTAATTTTTCGACAAACCGTTAAATGTAATGAACAGCACATCATCAGCGAGAGAAGCCAGCGAAGTATGTGTCTCGCCGTCGTACAGCACTTTGTCATAGATTTCATCGGCGAAAACGATCAGTTGATGCTGACGCGCAACTTCGACGATCTGCTGCAGCAATTCAACCGGATACAGTGCACCGGTTGGATTGTTTGGATTGATGACGACGATCGCCTTGGTATTCGAATTGATCTTTTTCTTGATGTCTTCGATATCCGGGAACCAGCCAGCCTGTTCATCACAGACGTAATGCACAGGCGTGCCGCCTGACAAACTGACTGCGGCCGTCCACAACGGATAATCGGGCGACGGGACCAGCACTTCGTCGCCAGTATTCAGCAAAGCATTGACGCTCATCACGATCAACTCGGATGCGCCGTTGCCCAGATAGATATCGTCGATAGTCACGCCGGCGATTTTCTTTTCCTGCGTGTACTGCATAATCGCCTTGCGCGGCGCGAACAAGCCTTTGGAATCGGTATAACCCGACGCGTTCGACATATTGCGTATCATGTCTTGCACGATTTCATCAGGCGCGTCGAAACCGAAAGTGGCAAGGTTGCCGATGTTCAGCTTGATGATCTTGTGACCGTCTTCTTCCATCTGCCGCGCTTTTTCCAGCACGGGTCCACGTATGTCATAACAAACGTCAGCAAGTTTTTTCGATTTCTGGATCGGTCGCACAGCGGTGTTCCTTGTTATTTTTAGAGTATCGATACACGATCCGATTCGCTCTAATGAAAACGCCGGTTCGTCACAGCCATCGATATTGGATCGACAACCGGAGCCCGGCGAAAATGTCGCGCTGCAATGTTGCAGCGCGAAAGAGGTCCATTTTGCCGAAAGCGACCGATTTTATCAATCGCTAAAGGCTGATTTAAAGCCGAAAACGTTACAATAAGCGTTCTTTATCTTCTAACTATCGGAATATGGCTCAGTTGATTCCGATTTATATTCTTCCCATACCGTTATGAAGCTCCACAACACCAGTACCCAGCAATATCAAACCGTTACCTCGTACGAAGAAAACGGCGTCGAAATCAATCTGATCCCGTTTAGTACCAGTCTGGTTGTTCTGCCTGAAATAGCACCGGCGGCATGGTCTGTAAGCTCTTTCGATGCACTGACCATAGAAAATTTTGAGCAAATCAATACGATCTCGCCAGACGTGGTCATTCTCGGCACCGGCACTCGCCAACGCTTTGTCCATCCACGTCTGATAGCCCCGCTGACAGCGCGTCGCATCGGTGTCGAATGCATGGACAATCAGGCCGCCTGTCGCACCTACAACATTCTGATGGCCGAAGGCCGCAAGGTAGCCCTGGCCCTGATTTTCGAAGCCTGAAACAAGATACTGAAGCTGTCGCGTCGCCCTAGCTGCTGCAGGGTGCTTGCAGCAGCACTCAACTCTGTTGCCTGGCTGGCCAGTTGCAGCCATTCAGGGCGGCCCGGGCATCGTGAACTATCACGCCAAATTATTGTCATTTCCATACCGCAGCACAGGCTTGGATGCTGTATTGATTCAAACGCAAGGCAAAAAGAAACTTTTTCAAGTTTCATTGCTTGAAGGACAAAAACTCGCCCCCATGTTCGGTCCTGGCCGCACAATTTATCTTCATTCGCATACAGGAATGACAACAAATCGATGGGCTTTGATGCGCTACACACAGCGCCGATAGCATCGACAGAGAGAGTGATAACAAATGGATCAAGACACATCCGTGGCAGAGCGCCCTTCGGCAGTCAACAAGACCGTACCGGATTTTTCAGCCGCGATGACCGGTGATCGGACATTTCAACTAGCTGATTACAAAGGAAAAAATATTGTCCTGTACTTTTACCCCAAGGACAACACGCCTGGTTGTACAACAGAAGGCATTCAATTCCGCGAAATGTATCCGCAATTCCAGCAAGCCAACACCGAAATTTTCGGTGTCAGCCGGGACAGCATCCGCTCGCACGAGGGTTTCAAGGCCAAACTAGAGATGCCCTTCCAGCTGATCTCCGATCCGGATGAAACGCTGTGCGCAATGTTCGATGTCATGAAGATGAAAAATATGTATGGCAAGAAAGTACGCGGCATCGAACGCTCAACTTTTATCATTGACGAGTCGGGCAAATTGGTGAAAGAATGGCGTGGAGTAAAAGTGCCTGGACACATCGATGAAGTACTGGAGTTTGTGAAGGCTCTTGCATAGGTTTGCAGAAACCCATTGAATTCAAAAGAATTTTTCTTCAAGAAAGCCGTTTGCGGATATGGCCACGAGCCTGCCCAAACGGCTTTTTTACTTTTCGATTTGTATCTTCTTCATTTTTCCACCGCTGCATCTCTCTTTAAATCTGTTCCTCCATCTTTTTTTCACCTCGTCGTCACCAGTCGTACCCGTTTTCATGTTTTCAAACTTACTAGATCGAGGTCCTGATGCCACTGCCTAAATTACCAAGCAAACCTGCTGCATTGCTGTCACCACAAGACTATCCGAAGGCGGATAAGGACAAGATTGTCAAAGCATTGACATTGATTGAGCCGACAGCACGCATTAGCCAACCTGCACCCGCTCCCGTTCGCGCCAAAATCGTAGAGAAAGCACCGGCCGAAAAACCGCGTGCAGTTTCTGCGCAAACCGTGGCGATTGCACCGAAATCCGGCACACGCCGCCCGGTAGATAAGTCTGGCGTTAAGAAATTATTTGTACTTGATACCAACGTGTTGATGCACGATCCGACATCGCTGTTCCGTTTTGAGGAGCACGACGTCTATCTGCCTATGATGACGCTGGAAGAGTTGGACGATCACAAAAAAGGCATGTCGGAAGTTGCACGCAGCGCGCGCCAGGTATCGCGTTCGCTGGATGCACTGGTCAGCGGCATTGAAGAAAATGCGATCGATGATGGCATTCCTTTATCTAAGCTAGGCAACAAGGACGCCAAAGGCCGTTTGTTCTTCCAGACCAAATTGCAAAACGTCACCTTGCCGGAAGGCCTGCCTATGGGCAAGGCCGATAACCAGATTCTCGGTGTGGTGCGTGCGCTGGAATCGCAATATCCAGGTCGTCCTATCGTGCTGGTATCAAAAGACATCAACATGCGCATCAAGGCGCGCGCGATGGGCTTGCCGGCTGAAGAATACTTCAACGATCACGTGCTGGAAGATACCGACCTGCTCTATTCCGGCATCATGCAATTGCCGGATGATTTCTGGATCAAGCATGCGAAGGGTATGGAGTCGTGGCAGGAAAACAAGCACGGCAGCGGCTACACCTTCTATCGTTTGAGTGGTCCGGTTGTCCCTGCGATGCTCGTTAATCAATTTGTCTTCATGGAACCCAAAAATGGTGAAGCATCGTTCTACGGCCAGGTGCGCCAGATCAATGGCAAGACGGCGGTTATCCAGACCTTGCGCGACTATGCGCATACCAAGAATGGCGTTTGGGGCGTAACTGCTCGCAATCGCGAACAGAACTTTGCGCTGAATCTGCTGATGGATCCTGAATGTGATTTTGTCACGCTACTCGGTCAAGCCGGTACTGGTAAAACCTTGCTCGCACTCGCAGCCGGTTTGGCCCAAGTACTGGAAACCAAGCTTTACAGCGAAATCATCGTGACTCGCGTCACAGTGCCGGTCGGCGAGGATATCGGCTTCTTGCCGGGTACGGAAGAAGAGAAGATGTCGCCGTGGATGGGCGCGTTCGACGACAATTTGGAAGTGCTGAACAAGTCCGACAACGACGCCGGTGAATGGGGTCGTGCCGCAACGCAGGATCTGATTCGTTCACGCATCAAGATCAAGTCGCTCAACTTCATGCGCGGTCGTACCTTCGTCAACAAGTTCCTGATCATCGATGAAGCGCAAAACTTGACGCCTAAGCAGATGAAGACATTGGTTACCCGCGCAGGTCCGGGTACCAAGATCGTCTGTCTCGGTAATATTGCACAAATTGATACACCATACCTGACTGAAGGCTCCAGCGGCTTGACCTACGTTGTGGATAGATTCAAGAGTTGGGGGCACGGTGGTCACGTTACTCTGGCACGCGGCGAACGTTCACGTCTGGCTGATCACGCGAGTGAAGTTTTGTAAAATACGTATTTTAAAGTCCTAAGCATCGGATACAAAAAAGCCTGCTGAATCAGCAGGCTTTTTTTATGGATCAATATTTTCCCACTAACCAGACATTACAAAACCAACGTTCCCAGCCACCATGCAATTGCGGCCATAAAAGCGGAGGCAGGAATTGTGAAAATCCAGGCCCAGACGATATTACCGGCGACACCCCAGCGCACTGCGGACATTTTCCGCGAAGCACCGACGCCAACAATCGCGCCGGTAATCGTATGTGTAGTCGAAACTGGGATACCTAGTGCAGTCGCCAGGAACAAGGTAATCGCACCACCAGTTTCCGCGCAGAAGCCACCTACCGGTTTCAGCTTGGTGATTTTTTGCCCCATGGTTTTGACAATACGCCAGCCACCGAACAGGGTACCCAGACTGATCGCGCAATAGCAACTGACGACAACCCACCAAGGCAAAGCTTCATCCGCGGTTGAAACGCCAGCAGCGATCAACAACATCCAGATAATACCCATGGTTTTTTGCGCATCATTACCACCATGTCCCAGGCTATACATCGCCGCCGAAGCCAGTTGCAAGCGGCGGAACCATTTATCCACATGGCGCGGCGTAGATCGGACAAACAACCATGACACCAGAATCATCATCAACGAACCGAAGATAAAGCCCAGCAACGGTGACAAGACGATGAAGGCCAAAATTTTCAGCAGGCCCGACGCGATCAATGCATCGGTACCTGACTTCGCGACAGCAGCACCTACCAGGCCTCCGATCAAGGCGTGGGACGAAGACGACGGCAAGCCGAAATACCAGGTCACGGCATTCCAGATAATGGCACCCATCAATGCACCGAAGACAACGTAGTGATCAATCACAATCGGATCGATCGTCCCCTTGCCGATCATCGACGCCACTTTAAGGTGGAACACTCCGATCGCAATAAAATTGAAAAACGCCGCCATCATCACTGCGTTTTGCGGCTTCAAGACACCAGTAGACACCACGGTCGCAATCGCATTTGCTGCGTCGTGGAAGCCATTCATGAAATCGAACACCAACGCCAACGCAATCAAAAAGGCGAGGACATAAAGGCTCATGTTAAGAGTTTGCATGGATTTTTAATTTCTGTTCTATCTGCGCGCGGCGCCAAAGATGCTGGCAACCGCGTAACTTGCAAGATGTGACTCGGTAGAGCTATCCGAACCGGTTGCAGTGAAAATACGTTTAAATTCTCAAGCGTTTTCTACGATGATGCCTTCGATAATATTGGCAACATCTTCGCAACGATCGGTGACGGTTTCCAGCAATTCGTAAATCGCTTTCAGTTTGATCAAATTGCGGACATCCGGCTCTTCACGGAAAAGTTTCGACATCGCAGCGCGCATCACGTGATCGGCATCGGATTCGAGGCGATCGATTTCTTGGCAGATGGCCAGAATTTCGCGTGAGTTATCCATGTTATGCAACAAGGCTACGGCTGCTTTTACTTTTTCGGTACACGCCAGGCACAGTTCGGCCAGACGTTTGGCTTCCGGCGTGATGGCCTTGATGTCGTACAAGGAAATGGTCTGCGCTGCATCCTCAAGCAAGTCGAGAATGTCATCCATGCGTGTAATCAGTTGATGGATATCGTCACGATCCAGCGGCGTGATAAAAGTCTTGTGCAGCGCATCCAGCGTGGCGTGCGTCACCTTGTCGGCCTGCTTCTCAATACCTTCGATCGCATGCACGCGGATCTCCAGATCGTCGAAATTCGTCATCAAGGCCACCATCTCTTTTGCACCCTTGACACAAAATTCTGCGTGCTCATTGAAGAGATCGAAAAATTTGCCTTCTTTAGGCATCAGTCGTCCAAACATGATTTCTCTCTTTGAATATTAAAACGTTGAAATGAGGTGATGCGCACGCAATGCTCTGGTGCTGCAAGAAAATATTTAAGACCTTGAGATCGCTTTCATCAGTAACAACGCATCAATCACCTTGATACAGTGCCGCCGAGCCAGTGTAATTTTCGAACTTGGTGTATTGACCAAGGAAGGTAAGACGCACGCTGCCGATAGGACCGTTACGCTGCTTGCCGATAATGATTTCGGCGGTGCCTTTATCAGGTGAATCAGGGTTATATACTTCATCGCGATAGATGAACAAAATCACGTCAGCATCCTGTTCGATAGCGCCGGATTCACGCAAATCGGACATCACAGGACGCTTGTTCGGGCGCTGCTCCAGTGAACGGTTCAACTGTGAAAGTGCAATAACCGGGCAATTCAATTCTTTGGCCAGCCCTTTCAAGCTACGCGAAATTTCAGAAATTTCTGTCGCACGATTTTCGCCGGATGAATTGGCGGACATCAGTTGCAGGTAATCGATGATGATCAGGCCGAGCTTGCCGCATTGACGAGAAAGGCGACGCGCACGGGCGCGCAATTCGATCGAGTTCAGCGCCGGCGTTTCATCGATGAACAATTGTGCATCGTTCATTTTTTGAATCGCATGGGTCAGACGCGGCCAATCTTCATCGACCAGGCGGCCGGTACGCAGACGATGCTGATCCAGGCGTCCGACCGAACCGAGCATACGCATCGCCAACTGCGTGCCGCCCATCTCCATCGAAAAGACCGCAACCGGCAAACCGCTTTCAATCGCCACCGTTTCACCGATATTGATCGAGAATGCGGTTTTTCCCATCGATGGACGACCGGCGACGATAATCAGATCGCCAGGTTGCAAACCTGATGTCATACGGTCCAGATCAGCAAACCCGGTAGGCACACCGGTGATATCGCTGGTGCTGTCACGGCTGTACAGCTCGTCGATACGTTCAACGACTTGCGTCAGCAGAGGCTGAATCTCTTGAAAGCCTTGCGCACCTCGTGCGCCCTCTTCCGCAATGGCAAAGATTTTGGACTCGGCCTCATCCAGCATCTGCTTGACTTCCTTGCCTTGCGGATTGAATGCATTGCCGGAAATTTCATCCGACACGGTAATGAGTTTGCGCAGCACGCCACGGTCGCGCACGATCTCGGCGTAACGCCGGATATTGGCAGCGGATGGCGTATTTTGCGCCAGCGCATTGAGGTAGGAAACGCCACCGATCTCGTCTGCCTTGCCGCTATTCGTCAATGCTTCAAAAACAGTGATGACGTCAGCCGGACGGGACGCATTGATCAACTTGACGATGTGTTGAAAAATGATCCTGTGATCGTAACGATAGAAATCGTCCTGATGAACGAAGTCGGCGATCCTGTCCCACGCCGCATTGTCCAGCAGTAAACCGCCAAGGACAGATTGCTCGGCCTCTATCGAATGCGGAGGAACGCGGAGGGAATCTACTTGCGGATCGGCACGGTTATTCATGGCGCGAATTATACCTGCTACGAGCGAGCGCTTTCAAAAAATGGGCAATAAAAAAGCCGGGAAAACCCGGCTTTTCAGCGGCAGCAAGTGCCAGACAACTTTTTAACAAACTTAAGCTTGTTCGCCTACGACAGAGATCGTGACTTCGATCACTACGTCTGTGTGCAACGAAACTGACACAACGTGCTCGCCAGTGGTTTTCAGCGGGCCGGTTGGCAAGCGAACTTGCGCCTTTTCAACTGCGAAACCTTGTTTGGTCAACGCTGCAGCGATATCGGCATTGGTGACTGAACCGAACAAACGGCCGTCAACACCCGATTTTTGCGAAACTTGAACAGTTTGACCGGTCAATTTTTCGCCTTGCGCTTGCGATGCTGCCAATTTTGCAGCGGCGATTTTTTCCAGTTCTGCGCGTTTGACTTCAAATTCAGCAACGGCAGCGGTCGTAGCACGACGAGCTTTGCGTTGTGGAATCAGGAAGTTACGTGCGTAGCCGTCTTTGACTTTAACGACTTCACCGAGGTTGCCGAGATTAACGACTTTTTCTAACAGAATGATTTGCATGTTTTTCTCCTATTGCAGTCGTTAATTAAGCGTGGTGCAAATCGGTGTACGGCAACAACGCGAGGAAACGTGCGCGCTTGATTGCTGTATCGACTTGACGTTGATAGATTGCTTTGGTGCCGGTCAAGCGTGCTGGCATGATTTTGCCGTTTTCTTGAACGAAATCTTTCAATGTGTCCACGTCTTTGTAATCAACTTGTTCTACATGTGCAGCTGTGAAGCGGCAGAATTTTTTACGCTTGAACAAAGGGTTCTGTTGTTTGCGTTTTTCTTTGAGTTTGCTTTTATCGAACTTTTTACCGAATGCCATTTTGGGCTCCTGGATCTAAATGTGTGGTCTCGAAATCTGTGAGATGGAAAACAAGGCTTTTGCTGTTACGGCTCTTACGCGCCAGGAAACCGGTGAACTGAAATGTTCCGCCTAACTCGGCTTGATTGAATCTGCCTGAAATTTCTCCCGCGGCAATCGCGGCAATCTCAAACTCGACCAATCGTGGAACACCTGCTTCATTCTGTTGCGAACTGTGCAGCAAAACTGCTGACACAATCGGGACACCTGCCGGTGTATAGCGCAAAATTTCACGCTCGGCGATGGTGGCTACGATTTTGCAATGATTCTGAAGCTGATTCACTCTCCTGATACGTCGTTGCAATAATTAGGCAGCAGGTGCCTCGGTACGATGGCTCTTGGCAGCATCTTCCTTCTGCACAGCCTTCATCATTGGCGATGGCGTTGTTTCAGCCTTCTTCAATTTCACGGTCAGATGGCGCAGAACGGCATCGTTGAATTTGAAGCCGGTTTCGATTTCAGCCAGTGTTTCGCCATCACATTCGATGTTCAGGCAGACGTAGTGGGCTTTAGCCAGTTTTTGGATCAGGTACGCCATTTGACGGCGGCCCCAGTCTTCCACGCGATGAACAACACCACCGCGTGCGGTGACGATGCCTTTGTAGCGTTCGATCATTGCAGGCACTTGCTCGCTTTGATCCGGATGGACGATAAATACGATTTCATAATGACGCATGTAAGCTCCTTTTGGACGGATTTGAAGATTGCCCACCTCGGCGTCAAGACGAGTGTGGGAAGAGGAAAACGCGCAATCATACGCCTTCACGGCAAAAAACTCAACGCTTTCAAGCATTTATCGCGCGGCAGCCTGCATTTTCCTTGGGGAAATAAGCGAATTTGCTTGCGTTCCGGCATGCACTGTATAAAAATACAGACTGTCTATATAAACAGTTTAATAGACGCCCTACGGTAACGCGTATCTATAAATCGATATCGCTACCTCACGCAAGACTCAAGCTAGGCCACGCAATGATCAAACTGACAGCCCGCCAGGAACAAATCCTGAACCTGATCCGCGACGCGATTGAAAACACTGGTTTTCCGCCGACGCGTGCCGAAATTGCCACGGAACTCGGTTTTCGGTCCGCCAATGCCGCAGAAGAACATCTGCAGGCACTGGCACGCAAAGGCGCGATTGAGATTTCACCAGGAACTTCACGCGGCATACGCTTGCGCGATGTCGGCAGCAATGGTGAAGAGCGCTATCCAGGCAGACAGATGGCTTTGCCACATCCGGCATTGATGCAATTGAGCTTGCCGCTGGTTGGTCGCGTTGCTGCCGGCTCACCGATCCTGGCGCAAGAACATATTGAAGCTACCTATAACGTGGATAAATCATTGTTCTCCGCCAAACCCGACTATCTGCTGAAAGTTCGCGGCATGTCGATGCGCGACGCGGGTATTCTCGATGGCGATTTGCTGGCGGTGAAAAAAATCGATAGTGCAAAAAATGGGCAAATTGTCGTGGCGCGCCTGGGTGACGACGTCACCGTCAAGCGTTACAAGAAGACCGGCTCCTTGATTGAACTGTTACCTGAAAATCCAGATTTCCAACCTATCCGCGTCAATCTTGAGCACGATGATTTTGCGCTGGAAGGATTGGCTGTTGGCTTGATGCGTAGCTGGCACTAAGCACTTAGGTTTTCGTCGCGGTTGCTGTTTATCTAAATTTTCAAACGGCGCCGCAAGTGCCGTAGTCATCGGCATCTGCGACTTGTATCTACATCTTCATGCGCATCTATAAAGATGAAGCGCAAACCTATTTTTTACACTTCGCCAAAATCTGCTTTGCGATTCCGCGCAGGATATTGACTTCTTCCGTCTCCAGCTGAGTGCGAGAGAACAGTCGCTTCAAACGCGGCATCAACTTCTTCGGATTATCTGCATCCAGAAAATCAATAGCCACCAACGCCTGTTCAAGATGGGCATACATGCCATCGATTTGCGTCATCCCCGCTGCTTCGCCTTGAAAACCGATAGTCGAATTCACAGCAAGCGTCTCGCCGATACCGGCCATCCGCGCCTCATATGCCACGACTTGTATAGCTTGCGCCAGATTCAAGGATGAATAGTCCGGATTAGCTGGAATGTTGATCAGGACATTGCATTTCTCAACGATCTCATTCGGCAAACCGAAGCGCTCATTGCCGAAAACTACAGCCGCACGCAAACTCGTTTCTTCATTTAGCCGCGTTGCCAAAGTGCGCGGTGAGATCACTGGCGGCGAAAACTCGCGCAGTCGTGCCGTCACTGCCGCCGCATAATTGCAATCGGTCAGCGCCTCTTCAATCGAGCCAACAATCCGTGCCGCTGCCAACACATCATTGGCACCGCTGGCAAAAGCAACCGCCTCTTCCTGCTGCACGACATCGGCAAAGCGCGGATTCACCAGCACCAGTTCGGAAAATCCCATGTTTTTAATCGCACGCGCGGCAGCCCCGATATTGCCGGGACGGCTGGTTTCGACCAAGATAAAACGCAGGCGATTGAAAAGAGGCGTGTCAGTTTGAGGCAGGTTCATTTAAAATAGCGGCATTGCGCGGTAAGAATCATGTCGAAATGGCATATCTATACCGCATCGCTCATTAATTTCAATTTAGGTGGTGCCATCTTCGCTTACGCGACGGCGCCGCCATTTTAACGGAATCTCTATGCATCCCATGCTTAATACGGCGGTTAAAGCGGCTCGCCGTGGCGCTGCCATCATCAACCGCGCATCCTTCGATCTTGACCGCGTCAAGGTTACGGAAAAAAATCCTAACGACTTCGTCACTGAAGTCGATCAGGCCGCCGAGCAAGCGATCATTGAGATTCTGAAAACTGCATACCCTGATCACGCAATCCTCGCAGAAGAATCAGGCGCATCCGCCAATCTGCACGACGACAATGAAAACGTCTGGATCATCGATCCGCTGGACGGCACCACCAACTTCATTCACGGCTTTCCACAATATTGCGTATCGATCGCGCTGCAACAACGCGGCCAGATCACGCAAGCTGTGATCTACGATCCAACCCGCAATGACCTGTTCACCGCAACCAAAGGTGGTGGTGCGTATCTGAATGAAAAACGCATACGCGTCACCAAGCGCGACAAAATCAACGATGCATTGATCGGCACCGGTTTCCCGTTCCGCGCAACTGACGATATCGACCAGTACCTGAAAATGTTCAAGATCATGTCGCAAAGCTGCGCCGGTCTGCGCCGTCCAGGTTCGGCAGCACTGGATCTGGCTTACGTTGCAGCAGGTCGTTTGGATGGCTTCTTTGAAAAAGGTTTGAAGCCATGGGATCTGGCGGCTGGCTCCTTGCTGATCACCGAATCCGGCGGCATCGTCGGCACTTTTGAAGGCGAATCGGATTACTTGTACAAAGGCGACATCCTTGCAGGTACGCCAAAAGTCTTCGCACAAATGGTTTCCTTGCTGAGCCCATATGCAAAATAAGTTGTTGTATTGAGTGAGCAGATTCTTGCGAGCTCAAGTTTGGCGAAGCTGATGAAGAGAAAACACTAACGCCCGAACAATAAGGCGACGATGTTTTCTCTTCATTTTTCTTTTGTGCTTTAGCGCTTCGGGTCACTGCGCAACCAAGTTAGATGCCAACTATTCCGCGGCATGCAGCACGCTGCTGTTATACTCGCCGCACGCGGCACCTCTCCAGTCACCTTGCCGCTGTCTAACGACCTCCGTATTCCAATCCCGTTTGCCTGCGACTGGCGCCCTCTGCGGCGACAGGCCGATATTTTTCTATTGAGTTCTCATGTTATTTACTGACCTCGGCCTGGCCGAAGGAATTGTGCGCGCTGTTACCGAAAGCGGTTACACCACTCCTACCCCGATTCAAGCACAGGCGATTCCCGCCGTGCTCGCTGGTGGCGATTTGCTGGCCGGCGCACAAACCGGCACTGGCAAAACTGCCGGCTTTACTCTGCCTATCCTGCATCGTCTTGCCACTACCGGTGTGCCGCATGCTTCGAAAACTGGCGCGCGTCCTATCCGCGCATTGGTCTTGACACCAACGCGTGAACTTGCCGCACAGGTTGAAGAAAGCGTACAAACCTACGGCAAATATTTGAACCTGAATTCCGCCGTGATTTTCGGCGGCGTCGGTATCAATCCGCAAATCAAGATGCTCAAGCATGGCGTCGATATCCTGGTTGCCACACCTGGCCGCCTGCTGGATCACATGCAACAAGGTACCGTCAACCTGACCAAGGTTGAAATTCTGGTCCTCGACGAAGCCGATCGCATGCTCGACATGGGCTTCATCAAAGACATTCGCCGCGTACTCGCGGTATTGCCTAAGACTCGTCAAAACCTGTTGTTCTCCGCGACCTTCTCCAACGAGATCAAGGCACTCGCCGATGGTTTGCTGAATTCGCCAGCGATGATCGAAGTCGCACGTCGCAATTCAACAGTCGAAGTCATCGAACAAAAAATCCATCCGGTTGACCGCGACAAGAAACACCCTATGCTGGCGCATCTGATCAAGACCAATAACTGGTCGCAAGTACTGGTCTTCACGCGCACCAAGCATGGCGCCAACAAACTGGTTGAACAACTGGAAAAAGACGGCATCAGCGGTATGGCGATTCACGGCAACAAGAGCCAGTCGGCGCGCACCCGTGCATTGTCAGAGTTCAAGGATGGCAGCTTGCAGGTTCTGGTCGCCACCGACATCGCCGCACGCGGGATCGACATCGATCAACTGCCGCACGTTGTCAATTACGACTTGCCGAATGTCCCGGAAGATTACGTGCATCGCATCGGTCGCACCGGCCGTGCTGGCGCAACCGGTGAAGCGGTGTCATTGGTGTGCGTCGATGAACTCGACATGTTGAAAGACATCGAAAAACTGATCAAGCGCAAATTGGTATCAGAAGTAATTCCTGGTTTTGAGCCGGATCTGAACGCCAAGCCGCAACCGATTCAGCGCCGCAGCAACGATGCCGCAGGCCGTAGACCGCAACAAGGTCGTGGCAATGCACCGGCAAAATCTGCCAAAGCACCGGGTGCTAAACCGAGCGGTCCGAATGGTCAGGCACGCAGTTTTGGCGGTAACGCCAACGCGCGTCCGGCAGCGCCGCATCGCTCAGGCGGCCGCGGCCGGTAAAATTCAACGCAGATGTAGAATCTGCGTTGATGCTCTAACTAAAAAGCCATGTCACGAACAATCTCGTGGCATGGCTTTTTTATTGATGCCCCATGGAAAGCTAGGCAAAAAACAGGCATGCGTGAATTACGCTGAAAACAGAGCCGCCCAGACAATAATTTCATTGAAGACTGCACCAGATATACTCCATACTGCCTGCTGCAAATCTCTACCGGCATCGGGACATCCTAAAGCGCATTACACCGCTGTAAATGTCGTAGAAAACATTCCATACTTTTAACGCAATGACAAAAAAAGAAATCGCAGAAAAACCGCAGCATTCACCATACATGCAGCAATATTTGCGCATCAAGGCCGAGCATCCAACGACCTTGCTGTTTTTTCGTATGGGCGATTTCTACGAACTTTTTTTCGAAGATGCAGAAAAATCTTCGCGCCTGCTCGGCATTACCCTCACCGCACGCGGCACATCCAACGGCAACCCAATCAAGATGGCCGGCGTGCCTTTTCATGCGGTCGATCAATATTTGGCCAAGCTGGTCAAGCTGGGTGAATCGATAGCGATATGCGAACAGATAGGCGATCCGGCCACCAGCAAGGGCCCTGTAGAACGCAAGGTCATGCGCGTAATTACGCCGGGTACGCTCAGCGATTCCGACCTGTTGCCGGAAAAATCCGAGCAGCCTTTGCTTGCGCTTTATAGCACCACGCAACGCAAGACCATCACCATCGGTATGGCATGGTTATCGATGGCGAGCGGTGCCTTGAAGTTGATGGAATTCTCTACCGATGCCGAGAATGCAGACACGCGACTGAAACATGAACTGGAGCGCATTGCCCCGGCTGAAATTCTATTGCCGGGCAACGTCAACGATTTATTCAATGAATTCGCCTTTGCCAAAAATACTACTGTCCCTGACTGGCACTTCGATATAGCGCACGGCACGAAAGCGCTGTACGAACAATTGAATGTAGCCGCACTCACCGGTTTCGGCGCGGAGCATCTGGGTGCTGCCATCGGCGCTGCCGGCGCATTACTGCTCTACGCACAATCCACGCAAGGAAAAGGCCTACAGCATGTGCGTACGCTGACGGTGGAAACAGAAAATGAATTCATAGGACTCGATGCCGCCACACGCCGCAATCTGGAACTGACTGAAACCATACGCGGTCAGGACGTCAATTCAGGCACGCTCTTTTCCTTGCTAGATCATTGCCGCACCGCGATGGGTTCGCGCCTGCTTCGCCATTGGTTGCATCACGCACGCCGCGATCAAACCGTCGCACGCGCACGTCATGCCGCGATCAATGCATTGATGCGCGCCGATGCAAGCACAGGGATTTCTTCGACCTTGGCGTCGGTACCCGACGTCGAACGCATCACCACCCGCATCGCGCTGCAATCGGCTCGTCCACGTGACCTGGCCGGCATGCGCGGCGGCTTGCAACAATTGCCGTCCTTGCGCGCCTATGTCTCTATGTGCAACAAGGATGCCGATGCACCTTTGTTGAAATCTATACACGATGCACTTGCCACCCCGAGCGAATGTCTGGATCTGATAGAACGTTCAATTGCAATGGAACCGGCCGCGATGGTGCGCGATGGCGGCGTGATTGCGCGCGGCTACGATGCCGAACTGGATGAGTTGCGCGGCTTATCGGAAAACGCCGGACAATTCCTGGTCGATCTGGAAACGCGTGAACGCGCACGCACAGGCATCAACAATCTGCGCGTCGAATACAACAAGGTGCACGGCTTTTACATCGAAGTCACGCATGGGCAGACCGACAAGGTGCCGGATGATTATCGCCGGCGTCAAACCTTGAAGAATGCCGAACGCTACATCACGCCCGAGCTGAAGGCATTTGAAGACAAGGCTTTGTCCGCGCAGGAACGTGCGCTATCGCGAGAAAAATATCTGTATGAACAAGTGCTGCAGCAAATGGCGCAGCACATTGGTACGCTGCAAAATATTGCACATGCGCTGGCGCAACTCGATACGCTGGTCGCGCTGACGGAACATGCTTTGCGTCACAACTGGTGTGCGCCGCAACTGGTCGCCGATCCGATGATCAAGATAGTGCAAGGCCGACACCCGGTGGTGGAAAACCATATCGAACGCTTCATCGCCAATGATTGCCTGTTGAGCGATGAAAGCAAGCTGCTGTTAATTACCGGTCCGAATATGGGCGGTAAATCGACTTACATGCGACAGGTTGCGTTGATAACCTTGCTGGCTTATATCGGCAGCTTTGTACCCGCTGCGAGTGCAGCTATCGGCCCTATCGATCGCATCTTCACGCGTATCGGCGCGGCGGATGATCTGGCTGGCGGCCGCTCCACTTTCATGGTGGAAATGACGGAATCGGCGGCCATATTGAATGGTGCTACAGAGAATTCCCTCGTCCTGATGGATGAAGTCGGGCGCGGCACCTCGACCTTTGACGGGCTGGCACTGGCATGGGCCATTGCCAAGCATTTGATCGACACTACCCGCAGCTTTACATTGTTTGCAACGCATTATTTTGAACTGACGCAACTGCCCGATGTCCATCCATCTGCCGCCAACGTGCACTTATCGGCAGTCGAGCACAAGGACAAGATTGTTTTCCTGCATGCAGTAGAAGCCGGTCCTGCATCCCAGAGTTATGGTTTGCAGGTGGCACAGCTCGCTGGTGTGCCGCAAGCGGTGATACGCGCAGCCCGCAAGCATCTGGCATCGCTGGAAGCCAACTCGATGCAGACGACGCCGCAGTTTGATTTGTTTGCCGATCCTGGCGGTGTAGCGCTGGCTGACGATGAAATACATGCGCAGCCATCTGCGGTTGAAGATGCGCTGGCGGCCATCAATCCGGATGCGTTATCGCCACGCGATGCATTGGATGCACTTTACAGACTGAAGGAACTGAGCAATCAGCATAAAGAATGAAGAAATATGTAGTTTCCTTGCTGATGACTTTTGCGCTGCTGCATCCTTTGTTTGCGCACAGCACACAGTCCAGTCCATTCAGCTTTGGCGTTATTGCCAAACCGCTCAAGGCAGTCACCGGAGAAAACATGGTGCGCGACGCCATCGCGGAAAGCGATGCCGACAACCTCGCCTTCATCGTGGCCAATGGTGTCAAGGCCGGCGATGAAAGTTGTAGCGACGAGGTTTATAAAAATCGTCGCAGCATGTTTGATAGCGCCAAAAACGGCTTGATCGTTTCCGTCACTGCCAGCGATTGGGCGCAATGCCTCAACACCAAGAATCGCTCGATTTCCGCTGAACGTCTGAGTCGTTTGCGCGATGTATTCTTTGCAGATGAATTCTCTTTTGGCGACAGCAAAATCCCTGTGGTGCATCAGTCCACAATGCCGAAGTTTCGCCTGTATGCCGAGAACATGCACTGGCGCATAGGCGACATCATGTTTGCAACGGTTAATCTGCCGTCGAACAATAATAACTACCTGAATGCGGCCGGTCGCAATAGCGAATTCGAAGACAGGCAAATTGCGAACAACGACTGGCTCAAGCGCATCTTTTTAACGGCAAAAATCAGCAAGCTGGATGGCGTTGTGATTTTTTGCGACGGCAATCCGCTGGCCCACGCCGAGCACTCATCGTTTTTCTCCGCCAGCAAACGCGAAGGATTTGCCGACGTGCGTCGGCAAATCACTGCATTTGCTGCGAAATTTCCGGGAAAGATACTGATTGTGCACAGCGATCTGGATGCGCGCCGTATGTCGACAAAGAAGGGAATAGACTGGAAGGCGAACATAGGTACACTGCACACCGAAGCACCTTGGATCAAGATTACTGTGGATTCGAACCAGCCACAGTTATTCGCGATGAAGCATCCATCGCTGCCCACACAGGCAACCCGTCGATAAGATTGCATATCACGGCAAAACTGAAGTAATCGACATGCAACAACTGAAATAAAAAAGGATGCGTTAAACGCATCCTTTTTTATTTCAACACCTGCTTTCTTCAAGCAGGTAGCAGACACTGATTAATGTACAGGGTGGGTACTGAAATGATCGCCTGCTTCTCCATCATCTTCATCCAGGCCATGGTGATGACCGTGCGCACCGTGTACATGCTCGTGCGCGATTTCTTCTTCGGTTGCAGCTCGCACTTCAGTGACTTTCAGAGTGAAGCGCAAAGCCATGCCGGCCAATGGGTGATTACCATCGAGTACCACCTTGTCATCCGCAATATCGGTCACGGTGAAAATCAACGGTTGTTCATCTTCATCTTCTGTTTCCGGTGAGCCTTCAAACTGCATGCCGACTTCCAGCGGTGTCGGCAGACGGCCGCGTGGCTCTATTTTCACCAGATTAGGATCGTAGTCGCCAAACGCGTCTTGCGGCTCAACCTGGATCGTATCTTCAAAGCCGACTTCCTTGCCGTCGAGCGCTTCTTCAATCTTCGGCAAGGTGTTTTCATAACCACCATGCAGGTAGACCATAGGGTCACGACTTTCTTCAATCAAATCGCCTTGCGCGTCTGACAATGTGTAATCAACGGTCACGACCGTATTTTTGGCAATCTTCATGATGATCCTTTCATTTTGTGTGGCGGCCATTATACCCTTGCGCATATGAGATGAATACCTCGCATCACCCTGCACTGCGCAGGCTGCCTATATAATGGCGCCATGAAAAAATTGACTCTTTTAGGCGGCATGACCGCGACAGAATTCCTGCGCGACTACTGGCACAAAAAACCTTTGGTGATTCGTCAAGCGATACCAGACTTTGAAGCACTGTTGTCGCGCGATGAATTATTCGATCTGGTGCAACGCGACGATGTTGAATCGCGCCTGATCACGCACGAAAAGCGGCACTGGAAGATGGACAACGGCCCTTTCGAGCAAGTTCCGCCATTGACACAGAAAAACTGGACCTTGCTGGTGCAAGGCGTCAATCTGGTCGACGCATCGGTCGATGCCTTGATGCGGCAATTCGATTTTGTCCCGGATGCTCGCCTTGACGATCTGATGATCAGCTACGCAACTGAGACCGGTGGTGTGGGTGCACATTTCGACTCTTACGATGTGTTCCTGCTGCAAGCGCACGGACAGAGGCGCTGGCGCATTAGTGCGCAGACTGATTTGACACTTGTCGACGACGTGCCGCTGAAGATCTTGAAGAACTTTCAAGCCGAAGAAGAATTCATTCTTGCTCCGGGCGACATGCTGTATCTGCCACCGCAATACGCGCATGAAGGCGTGGCGATGGATGAGTGCATGACTTATTCGATCGGTTTTCGCGCACCTTCCTATCAGGAGCTGGGCGAGGCATTTCTCGAATCGATGATCGATAGTATCGACCTGCCTGGCCGCTATGCAGATCCCGACCTGAAATTGCCAAAACATAAAGCCGAAATCAGCAATCTCATGCTGTCCCGCGTCAGCGCCGAATTGAACAAGGTGAAATTCACACAAGAAGACATCACTCTCTTTTTGGGTGAATACCTGTCCGAGCCCAAGGCACAAATCTTTTTCGATGCCCCGGAACCGCTTTTGACTAGCGTCCGTTTTATCCAAAAAGCCAAAAAAAATGGCGTAAAACTATCTCTTAAAACCCAGATGCTGCACCGCGGGAATTATGTCTTTATTAATGGCACATCCTTTGAAGTTGGCCAGCAAGACTTGGCAGTTCTTCAAGTTTTAGCCAACGAACGGGCGCTGTCCCATGTCATCGTTGAATCTGCATCCGAAGATGTCATCGACGCCCTGCAAACTTGGTACAAGGACGGCTGGCTGACTTTGCAATAGCGTAAAAAGAGCGAAGTTAGCTGAAGTAATCTGTGTCAGGCCAACCTCAATTCAGATATATCCGTGTCATTTTGTGACGAAAAAATATTATCAAGGCAGCACACTTACCAAAATGTAAAAGTGTTGTGTCACAAGCAAAAAGAAGCGCTATAATTATCGGTTAGGAAGGTTTCGTTTCATCGCACCGCAGCATTTGGTTCGAAATACATACGAAGCAACCTATAGAGCGATAATTACCGGTAATTATTCATCGCAATTAACATCAACCCTGACTCATTATTGAAAGATAATCATGACAAAATCCCTGTTGCTCGCATCCCTGTTGGCTATCGCTTTGACCGCTTGCTCGAAAAAAGAAGAAGCTCCTGCAACTCCAGCTGTTGAAGTCAATGTTACAGCACCAGCAGCTGAAGCAGCTCCTGCTGCACCAGCAGCTGAAGCAGCTCCTGCTGCACCAGCAGCTGAAGCAGCTCCTGCTGCACCAGCAGCTGAAGCGGCACCTGCTGCACCAGCAGCTGAAGCAGCTCCTGCAGCAAAATAATCCAGTTTTTTGGATGAAAAAGCCGACTTTAGAGTCGGCTTTTTTTATGTCTTTTTCGTATCGCGATGATACGACGCTCACAGTGACCAGCATCATCTAGTCGTCACATTCCACCCAGGAAAACCCTTCCTCCTGACACGCGATCATTACTTCGATTCGATCTGCTACCACGTCGGTTAGTGCGATTCTTGCAAGTTCAGGCGTATTGTTTTTAAGACTCAGATGAGCGCCGACTACACGCTTCAGTCTTGACTTGTCCAGTTGGTTCAAAATTTCACCGGCAGTCTGATTCGATAAGTGCCCGTAATCACCACCTATCCGATGCTTCAGCGAAGGCGGATAAGTTGAATCGCGCAGCATCTGCCGATCATGATTACACTCCAGCATCAAGGCATCGCAACTGGCCAGCGCCGCAATCAAATGCGAGGTCGCATGCCCGGCATCGGTCAACACACCCAACCTCAACGCGCCATTGCTCGCTACATACTGGACCGGTTCGCGCGCATCATGCGGGACGGTATAAGGTGACAGTTCCAGATCACCGATGGCAAAGGACGCGCCATCGCGACAGAAATGAATGTCCACGTCCTCGCAACGATCACGGGTTGCCTGATAAGTACCGAAAGTAAGCCAGACCGGCACGCGATGACGCCGAGCGAACTTGAATACGCCACCAACATGGTCTTGATGTTCGTGAGTGACAATGATACCGGCCAGATCGCTGGGCATCATTTGTAGCCGTTCGAGACGACGTTCGGTTTCCCGAATGCCGAAGCCGCAATCCAGCATGACCGTGGTGCTGGTCGTGCCGGATCGGGTAGAAATGAGTAAGGCGTTTCCTTCGCTACCACTGCCGAGGCTGGCAAATTTCACCGACGAACCTCGACAATCACAGGAAGAATCAGATTCGCTATTACTTCAGTTGTTCGTTCAATAAAGTCAGAATTCTTTCGCCGGTTTTCGACACTTCCGGTTTGCCATCGTTGTTCAGCACAGAAATCTGACTTGAGTCATTGGCACCCTTGACGGAGATACGATAACGCGCGGCAGCCTTGTCTTTTTCAGCCTTGGAGCTACCGAAGGTAAACAGATTGCTCAAGAAACCTTTTTTCTCGGTGTTCTTTGCATCGTCGCCTTGATCAACATAGCGCACGAAGTACAAACCTTGCGTACGATCACGATCTTCAACGGTGAAGCCGACACGATCCAGCGCCAAACCTACACGACGCCATGCACGGTCAAAGCTTTCGTCAACCTGAACGTAACTACCGTTGGCACTTTTGACCATTTTTGCACGTGACGATTGGGCGGCAACATTGGCCACAGCAGCTTTGGCACGCGTACCTTCAACGCCCAACTGCACCATCAGTCGCGACAGGAATTCCGCTTCCAGATCAGGATCGGAAGGACGCGCGGTCCAGACAGTAGTTTCCTTGTCGGTACCGGTCAAGACTTCTTCGGCACCACGGTGGCTAACGTACACTTCAGTCGCGCCATCGCCACGACGCTCCAGACGGGTACGGAATTTATCGCGTTCGCCGGTTGAATAGAGCGAGTCGAAAATCTTGCCCAGGGAATTACGAATGAAATCCTGTGGAATCTTTGCGCGGTTTTCTGCCCAGTCTGTTTCCATTACACCGGTTTGCGGTGCATCGAGGCTGATCAGGAAACCATTGTCTTGCCAGAAATCCTTGATCAAAGGCCACAAGGTTTCAGGCGTCTGGTTCACGACCAGCCAACGTTGCGAACCATCGCGTTCTACACGTACATCCGACAATGCTTTAGGCGCAACCGTTGCCGCCTGTTCGCTTGGACGTGTAGTTTGTTGTTGATTGTAGGCAGAAGCAGTCGCCGTGCCGCGATTGGAATCCGGCAGTGCGTAACGATTTTCACGTTGCAACTGCGTCAGATCAGGCGGAATTTCCAGCGTAGGCGTCTTTTTGACCTCGCTTTTGTAATCGATTCGTCCTGGTTCCAGCATTGAATTGATGGAGCTACATCCAGCCAGGCCGGTGAGCGCGAGCACGTAAATCATTCCACGTTTTGCGAAGCTGCTTTGAGCCATGTAAGAAATCTTCCGAGTAATAATGTGAATACTTAAAAAGTCTGTTCAGCAGGTAACTTCAAATGCCGGCCCAAATCGAGGCTTATTGTAATACACCCGATTCACGCATTGCCGCCCGCACCTCTTCGTGGTATTCGGCAGCCAGTGGCACGATAGGCAAACGCATACCTGGGGAAATGAGGCCGATTTCTGCCATTGCCCATTTCAATGGGACAGGATTCGGTTCGACGAACAGCTTGGTGTGCAATGGGAAAAGCTTGTTATTGATAGCGATGGCATCAGCAACACGCTGGTTCATCGCCGCCTCGCATAGCGCATGCATGCCGCGTGGCGCGATGTTTGCCGTCACGGAAATATTGCCTTTGGCGCCACACAGCATCAATGCCATTGCTGTGGCGTCGTCACCGGAGTAAACCGCAAATTCAGCTGGCTTCAAGCGCATCAAGTCGATGCCGCGCGCAATATTGCCAGTCGCATCCTTGACACCGATCACACCTGGAATGTGCGCCAGACGCAAAATCGTTTCGTTCGCCATATCGGCCACGGTGCGGCCAGGCACGTTATAAAGAATCGCCGGTAGATCAACCGCTTCAACGATCTTTTTGAAGTGCTGATACATGCCTTCTTGCGTCGGACGATTGTAGTAAGGAACCACCAGCAGGGAAGCATCCGCGCCCACATCTTTGGCGAACTGGGTCAGCTCGATCGCTTCAGAAGTGGAGTTGCCGCCTGTGCCGGCAATGATGGGAATGCGCTTGGCGGTGTGGTCTACCGCGACGCGGATCAGCTCGCAATGTTCATCAACCGAAACGGTAGGCGACTCACCGGTGGTACCGACAATCACGATGCCGTCCGTACCTTCGGCTATATGCCAATCGATCAATTTGCGCAGACCAGGCAAATCGAGTGAGCCGTCAGCGTGCATGGGAGTAACGATTGCGACTATGCTGCCCTGAATCATAATAGTATGTGAACGAAAAATTGGAGAATATTAGATTGTAGCGGATAGCCCGCGTGTATGGTGCAGTCTTGCTGCAGCGCCGATCAAATTAAGCGAAGATTTTCGGGTGGCGGGCGATGCCGACTCTTGATGGCGCAGATTCTTTGCACCATGGCCGGTTTAGGCATATCAACGTAGCCATTTTCATAGGCAATCACTTGCAAGTGATGACTATCGGCGATTTCCAGCAATTCGCCATGCCGCAGCAAAAAATCAGGATTGGATGGTTTGCCAAATTGCTCGTTCCCCAGAGCGAAGGTTTCATAGATCAAAATGCCATCAACGGCCAGACTGGCGATCAACTTCTTCCAAAGCGGCCTATGCAGGTAATTCACAACAACCACAGCAGCAAAGCGTTCCGCTGCAAACGGCCAATCCTGTTCGGGATTACCAGTTTCCAGATCCACTTGCAGGGTCTGTACGCCCTCTCCTGCTGCAAGCGCCAGTGCCTCGGGATTGCGATCCACAGCCAGCACAGGATGTCCCTGCTCTGCCAGCCAGCGACTGTGACGACCGGCACCGGATGCGAGATCCAATATTTCACCGGATGGAATCAAGTGCGCAAAACGGGTGACCCAGGCTGATGGCTGGGAAAGCAAATGCGGATCTGCATCGTTTTTGCCCGCTATGCTCATGAGCGGTAACCCAAACCCATTGCGTCACGCACTTCGCGCATGGTTTCTTGCGCCAGCGCACGCGCCTTGTCGCGTCCATTCGCAACGATGGCGCGCACCAGCGATGGATCGTCTATGTATTTCTGCGCACGTTCACGCATAGGTTCCTGCTCTTTCAGTACGCCATCGATCACAGGTTGTTTGCATTCGATGCAACCGATGCCGGCCGAAGTACAACCTTTGACTACCCATTCCTTGGTTGGTGCATCTGAGTAGACCAGATGCAATTGCCAGACAGGACATTTTTCCGGATCACCTGCATCGGTGCGACGCACACGTGCCGGATCAGTCGGCATCGTACGAATTTTCTTCGTCAGACTTTCCTTGTCTTCGCGCAAAGTGATCGAGTTGCCATAGCTCTTGGACATTTTTTGCCCATCGAGTCCCGGCATGCGCGATGCTTCCGTCAGGCGCGCTTGCGGCTCGAGCAAAATCTGTTTGCGCGTGCCGGCCAGATAACCGAACAAGCGCTCGCGGTCGGTTTCGCTGATGCTTTGCACGCTATCCAGCAAGGTTTTCGCCCAGCCTAGTGCTTCGGCATTGCCCTGTTCCTGATAGGCGGTGCGCAACTCCTTGTATTGCTTGCCTTGCTTGCCGCTCAATTTCTTTAATGTCTCCGCGACTTTTTCTTCGAAACCTTTTTCCTTGCCGTACAAATGATTAAAGCGACGTGCGATTTCACGCATCATTTCGATGTGTGGAATCTGATCGGCACCCACCGGCACTTGCGTCGCACGATAAATCAATACGTCTGCCGCTTGCAGCAAGGGATAACCGAGAAAGCCATAGGTCGCTAGATCGCGCTCAGACAATTTCTCCTGCTGGTCTTTGTAAGTCGGCACGCGTTCCAGCCAGCCGAGAGGCGTCACCATCGACAGCAGCAAATGCAGTTCTGCATGCTCGACCACCTGCGACTGGATGAATATATCCGACTTGGAAGGATCTACGCCGGCAGCAAGCCAGTCAATCAGCATTTCCCAGGTACTGGCTTCGATGATGCTTGGATCATCGTAATGCGTCGTCAACGCATGCCAGTCGGCGACAAAGAAAAGGCAAGGCACTTCATCTTGCAATCTGACCCAGTTCTTCAACGCACCATGATAGTGGCCAAGATGCAGTGCACCAGTTGGGCGCATACCGGAAACAACGCGGTCGATAGACATAAAAACTCAGTTCAGAAAAAAAGTAAGAGGGGTAACGAGTAGCAGCAAGAAAGCTTTAGCACCTTGCATCACAGGCATCATCCAGAAATGCAGCACTTGCAAAAACATCAGCGCCAATACGATGAAAAAGCCATATGGCTCCAATTGTGCAAATTTATACGCATACTTGTGCGGCAGCATGCTGGTCACGACGCGCCCGCCATCCAGCGGTGGCACAGGGAACATGTTGAAAGCAAAGATCACCAGATTAGTCAGCACGCCGGCTTGTGCCATACGCATAAAAAATTCTTCGCTGGAATTGAAGGCATGCAAGACGATGATCAGCACCAGCCACATCAGCGCCATCACCAGATTAGCCAGCGGTCCCGCCAGCGCAACAAAAGCCATCTGCTTTTTCGGATTGCGCAGATTGCCGAAATTGACGGGTACCGGTTTCGCGTAGCCGAACAAAAACGGACTGCCGACGAAATACAGCACGATAGGAATCAGCAAGGTGCCAATCGGATCGATGTGTTTGATGGGGTTCAGGCTCATGCGCCCTTGAGCGTAGGCGGTCGTATCGCCGAAGTACTTGGCCGCGTATGCATGTGCTGCTTCATGCAGCGTGATCGCAAAGACAATCGGCAGCGCGTAAACAGCAAAGGTTTGGATGAGTTCGTTCATGGGCAGAATTTTATCAGAGGGAGCGCTGCAACTTGCGGCTATAAGCAGAACGACGGCATAGTCGCAGGCAGAGCAATTGAAATAACACGATGCAAACCCCGGAGAATAGAGGCTGGCAATATCTTCCAGCCTCTAGCGCAGAAATTAAAGGCCGAACGGCGAGGCGTCACCACGTCCCTGCCGTTGCAGCACAGGTTCAGGGCCGGTCATATCGATCACCGTGGTTGGCTGCAGGCTGCAAGCCCCACCATCGACCACCAGATCGACCAGTTTCGCCAGACGATCGCGCACTTCTTCCGGGTCTGTCAGCGGCTCATCTTCATTCGGCAAAATCAGTGTAGTTCCCAGCAAAGGCTGGCCCAACTCTTCCAGCACCGCATGCACAATCCGGTTTTCAGGCACACGCAGGCCGATTGTCTTGCGCGACGGATGACTTAAACGACGCGGCACTTCCTTCGTCGCTTCCAGAATAAATGTGTATGGACCAGGCGTTGCCGCTTTCAGCAAGCGGTATTGCTGGTTATCGATCCTCGCGTAGAGGGAAATTTCACTCAGGTCGCGGCACAACAATGTTAGATGATGCTTGTCGTCGACGTTGCGAATCCGACGCAAACGTGTCACGGCATCCTTGTCGTCGAGATGACAAACCAGTGCATAGCAGGAATCCGTCGGCAACGCGACGATGCCGCCATCCTTGATGATTTGCACAGCCTGATTGATCAGACGCAATTGCGGATTTTCCGGGTGTATCTGAAAAAACTGGCTCATTAAATATAAGAATCCGAGTATAAAAATCCAAGAAATTACGGCGACCATCAGGTCGCCGTCGTATGCCTACCCGATAAAAGAATTATCGAATTTCGCGCAAGGCAGCGATGCGTTGTTCAATCGGCGGATGGCTGGAAAATAGTGACATGAAACCAGGTTTGTCACTGATGCCCATGGATGCCATTCCTTCCGGCAAACTGGACGGCGTGAGGCCACCCAAACGTGCCAGCGCCTTCATCATCGGTTGCGGGCTGCCCAGCAACTTTGCCGCGCCTGCATCCGCGCGGAATTCGCGGTGACGCGAAAACCATGCAACGATTACCGATGCAGCAATACCAAACACGATCTGCGACACGATCACGGTAATCGTGTAACCGATGCCCTGCCCGCCACTATTGTCTTTGTTGATTGCGCGATCCACGAAATACCCCACCACGCGCGACAGGAATACGACAAAGGTATTGACCACGCCTTGTACCAAAGTCATCGTCACCATATCGCCATTTGCAACGTGGGCGACTTCATGCGCCAACACCGCTTCGACTTCTTCCTTGGTCATGCTTTGCAACAGGCCGGTTGACACCGCAACCAGCGCGGAATTCTTGAATGCGCCGGTTGCAAACGCATTCGGTTCACCGTCATACACGGCGACTTCAGGCATCGCGATGCCGGCGCGTTCCGACAGCTTGCGCACAGAATCGATCAGCCACAACTCAGTGCTCGACGATGGTGCGTCAATGACGCGGGCGCCAGTCGACCATTTGGCCATCGGTTTGCTGATCAGCAGCGAAATGATGGAACCTGTAAAACCAACCACCAGCGAGAACACCAGCAGCATCGGCAGGTTCAGACCGGCTTGTGAAATAAAGCGATCCACACCCAGCAACGACAACACGATCGACATCACGGCGATGACGGCAATGTTGGTTGCGACGAAGAGGAAAATCCGTTTCATTCAATAATCTCCAAAGGGAATTAGATGCGTTTGATAAATAGGGACGCCATCTGAAATTTCAAGAGCGCAAGATAACTGATTAAGCGACTTCGCTCAATCAACATTCGTCGCTAATCGGCAACCAGGGAAGACACGGGAACAATAACCCATCAAATATGCCAGTCGTGCCAGATGGGCTTCACGCCAGATGGCAGAGGTGGCAGCTCTCCCAGATCAACCCGGGATTCTCCAGGCCCGTGGAAATCGGAGCCGCGCGACGCCAAAAATCCATAGTTATTGGCTACTTTTGCATAGTAGTCATACTGATCGACGGTATGACTGCCGGTCGTAACTTCAATTGCGCCACCACCCAAATCCTTGAACTCACTAAACAATGCATCAAAGGCAAGATCGCTGAATTTGTAACGCCCCGGGTGTGCAATCACGGCAATGCCGCCAGCAGTCCTAATCCATTCCACCGCGTTTTGCAAAGTCGCCCACCGATGCGGCACAAAACCCGGTTTTCCCTCTCCCAGATAGTCGGCAAAGACGTCGTGCAAATCCTTGCACAAGCCTAATTCTATGATGTAACGGGCGAAATGGGTGCGCGAAATCAAATCCGGATTACCGACAAACTTGAGAGCGCCCTCGAAGGCGTCCGGGATGCCAGCCGCTGCCAGTTGAGCAGCGATCTCGCGCGCACGTTGCTCGCGTCCACCACGCGTAGCTGCAAGTCCCTGAACCAGCGTCGGATTGTTTTCATCGATTTGCAAACCGACGATATGGACGGTTTGGCCCGCCCATGTGATGGAAATTTCCACGCCCGGCACAAAGGGTAAATCAAGCGCTCTGGCGACAGCGCGCGCTTCTACTATGCCACCCACTTCATCGTGATCGGTCATGGCCCACACATCAACGCCGTTGGCCTTGGCACGCGTAGCCAATGCCGTCGGCGTCAATGTGCCGTCAGAAACATTAGAGTGGCAATGAAGGTCAACGTTCAGCATGCGCATGGAGGTAGTGTCAAAAACAAAAATACAGTTCGATTGTACGCGTGATAATAAAATTTATGTTGCAATGCAGAATTATTGAAGCAAGGTTTTAATCCAGAAATTGATCAATCGCCTGCGCCACCATCTCGGGCTGATCGTGCTGCAGCATATGACCCGCATTTTCGATCATCAATTTGGTGACCTTAGTGGCGTTCTCCAAATATGCGACACGCCTGTCGATCTCTGCACGCGCCTGTTGATTGGACCCCATTCTGGACAGCAGTTCACTATTCTTTGCCTCAACCCACAGTACGGGAGCCTGCACGGCTTGCCAGCATGCCATGACTTCTTCCACCCGATACAAGTTTGGATTTGGCAGCTTGTGCCAGGGATCAGCCTGGATATCCCAAGTTCCCGCTTCATTTTTCGCAGCCCAATGTTGGGCCAGGAAGTCTGCCCGCTGATCGCTTAAACGCGGATTATTCTTTTGCAGGCGCTGTGCGACCTCTTGCAACGTCGGATAGCTGCGCAACGTTGGATTACCCTGCACTTCGTCCAGCCATCTTGCATAACGCGCCGGTGCTTCATCCGCTTGCGTCGCCGGCATACCGAATCCCTCCAGCATCACAAGTTTTTTGATCCGTTGAGGACGAACACCAGCATAAATACCAGCGACATTGGCACCCAGACTATGGCCCAGTAAATTGATGGGCTGAATCGGCGAATAGTGCAGCAGCAGCGCGTCCAGATCAGCCAGATAGTCAGGAAACCAATAAGAGCCCGTCGCGTAGTCGCTCAAGCCAAAGCCGCGTAAGTCAGGTGCAATCACATGCCAATCACGCTTCAGCGCATCGACCAAAAACTGGAATGATGCAGATACATCTATCCAGCCGTGCAGCATGAATAACATCGGTGCATCTGCATCACCCCAATGCCGTAAATGATATTGCATGCCACGAATAGCCAGAAATTCCGAGCGCGAAGACTTCATGTGAAATGAAAATAGAAAGCTGTAAATAAAAGTGCGAAATTACTTGCGGCAAAAATTCTGTCAGTATTTACAAAGGGTGGCAATTATTTTACCTGTGGAAGCGAGCGCGTTTATGCAAGATTTTCAATTAACGAAGTCATGGAATAGCCCGACGAAGATTGATCTGGTAAAGGCCATAAAATTTCAACCGAAAGTAATGGCAATGCTCAAGTAGCCGTTAACGAGAAAGCGCGCCGATGATTCTGAATCATCGGCGCGCTAACGCTTACGCCATTACTTGTCTTTAGCAGCGTCCTGCATATTTTGGCCGGCTTCTTCCAGTTTCTTTCCAGTTGCATCCTGCATGTTGGCAGCACTTTGGCTGGCTTCAGCTTTTGCCTTGTCAGCTTCCTCGCCCATTTTTGTCGTTGCTTCGTCTATTTTTTGTCCTGCAGTGGCGGCAGCCTCATCAATTTTCTGACCTGCGGTTTCTGCAGGGCCTTTATCGATAGCGACTTCTTCTTTTTTCTGGCAAGCAGCCAATCCTGCGATCAACACAGTCGCCGCGAGTATGGAGGTGAGAGTTTTGCTTGAATTCATGATTTTCCCTTTTATAAATTGAAGTTACAAATTTGAAGCAACGCGAAAAATGCCTGCAACCAATAAACACTTACGATAACTTATGGCCATTACATTTTTGCGCATTCGATTGCCGAGCACCTGACGAGATAACTCAATTGCAACCTTTCCATCTGACTATCAACTTCTAATCAAGTTTCATTTATGCGGTAACAAGGTGTAACACTGACAACTACTTTGATGCCGAGGCCGATGGTACGCCATCCATCAGCGCTGTCAATTCAATCTCACTAAAACCCGCCGCTCGCCTGGCAGGCAAGTTAAACGGCCCTCTCAGCACCGGAGCTTTGTATTGCACCGTCAAAGTCGCATAGGTGGCGACCGGATCCAGGTCACGCTCATCACACAGCACCTTGTACCAGTGATTACCAATGGCGACGTGACCGATTTCATCGCGCAGGATAATATCCAGAATCTCCGCCGCTGGCTGATCACCGGCTTGCGCCAGCTTGGCACGCGTCATCGGCGTCGCATCCAGTCCACGCGCCTCCAGCGTGCGCGGCACCAGTGCCATCCGCGCAAGAATATCGCCGCTGGTTTTATCAGCCATTTCCCACATGCTGTTATGCGCGGGGAAATCGCCATATTGATAGCCTAAAGTCTGCAAATGCGCCGCCAGCAAAGAGAAGTGCAAAGCCTCTTCAGCCGCCACTTGCAACCAATCCAAGTAGTAGGCGCGCGGCATGCCGGCGAAACGCCACAGCGCATCCAGGGCAAGATTGATCGCGTTGAATTCAATATGCGTCAGTGCATGAATCATCGCGGCACGGCCTTCCACCGTCAGCATGGAACGATGTTTTACAAACTTGGGAGAGATCAGCTCAGGTTTGGCGGGTCGGCCCGGTATGGATTGTTGTGCCACCAATGACTGCTGCGTATCCAAGGACAATTCACCGGCCTGCCAACTTGTAGCCATTGCAATGACACCCTCTGCCTTGCGCGATGAATCGGTTTCGCCCGCCGATTGCAATGCGAGCGCGCGCAATTCGGTGATGCTTGTGGAATTACTAAGGTGGGGACAATTCATGTGAGTGACGTAAAATAATGCCTTTGCAGACGGAAACGCAGCTAGAGATGGCATTGTGAAGCAAAAGACCCTTCCATTTCCGTTATTTGACCCCATTTGCATGCATTGCTGGATCTGGCACATCAACGCTATCCGCACGCAGTCTATACAACCACTCTTTTACTGAATCATGGCTATCTACCAATTAGGCGAACACATTCCTGACATTGCGCCCTCTGCCTACATTACTGATTCGGCTACGGTGGTGGGTCGCGTCACAATCAAGGCTAATTCCAGCGTGTGGTTTCAGGTAACAGTGCGTGGCGACAATGAAGACATCACTATTGGTGAAAACTGCAATCTGCAAGAAGGCACCGTATTGCATGCAGATCCAGGCTTTCCGCTTACGCTGGGTGACAATGTCAGTGTCGGTCATCAAGCGATGATCCATGGCTGCACCGTCGGAGAAGGATCCTTGATCGGTATTCAGGCAGTGATTTTGAATGGTGCAAAGATAGGAAAAAATTGCCTGGTCGGTGCCGGCGCTCTCGTCACGGAAGGCAAGGAATACCCGGATAACTCGCTGATACTCGGTGCGCCAGCGAGAGTAGTTCGCACACTCAGCGAAAGTGATATCGCTAACCTGCGCAGAATTGCTGACAGTTACGTGACACGTAGTCGCGAGTTTAAAAATACATTGAAGAAAATAGGATAAGCATGGCTGACACAATGCAAAAATTCGTGTTTGAAGACGCGACTGTACGTGGCGAACTGGTCGACGTTTCAGAAACCTGGAAGCACGTACAAGCGCGTCGCGATTACCCGCAAGCAGTAAAAACAGTGCTGGGTGAAATGCTCGCAGCAACTGCACTGCTCTCGGCCAATCTGAAATTCAACGGTGCCATCATCATGCAAATATATGGTGACGGCCCCTTGCGCTTGCTGGTCGTGGAATGCGATTCGGATCTGAACATGCGCGCCACTGCCAAGCTGGCAGACAACGCTGTCGTCAGCGACGACGCCACGCTGCCAGAGTTGGTGAACGTCAAAGGCCAAGGTCGCTTCGTCATCACGCTGGATCCGAAGGACAAATTGCCGGGGCAGCAAGCCTATCAAGGTATTGTGCCGCTGGATGGCGACACGGTCGCGACCGTGATTGAAAACTACATGCTGCGCTCGGAACAACTCGATACCAAGCTGTGGCTCGCTACTGACAGTGACGTCTCACGTGGTTTGTTGCTGCAGAAACTACCGCATGAAGGCGGCATCGTCACCAGCACTGAAAATGATCTGGCAACCTGGGACAGATCAGTGATGCTCGCATCGACCTTGCGTCAGGAAGAAATGGTTACGACGGATGTCGAAACCCTGATGCGACGTTTGTTCTGGGAAGAAACGATACGTGTTTTCGATCCGCAGCATCCGCATTTCCTGTGCACCTGCACCCGCGAAAAAGTCGGCACGATGCTGCAAATGCTTGGGCAGGAAGAAGTGAATTCTGCGCTGGAAGAATTAGGTAAACTCGCGGTCGATTGCGACTTCTGTGGCCAGCATTATGAATTTGACCCAGTGGATTGCGCGCATCTGTTCACAACTGAAGCCCCGGTAGAAACCTTGATTGCGGCCAGTCCGATCAAACACTGATAGAAACAAGCTCAGGCAAATATGTACCAAAAAAACGCGCTTGATTAAGCGCGTTTTTTATTTGCATGCATTATTCAGTGCTTTTCTTTAGGTTCAATCTTGGGTGGTGGAATAGAAACGAACGAGGACTTCTTGTTTGGATCGAGCACTTGAACAAAGATTTCGTTTTCCTTGATCATCCCCAGCTCGTAACGGGCGCGCTCTTCGACCGCGCCGGTACCATCCTTCAAATCCTGCACTTCGGAATTAAGCTTCGCATTGCGCGCTCTTAATTCATCGTTCTTCTTTTGTGCAGAGATCACTTGCTGATCCAGATCCCATACGCGCAACCATCCACCCTTGCCCAACCACAGCGGGTACTGAATCAGCACAAGGAGTGCAGCGAGACAGAGAATGATGAGGCGCATCGGACATTTACACGGCAAATCCGGTCCTGCAGCAAAGCCGCACGACCGCATAGAAATTACTTCAAATTGTAAAACGCACTACGACCAGGATAGCTGGCGATGTCGCCCAGATCTTCCTCAATACGCAGCAACTGGTTGTACTTCGCCATGCGATCCGAACGCGACATCGAGCCGGTTTTGATCTGCAGCGAGTTGGTACCAACCGCGATATCTGCAATTGTCGAATCTTCAGTTTCGCCTGAGCGATGCGAGATCACGGCTGTGTAACCTGCGCGTTTTGCCATTTCAATCGCTGCAAATGTTTCTGTCAACGTACCGATCTGGTTGATCTTGATCAAGATCGAATTGGCGATGCCTTTATCAATGCCTTCGCGCAGGATCTTCGTGTTGGTGACGAACAAATCATCACCGACCAATTGCACTTTTTTGCCCAAGGCTGCGGTCAAGGTTGCCCAACCTTCCCAGTCGTTTTCGGCCATGCCGTCTTCGATAGAGATGATAGGATATTTGTCGCACCAGGTTGCCAGCAAGTTGGTGAAATCAGCGCTCGACAAGGTCAGGCCTTCTCCTTCGAGTTTGTATTTGCCGTCTTTATAGAATTCGCTGGCTGCGCAATCCAGACCCAACGCGATTTGCGTACCTGGCTCGTAGCCAGCTTCTTCAATCGCTTGCAAGATCAGTTTGATTGCAGCTTCGTGGTTTTCAACCGATGGCGCGAAACCGCCTTCGTCACCAACTGACGTCGGCAAGCCTTTGTCGTTGAGAATTTTTTTCAGTGTGTGGAATACTTCAGCGCCCCAACGCAGCGCTTCACGGAAGCTAGGTGCGCCAACCGGAATGATCATGAATTCTTGCAGATCAAGGTTGTTATTGGCGTGTGCGCCACCGTTGATGACGTTCATCATCGGCACTGGCATTTGCATTGCGCCTGAACCGCCGAAGTAGCGATACAGCGGCAAGCCGGATTCTTCAGCAGCTGCCTTCGCAACTGCCATCGAGACTGCCAACGTGGCGTTTGCGCCCAGACGTGCCTTGTTGTCGGTGCCGTCCAGATCGATCAGAGTGCGGTCGAGGAATGCTTGTTCGTTCGCATCCAAACCCATGATCGCTTCAGAGATTTCTGTATTGATGTATTCGCAGGCTTTCAACACGCCCTTGCCGAAATAGCGGCTCTTGTCGCCATCGCGCAATTCGATCGCTTCACGCGAACCAGTCGATGCGCCGGATGGTACCGATGCACGACCCATGACGCCGGATTCCAGCAACACATCGCATTCCACGGTTGGATTGCCGCGTGAATCGATAATTTCACGACCTATGATGTCAACAATTGCACTCATTTATTTCTCCCTAATCAGCAAAATTCTAAATACCGTTTTGCACACGATGGCTGGTCAAAAGCATGCATGCTTCAGCCCGCGCTGTCGTCATGCCACTTTTTTTGATGTCGCCTGATTTTGTGCCAGCGCAGCCTTGATAAACGAGATGAACAACGGATGTCCATCGCGTGGCGTTGACTTGAACTCAGGGTGATATTGCACACCGACGTACCAAGGATGTGCATTCTTGCCGGTACGCGGCAATTCCATGATTTCGCACAGCGATTCAGTCGGGGTACGGGCAGAGACAATCAAACCCGCATCTTCGACGCGACCAAGGTAATGGTTATTTGCTTCGTAACGATGACGATGACGTTCTGTCACTTCAGTGCCGTAGATCTCAGCCGCGAGCGTGCCCGGTTTGACGGCGCAAGTTTGCGCGCCCAAACGCATGGTGCCACCCAGATCGGAATTCAAATCGCGACGTTCAACTTTACCGTCATGGTTTTGCCATTCGTTGATCAATGCGACCACTGGTTGCTCTGTATCGGGATCGAATTCAGTCGAGTTAGCCTTGGTCAGGCCAGCCATATTGCGCGCGTATTCAATCAGCGCAACTTGCATGCCGAGACAGATGCCGAAATAAGGAATGCTGTTTTCACGCGCGAAACGCGCCGCAGCGATCTTGCCTTCCACGCCGCGCTTGCCGAAACCGCCAGGCACCAGAATCGCGTCGTACTTGGCCAGGCATGCCGGTCCATTAACTTCGATTTCTTCAGAATCCAGGTACTCGATATTGACGCGGCTTTCGGTATGAATGCCGGCGTGACGCAGTGCCTCAGTCAAGGATTTGTACGATTCAGTCAGATCGACGTATTTGCCGACCATGCCGATGGTGACACTGTGTTTAGGATTTTCCAGTGCATGCACCAGCTTGGTCCAGACCGACAGATCAGCTGGCTTTGGCGACAAGGCCAGTTTTTCGCAAACGATGCGATCCAGACCTTGGTCGAACAGCATCTGTGGAATCTTGTAGATCGTGTCTGCATCCCACACCGAAATGACGGCGTCTTCCTGCACGTTGGAGAACAGCGAAATCTTCGCGCGTTCATCATCCGGAATCGGTCTATCCGCACGGCACAACAATGCATCTGGCGAAATACCGATTTCACGCAGTTTTTGCACGCTGTGCTGGGTAGGCTTGGTTTTCAATTCGCCAGCAGAAACCAGATACGGGACCAAGGTCAGATGCACGAATGCGGCCGCATTACGACCGGCGCGCAAGCTCAGTTGACGTGCCGCTTCGAGGAAAGGCAAGGATTCGATATCACCGACGGTGCCGCCGATTTCCACCAATGCAACGTCGAAACCTTCGGCGCCGCGATAGATGTAATCCTGAATTTCATTGGTGATGTGCGGGATGACTTGAACAGTCTTGCCCAGGTATTCACCACGACGTTCCTTGCGGATCACCGATTCATAAATCTGGCCGGTCGTGAAGTTATTCACCTTGCGCATTTTCGCAGTGATGAAACGTTCATAGTGACCGAGATCCAGATCGGTCTCGGCGCCGTCTTCGGTAACGAAAACTTCACCGTGCTGGAATGGACTCATCGTGCCGGGATCGACGTTGATATACGGATCGAGCTTGAGAAGAGTGACTTTGAGGCCGCGCGATTCAAGGATCGCGGCGAGAGAGGCGGCTGCAATCCCTTTGCCTAGGGAAGATACAACGCCGCCAGTTACGAATACAAACTTGGTCATTACAGAAGGTGCCAAACGGCACGTGCGGGAAATTCGAATTATACCCCAAACACTCGCGATTCTACGACGTTTTAGGTGGAATTTAAACTGGGTTTTAATGCATCAGCTGTAATCTGAAGACGCTATCCTGACTGTACCGGGTGCGGACAGCTTTGTCAGATGCCAGGCAGGCCCAAACGCCCCGCATATTCAAATTACAAGGATTGCAATTTTTTGCCATCTCAAATCCATTAACGGCCATACCAATAGCGGGGATATTTGCTACGGTATTCGCTCACTTCTATCGCAGAACCAAAGCGTAAAGATATAGCGCCAGCCTCGTCACTGCGCAAGCGCTGAATACCCAGTTCGCCGTAGCGTTCGAATATTTCCGCTTTGGGATGACGGTAGCGATTGCGATACCCTACTTGAAACAGTGCAATCTGCGGATTCACGGCCCGCAGAAACGGCAAGGTCGAAGACGTACCGCTGCCGTGATGCGGCGCGAGCAAAACATTTGCCGTCAGTTTGCCCGCGTCGACCGCCACTAGTTCGGCCTCCTGCCCGGCCTCTATATCGCCGGGTAACAAGATGGAAAACCCGTTCAACGTAATCTTCAAGGTACAACTACGTGCATTCGGCTTCCATTTGTCGCTGGCATAACTGGCCGCAGTCGGGTGCAGCAATTCAAAATCGGCACCATCCCAATGCCAGGATTGACCTGCAACGCATGGCTGATGCAAGGAGGCAGCATGAACAATCGGATGATCCAGCGGCAACGATGATGATATGCGCGCAACATTGATTTCTTTCATGATTGATAGCGCACCTCCCGCATGATCCATGTCGCTATGCGAAATCATCATACCGTCCAGCCGGTTGATGCCGCGTGCACGCAGATAAGGCAAGATCACGCGATTTCCGCCATCCGATTCCGGCGAATAAAAAGGGCCGGTATCATAGAGAAAGCGATGCTGTTCGGTTTCAATCAACAGCGCCGTGCCCTGTCCCACATCAAACGCAGTGATCCACATTTCTCCGGCGCGCGGATGGGTGGGTACATTCAACACCAGCGGCAACCATGCAAACAAGCCCAGATAGCGCGCAGGCCAGCCGCGCGGCGCGAGCATCCAGAGCGTGCCGATCAAAGCCAGCCCGAACATCCACCACACTGGAACCGGCGCAGCCCACACTGCGAATGAAAATCCACTCAACCATTGCAGCAACTGCGCTAGTTGCGCCATCAGAAAATGTGCAGACAGCAGACACCATGTCGACAGTGGCGCAGGCAACACGCTACCGACCAATGCCAAAGGCGTCACCAGAAAACTGACCAGTGGAATCGCTATCGCATTGGCGACCGGGCTCACGAGAGATGTCTGACCGAACAGCAATACTGTCAACGGCACCAAACCCAGCGTTACTGCATATTGCGTCAAGGTCGCATTCCTCAACGCCGCACGCCACCGCGCTTGCTCAGCGGATGTATGCTCGGCCGCACGTCCCACGCTGACATACAGAATCACGGCTACCGCAGCAAACGACAACCAGAATCCAGATCCCAGCACCGCCCACGGATCCAGCAGAACAACCAGCCCCAAAGCCAGACAAAGCACGTGCGAAATACTGGTAATGCGCCCGTACCACGAGGCCGTCGCAACCACGCTCAACATGATTAGCGTACGCTGCGCCGGCAAACCGGAGCCGGCGAGCAGCACGTAAATCAATGCCGCCAATGCCCCGCCCAGTGCAGCCGCTTTCTGTGCAGGCAAGATCAAGGGTAACCGGGCTGAAGTAAAAAATGAACGTCGCCACAGTGCAAAAATCAAACCGGCAAACAAGGCAGCGACCATTGTTATATGCAATCCAGAGATGCTGACCAAATGCGATATTCCCGTTCGGTTAAACACCGTCCAGTCAGATTGACTGATCGCGCGCTGGTCCCCGACTACCAGCGCCACGATCACACCGGCATAAGGTTTACCCGGCAAGGCCTGCTGTACGCGCTCGCGCAACCAGCTGCGACAACGCTCAACTACATTATTGAAACTGAAGACGAAACGATCCAGTCGCGCGTTCTTTTGTCCACTTGAAAGATCGGGCCGTATATAGCCGGTCGCCCGAATATTCTGCTCCAGCAGCCACATTTCATAATCGAAGCCATACGGGTTCGCGTTGCCGTGCGGCTTACGTAAACGCACGACGAATTGCCAGCGTTCGCCTGGGTACACTTCGGCGACATTTTTTATTTCATCCACACCGAAAGCGGAATACCAGGACAAGGCCAACCTTGCGGGAAGTACCGGCTTGATTCCATCAAGTGGCACTACTTTTTCAACAGTAAAATTGAAGCGCACACCACGCTCGAAATAGCTGGGCATGCTGTCTATCGTACCGACTATCGTGACGTCCTGACCTTCCAACTCTTTCGGCAGTTCCTGCGACAAATAATATTGCGCAAACAGTGCGGCCCATACGAAACCCAGCAGCACCCCCATTACGAAGCGCAAAAGATTTTTGTATTGAGATAGAACGACGCGACGACTCAGCGCAAAAAGCGCACAAGCAAGAATGAACAGAAAAATAAGGAAGAAGTACTGGGGCAGCGTAGCCTGCATCTGCAGGCAGGCAGCACCGACGACAAAGCCGACGATCGCGCTGCGCATCTGGCAGCTAGATCACGGCACCGAGTCGCGGCATCGCGGCTAGCGCGTTCGCAGACGTGATTTGTGCAATGGCTGCAATTGGCATGTCACGCAATTCAGCCAGTAACTGACCTATACGCGGCAATTGCTCGGGGCTATTGCGTTGCGGATGTAACCACGCAGGAGAAATATCAGGCGCATCCGTTTCCAGCACGATAGCCTCGATAGGCAGCATGGTTGCCAGACGCCTTAACTGCAATGCGCGCGTGAAGGTCATCGCGCCACCAAAGCCGAGTTTGAATCCAAGCTCGATAAAGATTTCTGCCTGTTGAAAACTGCCGTTGAATGCATGGGCAATGCCACCGATCACATTAATTCGGCGCAGATATTTCAGAATGCTGTCTTGTGATTTACGAACATGAAGTAAAACTGGCAAACCAAAATCGCGCGCGATCTTCAGTTGCTCGGTGTAGAAGAACTCCTGCTTCTCGCGCATCTCTGGTGTCGTCAATATCGGAATAAAAAAATCCAAACCGATTTCGCCAATCGCAACAAAGCGCACATCGTTCATGGCAGCTTCAACAGCGGCGCGCATCTCAGCCAGATCTTCTTCCCTCGCCTGCGGAACAAAAATCGGATGTATCCCTAGCGCGTAAGTGCAATTGGAATTTCTGTGTGCCAGCGACTCGACGGCGGCGAAGTTGCTAAGTTCGACTGCCGGGATGACAATCATGGCCACATTCTGCTGCTGAGCGCGTGCAGCGACCGCATCTTCTTCAGAAGCAAACTCTGCAGCATCCAGATGGCAATGGGTATCTATCCACATCTATCTATCCACACCTCAGGCTAGTGTCATAGAACAATCAACCATATACGCGCATTCATCGTGCTGACCTGCCACACGCTCTTCAGCAACTAATCAGGCGCGATGCAACTCATCATTGTAGGGTTGCAAACCGTCTTCAGACAAACGCAATATGCGATCGCAATGCGTCGCAAGTTCAACGTCATGTGTGACGATAACAAACGCCGTACCCAATGTATGCGACAACTCAAGCATCAGATCGAAAGTCTTTTGCGCCGTATGTCTATCCAGATTGCCGGTAGGTTCATCTGCCAGCACGCACGCAGGTTGCGTCACCAACGCACGCGCCAGCGCGACACGTTGACGCTCGCCGCCAGACAATTCACCTGGTACGTGCGTCACACGATGCTCTAGACCGACACGCGCCAGAATTGCACGCGCTGCATCATGCGCTTCTGCACGTGGTACGCGACGTATCATCAAGGGCATGGCGACATTATCCAATGCTGAAAACTCAGGCAACAGATGATGGAATTGATAAACGAAACCGAGCGAGCGATTGCGCACATTACCGCGCGTCTTTTCATCCAGACTGGCAAAATCCTGATTCAGCAAAGTCACTGAACCTGTACTAGGTGTATCGAGTCCGCCCAGCAAATGCAGCAAAGTCGATTTGCCCGAGCCGGAGGCACCAACGATAGCTACCCGTTCGCCTTTGACGATATCGAGATTGACGCCCTTCAGTACATCAACCGCATATTTCCCTTGCGTAAACGTCTTCGCAAGATCGCGGCAAGCCAATACATGTTCACTCATAACGCAATGCCTCCGCAGGTTTTACGCGGGCAGCCCACCAGCTTGGGTAAATCGTCGCCAGGAAGGCCAACACAACTGCCACGCCGCCGATCGTCCACACATCCGGCCAACGCAAGTCGGACGGTAATGAACTGATCAGATAAATATCTTTAGGCAGGAACTGCACGTGCAAGAGTCTTTCGATAAACGGCACGATGACGTCGATATTGGATGCGATCAACACACCACCACCGACACCGATTGCCGTCCCAGCCAGACCAACCAAAGCGCCCTGAATCATGAAAATCTTCATGATTGATCCCGGCGATGCACCTAGCGTACGGAGAATCGCAATGTCTGCCTGCTTGTCAGTCACTGTCATCACCAGCGTAGAAACCAGATTGAACGCGGCGACGGCAATGATGAGCGTCAGGATGATAAACATCATGCGCTTCTCGGTCTGCACAGCAGCAAACCAGTTGCGATTCTGACGCGACCAGTCACGTATCAATACATCGCCAGTCAAGGTGCGCGACAAATCCAGCGCGACTTGCGGTGCACGCTGCATGTCTTCAATTTTCAAACGCAAACCGGACGGCGCACCCAGCTTGAACATCTTCATCGCATCATCAATATGAATAAACGCCAGTGTCGAGTCGTATTCAAAATGTCCCGAATCAAAGATGCCGACCAAAGTGAATTGCTTGAGTCGCGGAATCACACCGGCAGGTGTAACCTGTCCTTGCGGCGCAATCATTGTGACCTTGTCGCCAAGCTGCGCATTCATGCTGCGTGCCAGTTCAGTACCCAGCACGATATTGAACTCACCGCCCCGCAAATCATTCAGGCTGCCCCATTTGACTTGCGAAGCCACGTCCGAAACTTTTGGTTCCTGATCCGGCAATACACCGCGCACGGCGACGCCGCGCAGGGTTTCGTCACGCGTCATCATCGCTTGCGCATCGACATAAGGCGCTGCGCCAAGTACTTCCTTGTTGGTGAATGCCTCGCGTGCCGTGTTTTGCCAATCCGGCAATGCACCTTGCGGCTCAAAGATTTCGATATGCGACAGCACCGACAACATGCGATCGCGTACTTCTTTTTGAAAACCGTTCATCACCGACAGCACAACGATCAACGCCGCCACACCCAGCGCAATACCGGCCATGGAAATCAGTGAAATGAATGAGATGAAGCTATTGCGGCCACTGCGTTTGCCGGCACGCGTATAACGTATGCCGACCAGCCACTCGAAAGATAGATTTTTTATAATGCTCAATGAAGGCTCCTGAATGCAGCACGCAGTTTGCCATACATTCCAGACTGTCAGCAAAGTACAAAAGAGAAAACCGCCGTTCTAATTACCCGCGTGCTAGTGCCCATCATTGAGTAGCAGCGCACTGCGAACGTTCCCTCAGCCCAACAAATATTGTTGCGCTGATTGTCGCTGCTCGCCCAGCGAACCAGCGATATCACCGCCAGCAATAGGCGCAATTGACCTACAATCGCGGCATGACTCAACTTGAACTTCTTTTACCATTTGCGATGCCGCCTGCCGAACTGGCGCGCGACCTGTTGCGCGAACTGAAAATGCCATCGTTTGCGATGCTGCTAGCCCGCTCCAGCCGCTCTGCACAGCAGTCCTCCGATGGTTTCGCTCGTGCCTTGCCACATGAATACTGGCTGGCTCGCCAGTTCGACGCTAGTGCCACCAGCGATTTTGGCAACAGCCCGGCAATTGCGACCAACGTCATGCGCAGCTTTAATTTGCCGGCCGAAACAGGCACCTGGTTCATTTTGCAACCGGTGCATCTGCACATTTCACGCGACCATCTGGTCTTGACCGACCCACGTCAATTGCAATTGACCGAATCTGATGCGCGAGCACTGTTCGATATCGTGCAGCCCTTGTTTGCAGAAGTCGGCAAAACATTGGTGTACGGCGATGCGCAAACCTGGTTCATGCGAGCGGATGAATGGCACTCTCTGCAAACATCCACGTCAGATGCAGCCTGCGGTCACAACATCGATATCTGGATGCCTAAAGGGCCGCATGAGCGTGACTGGCGTCGCCTGCAAAATGAAATCCAGATGCATTGGCATGGGCACGCAATCAACGATGAACGCGAAGCGCGTGGCCTGAAGCCGATCAATTCGGTATGGTTATCGGGTGGCGCAGAAGCCCAAAAAACTTCAAACGCAGATACAAAATTTGAAGAAGTATTCGTTTTTTCAGATACACGGAAACCTTTTGCCGCCTTAGCAGCTAAGCAGATTGCCATCAACTCAGCGCCCGATATCTTGAATGAAAAACCGCAGCACGGTTTGCTGGTTCTGCACAACCTAATCGAGCCAGCATTAGCCGGCGATTGGTCGGAATGGCTGATGCGCTTTCAGGCTATGGAAGCACTTTGGTTTGAGCCATTGCTGAAGGCATTGCAGGAAGGCCGCCTCGATAAACTGGCAATCACGATCAGCCACAACACCGCTTGCTCCACCTACACCATCAGCAAATCATCGTTGCGTAAATTCTGGTCTAAGCCGTCGCTGGCACGTCTTGCATCATGACCCGTATCGCCACTAGACCTTACCCGTTTCGCGACGCGGAGCGCATGCGCCAAAGCGGTGTGCACCCTGTCATGGCCCGCTTGTACGCTGCGCGCGGCTTGCTTGATCTAAAGGAATTGGCCAGCGACCTGACTTCACTGCTTCCACCTCCGGGCTTGCTGCATATTGACGTCGCCGCCGTTTTTTTGGCGGATGCGATTGCCGACAAAAAGAAACTGGTGATCGTCGCCGATTACGATTGCGACGGCGCGACGGCTTGCGCAGTCGCTTTGCGTGGCCTGCGTTCCATGGGCGCGATTGTCGATTTCATCGTACCGAATCGCTTTGAATACGGCTACGGCCTGACGCCAGAAATCGTCGCCCTCGCCGTCCGCGAAAAATCACCAGACATCATCGTTACCGTCGATAACGGCATCGCCAGCATAGACGGCGTGGCAGAAGCCAATCGACGCGGCATCGACGTCGTCGTTACCGACCACCATTTGCCGGCCGACACCTTGCCGGCGGCCCGCGTCATCGTCAATCCGAATCAGCCGGATTGCGGCTTCCCCAGCAAGAATCTGGCTGGCGTAGGCGTAATGTTTTACGTACTGTTGGCCTTGCGTGCGGAAATGCGCAAGCGCGGCATCTTCGACGCGCAAAACCAACCCAAGCTGGATACATTGCTCGATCTGGTCGCACTCGGCACCGTAGCCGACGTCGTCAAACTCGACGCCAACAATCGCATCCTGGTGGCGCAAGGTTTGAAGCGCATGCGTGCTGGTCGCATGCATCCTGGCATTGCTGCGCTGTTCCGCGCAGCCGGACGCGAAGCACGACGTGCCTCGCCATTTGATCTAGGCTTTGCTTTGGGGCCACGCTTGAACGCAGCAGGACGCCTGTCGGATATGTCACTCGGCATTGAATGCTTGACCACCGACGATGAAGGCCGTGCCTGGGCAATTGCCCAGCAACTCGATGAAATCAATCGTGAACGTCGCACGATCGAAGCCGACATGCAGGAAACCGCCCTGCTATTACTCGATAATTTTGATCCTCAAAACAAAACCACCATTAGCGTGTTTGACGCCAGTTGGCACCAAGGCGTGATCGGAATTGTCGCATCCCGCTTGAAAGACAAGTTCTATCGTCCGACCATCACTTTTGCCGATGCCGGCGATGGCTGGATCAAGGGTTCGGGTCGTTCGATTGCCGGCTTCCATTTGCGCGACGCGCTGGATCTGGTATCCAAACATGCGCCTACCTTGATCGATAAATTTGGCGGACACGCAATGGCCGCTGGCTTGACGATACGCGCTGATGCGCTGGACGCATTCACGCAAGCTTTTGAAGCGGTAGGCAAGGATTGGTTGAACCAGAATCAACTTGAGCGCGTGATCGAAACAGACGGCCCGCTCGAATCAGCCTACTTCACCACACAATTCATTGAGTTGATGGAAGCACAGGTGTGGGGTCAAGGGTTTGCGCCGCCGCTGTTCTGTGATGAGTTCCGCGTGGTTAGCCAGCGCATTCTGAAGGAGCGGCACCTGAAATTGACGCTGGAAAAAGATGGCGTGAGCTACGATGCGATCTGGTTTGGTCACATCGATTCTTTACCGGGCCGCGCCAAAGTCGCCTACCGTCTGGATGCCAATGAATTCAATGGCAGAACGCGCGTACAATTGCTGGTCGAACACGCTGAAGCTGCTGAGTAAAAAACCTGTGAAATGCCTGCTTTAACGTACTGGTAAAAATTGTAGAAACGAGCCACCGACCAGGCTTTGCACATAGGTGATACCGGCACGCCGGTATTTTTCAGTAACAAATGCGGCCAGCAAATCGAGCCTCCCGACGATTTTTCCGAACTCCCGTTCGAAGCTTAGATTACGTCCGTTTTCACTGATATCGTCGGACAGCAGTAACACCTTGCCAGTCGCATCGCGACGGCTCCCCATCAACCAAACGGCAATTTCAATATTGCGCGCGGAGTTATAAAGATGTTGGGCATCCAGACTATCGATCAGGAAGAATTCCGTCTTGCCACCATGCGCAACAATGATCATGTCACTAGCTGCGTAGATAAACGCCGCCACCCGGTCACCGCTGAAATCCGAGGTCAGTGCCAGCGATAAAGCCTTGATATCGCGCTGCCCCTGCAAGCCCGGCCAAGGTTTCCGCAGCTCGATTGCATCCCGCACCCGTTTGATAGCTTCTTCGCGAGTTGCAGCAGTCTTTTTCCATTCAGCAGGATTACGTCTGTACAGCTTGTCCATCAACAGATAAAGACTCTCCAGATTGTCGCGCATACCTATGGTGGCGATGCGATTTGTATCGGATTGCGCCATTTCCTTGCCGCTAGTCGACATCCCCTTGACTTCCCCGCGCGGTGCTGGCGTGGCAGCACATCCAGCCAGTACCGCGCACATGCAAAGTACTCCGCAAGCAAGTCGCGATCGCGCCATATTTATTTCCCCTTGAATAAATTCCAGCTGAAGAAGACTGTAAAAGTGCCCCAAAATGCATGTCCAGGCAAGCCGCTTGAAACGTCTTAAAAGCAAGGTGCAGCTCGCGTATAATGTCCGGTTTTACCGCAAAAGAAAATACTATGGAAGCCGAACGCCTCAATTCCCTCGAATCCCTGCTCGCCGATCTCACGACTCGCGCGACCGAACTTCGGAGGTATCTTTGACTTCGATATCAAGTCAGAGAAACTAGACCAAGTCAACGGCGAACTGGAAGACCCGAAAGTCTGGGACGATCCAAAACGCGCCCAGGATCTGGGCAAAGAAAAGAAATCGCTGGAAGCGATCGTGCATACCATTATTAAAGTCGATGCTGAGCTGAAAGATGCACAGGATTTGTTTGAGATGGCGCGCGAAGAAAAAGACGAAGACACTGTCGCCGCGATTGAAGCCGATACGCAAGAATTGCTCAAGATCGTCGAAGGCATGGAATTCCGCCGCATGTTCAGTGGCCCGATGGATGCCAACAACTGCTTTATCGACATTCAAGCGGGTGCTGGTGGTACCGAAGCGCAGGATTGGGCATCGATGTTGTTGCGTCAGTATTTGCGCTATTGCGAACGCAAGGGCTTCAAGGTTGAAATTCTGGAACAATCGGATGGCGAGGTCGCCGGTATCAAAACTGCCACGTTGAAAGTCGAAGGCGAATACGCCTATGGCCTGCTGCGCACAGAAACCGGTGTACATCGTCTGGTCCGCAAATCACCATTCGATTCTGCCAACGGTCGCCACACGTCGTTCTCCAGCCTGTTTGTGTATCCGGAAGTCGATGACTCTATCGAGATCGACATCAATCCTGCCGACGTGCGTATTGATACCTATCGTGCGTCCGGTGCCGGTGGTCAGCATATTAATAAAACCGATTCTGCGGTGCGTCTGACGCATGGTCCATCCGGTATTGTTGTGCAGTGTCAGAACGACCGTTCACAGCATCGCAACAAGGCGGAAGCCTGGGACATGCTGAAAGCCAAGCTGTTTGAACTGGAAATGCGGAATCGCATGAGCGAACAGCAAAAGCTGGAAGATTCCAAAACCGATGTCGGCTGGGGTCATCAAATCCGTTCCTACGTGCTGGATCAATCGCGCATCAAGGATTTGCGCACCAGCTTCGAGACCGGCAATACCAAGGCCGTGCTGGATGGCGATCTGGACGACTTCATTGCTGCATCACTGAAACAAGGCGTATAAGCGCTCTTCATCGCCACTGCTTAATTTTTAATCGCATTTACTTAACAGATTGTTCCCATGACTACGCATAACGACGACGCCGCAGCATCGCTACCGATAGACGAAAACAAAATCATCGCTGAGCGTCGCGCCAAGTTGAGCGCATTGCGCGAGCAAGGCGTCGCCTTCCCGAACGACTTCCGTCCGCAACACAAGGCGGCCGACTTGCAGGAAAAATACGCCAGCAAGACACGCGAAGAACTGGAAGCGGAACCTGTCACGGTAGTACTGGCAGGCCGCATGATGTTGAAACGTGAAGCCGGCAAGAAAGCGGCATTCGCAACCTTGCAGGATGCGTCCGGCCCGAAAGCTGATGGTCGTATTCAGATCTATGCGACTTTGGATTTGACTGGCGAAGCGGCGATGGCAGCACTGCATCATTACGATCTGGGCGACATCCTCGGTGTCAGTGGGACTTTGTTCAAAACCAAGACCGATGAACTGACCATCAAGGTGTCCGAACTGCGCCTGATCACCAAATCGCTGCGTCCATTGCCGGATAAATTCCATGGTCTGGCCGATCAGGAAACCAAATACCGTCAGCGTTATGTCGATCTGATCATGAACGAAGACACGCGCCGTACCTTCAAGGCGCGTACTGCTGCGATTTCGTCCATCCGTCGTTTCATGGAAAAGAATGAATTCATGGAAGTCGAAACGCCGATGCTGCACACGATTCCCGGTGGTGCGGCGGCCAAGCCTTTCACCACGCATCACAATGCGCTCGATATGCAAATGTTCCTGCGTATTGCGCCTGAGTTGTATCTGAAGCGTCTGGTGGTAGGCGGCTTCGATCGCGTGTTCGAGATCAACCGCAACTTCCGCAATGAAGGCGTATCGATACGTCACAATCCAGAATTCACGATGATGGAATTCTATGCGGCGTACACCGATTACAAATGGCTGATGGACTTCACCGAAGCAGTGATTCGTCAGGCGGCGATCGATGCGCACGGTACAGCAACGTTGACCTACGGCGGTCGTGAACTGGATCTGGCCAAACCATTCCATCGTTTGACCATTGTTGAAGCGATCAACAAATACGCACCCGGTTACACGGCAGAACAACTCAACGACGCAGAGTTCATCAAGAAAGAATTGCTGAAGTTTGGCGTCAAACCACATGCGCATTCCGGCCTGGGCGCATTGCAACTCGGACTGTTTGAAGAAACCGCAGAGGCGCAATTGTGGGAACCGACCTACATCATCGATTACCCGGTTGAAGTATCGCCGCTGGCACGCGCCTCGGATACCGTAGCCGGCATCACCGAGCGCTTTGAATTGTTCATGGTCGGTCGCGAAATTGCCAATGGCTTCTCGGAGTTGAACGATGCGGAAGATCAGGCCGCGCGCTTCCAGGCACAGGTCGCAGCAAAAGATGCCGGCGACGAAGAAGCAATGTTTTACGACGCCGACTATATTCGCGCACTCGAATACGGCATGCCGCCAGCCGGTGGTTGCGGTATCGGCATTGACCGCCTGATGATGATCATCACCGACTCGCCAAATATTCGCGACGTATTGCTATTCCCACATCTGCGCCGAGAAGATTAAGTTTCGAAATAGAAACAATTCTAGCCAAATGCAAATAAAAGGACTGTCCAGACAGTCCTTTTTCTATTTGGGCAACTAATTGCTCTCAGACACAGTCATAGTTACATCAGCTTACATCTGACACAGGTTTAAGCTTTTTATTTGATTCAAGTGGATCAATACTTCATCCACACAAACAAACCGTGGAAATATCCACACCCGGAGGATTTATGGAAACTAACAATAATTCAAAACGTATTCATCCCCTTATTGCTGCAGCTGCCGTCGGTGTACTGCTCGTCAGTCTGGTCGGTGTAGCGGCCATGACCGGCATGCTGCCAAACTCAAATAGTGAAGGCTCTCAAAAAGAGGCCATCGTTGCGCTGGAAAAGGAAGCTGCAGATAAAGCTGCAGCCGCCAAAGCAGCAGAAGATAAAGCAAACCAGGCGCGCAAAGAAGCCGATGAACGCCAGGCTGCGGCACGCAAGGCCGACAATCAAGCCAAACGCCAAGCTGATACCAAGGTCGCACAGGCACAAATCTGCTACGACTGTGGTCGCATTGAATCGGTGCGTTCAGTACAAACTCAAGCAAAACCAAGCGGCGTTGGTGTGGTTGGTGGTGCAGTAGTTGGCGGCTTGCTGGGAAACCAAATCGGCGGGGGCAGTGGTAAAACGCTGGCAACCGTTGCCGGTGCGGTAGGCGGCGGTTTTGCTGGCAACGAAATCGAGAAGCGCACGCGCACGCAAGCTACGTATGAAGTTAATGTGCGCATGGAAGATGGCAAAATGCGGACCTTCCCGTATGACAAGCAACCTAACTGGAGCACAGGTGATCGTGTTCGTGTAGTAGATGGTTATTTACGCGCACGTTAAGTAAAAACCGACACAAAAAAGGGAGCGGCAAGTTTGCCGCTCCCTTTTTTATTTTTGCAGCAGTTCCTGAGCTGAAATCACTCTGACGTCACAGTTATTCGAACTATGTAGGTGATATTTATTCGGCTTCTTCTATCCACGCCTGTTGAATCGCTTCGAGAATTTTTTCACCGGAACGATCCGGTGCATCATCAAAATCTTCCAGTTCGCATACCCACTTATGCAAATCGGTGAAGCGTATGGTCAGCGGATCGATATCCGGAAATTTATCATTCAACTCTTCCGCAATGCGGATGGTATCTGTCCATTTCATTGCAAGCTCCTAGAAATTTTTAGTGATTTTCGCTGGCGTGGTTGATCGTGTAGCGCGGGATTTCCACCACCAGATCTTCGTCTGCCACGATCGCCTGGCACGACAAGCGCGATGCCGCTTCCAGCCCCCAGGCTTTATCGAGCAAATCTTCTTCAGTCTCACCAGCCTCGTTCAAGGAATTGAATCCTTCGCGCACAATCACGTGACAGGTGGTGCAGGCACAGGACTTCTCGCAAGCATGTTCGATATCAATATCGTTCTCAAGCAAGACGTCACATATCGATTTACCAGCTGGTGCGTCAATCACGGCACCGTCAGGGCACAAGGCATGATGGGGAAGAACAACAATTTGCGGCACTTGGTTTACCTCGAAAGTTAAATGTTATTACGTTGAAAAAATGCTGATTCTTTACCGATTTTTTCAACGCCATACTGCTTTTTGCCTCAATAAGCTAGGGCAAACAATCAATCAAATCTCGTCCAGCTTCTTGCCGGCCAAAGCTGTACGTACGCTTTTATCCATTCTACGCGCAGCAAATTCTTCCGTCCCGTGCGCCAATGCATCGACAGCCGCCTTGATGGCTACGTGATCCGCACCGCTACCAGCACGCCGTACATTGTCGAGCAAGACAATGACGTCTTTTTGCTCATCATCCGACAACAAGCTCGCATCGGCATCCAGCGCCGACTGCGTCGCCAGAGCTATGCGTTCAGCTTCTACCTGCTCTTCGCGCAAGGCACGTGCTGCCATATCGACATCTGCCGACTTGAACGAATCCTGCAGCATTTGAGCGATCTGATCATCGGCCAGCCCATACGACGGTTTCACGCTGATGGAAGCCTCTACGCCGGAACGCAACTCACGGGCAGACACCGACAGCAAACCATCCGCATCCACCTGGTAGGTCACGCGTATGCGCGCTGCACCTGCAGCCATAGGCGGAATGCCACGCAACTCAAACCTTGCCAGGGAACGACAATCCGTTACCAGCTCGCGCTCACCTTGCACGATGTGCACAGCTAGCGCGGTCTGACCATCCTTGAAGGTCGTGAATTCCTGCGCGCGCGCGCATGGAATCGTCGAATTGCGCGGGATGACCTTTTCCACCAGGCCCCCCATGGTTTCGATACCCAGCGACAGTGGAATCACATCCAGCAACAACCAGTCATCGCCGGCGGCACGATTGCCAGCCAAGAGATTTGCCTGAATCGCGGCGCCCAGCGCCACCACTTTATCCGGATCGATATTTGCCAAAGGCGTGGCCTGGAAAAAGTCGCCGACCGCCTTGCGTATATGCGGCATGCGCGTTGCACCGCCCACCATCACCACACCATCGACATCATCGACAGTCAGGTCCGCGTCGCGCAAGGCCTTCTTAGTTGGCGTAATCGTCTTCGCCACCAAGTGTTGCGTGATCCGTGTGAAATCCTCGGCAGTCACCGTCACGTGCACTTCTTCACCTGAGGTCAACACTGCATCGATATGTGTTTCTGATTTCGATGACAACAGTTCTTTTGCCTCACGCGACTTGACCATCAGGATGCTGGTATCGATGTCGGATAAAGGTGCCAAATTGGATTGCTCGATAATCCAGCAAAACAAACGATGATCGAAATCGTCGCCGCCCAGCGCAGAATCACCGCCAGTGGACAGCACTTCAAACACACCCTTGGTCAATTTCAGGATGGATACATCGAAAGTACCGCCACCCAAATCGTAAACCGCAAACACGCCTTCTGAAGCGTTATCAAGGCCATACGCGATCGCCGCTGCGGTTGGCTCATTCAGCAAACGCAATACGTTCAATCCAGCCAATTTAGCCGCATCTTTAGTCGCTTGACGCTGTGCATCATCGAAGTATGCAGGCACGGTAATCACGGCACCAACCAGTTCATCGCCCAATGCATCCTCGGCCTGCTGACGCAAGGTCGCGAGAATTTCTGCCGATACTTCAACCGGACTTTTTACGCCAGCAACGGTTTTCAATTGCACCATGCCGGGCGTATCAAGAAAATCGTAAGGCAGATTTTCCGCGTACGCGATGTCTTTCAAACCGCGCCCCATGAAGCGCTTGACGGAAACGATGGTATTTTTCGGATCGGTATTCTGCGCTGCCTGCGCCTTGTAGCCGATCTGCGCATTGCCATTCTTGAGGTAATGCACGACTGACGGCAGCAATGAGCGCCCTTCTTCATCGGTCAATACTTCCGGAATGCTGTTGCGTACGGTCGCAACCAAGGAATTGGTTGTGCCGAGATCGATGCCGACCGCTAACCTGTGCTGGTGCGGTGCGGTAGACATGCCGGGTTCGGCGATTTGAAGAAGAGCCATATTCGTTGGTAACTTATATTTTCTTGTTTCAGTTAAGTCCGTGCGACCGTTCACCGGCCGCAACGAACAACAATGCTAGTCCTGCAGCGCATCCAGCGCGTTGGACACCTCATCTGCAAATTTTTCGAGGAACATCAACTGCCGTACCAAACCGGCGGCTTGCGTAAAGTCATCGGCATCCAGCAACTTCGCAATCTCTGTCAATTCTGCTTTGCGTGCGCTGCGAATAGCAGTATCCAGCGCGTCCAGCTCATCCCTATTCTTTCGTGCGCGCGCATCATCAAGCGCCTCTCGCCATTCCATTTGCTGCATCAAGAATGCGACCGGCATCGCCGTATTCGATTCTGTCTGCAAATCGACGCCATTCAGCTCGCACAAATACGCTGCACGCTTGAACGGACTTTTTAATGTTTTGTATGCCTCATTCGCGCGCGTGGCCCATTGCATTGCAACGCGCTTTTCAGCGTCGGAGGCATTAGCGAACTTGTCTGGATGGACCTGATTCTGCACGCTGTGATAGGCGCTATCGAGTGCGCTGGCATCAATCGTGAAATGCTGCGGCAGATGGAAAAGATCGAAGTGATTTTGCATTTCTTGTGCGCTGGCGATCGGCTGGCTTATCTTGCGATGCAGCGCTATCGCTGTCGAGTTGTTGATGCATCAAATAAAAGAGCCTGCACACGTTCTACAGGCTCTATCGGAACAAAACATCTGCTGACATTTACGGCACTTTTTACCGCACAGTCGTCACGAATTAAATACGGAAACTTTCACCACAACCGCATTCGTCCTTGACGTTCGGGTTATGGAACTTGAAACCTTCGTTCAAACCTTCACGTGCAAAATCCAGCTCTGTGCCATCGATATAAGGCAAGCTTTTAGGATCGACAAAGACTTTCACGCCATGCGATTCAAATACGCTATCTTCGGTCGCGCTTTCGTCCACATATTCCAGCTTGTACGCCAGGCCGGAGCAACCGGTCGTGCGCACGCCGAAACGAAGGCCGATACCTTTGCCGCGCCGTTCCATATAGCGATTGATGTGTTTCGCCGCTTTTTCAGTCAGTGTAATAGCCATGATTCTTCGCTCAAAAAAATTGCCGTTGAAGCGCGCAGCAAAATACTGCGCGAACCAACAAAATTAAGCTGCTTTTTCCGCTTCTGCTTTTACTTCTGCTACGCCATGCTTGGTTTTGTAATCCAGCACTGCAGCCTTGATCGCATCTTCAGCCAGAATCGAGCAGTGAATTTTCACTGGTGGCAATGCCAACTCTTCAGCGATCTGCGTATTTTTGATCGACAGCGCTTGATCCAGGGTCTTGCCTTTAACCCATTCGGTCACCAGCGATGACGAAGCAATCGCGGAACCGCAGCCATAGGTTTTGAATTTTGCGTCTTCGATCAAGCCGTCTGCACCGACCTTGATCTGCAGCTTCATGACGTCGCCGCAAGCCGGCGCGCCAACCATGCCGGTACCGATCGTGTCATCACCCTTATCGAACGCACCAACGTTGCGTGGATTTTCGTAATGATCGAGAACTTTGTCTGAGTAAGCCATTTTGATGCTCCTTGTTAAACCTTGTTTCTGCCGCTATCGGCAGAAACCAAAACGATTAGTGTGCCGCCCATTGGATCGTGCTGATGTCGATCCCGTCTTTATACATATCCCACAGCGGCGACAATTCACGCAGCTTCGTGACTTTTTCCTTGATCAGATTGATCGTGAAATCTACGTCTTCTTCGGTGGTAAAACGACCGAAAGTGAAACGGATCGAGCTGTGCGCCAGTTCGTCGCTGCGACCAAGCGCTCTCAATACATAAGATGGTTCCAGACTGGCCGAAGTACAAGCGGAACCTGAAGAAACAGCCAAATCCTTGATCGCCATGATCAACGATTCGCCTTCAACATAGTTGAAGCTGACGTTCAGGTTGTGCGGTACGCGGTGATCCATATCGCCATTGATATAGACCTCCTCCATATCCATCAAGCCCTTGGCCAGACGATCACGCAATGCGGTGATGCGGACGATTTCTTCATCCATCTCTTCGCGAGCGATGCGGAAGGCTTCGCCCATGCCGACGATCTGATGCGTTGCCAACGTACCTGAACGCAAACCGCGTTCATGGCCACCACCGTGCATTTGCGCTTCGATACGCACACGTGGTTTGCGACGCACATACAAGGCGCCTATGCCTTTAGGACCGTAGGTTTTATGTGCGGTAAAGGTCATCAGGTCGACTTTGGTTTTTTCCAGGTCGATCTTGACTTTGCCGGTAGCCTGCGCAGCGTCGCAATGGAAAATAATGCCTTTGCTGCGGCACAGTTCGCCGATTTCGTCGATAGGTTGAATCACACCGATTTCATTGTTGACCAGCATGACCGACACCAGAATTGTGTCTGGGCGAATTGCTTCAGCCAATTGTTCGATCGTGATCAAGCCATTGTCTTGCGGCTGCAAATAAGTTGCTTCAAAACCCTGGCGTTCCAGTTCACGCACAGTATCCAGCACCGCTTTGTGCTCGGTTTTCACCGTGATGATGTGCTTGCCCTTGGTTTTATAGAATTGCGCTGCGCCTTTGAGCGCCAGGTTGTTGCCTTCGGTTGCACCCGATGTCCAGATGATCTCGCGCGTATCCGCGTTCACCAGCTTGGCCACTTGTTCGCGCGCATCTTCCACCGCTTTTTCTGCCGTCCAGCCATACATATGGCTGCGCGAAGCCGGATTGCCGAACTGCTCGCGCAGATACGGAATCATCTTGTCGGCTACGCGTGGATCGATAGGCGTCGTCGCCGAGTAATCCATATAAATCGGAAAGTGCGGTGCCTTGATCGTATCTATCAGGCTTTTATCTAACGGGGCATTCATCTTTAAGGCTCCAATAATCAAACGGCTGCGTGGTTCCGGTGTACGACCACCACGCATTGTTCAGAAATCTTTTGTTTTTGCTGGTCGACCAAATCTTTCAAAGATACAGAATCGAGATAATCCACCATTTTTGAATTCAGCGTTGCCCACAGGTCATGTGTCATGCATCGTCCACCATGTTCGTGCTCAGGGCTATGGCAATTTTCTTTGCCACCGCACTGCGTTGCATCCAGCGGCTCATCAACAGCAATGATGATGTCGGCGACCGTTACATCTTCTGCGCGACGTGCTAGGTTGTAACCACCACCCGGTCCACGTACCGACTCCACGATTTCATGGCGACGCAATTTTCCAAACAATTGTTCCAGATAAGACAGCGAAATTTCTTGTCGCTGACTAATCCCGGCGAGCGTGACCGGACCATTGTCTTGGCGCAACGCCAAGTCAATCATTGCTGTTACAGCAAAACGCCCTTTAGTCGTCAAACGCATGAAATACCGCCTCCAGAATCAACCAAATGTAATAAACCGAGTTGTTGATCGATTTGGTCAAGTATAACAAACTTGACTGAATCTGTCAGGTACTGGATTTCCACAATAAACCATTGTCAATTGCAACCAAGGCCCAACTTTCTGCACCGCAATTTTATTAGCAAAGCAGTGCGGCCATCCTTGACCCGCGTCACTAAGCCGGATTTTGGCACACAAACATTCTTGTCATCCGCACAATAAAAATCGAAGTAATTTCGCGCAGCCGGCTTACCGTGTCGCCGCACAATCTACATGCGATGACAACGCAGGCCTCCAAGGTATCGAATACACGCTGACAGCCGCATATAAATTTGAGCGATTATTCAATCAGGAAAATTTTCGACTCAAATCCCACCAAAATAGAAAAATTAGAGAAAATTTTTACAAACCAAGCAATAAACCAAACATATTCAAAAAAGCAGATAACATTTTGAGCGAATATTCAATTTATAATAAGCACCACATTAATTGACTGAAACTTCGTTTCGAATTCTGCAATGGCCACACGTATTTCCAAGACTCCACAATCACCTACTCAAAAAGCCGACAAAAAGCGAATCGAAGTTCTGAAGGCTGCCGGCAAATGTTTCCGAAAAACCGGGTTCCACCAAACATCCATGCAACAGATTTGTGCTGAAACCGGCCTAGGGCCAGGCGCGGTTTATCGCTATTTCACCGGCAAGGAAGCCATCATCGAAGCGATGGTGGAAGACGAACGCCGTCAGGCGCGCGCAATGCTGGTACAGATGCGCGATGCCGAATCCATACAAGCCGCACTTAGCACAATCACGCGTCAGTTTGCCGAACGCTATCGGGCCGGCGGCGATGCCAGCCTGATGACTGAGGTGTATGCAGAAGGCATGCGCAGCAAGCGTGTCGGCGCCGTTTTACGCAAGATAGAAGCGGAATGGATCATGGGCTTGACCAATCTTTTGCGCATTGCACAGGCACGTGGCCAGATAGATGCAACACTCGATGCCGCGCAAACTGCCTTGTTCCTGACGGGAATGTGGGATGGCATGGTGATACGCCAGCATTTTCATGCGCACGAAGATCAAAATACCTTACCAGCTTTTTTTGAAAGCATGATTGCGCGACTGCTGGCAAAAGACCATAAAGCCAGTGGCAAACCACTGACGACGCCGCCTATCGAGAATTCGCTGTTTGCAGAAGAATTGAAGAAGCGCGCAGAGTCCGAAGATCTGCGTCAGCTCAGTTTGATTTAAGAGCGATTCGTTTTCAGCAGATGCATTCTGCCAAAAAGCTCCTGCATCACCTGATTTCCGATAAAACTCAAGTTGTACGGATGCTCAGAGATTTTTTTAGGGAAGCGAACAGTCTCAGGCAAGGCCTCCAGTTGCACGGCAATCTTTCCCCATAACACCAGTGTCGGCGGCTGTTTCGCAGCGCGCTCGGCGTGGTCTGCCAAAGCGCTCAGCACGGTCTGCAAAAATGGTATCCACGGCTTGGCCTCCTTAACCGGCGGCACATGTGAGCGAAAAACCAGCGCGGCATTCAGCAATAAAAAACCGCGTGCTGTCAAATTGTCCTGCAATTCCGGCAAGGTTTGAATCACCGATGCAGGTGCTGCCTGCGCCTTGCTGGATACGCCCGCCAGCGCATCTCCTGTAGTTTGTTCGATGGACAATTGTCCATCTGCCACCAACAGCATCTTCATGAAATTGCGCAATGAAGTCGCGCGATTCACCTGTTTGGACAATCCTTTTTCCGACCACAAGCAACTGACGGCGCCATCCATGAAGCAAACGCCCGTTGCGCTATCGGCACGCGGGTAAGGTCCTTCGCCAACCAATACGTATTGCACGGCATCCAACGGTTGCGCAAATGCGGCGAACAGCCTGTCACCATTCGGCAGGTAATGATCATCAGCCAGCGTCGGCAAATAATCAGGGAAGGCTTTGTGAACCGCAGTCAGGCCAGCCAGCAGAATCGGACGCCAAGAAGCATCAGCGACATCCAGCATGGCGAAAAAAGACGATGGAATTGTTTGCATGAGGTTTATAACGACTGAGGTTTATGCCTGCGGGCGAAAGCAGCGATTGTAGCCGCAACACTTTGCGGCACACGAAAAACTGCAGTCCCTCATCTCATTATTTATCGATCAAGCCGGCACAATATGGTCCTCGCCCGGCGCGCCAAACAATTGTTCCTTCAATACTCGCAACTGATCGCGCACTTGCGCAGCCTTCTCGAACTCCAGGTTTTTTGCATGACCCTGCATCTGTTTTTCCAGTCGCTTGATTTCCTTGCTGACCTGCTTCTCGCTCATCGCCTCATACTTCGCATGTTCTTGCGCAATATTGAATTCTTCACGCGCATCCTGCTGGCTGTACACGCCATCAATCAACTCGCGGATATGCTTCTTGATACCGATCGGCGTAATGTTATTGGCCGTATTGAAAGCGATCTGCTTGGCGCGCCGACGTTCGGTTTCATCAATGGCCCTGCGCATCGAATCCGTGATCTTGTCGCCATACAGAATCGCCATACCGCTCAGGTTACGCGCCGCGCGGCCTATGGTTTGAATCAAGCTACGCTCGGAACGCAGGAAGCCTTCCTTGTCCGCATCCAAAATCGCCACCAATGAAACCTCAGGCAAATCAAGGCCCTCGCGCAACAAGTTAATACCGACCAGCACATCGAAAGTGCCCAGGCGCAAATCCCTCAGTATTTCCACCCGCTCAACGGTATCAATATCACTGTGCAGATAACGCACCTTGATGCCGTTATCGCTAAGGAACTCCGTCAACTGCTCAGACATGCGCTTGGTAAGCGTCGTCACCAACACCCGCTCGTGTTTTTTTACGCGCTCGGTAATTTCCGACATCAGGTCATCCACCTGTGTCGAGGCCGGACGCACACTGATCAATGGATCGACCAGACCGGTCGGACGCACAACCTGCTCGACCACCTGATCGGCATGCGTATTTTCATAGTCGGCCGGCGTCGCCGAAACAAACACCATTTGCCGCATCTTGCCTTCGAACTCGTCAAAGCGCAGCGGCCGGTTATCCAGTGCTGACGGCAGGCGGAAGCCGTAATCAACCAAATTCGTTTTGCGTGCCCTGTCGCCGTTGTACATGCCGTTGAGCTGGCCCATCAATACATGCGACTCATCCATGAACATCAAGGCGTCCGGCGGCAGATAATCAACCAATGTTGGCGGCGGATCGCCGGCCTTGGCACCGCTCAAGTGGCGCGAGTAGTTTTCGATGCCTTTGGTAAAGCCGATTTCCTGCATCATTTCCAGATCGAAACGGGTGCGCTGCTCCAGACGCTGCTCTTCGATCAGCTTGTTTTCCTTGCGGAAAAACTCCAGACGCTCACGCAGCTCATCCTTGATGGTTTCGATCGCACGCAAGACCGTCGCACGCGGCGTCACATAATGCGAACCCGGATAAACCGTAAAGCGCGGAATCTTTTGTTTGACGCGGCCGGTCAACGGATCGAATAGCTGCAGGCTTTCAATTTCGTCATCAAACATTTCCAGACGGATTGCCAGTTCCGCATGTTCCGCCGGGAAAATATCAATCGTATCGCCGCGCACACGGAAAGTACCGCGGCCAAAATCAACTTCATTGCGCGTGTATTGCATCGCGATCAGGCGCGCAATCACATCGCGCTGGCTGACCTTGTCCTTGGCACGCAAGGTCAGAATCATCTGGTGATATTCACTCGGATTACCAATACCGTAAATCGCTGATACCGTCGCAATGATCACCACATCGCGCCGCTCCATCAGCGACTTGGTGCATGACAGGCGCATCTGCTCGATATGTTCGTTAATCGAAGAATCTTTCTCGATGAACAAATCGCGCTGCGGAACATAGGCTTCCGGCTGGTAATAATCGTAATAGCTGACGAAGTATTCCACCGCATTCTGCGGGAAGAACTCGCGGAATTCGCTGTATAGCTGTGCAGCCAAAGTCTTGTTCGGCGCAAACACAATCGCCGGACGCCCCATCTGTGCGATCACATTGGCAACTGTATATGTCTTGCCCGAGCCGGTTACGCCCAGCAAGGTCTGATAAAACAAGCCGTCATCTATGCCTTCGACCAGCTTAGCAATCGCGGTCGGCTGATCACCTGCCGGAGGAAACGGCTGATATAGACGAAATGGGGAATTCGGGAAGGTAACAATTTTCGATTCGTCAACGGAATCGGGAACTTGGGATAAATCAGCCATTTAAATCCGACCTTTGGTAAAATAGTGAGTCGCATTTTCCGCAAGACTTATGGTCTTGCGCTCTACACAACCCCACTGCAAAACGACCGTTTGCAGCTAACTTTTGATGTTATCACGATGAACGCACCTCTTCCTGCTTCGCTCCTCAACGCCATCGAAATGGCGCCCCGTGACCCGATTCTTGGCATTACCGAGGCTTTCAATGCCGACAAGAATCCGAATAAGATCAATCTTGGTGTCGGCGTTTACAACGACGATAACGGCAAATTGCCATTGCTCGAATGCGTACGCAAAGCCGAAGCGCAATTAATGGAAAAACTGTCGCCACGTGGCTACTTGCCTATCGACGGCCTGGCTGCCTACGACAAAGCAGTACAAGAACTCGTATTTGGTGCCGATAGTTCAGTAGTCAAGGACAAACGTGCAGTCACCGCGCAAGCAATTGGCGGCACAGGCGCATTGAAGCTCGGCGCTGATTTCCTGAAACGCTTTGCGCCAAACGCGCAAGTCTGGATCAGCGATCCAAGCTGGGAAAATCACCGTGCCCTGTTTGAATCCGCAGGCTTCACCGTCAACAACTATCCGTACTACGATGCAGTAACGCGCGGCGTCAACTTCGCTGGCATGCTCGACACACTCAAATCGATTCCTAGCGGCTCGATCGTTCTGTTGCACGCTTGCTGCCACAACCCAACCGGCGCTGATCTGAGCGACGCACAATGGCTGGAAGTGTTGAATGTTGTCACAACACGTGGCTTGATTCCATTCCTCGACATGGCCTACCAAGGTTTTGGCGACGGCATCGAATCGGACGGCAAAGTTGTTCGTCAATTCGCTGAAGCAGGCGGCGCTGTGTTCGTTTCGAACTCATTCTCCAAATCGTTCTCGCTGTATGGCGAGCGCGTTGGCGCATTGAGCATCGTTTCCAGCAATGCAGAAGAAGCAGCACGCGTCTTGTCGCAATTGAAACGCGTCATCCGTACCAACTACTCCAACCCACCTATCCACGGCGGCCAAGTCGTTGCAACCGCTCTGGCATCACCAGAACTGCGTGCATTGTGGGAAGAAGAACTGGCTGGCATGCGCGTACGCATCCGCGAAATGCGTCAAGCATTTGTGCAGAAGCTGAAAGAACAAGCACCTGCCCACAACTTCGATTTCGTGACAGAACAACGCGGTATGTTCTCGTACTCGGGCTTGACCAAACCACAAGTGGAACGTCTGCGTGATGAGTTTTCGATTTACGCTGTCGACACTGGCCGTATTTGTGTCGCTGCACTGAACACAAAAAACATCGATTACGTTATTGCAGCAATCGCAAAAGTTCTTTAATATTCGCCCCTGCAATAAATTTCTGCGCCAAGAGTAACGAAGCAAAGAAATTTATTGCACAAGCTTTGACAGGCGAGCAAGAAACATCTTATAATCTCGCTTCTGTTCCCTGATAGCTCAGTTGGTAGAGCGACGGACTGTTAATCCGCAGGTCCCTGGTTCGAGTCCAGGTCGGGGAGCCACAGAATACAAGGCCCTACGTGAAAGCGTGGGGCCTTTTTATTTGTTCAGTTCCGTTCGATATTAGACAGTGTCTAATACTCCCACCGTCATCTTCCAGTCGTATCTAATCAAGTCTTTTACGTCGACACGAAATCGTGTCGCAGTCGATATTAAGTGGTGTGGCTAATATTTGAGCCTTCAATACATCGGAGCTCGACATGTCATCAAAAACATTCTTATTTGCTCTAACCATCGCAATCGCGCCTAGCATTGTGGAATGGCTTTTAGCGAGGCTTTGAATAGATGTTCATTTCATATTTTGCATATCCACGCCATGATGCACGACTTCCCGCCAGCGAATCTTTCCATTCATCGCTCATGCGTAAGCACGGGCTTATTTGATGGGAACTCACAGCCCAGCAATAAGATGTTGTTGTCATGCAAATATTTCGCTTATAGTCCAGTTGAGAATGAAACTACAAGACAATATGGCGACCAATTTTAAACACCTTCAAAGCTACGAACCCCAACTCGCACGCCTTGGTTTGCTATCGGAAAAATATTTTCCAGATGACCCCAATACTTGCCTCTTGAAGGTTCGGCAGTTTGGCGAATTGCTTGCGCAAGCGGTTGCTGCCTATTCAGGCAAATTTGTCGCTCCTGAGGAAAGTCAGTTTGACCTGCTCTATCGTCTTCGTGATGAAGGCCTGCTGCCTAAACAAGTAGATCAACTCTTTCACGAAATTCGTAAGATTGGCAACCAAGCAAACCATGCCATCAGTGGTGACCATGCAGCTGCGCTCTCTGCGCTAAAAATGTCGTGGCAATTAGGAATCTGGTTTCATCGCACCTACAAAGATGCCGACTTCAAGTCAGGCCCCTTTACTCCTCCGCAAGCCCCAAAGGATGAATCGGTTGAGATGCGACAGGAACTGGCACGACTTCAAGCAGAGCTCACCGCATATCAAACCACTCATGTAGCAACGCAAATACAACTGAACGAAGCCAAAGAGACAATCGCAAAAAGCAGCGAAGAGAACCAGATTTGGCAAGAACTAGTTTCGCTAGCAGAGCATGAGAAAGCCGCCACACATGCACGTTTGATAGAACTCCAAACGCAAACATCCAGCAAACCTGCAACAGAGTTGGCGCAGATTGTCAAAGCTTCTAACAAAGCAGCCGAACATATTCAGCTGGATGAAGCCGCAACGCGTGTCTTGATTGATCAACAATTACGCGATGCGGGTTGGGACGTAGATACTGTCAACCTCACTTTCGGCAAAGGCGCACGTCCAGAAAAAGGGAAAAACAAGGCAATTGCAGAGTGGCCAACCAAAACTGGTCGCGCCGATTACTTACTATTTATTGGTCTCACTCCCGTTGCAGCCGTCGAAGCCAAGAAAAAGAATATTGATGTCTCAGGCAACCTGCAGCAGTCCAAACGATACAGTCGAGAATTTCAAATCGTTGATGGAATGACGCAAGCTGACCACGCTCCATGGTCGGAGTTCCAGTTGCCCTTTGTATTTTCCAGTAATGGCCGTCCCTACCTTAAGCAAGTCGAAACAAAAAGCGGCGTATGGTTTTGTGACGTGCGTAAAGCGGAAAACTTATCGCGCGCACTAGATGGGTGGTATTCGCCGGAAGGCTTGTCGGAACTACTCAAGCAAGATCACGCAGCGGCAGCACAGAAGCTCGCAGCAGAGCCGTTCGAATACGATTTCAAATTACGTGAATACCAAACCACTGCGATCCAAAAAGTAGAAGCCGCCATCACCGAAGGACAGCGTGCGTGTCTGGTTGCCATGGCCACTGGTACCGGCAAAACAAAAACCTGCATCGCGCTCATCTACCGCTTGCTCAAAGCACAGCGCTTTCGCCGGATCTTGTTTCTGGTTGATCGCTCAGCATTAGGCGAACAGGCCGCCAATGCCTTCAAAGATACCAGGATGGAAAATCTGCAAACCTTCGCAGATATTTTTGGCCTGAAAGAGTTGGAAGATAAAATTCCAGATAGCGCCACCGCGGTACAAATCGCCACCATACAAGGCATGGTCCATCGAGTATTGTTTCCCTCTGAAGACGCAGCTATGCCAACAGTCGATCAATATGACTGCATCGTCATCGATGAATGTCATCGCGGCTACCTGCTTGACCGTGAGCTGTCAGACACTGAGATGGCATTTCGCAGCCAGGATGATTATGTGTCCAAGTACCGCCGCGTGTTGGAATACTTCGACGCTGTCAAAATTGGTCTGACCGCCACACCCGCGCTGCACACCACACAAATTTTCGGCGCCCCGGTTTATCAATACACCTATCGCGAAGCCGTGATCGACGGTTTTCTGATCGACCATGAACCTCCGCTCAATATCAAGACCCAGCTGTCCACCGCCGGCATTAAATGGGAAAAAGGGCAATCCCTGTCGGTCTATGATGTGCGCAGCAATCAGGTAGAACTGTTTACCACTCCCGATGAAATCAAGCTCGATGTTGAAGATTTCAACAAAAAAGTCATCACCGAAGATTTCAATCGCGTCGTTTGCGATTATCTCGCCAAAGAGATCGACCCCAATCTCAAAGCGAAAACTCTTATTTTTTGCGCTACCGACGCCCATGCCGACCTCGTCGTCAAGCTGTTCAAAATAGCACTGGCGAACACTTACGGCAGCGTCGATGACGATGCGGTTATCAAGATAACCGGGGCGGCTCACAAACCACTCGAACTGATTCGCCGTTACAAGAATGAATCGATTCCGAATATCGCCGTCACAGTTGATCTACTCACTACTGGGATTGACGTGCCAGAGATCGCTAATCTGGTATTCCTGCGCCGCGTCAGCAGCCGTATTCTGTACGAACAGATGCTAGGCCGCGCCACCCGAATGTGCGACGAAATTGGCAAAGAAACTTTCCGTATATTTGATGCGGTAGGCCTCTATGACGCTCTGCAAAGCATGACCACCATGCAGCCGGTTGTCGTCGATCCAAAAATCAGCTTTTCGCAGCTGATTCAGGAATTACTAATCAAAGACCAGCCTGAGCTGGCAGAACTCTCGCGTGAACAATTTATTGCAAAACTTCAGCGCAAAAAGCGCTCTCTGACTGATGCACAACGAGAAGTATTTGAAGCTATTGCCGGTCAGCCGCCAGAGTCATTCATCAAGGAGCTCAAAACATTGTCAGTGGATCAAATAAGCGGTTGGTTTATAGATGGCGCACGCCTCGCTGAACTGCTAGACACAAAATATAGTGGACCATCACCGGTTACCTACATTTCCGACCATCTAGATGTATTCGTCTCCGCTACCAGTGGTTATGGCAAAGGTCTAAAGCCAGCCGATTACTTAAAAGAGTTTGACGAGTACATTCGCAACAGCGGTAACGAGATCCCCGCACTAGTCACCGTACTAACCCGGCCACGTGAACTTACCCGCAAACAGTTAAAGGAACTGGCTTTCACACTCGACCAAGCAGGTTATTCAGAGATAAATTTAGAAACAGCTTGGCGTGAAACCACTAACCAAGGATATGCGGCAAGTATCATCGGCCACATCCGTCGCGCAGCGCTAGGCGACGCATTGATGCCATATAATGAACGGGTCGATAAAGCTCTGCAAAAAATGCTCGGCAGTCGCACAGATTGGACCACGCCCCAGCGCAGATGGCTGCAAACAATTGCCAGCCAGACCAAAGTCAATTTAGTGGTCGATAGATCGGCCATCGACGATCCGAATCAGCTATTCAAACAACAGGCAGGGGGCTTCGAGCGCCTCGATAAGCAGTTTGATGGACAACTGCAAACAATTCTTGATGAATTCAATAGCGCCATTTGGGAAAAGCAGGCTCCCAAAGTAGCATAGTTAAATATAGAGACGACAAAAAATAATGAGCACCCAAGACATCGTAGGCAAACTGTGGAATCTCTGTAATGTCTTGAAAGACGACGGCGTAACCTATCACCAGTACGTCACTGAGCTGACATACTTATTGTTCCTGAAAATGGCCGAAGAAACCGGCCAGCAAGACAAGTTGCCAGAAAATCACCGTTGGAAAGATTTGGTCGCACAATCCGCGCCGGATCGGCTGCGCTTTTACGAAGATTTGCTGCGAGACTTCGGGCGCGAGGGCAAAGGCATTGTGCAAGAAATCTACGCCAACTCCAGCACCTTCATCAAAAAACCCGCCACACTCAGCACGCTTGTCACAGAGATCAATAAGATCGACTGGTACAGCGCCAAGGCCGAAGGCATGGGTGACCTGTACGAAGGCTTGCTGCAAAAAAACGCCAATGAGAAGAAATCTGGCGCCGGTCAATACTTCACGCCCCGTGTGCTGATCGACAGCATGGTTGCGGTGATGCAGCCGTCGCCCGACGACATCATCCAAGACCCGGCAGCAGGCACTGGCGGCTTCCTGATCGCCGCACATCACTACATCGACACGCATCACGACAAGACCGTTTGGACTGAAGCGCAGCAGCGGAAATACGCGCAATCTACTTTCTACGGTATGGAGCATGTACAGGACACGCACCGCCTCGCCCTGATGAACCTGATGCTACACGGCATCGACAATGAAGGCGAAGCCGGCATTAACTATGGCGATACTCTGTCGCCACAAGGCGCGGCATTAAAGAAGGCCACGCTGATGCTGACCAATCCGCCGTTCGGCACAAAACAGGGTGGCGGCTTGCCGGACCGTGACGATTTCACCTACCCGACTTCCAACAAACAATTCGCCTTCTTGCAGCACATCTATCGTGGTTTGCGCGAAGGTGGCCGCGCTGCCGTCGTCTTGCCGGATAACGTGCTGTTTGAAAGTAATACCGGAAAAAGCATCCGCGCCGACCTGATGGACAAATGCAATCTTCACACCATCTTGCGGCTGCCCACTGGAATCTTCTATGCCCAAGGCGTCAAAACCAATGTGCTATTTTTCACCCGAGGTAAAACCGACAAAGGTAATACCAAGGAGGTTTGGTTCTACGACATGCGCGCTAACATGCCGCAATTTGGTAAACGCACTGAGCTCAAGCGCGACCACTTCGCTGAGTTTGAAGCCGCTTACGGTGCTGATCCATTAGGCGAAGCCTCCAGTCTCGCCAAACGTGTAGATACCGGCGAACAAGGCCGCTTCCGCCACTTCACCCGCGCCGAGATCGCTAACCGAAATGACAGTCTCGACATCAGCTGGCTGAAAGATGATTCGGTTGAAGATGCTGCCGATTTGCCAGCACCAGAAGTATTGGCTCAGGAAGCGATAGGCGAGCTAGAAGCGACGCTAGCAGAGTTGCAGGGGATTATTGACGCATTGGTAGTAGAAGAGGTCGAAGCGTGAGCGAATTACCCGAATCATGGCTGGTTGCGACGTTAGAAGATGTCGGGGTAATCACAACTGGCGGCACTCCATCCAAAAAAGAAAATCCTTTGTATTTTGGCGGGAATTATCCATTTGTAAAGCCTGGTGATTTGAACTCAAATATTCCCATAACATCCTCGGTGGAATATCTATCTGATATTGGGATTCAACGAGCAAGGAAACTCAGATCTGGAGCAATCTTGGTATCTTGCATTGGAAACTTAGGTAGAGTTGCAATTGCAGGGACGGAGTTGGCAACAAATCAGCAAATTAATAGTATTGAATTTCATTCAAAATATGTCAGCGATCGTTACGGATATTATTACTGCAAAACACTTAAAAGCTGGATGGAAAGTGAGGCGTCAGCTACGACAATTGCGATTCTAAATAAAGGTCGATTCTCAAAAGCTCCATTTCTACTCGCCCCACTCAACGAACAAAAACGCATCGCGGATAAACTCGACACCCTGCTGGCGGCGGTGAATTCCTGCCGCGCACGGCTCGACAAAGTGCCCACACTTATCAAACGTTTTCGGCAGTCTGTTCTTGCTGCTGCTATAACTGGATCATTGACAGAGGACTGGCGAAAAGGTGCTGAATTTCAGACTTTTGAGATTGAATTTTCTGAATTAATTCAAGATTCTATTGTGGGCTTAGTTCGCTCCGCCGCCGAGCAATATAAGTTAGCAAATGAAACCACTCCATACTTAAAAATGAATAATATTTCTGAAAATTGGGGGTATTCATTAGATAGTTTGGTCGGTGTGCAATGTTCGCAAGTCGAAAGAGAAAAATTTCAGCTTAAAAAGGGGGATTGGCTGTTCAATACGCGAAATAGCATGGAATTGGTCGGGAAGTCTTGTGTGTGGCAGGGAGAGCCAGCTATTTTTAATAACAATATTCTCAGAGTTCGCTTTAAAAAAAGTGTTCTTTCAGAATACGTCGAAATATGGTTCCGCTCCCCGTTAGGTAGACAACGACTTGAACAAGTTAAGTCCGCAACCACAAGTGTCGCCGCAATTTATCAACGCTCATTGTTAGCACAAAAACTTTCACTACCAACGCTCACCGAGCAATTTGAAATCGTCCGCCGCGTAGACGCGCTATTCGCCATCGCTGATAAGCTTGAAACCAGTCTCGCGACCGTGAGCAAACGGGTCGATCAACTCACGCCCGCGATCCTCGCGAAAGCCTTCCGTGGCGAATTGGTCGCGCAAGATCCGAGTGATGAGCCAGCCAGCTCGTTGTTAGCGCGATTGGCGACACTGTAGCGCCGAAACGCGCTGTCAAAAAAGCCGCATAAAGGGCTCCCATATGCCAATCTTCAAGGTCAATGCCGGAAAGCTGAAAAATCTCAATGCGCTTCCGCTCGATAAGGAAAAGAATCTCCAGCAATTAGTGGAGACCAACTTGATGGAAGTGCTTGAACTGCACTTCCTGGCTAGCGAGTACGTCACCACGCTGGGTGGCAGGATCGATACTTTGGCGGTAGATACTAACGGTGCGCCTGTCATCATCGAGTACAAGCGCAACAAGAACGACAACGTGATCAATCAGGCGCTGTCCTATCTGAAGTGGCTAAAGACGCAAAAACCGGGATTCTTTGAAAAGCTGATGATGGACAAGCTCGGGAACGCGGTCGCGGACAAGATCAAGCTTGATTGGCATAACCCGTGGGTGATCTGCATTGCGGAATCGTTCAGCAAGTTCGATATCGACACAGTGGAAGTCGTGCCGCTGCGAATTGAACTGATGCGCTATCGCTATTATGAAGGCGACATCTTCACGCTAGAGCCGGTGACCCTGTCAGAGCCGCCGCTGCCGCAGGCGATTCCAGCTTCCAGCCTGCTGCCCCTAGAGAAAGATACGCCATCAGTAGAGGAGCTCCGAAGCAAAGCGACAGACGCGATTCGTGACCTGTTTGATGATTTACGGGAACGCATAATGGCGCTCGATGAATCGGTCAATGAAAAACCAAATACGCTCTACGTCGCCTATCGCGTATCAAAGAACTTTGCCGACCTGCATATCGGCAAGAACCAAATCAAGATTCAATTGCGGCCTATCGATTATGTCGATCCGCAAAACCGTGTTGAAAAAATCCCGGATGGGTACAACTGGACCATGGATCGCCGCGTTTATCTGAAATCGAAGGATGAATTGGAGTATGTGTTTGGCTTGATTGAGCAGTCGTATAAAAACGTGCTTTAGACATGTATTAGCTGCAGTAAATATAACGACAAAGCGACATCTGATTAACAGGAGTCGATCATTCACCTGCGCTCAGAATACCCTGCACACCGTTGCCATCTCACAGTTATTGGTAATCTTTAAGAATACCCGACGCAATTCCAAGCCCGATCCAAGTCAAATTCGTCCGTTGGCTAGCCCCGCGTTCGAGACTTATCAAAACTCGACAACCACGGAGAGCTTTGTTGCTACCTTATTTTTTTCAATCACCTTTCGACTTTGTTCAAAGCCCGCCTTACCTTTATACATTTCTATTAGGACATCAAGCTTGGCATTCATTGAAGAGTCGAATATACGGCTTACATCCTTAGAGGAGTCTAGGGTTAGTTCATGCCTCTGAAGTTTGTTTGATTTACTCTGGCGCATGATCAAAAGGCCGCTGAAGAGAGGATCCTTATGTAATCCATATTGGTCCATAAGTCCCTTCGCAGTATCTATGTCCGGCTCGCCGCCTTCGGCTACTGTGTTCAGACTCATAGCTGACTCTTTAATATGATGATTTAGATTAGAGCGGTTCATTCCTGCCGATGCATTTACACTTGTGCCAAACCCGCCGCCTGCAGCTGTGAAATCTAAAGCGCTGCTATCGCCTGATTCCAATTTCATTCCTTCCTCGTTAAGGATGGACACTTTTTTGGCGCCCAGTACAACGCAAAATTGCACAAAAAGTCCGTACTTGCGAATAACGACCTCTTCTGAGAAATGATCAACAGGCACAAAATCTTGGGAGTAGTTGGGCTTAATCAAAATGCTCCCCGCACAGATTGCCGATGAATCGATGACCTGCGTAAGGCTTTCTGCTTCCTGCTCAGATAAAGGCAAACAAATTATCTTTGTATCAAGCTCAGGCTCAGTAAAAAGTTCATACTCTTTGCGTGAGCGCTCCTTTAAGTCACTCATAAACTCGCGGTCAACGATGAATACCTTTTTAATGTAAGACTTCATTACTTACCTATCTTTAGATGAAAACAGCAAACTTATAAATGCAATAAACCTTGAACGTCGCAAGCAGATATGAAATTCTGAAAGTTGCTCCTCAACTTCCCAACCTAATTTTCCACGCATGCGCTCAAGTATTTGAGGTAGGCTCTTCAACCCTTCACTCCGATGTTTGCTGAATACGTCAAGCAAAATCAAAACTGGTGAAACACGGCCATCAATATCAAGCATTGTTGGGACTACCTTTAACACTGCAAGTCCGCTAAAAAACGCGTGGCACTCCACATGCGCTGATCGAAAGTAACGTCGTCCATCTGCTGCAAGTACGTCTAACGAATTGCGTACAAGGCCTTCCCTTGCATCTTCCATTGGCAGATGACTCCACGCCCCCTGCGATGCATCAAACATCCAGAACTCCGAATCACCCGAGTTATCCAACGCTTGCGCGTACAGGTATTTGTTTTGCTTCAGATCAATCACATGTGTCCCGAACTATGCTTTCTATCAGCGTGGAAAAGCTGCCCGGATTTGTCAGGTCGACCGCATACAAATAACTTTTTACTCCCGCTGTTTCTTCCATAAATCGCAGAATACCCAAATCTTCTTGAAGGACATTATTGACCTCCTCCGGCGCTACGCCGGAAAAACTCGACTTGTCGACGTGAGAAGCAATTACATGCAGCTTTTTATCAAGCTTTTTTGATTCGCCCAGCGCTTTCATGGTAGCGCGCAAATCTGCGCGAACCCACGCTTTGTATTCATCATCGTCCTTGCGAGAAAGATTTAGCAAGTAGAAGACATGTTCGTGCGTCTTAACTATGGCTAACCAATCACTTAAACGATCTTTGGTGCCAGGCATGTCCGTAACTTCTCGTATTTGATATTGCATACCATCGACGGGAAAAGGAGGAATATCTTTATATGTTCGTTTTGACGTGGTCTGCTCCTTCCTGTCAGATATATCCTTTTTCAAAATTCGAAAAATAAACGTGGTCTTACCCGAGTTTGGTCGCCCCCAAATAGCAAAACGGTCGAGATTAATGATAGCCGGCGGCACCGGCTCTTTCTTCCAAACCTTTTTCACAACAACAGCCGTGGCACCCAAAATAACGGCACCCAAAGCGATAAATGGCAGCATACGACTGCATCCCTTCAAATATTGGTCAAGGAGTTCGAGCAGAACTCTACGTGATTCGACTAGCACTTATGAACCGGACCTCTGAACTAAACACATTGTAAATTGAAAAGTTTCCAGTAAGTATTTATGTGAGACAAGCCTTAAGGTCAAACCAGCCGATGTCACTTACTTAGTAAATCTAATTATCCAATCCAGCCCACGTACTTCGGTCCGTGGTTTTTTTCGTCCACAAAAAGGAGCCAATGCATTCACACACACCAAACTTCACCATCATCGTCAACTGGAAGCAAAAAGGATTCGGCTGCTCCAAAGTCTGCTCTTATTGCAACTGGCGAACATCTCCCCTCCTCCCCCACGGCGCTCAATCCGAACAAGCCATCTCAAACTTCATCAAGCAGTGCAATAAATCGTTCATCACGATTAGCGGAGGTGGGGACCCGCTTTATCGATTTGAAGAAAATCGGCACGACCTGGAGCGCATGGCCAGCATCATCAAGGCACATGGTTTCAAGGTCCGCGTCATCACCCGCGAGGTGCAACATGTCGCTCAACTGAGAGGTATCGCTGACTACGTTTCTATTTCACTAGATCAGGAGATATTTACCGAAATTGATCGCTATAAGGATCAGTGGCTAGGCATGGACATTGAATATTCTTTGGTACTACCTTCTTTGCCTGAACAGGAGCTCAATGCATTAAAACCGCAATACATGGGAATTCGATCAAAACTAGGTGGACGGCTAGCGTTACGGGAGAACTTCAACAGCGTCCATTCCATAAACCCGGCCTGTATGTCTTTCGGGCACAGTGGCATTGTGTTCGTCCCTAAGAAGCTCTGCCTAGAGAGTCGGTACCTATCTAAGGTCGAGGGCAACGGGTACAGCATCGTTCAGGACCATGCAGCATTGGCTCACCGGCTTATGCATCATTCACACATTTATATCTTCGGAGGTTTTGCCAAACATCTAGTCAGCCCTACCAACCACCTGGAATACGATGACATCGACATCATCGCTACAGATAGCAGCGTCCTTACATCTCTAACCGAGGAGTTTGCATACACATTCAAAGAGACGTCCCCCGCAGGTAGCTATCCCCGCTACTTCATAGGCACATCCACTAGAGCCGGCAAATCGATCCAGTTGATCTTGATGGCAAATGCCTACGACGCTCATACCTTCATTTTCAATGCCCAGTACGCCTTAGATCGCTTTGGATACAACCAAGGGTTCTTCTTCGATCCGTCCGTCGGCGAACAAACCATCCGCAATGCCGTCATCCACAAAACAGCTCATTCCATTCCTGGACCTCGAGCAATGCATCTATTCAGTACCGATCGTTCCCAGATCGAAAGTAGACACAAACTCAAACTGATCAAGAAAGGCTATTCAGTCATCGAATTTGCACCATCCGTCTCAGTTTGATTCCCTGCTCTATTCCTCTATAGCTTCAATCTCTCTCCCCTAAGTACTTCTCCACTTTCCATAAAAGGATATACATGACCGCGACCATCTACATCACTCAGCAAGCTTATGAAACATCACAAACAATCAAGGATATGGACTACCACGACCGGGTCGAGCTCTGCGACGACAATCCTGACTTTGAGAATCGCCCAGGCTACCGTCTCAAGAACGCCAACTATCTGCCACTACAGCCGCTTCCTAGCCATCCCACATCTGTGATGTTCAACTCGAACGAAAAGGTAAAGATCGAGCTACCTGCCAACTTGCGAGGATGCATCTTTGAAAACGCTCCTGATCTACCTGAAAAGTATGCAGACATTGTGTCCTACTGGTCAGGGCCCACGCAGAACAGCAACGATAGCGGTGCCATTTATTTCCAGTGCCCTTTGAACACCTACATGGTGGAGTTGGAATCTGGCACTGAAGGAATGATCGTTCAAGATCGGTTGTTATCTGAAGGAATCGTTGTGGCGATTACAGGTCTAGCGGGACTGGCCTCGTCACTCACAGCGGACGAGTTCATCGAAGTACACATTCCCGTCGATGAAAACATGCTTGGTGTTGAACCGGACATGTTCCGCTCGACGGCTCAGTATGGAATGAACAAGGCAGGATTTGAAATTGTGTATCTGAAGGTCAGCGATATCCTGGCATCTCCATCACCGGACCACATCTACATTGATCTATTCCAAAACGAACTGATCGACTACGGCTACTGGTACTAAACCAAACGCGGAAAAATCGCCATCTTATAAGGAAGCACATTAACAACCACTACACATCTCAACTCTTCAAAGGGGCCATCTATGAAACAAGCCAGTAGCAAAGTGCAGGCTAAATCCAGTAAAGCAGCAGCACCTAGTAACTCCCCCTCCAGCATTAGCCCTACCGATATCCGCGTCCTCAAGATCGCAACCTGTGGCCTGTCCCCAAACTGAAAGACACCGCATTAAGCTAACTGAGCTTGCTGTTCAAAGTCAATTGGGCTGATATAGCCCAACGTTGAATGTC
>LNFM01001553.1_pt1 | contig 87335 bp, 81 predicted proteins | sample 596031 | NCBI WGS metagenome assembly LNFM01 (sample SAMN04254537, study PRJNA301005) | activated carbon metagenome | isolation source: dual media filters at the Ann Arbor, Michigan drinking water treatment plant | place: USA: Ann Arbor | reverse complement strand
GTGCGAGCAGTCGCTGAGATTGCGGGCGTCATGGCGGGCAAGCGTACTTGGGAGTTGATTCCGCTTTGTCATCCACTCGCCCTGAGCAGCTTGCGGGTGGACGTGTCACCGGATGAAAGCCTTCCCGGATTTGCTGTCACCGCGCGCGCGCGCGTGACTGGTCAGACAGGCGTCGAAATGGAGGCGCTCACCGCCGTTTCGGTCGCCTGCCTCACACTCTATGACATGTTGAAGGCGATCGACCGCAGCATGACTATCGAGGCAATCACCGTCGAGGAGAAGCGCGGCGGCGCGAGCGGCTCTTATACCCGGGTCGAAGCATGATTAGCGTCTCCGAGGCCCGCGCGATTGTTCTTGCCAACGCTGCGCCGTGCGAGTTCGAAACCGTCGAGCTACGGACAGCTCTGGGCCGCACCCTTCGCCAGGATGTTCGTTCGTTCCGCGCCCAGCCGCCTTTCCGCGCTTCAGCAATGGACGGCTACGCGCTGCGCGCCAGCGACACGCCCGGCGTACTCCAATTGATCGGCGAAGCCGGAGCCGGCCGTGCACTTGGTCGTCAGCTCCTTGAGGGAGAGTGCGCGCGGATTTTTACTGGCGCGCCTCTCCCGGTTGGTGCGGATTCCATTTTGATCCAAGAGGACGCCGTTCAAGACGGTGACCTCGTGACCGCGCCTGCTGTCGCGCCAAGTCGCCATGTGCGCAGCGCCGGCGTGGATTTTGTGGCAGACCAAGTCTTGCTCCACGTCGGTACGGTCCTTGACGCGCCCGCGATCGCGCTTGCCGCAGCCGCCGGTAGACCTTCATTAGTCGTTTCGCGAAGGCCCCGTGTGGCCGTGTTAAGCGGCGGAAACGAACTGGTGGCGCCAGGTCAACGCCCGGCTGACGATCAGATTTTCGACTCAATGGGTGTCGGAATTGCCGCGCTCGCTGAGCAATGGGGCGCGCACGCAACGTGCATTGACCCCCTCGCCGACGATGCTCAAATAATCGCCACGGCGATCACCGATGCGACGTCGGCCCACGACCTCACAATTGTCGTCGGCGGCGCGTCGGTTGGCGACCACGATCATGCGCGCCCGGCTGTTCGTGCACTGGGCGGCGAACTCCTCTTCGAGAAAGTGGCGTTGCGCCCCGGCAAACCCACCTGGTTCGCGCGGGTCAATGAACGCCTCATTCTCGGCCTGCCTGGAAATCCGGCGTCGGCGTTCGTGTGCGCGCGCCTCTTTCTGCGCCCTCTGCTCGACCAGATGTGCGGTCGCGATCCAACCGCGTCGATGCGGACCCTAAAGGCCAGAGTACGCACTCCGCTAGGCGCTAACGGTGACCGCGAGACATACCTGCGCGCCGCGCTTGAAACGGATGAAACCGGTCAGACTTGGGCGGTGGCGCCCGCCAAGCAAGATTCCTCGCTCTTGTCGGTCTTTGCCGGCGCACAGGCCCTGATCGTCCGCGAGCCGGGCGCACCGGAAACACCCACCGGCGACATCATCGACGTTCTCTCTCGCTGATGCTGTGCGCTTGAGCCGCATCTTGGGTTGATCAACATCAATCGCAACGGAAGGTCGTGGGCTGAAGATGCGCCATGGATCCGCATCTTCTTCCATACGCAGAACGCCAAGCGCCCAGATACACTTCGTATCCGAGCGCCAATCACTTCGATTCTTCGGTCGATGCGACGATGTACGACGGTTGGCTGAGAGCGCTTGGGGAGTCTTCGACGCTCTCGCTCTACTTACATATCCCCTATTGTCGGCAACTTTGCTGGTACTGTGGCTGCAATACATTCCTGACACGTGGGGGCGACATCGCTGACTTCGTCACCACTCTCATGATGGAAATAGATCTCGTCGCATCAGCGCTTAGCTCCCGAAATGTGGACGAGATCCATTGGGGCGGTGGAACACCGAACGTCCTCTCACCGGCGGAGTTTCGCCGTCTTTGGCACCACCTTGATTTCTGGTTCGACCTGTCACCGCAGACACAGCATGGCATCGAACTCGACCCGCGCTACGTGACGGTGGAGCTTGCCACTACCTACGCAGATGCAGGCGTCACTCGCGTATCGCTTGGCATCCAGGACCTCAACCCGCACGTCCAAGAGGCGATAGGACGCGTTCAGCCTTTCGAGTTGGTGCACGACGCCGTGCAAATATTGCGTAACGCAGGGCTTAGCGACCTAAGCTTCGATCTCGTGTACGGCCTGCCCGAACAAACGTCTGACGACCTTGCCCGTACGATCAAACTGGCCGCTGACTTAGAGCCACGCCGCATCGCCGTTTTCGGATATGCGCATGTGCCCTGGTTCAAACGACGGCAGAGGTTGATCAATGCCGATACACTGCCCGGATCAAGCGAGCGTCACGAACAGGCTGAACTCGCACAACGTTTGCTGACCGATCTCGGATACGAAAGTGTCGGCCTCGATCATTATGCTCGCTCAGACGAGCCGCTTGCGATCGCTGCACGCGCAAAATCGCTGCGACGCAACTTTCAGGGTTATGTCGCAAGCGCAAGCGACGCCCTGATCGGCTTTGGACCTTCTGCTATCTCACAACTGCCAGTCGGATACGCACAGAATATTCCGACCATCGGTGCATGGCGCCAAGCAGTTGAGTCCGACGTACTCCCCATAGCGCGTGGCCACATGCAAACCGCTGAAGACTTGCGGCGAGCCGCCGTCATCCAAACGATCATGTGCGACCTTGAGATCGATCTGGCGCCATGGGGTGGTTGGGAGAAGTTTCCAGATGCCCAGGTCCTAGTCGCGCAGCTGGCTGCGGACGGCATCGTTGAATTGCACGATAGCTCCCTCACCATTCCTCCCTCGATGCGCCAGTTCTCCCGCCTTGTGGCCATGACATTCGACGCCTACGCCTCGCCATCTTCAACGGCGCATTCACGCGCCATTTGACCACAGAGAACGAATGACAACGACTGCAGAGCGTTACCGCGCCTATCGAGGCCACCCGCTCTTCAGCATGGGGTTTCGCCCATTCTTTCTGCTCGCGGCGCTTTGGGCCGCATTCGCCGTTCCGATCTGGATCGGCGCAAACGCAGGCTGGCTGCCGACGCAACATTTCACACGCGACTGGCATGCCCACGAAATGCTGTTTGGCTATCTGAGCGGCGTCATCGCAGGTTTCCTGCTGACGGCGGTGCCCAATTGGACGGGCCGCCTGCCCGTCACCGGCAGCCCACTCGTCGCTCTCGTGTTGCTCTGGTGCGCCGGGCGTGCGGCCATGCTCATCCCTTCCTTCGCCGCAGCACCCTTCATCGACAGCGCGTTCATCTTCGTTTTCGCGATGGTGGTCGGTCGCGAGATTGTCGCCGGCCGCAACACAAAAAACCTGCCCGTCCTAGTTCTATTGACCGTTCTGGGAAGCGCCAACGTCCTGTCTCATCTCCGTACCTTCGAACCTGAGCTGGCGCTCCTCGGAGAACGGATCGGCATAGCGGTCGTCGCGATGCTGATTTCACTCATCGGCGGCCGGATCGTACCAAGCTTCACGCGCAACTGGATGGCAAAGCAAAAGCTCAAGCCCGAGCCGGCGCCAACAGGATGGTTCGACGCGCTTGTCTTGGCCGCAAGCGCGCTTGCTTTGGCAGTGTGGGCGGCAGCGCCCAACTTCTCCGCGACAGGCTTGGCGCTCGCTTTGGCAGGTGTGCTCCACTTGGGTCGACTGGCGCGTTGGCGTGGTTGGCGAACCTTCGCCGAGCCTCTAGTGCTCATCCTACACCTTGGTTATTTTTGGCTCGCGCTCGGCCTCACCTTGATGGGCCTCGCAATCATTTCATCGGGCGCGGTTCCCGCTGCCTCGGGCCTGCACGCGCTGACGGCAGGCGCCTTTGGCGTCATGACACTCGCTGTTATGACGCGCGCGAGCCTCGGCCATGTCGGGCAACCGCTGACAGCGACCCGTCGCATTACGGCGATCTATGTGCTGGCGAACCTCGGAGCGCTTGTGCGCGTCATCTCTCCGATGGCCCCCGAGATGTACACATTGCTTCTCGCGTTCTCTGCGCTTCTCTGGAGCGGCGCCTTCACCTGGTTTGTGATCGTCTACGCGCCGCTCCTCTTGCGCGCCCGTGTAGAAGCTGGCCTCCGCGGAGCTAAAGCATGAAGGCGGCCCAAAACTTCCTGGCGCTTGCTTCGCGCGAAGGCATCCGCGCATGCTTCGCCAATCCGGGCACGTCAGAAATGCATCTGGTGGCGGCGCTCGATTCAGCGCCTGCTATTCGCCCGGTGCTCTGCCTGTTTGAAGGCGTCGCCACGGGCGCCGCTGATGGTTATGGCCGCATGGCACAAGCGCCTGCGCTCACGCTCTTGCATCTCGGCCCCGGCCTCGGCAACGGCCTCGCTAATCTGCACAACGCCTATCGCGCCAAGACGCCGATCGTTTCATTGGTTGGCGAGCACGCCACATATCACCGCGTCAACAATCCCCCGCTCGCGAGCGACATAGTCTCAATCGCCCGACCCGTTTCATCCTGGCTCAAGACAGTGGAAACGCCCGGCGAGTTGCTAGGTCTAGCCCTGGAAGCGATCGAAGCCGCCCGCAAGACCGGCCCGGCGACGCTTATCATGCCAGCTGATGTCGCCTGGAGTGATGAAGAGCTTACGCCGCCAACGCCGCGAGAGCGCCGCGAAGAAACATTCGATACAGCTCATCTGGAAGAAGCGGCGCGCCTGCTTGGGCCACGCACTTTGCTCTTGCTTGGCGGTCGCTTCCTTTCGGCAGTCGCTTGTTCGGCTGCTCAACGCATTGGCGCAAAAACCGGTGCGCTTGTTCTCATAGAGACCTTCCCGGCTCGCGTCCGCCGCGAAGGGCCGGCAGGGACGTTAAGGCGCCTGCCCTATCTCAGCGAGATGGCGGCAAGCACGCTCGCCAATATCGACACAATTGTTCTCGCGGGCGCAGCGTACCCTGTTGCGTTCTTTGCCTTGCCCGGACGGCCAACCAGGCTTGCTCCAGATCATGCGCGCGTCCTGGATCTCGCGGCGCCAGGCGCCACTGTCGAGCGCGCCCTCAACACGCTTGCGTCGATTCTGCAGGCGCCAAAGATCGAGCCTTCGATTGTGGACAGGCCGGCAAGACCAGAGAACGGCGGCGCGATCGACCCCGCTTCACTCGCGCAGAGCATCGCTGCAACGATGCCGGAGAACGCCATTGTTTGCGACGAATCCAACACAGCTGGGTTGTTCTGTTATGATGCCGCCGCAGCCGCACCGCCTCACGATTGGCTGACGCTGACAGGCGGCGCAATCGGTCAGGGCTTGCCGTTGGCAACGGGTGCCGCCGTCGCGTGCCCTGATCGTCGGGTCCTCGCACTCGAGGCCGACGGCAGCGCGCTTTACACCATCCAGGCTCTGTGGACTCAGGCGCGCGAGGGCCTCAACGTCACCAATGTCATCCTCAACAATGGCGCCTATGCCATACTGCGCCTGGAGATGATGCGCGCCGGCGTCAACGAATTATCGGAAGCCGCAAACGCGCTATTCGACTTGAAGCGCCCTGCCATCGACTTCTGCGCCATCGCGCGCGGGTTCGGAGTCCCGGCTGAGCGGGTCGAAACACCCACAAAGCTCGTCGCGGCGCTTGAGCGCTCCTACGCGGCGTCTGGTCCCGCTCTCATAGAGGTGATGATCCGATGATGGATTTGCCCGACGCGCTGACGGCCCGGCTTCAAACTCTGTTGGGCGCACGTTTCAACCGCGCCGCCGCGATCCGAGATCAACATGCCGGTGGCGGCATGCATTTGCCGGCGCTGCCGCCCCAAGCTGTAGCGACAGTCGAAAATGTGGAAGAGATTGTTGCGGTCGTGCACGCGTGCGCGGATCACAGCGTGCCGATCATCCCTTACGGGGCGGGTACTTCTCTCGAATGTCATGTGGGAGCACCGCGCGGCGGCGTCTCAATCGACTTGTCGGGCATGAAGCGAGTGCTGCGCGTGAGCATGGACGATCAGGATTGCACGGTCGAAGCGGGACTGACACGCGTGGCGCTGAACGATGAGCTTCGCCACACCGGCCTCTTCTTCCCGGTCGATCCCGGTGCGGACGCCACAATCGGCGGCATGGCCGCGACGCGTGCATCAGGGACAACAACACTGCGCTACGGAGGTATGCGCGAAAATGTCATGGCGCTGACGGTGGTCACCGCCGATGGCCGTGTAATAAAGACCGCGCGGCGCGCCCGAAAATCTGCAGCCGGTTACGACCTGACACATCTCTTTGTTGGCAGCGAAGGCACACTCGGCGTGATCGCCGACGTCACGCTGAAACTTCATCCCACACCAGAAGCTACGAGCGCAGCAGTATGCGCTTTCGAGTCCTCCCACGGCGCAACCCAGACTGTGATAGGGTCTGTGCAATGCGGCCTTCCTTTGGCGCGGGCGGAGTATCTCGACGCAGCTGCTATTGCTGCCGTCAACCTTGCGTTTTCCACTGACTATATGGAGAGCGACACGCTGTTCCTCGAATTTCACGGCTCGCCCCAGGAAGTGACGAGGCACGCTGAACGGGTGAGCGCCATCGCCAGCGAAAATGGCGGCGGCGAGTTTCGCTGGGCTATCGAAAGCGAAGCGCGAAACCAATTGTGGAAAGCGCGCCATCAAGCGGGATTCGCAGCACTGAGTTTGCGACCCGGGGCGCGGCCATGGTCCACGGATGTTTGCGTGCCGATCAGCCAACTCGCAGCCTGCATCGACGAGACCAAACGCGACATCGCCCTCCTCCCGTTTCCTGCCGTGGTGCTCGGGCACATCGGCGACGGCAACTTCCATGTGATCTTGTTGCTGGACCCCGCCAATTTGAGGGAGATAGACGCCGCCAAGCGATTCAATGACACCCTGATCTCACGCGCGATTGAGATGGATGGCACCAGCACTGGCGAACATGGCATTGGCCTCGGCAAACGCGACTCGTTACGTCACGAACTCGGCAGCGCCGTCGATCTCATGGCTGACATCAAGCATGCGCTTGACCCGCGCGCGATCATGAACCCAGAGAAGATTTTTGCGCCGAGAGTTTAGGGCAGATCCGAAGCTCGAGAGCCGCTACATCAACTCAAAGCCGCCGGCGGAAGAAACGAGTCTCTGACCGGTCCAAAGTTGGACGACTATGACAGTAGCGCCACCACGCATTTCCTGACTTGGCAGCCCTGTCACGAGTGCATGAGGCTTGAGGAGCGATCTCCAGATCGTTGGCAAATTGCAGCCGGACTCCTGCGCCTCTCGACAGCGGCGCAACAAGTCGTCGGCTGAAGCAACGTCCATCACGCACTCACGGCGCAAAAACATCAGAGGACGCGGTCAGCCCCTTGCGCCTCCTCAAAAGCCACCCGGCTCACTTGCGGCATTCGACCGCGGCGCCGTTTGACCTTGGTCAATCCCTCTACGCGCGCGCCGTGCTTCGCTCTCCATGGCGCTCGGGCGCCGTTGGCCGGCCGCCAGCACCCGACAGGGCGCGGAAAGCTAGGCCCGGGCACGCCGCTCCGTTTCAACACGGAGCGGCCTGTCTGTCAGACGCCGCCTCACGGGACCCTTACATGACAAGCGACTTCCAAGCCCGCATCGCCGAGATCGATGAATATGCGGTCGAACTGAAAGCCCTCATTCCCGACACGCTGAATGCCTTCGGAGGCTTGTCGAAGGCGGCCCAAACTGTCGGAGCGCTCGACAAGAAAACCAAGGAGCTGCTGGCTCTCGCCATCGCAGTGGCGATCCGGTGCGACGGCTGCATAGGTTATCATGCACGCGGCGCCCATCGCACCGGCGCGAGCCGCCAAGAGATTGCCGAAGCGCTTGGCGTCGCCATTCAGATGGGCGGCGGCCCAAGCGTGAATTATGCGGCGGACGCGTTGCGTGCTTTCGACCAATTCCACGTAAGGCCCTAGCGCGAACGAAGTTCGGCCGCTTCTGGAGATCAGCATGAGACTTCTTGAGATTGAGCACCGGGGTGACCGCCCCGAAACACGCCAAAAGACCTTCGTGAACGCCGCGCAGGTTGTTTCGGTTTACGACCCCGGTCACGCGGGCACACATGTTTCGCTCGCCGATGGGCGCGTGCTCTCGGAGGTCTCGATGAGTGTCGATGAAATGTGTAAGTGTTTTGAGAATGGCGCCGTTTAGCGGTCTGGAGCACTCAGCAGTCTCCGGCGCAAAAGTGGCGCTTCCGCCTAATCACAAACGCCGCAGCTAACCGGGACGCGCCGAGCCCCAAAAATTGAAACCCGCCGTTCCCACTACACCTCTATGCTCTCAGCGATCACAAACTTCGACGACTTGGTATCGGACAGCCCTGTCGAGCTCTGTTCTACGAGCTCACCCGGTGCACTATTGCCAATGAGATTGGGTGCGCCAAGATGATGATGATTTGATCGATGGGTCTGCTATTGCCTAGGAATCCCTAGTTCTCGGAACATCGTCCGCTGCATCCCAAAAGCCGACTCCCGCCCGCCCACGCCCCATAACGGACGTTGCAAGAACAAATCCTGTTGAGCGGCTTGGACCAGATCGGCTCAGGGAGTTTCAAACGACTGCGCGTGAAGGCGCACATGTCGTTGAAGCCGCCGAAACGCTCAATAAAGCCCTTCGAGGTGCGGGCGGGCATCAGCCAAAGTCGCGAGCAACAGGTCCGCATCGCGCGCCGGGAATAGATCCTCGTCCATAAGCGTGGTCTCGATCGACATATCCAAGTGGATCCGCGCCACAATCGCGTTGGCACACTGGTTCTGCGTGCGGTTGGTCGAGCCCCGCATGAAGCCTGCTTTCTGTCTCTCCAAACGCGGCGGCATCCGCCCGCTCCAACCGTCCGTGCCCCAAAACATATCGGCGCCGCGGGTGAAAAATCCTGCGGAATGAGTTTCGGCCATCACATAAAGGACGCGGGCCGCGCCCGGCGCCTCACGTCGCATCTGGCGCTCGATCATCCGCGCTTGTGTGAAATAGAGCGCCACGTTCACATCATCTGTGACGTCCAGCAACGACGTGCAGTAGCCGTATTGCTGCAGTGTGATCGCGAATTCCGAAGTCTTCATATGGGCGAAAAACCATTGCCGCAGGTCGTCCGCCTCGTCAGGCCAATTCAAGAAAGGAGGACCGCCAAACGCCGCCTGCCCCAAGTCGATTTGACTGAGGAGTCGAGCGAATTGCAGATCGTCCTCTTGCGCTAACACGTCGCGCAACATGTCGAGACAGCGTGGTTCATGAGCGAACCAATGCGCATTCTCACGCATCATCCAAATCAAGAACGGCTTCTTCCAATCGTGATTTGGCCCGTGGAAGGCGAACATTTCCGACATTTGATCCGGGTGTTCGTAAGCGTATCGGCCGAGTGACGGATGCAACGACGGCTGGCGGTCGACGCCGTAGATTGATGCCGTGAGTGCTGGGTCTCGTTCCAACGCGCGTTCACGACGTTGACCCCGATACCAAAGCTTGCGCGCGCGGCCGTACGTCATGAACAGAGTTTCCAACAGCCCACAGATCTGGTCGAGCTCGGCGCGATCTTGCGCTCTGAAATTAAATGGTTGTACGGGCATACCCGGCGGCGTCTGTGTGCTGGGGTTTGCGCCCGGCAACGCCCCGAGATCGGGATCGAAACCAGGATAGATGGCCGTGAGCTTGTCTGCGTACGGCGCGCGCTTGCAACGCACCCGCGCCGTCGTCAACAATTCTTGCCCGTCGAAAAAGTTATCGGATTTCGTGATGTCGAGCGCCAAAGGGCGCTCGCCGCCCACATACCAAAAGCGCCACCCCGTCTGCAGGTCGACTAGAAGCGGCTCAGTCGAAAGATCACTGACTTCAGGTTCCCACGGCTTCATGACTCCGATCGGTTGCCCGTACGGCTCGCGGTCCATCGGCCCGAACGGCCGCAAACCAAACCCCAAGTAGGCGTCTGCGAGATTTGGATCGTCGACGATCTCTCGCATGCGCTCAATCTCGGCTGGATGCGCCGACGGCGTGAAATTGGTCCAGTGCCTTGCATCGTCCATCATGCCCATAAGCATGCGAGTTCCTTACCGCGCCGAAGTATGGAGAGCCGGAGGTCGTGCGCATGAATACGCCCTTCGGCGACGTCTTCTACTTAGCCGTGATGAAACCATGCAGCAGACCATCAGCCCAGCACTGATCGCAAGGATCCGACCGCCCGAGAGAGTGCCCTGCGTCTCAACAATCTGTCGCCAACCGTGCCTTGAGATAGTGCTCATATATGCGAGTAGCCATTAGGCTAAGATCAGGTGTCGGTCGCCGCATGCGCGCAACCTAACCATTTTCCCGAGAACCCTATTTGATCGACCTCGGAGCCCACAAATCCCAGTAACGGACACTAGCCCTGCGTGCCCGAAAGCGGACAGCGAACGTCAGCCGCCACGCAGAGTGTATAAGTATGCGCTGAATGGTGCGAACCGGTCCCAAGACAATGAAATCGAACTTCGCACCGCGGTGGCGTACGCACCGCGCTGAAATTTCTGTCGTCTCGCTGGATTGCTCGATCGCCTCGCTGAAACAATATAACGGCGCGCGCGTGCTCACGATCGATGACGCTCGCGTCAATTTCCAACCCGCTGCATTTAGATCGACGCCGTCGCGACCACACTAAGCCTAGCAATCAGTTCGCCGACGTGCAGATCGACAGCAGATAAAGCTGCACAGTGCAGTTGCGGGCGCCGACAATCGAACTCATCTCGAACGCAATGACGTCAACATCGCACCGTACGATGTAGCTTGGGTGAGACGCATTTGTGTGAGTTCGTTCGATAGCGCGATGAGCGCAGATGAAAGGAGCAAGAAGTAAATCCACTGCCAAAGGCGCAACGACGCTGACGAAAAACAAAAGGTGGGACAGTAAAAAACAGGAGGGAAGTCCGTGAATAATTTTGCTTATGGCTACGCAGGCCTTTCATACGGCGAGAACGCCTACTCGAACGTTCGTCCGCCAAGTGCAGCACCAGCCGAAGACAACTCGCCCATCGAAGCGACCGTTACAGACGTCATCGAGGATGCCCCCGAGGCGTCCGCCTCGGCTCAAACCCCTGAAGAAACTGCCACCGGCCAATCGGTGCTAGACATCCTGTCGCTCGCTGGCGGCTGGGCGGCTACCCTCGGTCGCGACGATGTCGACATCGACTGCGTCATTCTCGTGTTGGCGCGTCACCAGCCCGGCTTGCTCCGCGCGGCCGGCGTCACTGACGTTGACGGGCTGAAGTCATCGCTCGGCTCCTACGTTATGGACAGCTCCGACGAGGATCCGCGTCGCGACGATCCCCCGCTCAGCCTCGAAGTGAAGTCTGTGCGTTATCACGCGCTCGGCCGGGCGTGTGAGAAAGGCCGGGACGAAAGCACACTCGAGGATTTGCTCGACGCGATCGCCTACGCCATCCGCAGCGGCCACCTGCAATCGCGCGGCGCTCAATTGCTTCGCACGCATTGGCGCATCTTTGCGGTGGATGCGGTTCTGACGCAGGTCATGGACCGCCTGACGGAGCTGCAGAACAACGTGAAGGCGGAGATCGACGACGCCGTCGAAACGCGTCTCCGTCCCATCGTCGAAGGCATGAAACTCGAGCATGGCGCGATCGAGCGCCTTGCGATCGAGATGGGCGGCGTTCGCGAACACATGATCGCGCGCCCTACGCCCGTGGAAATTCCCAAGAAGCGCCCCTTCATCTCCGGGGAATTTCTGCAGCGGGTGAACATCCTTCGCCGCGCTCCAGCGTAAGCCGGGCGGGATCGACGAAATAGTTGATCCCGCCCCTTTTCGCATCTGACGCGCGCCCACGTAGGTCGCGCTCGAAGCCATACAATAAAAGAATAGGCGAAAACTATGGTGTACTACCTCTCCAAGAATCGCTCCCGTAAGGCCCAGGCCAAGCGCATGGCCCCTGCACCGCGCATCGTCCAAGCCGCCGCTCCTTCGCTCCCCCCCGTTGCAGCCCCTACGACAACGTTGGAAAGCGCCATGAAGAGCGCGCCGCTGCGCGAATACTCGTTAAGCAACGTCTTCACACCTACGACCCAGCCGACTGTGACATTGGTACCGCGCGAACGGACTACCGAAGCCATCAAGCTCGCCACCTATCTCGACCAACCCGGGCAGATCGTGTGCCTGCACGGGGGCTCGCAGACCGGTAAAACGGTGCTTTGCGAATGCTTGCTCGCCGAGCGCAACCCCATCGTGCTGGAAGGCAAGGCACTGAACTCTTTGGACGAATTTTGGAATCGCTTGAGCGACGAGTTTCGCATTCCTAGGAGCACCGCGAGTGTCGCCGCTGTCGAGCAATCGAGCGCAACGCAAATCGGCTCAGGTCTGAATGGCGGTTTGACCACACCGCTCATTTCATTCGGCTCGAAAGTCGAAGAAGGCACGGAGGACGCCCAGGTCGAACGGCGCGAAGAGACCTCGTCATGGACGCCACAAAGCCGCCGCGGGATCGAGGACGCTTTGGCGCGATCTGGGCGCCCCATTATCGTCGATGATTTCCACTGGGCCGAGGAAGGCGTTCGCCGCGAATTGCTCGAAGCTTTAAAGCCGGTAGCGCGGCGCGGCACGCTCATCGTGTTGATCTCGGTGCAGGAGAGCGTCTTTGCGCCGCTCCATGCCATGCCGGAGCTGCGCAACCGCTACGAGGTGCTGAAAGCGCCGGATTGGAAGCCATCTTCGCTCCGGCTTATTGCGAAGAAGGGTTTCGCAGCTCTCCATCTCGCGGTGGACGACGTCGTGATCCGTCAATTGGCGAGCGCATCGCGACGCAATCCCCTGCTTATGCAAAAAATCTGTTGGGAATATTGCTTCGAGCAGGGCTTCAAACGCACACAACAGAGCCTGACGCCGGGTCGCTCGGACGAAGTATTCCTGGAGCATTTATTTCGTAAGATGGGCGAGGCGCAGTACCGCTTCTACGCCGCGACGATTGAGTCGGGAGCCAAATCATACAAGCTGAGCAAAAAGAACCTGACGTTCCGCGAACTCGCATTCCTGGTCATTGCAGACTCGCAAACCGCTCAGCCAATCGGCGTGCGCAATCTGGAAACCCGCATCGGGCGCGCCATCGGCGTCACGCCCTCAATGGACACGGTCAAAGCGGAACTAAAAGCGCTGAGCGATGACTTCGCGCGTATGGGACCGTTGGCGCCGTTCCGCTACGACGAGGAGGACGAGACCTGCGTCATTCTCGCACCAGAACTGCGTTTGGCGATCCGCTACCACCTGGCGCAGAAGTTCGGGCGCTGATCTTTGCGATCTCGTGAGCGCGCGCCGCCCTTCCGCAGCGGCGCGCGCTCGCGATAGCGCCGACGGCAGGCGCGCAGCCAACGCTATCGTTGCACCGTGTCTCAATTTCGCGAGCAGAGGCAGCCGATCCATCCCAATCTGAGACGTTAGCCCGAACACGTCCAAAAGCGGACGTAAGTGCGTTGGCCCTCACAAACACATCTTGGCTGCAGCTTTACTTGGCGCGCGGCAACGGGCGCGAAGTCCCGCTCCCTTCCCTCCAAACACCCAAAGCGCTTTGTCATAAGTACGCAGGTCAAGGCGTAGACGCTGAGCATCAGTAGTGCAGAACAAAAGATATCGCCGGTAGTCCTCCCATGAGTACTGCGTCCGCCGATTGCCTCCGAGCGCAGTCCATGTGCGCCAATCGACAATCGTGAAATGGCGATCGTCGAGGAACGTAAGGATCGTTGACGCAATGGGTGCCCCAACTCCGCCCAATCGAACTAACGCCGCAAAGCGGCGCGAAGCCGAATTCGATGGTTTGCGTGCGATAAGCCAAGAATTCCAAACATCCGATGCGTCATTAGTGAGGCGCCAATCGTTTCGATTGCCCGCCTTCCATTCTGAAACCGCGCGGATTGCATACCGGGCCGACTGTGCATCATGCGCGTCCCGGACTGCCAAGCTCGCAGCGCGATCATCGGCGTATGCGTAGCGATCGGCGAAACTCAGGGCATGCGCAGGCGATACAAAGGGAGAGGTGAATTTTAGATTCGACGCCAAATTGATACCTCGGAAGAGGTGGGCATCCTATCATGCAAAGGCGTGCTTGGCGCTGGGCCGCGGGAACTTAATCCGAGATCAATCGCGCTCAATCCCAGCTCCGGACCTTAGCGCTATCCCACCTCAAAGCAGACGACAGCGGTCCGTAACTTGTCGGGAACGGACACGCGGTCTCCACCGGCCTCCATGGACGATGGTTCTTGTGTCACTAGCGGACCTTCGCATCTATGGGCACATCAAATGCGTAGGCACGATCAGGTCTCCGAAGAGCGACGCCGCCTACTCAACTCTTGATCAATTTAACCCAATGACAGTCATCCGGGAGCGACCCGATCGGATACCCCAAAGGGTGGACGTTCATCACCGCTTGAACTCAGTGACCAATGCCTTTCAGCTTCTCGTAGAGATCTCTCAACTGCTGCGCACTCTTGATCGGCTCAGACAGCGCGAGAAGTCGTGAGAAGGTTGCTTGAAACACGTCGCGATGCGCCTCGCCGTCAAACTTGATCGCAACCGACCCCTCAAAATTTCTGTTCGGTATTCGAAGGATCGCGGTATTCTCGGTAATGGTGAAATACCCGTGATGCGCTTCGTCCGCATAAAGCACCTGCACCTTATCGCTGTCGACCAAACCGAGAAGATGTTCCTGCAGCGGCGCGCTCACGTGACGATAGTACAGCACGCGAATGTATGAGACCCCAAGCGCAGATATCCGACGTTCGATCAATTCGAGATAGGTTCGATCTCGACCCGCGCTGCCGGTGACATATATGAACCGTCGCGCCTGCCGAACAGCTGACTGCAATTCGGAAATGATTTCACTCGCCTCGGTAAGAAACGTGAACTGTGGCAAGCGCTTTGAGAGAGATCGCTCGATAGCCTGCTGCAAATTTATGAACAGCAAAATGACCGCAGAGAGGCCAACCAAGGTCATTGCGCCGGCGGCGATGATTACGCCGGTCGTGGTTTTGTCACCCTGATAGATCCCTATGACTGCGCTGGCGATCACCGCGACGATACCGGCGACCACAGATATGATGGTTGCGCTATTCACCGGGCAGGCCTCCGCAAGACGGCCTGCAACCGTAGCCCACCTAGCCGCCGGCCGCCACTCGCTCTCGAAAGACCCCATGACCTACTTCGCGGGTGCCGGCCTGCACGCGGCTCATCAGGGCAACTCAATCCCAACAAGAGACATTCGAGCGGCCAGTCCGCGATAGCGGACCTTAAATCGGCTCGCGCGTTTATCGTCGCGCCGGAGAACAGGGCTCCCGGCGACATCCAAAGCGGACTCCAACGTCGGCGATTGCGCGCCACCCGCTATTGTTTGGCGGCGACACAAGCACGGGCTACACTCGGCAATGACAAAGGAGTTTGTGGTGCTCTATCCAAGGCCCATGCCCGACGCCGAGTTCGAACGGCTTATCGAGCCAGCGCCGTTCGCCGCGGGCACGGCGCGCGAGGTCTTTTTCGTCCTTGGCGATGCAAGTGTCGTCGTGAAACGCACCAAGACCGCCTTCCCAGGATCAAACATGGTTGAGTGGTTCATTTGGAACGGACTCACTGGATCATCCAATCAAGACCTTTTTGCCCGCTGCGTAACGATCAGCGAAACCGGGCGCTATCTCATGATGGAGCGCGTCGATGACCTTACGCCAGACGATCACGCTAACGTACCGCGCGTGCCGATCTGGCTAAATGATCGCAAAGAGAACGCGTTTGGACGATCCTCGACTGGGATCAAAATTCGCGATTACGGTCTTGTCGACTGGGACAAACTCATAACACCCGAGACTGAGCCCGTGGCGTTTCAAGTTCAGGCTGAATTCAATAGACGCTTCAGACCAAAATAAGCGCCTCATAGTCGACTAAGGTGTTGGATCCCAGAGAACAATAACAGTCCCTCCGCCCGCCTTGCCTGAAAACGGACTTCAAGTATCCTGCGGCTCGCTCCCAAGACGAGTACGAGCCCGCAATCTGCCCAGGCCATAACCAGCGGGTGAGAAATTGAATCGCGAAAGTGCTAAACGGGAAGCCCATTGGTGCTTTGACCTAGTCCTGAAGGCCAGCCACGAGTTCGTGCGCGTAGGTCAAGAACGCGACCTGTTTGCGCGACCGACCGTGCCGCTCATCACGCCGGCTGTTGAAGCAGCAATGCTCGGTTACAAGTTGACGTCGACAGCTCTCCGCGCCAACGCTCACGAAGTCGCGAGAGAAGTAGACCCCCTTCTCGCGACAGCGATGGTGCCATTGTTTCACAAAATGACCGGAGAAGCGCTCACGGATCTTGAACGAGCCACACGACTCCCGGACGCGCCGATCTTGGACACCTCATTGACGCCGGAACTCGTAGAGGCCGCCACCGAGATAGCGTTCGAACGAATAAAGGCCGCGATTCGCGACGTTGCCGCCGCTGTGACGAGCCTACAGGCCGGTGTCGTCGCGCCCTTTGCAGTCTTCTATGCTGACTTGCGGCAAGTATGCGGTGGCATCTCTCCACCGCAGGAAGAGGAGCGGCTGTTTGGTCCGATCCTGCGCGGCCTCTACGCACCGATCGAGCATGCGGTGATCGCGCGCTACAGCTGACCAGCGAAACTGCCCCCCAGCCGAAGCATCCCAGAAGCCGACATACGCACCGTGGGACTTCTTGCCTCCGGAAAACGGACGTCGAGCTAGGTCCACTTTCTTCAAGCAGTGGTCTAGCCGCCAGTTGGCCCCTCATGGGCTAAGCCTGCACCGAGCCAAGGTTCTCGCAAACTGGGTTGTTGACCTTTCTTGCCCCTCACAGGTCGGTCAAAATGAATGCATGAGAAACTACCCGACGCTTTACGGCTCACCGCTGCTCGCACCGGCGTCTGTCCAGCCGCTACTGAGAGACCCCATCCTACACTGGAAAAAAGGACGCTCCGCCTACGAGGGAGCGCACACGTGGGTGACAGCCAACCTGCAGGCTCCTGGTGGCTGGCCTAAGGAAGTTCGAGAACTTCTGGCGCAGTCTCCTGATTGGGCCGCGGCGGAGGTCGTCACGGGGTTCTTCGAGCACGCTACGGCGCTCGACACGGCTCAAAGACCAACGAATTCCGACCTCATGATCGTGGCTCGGATGCAATCAACACTCGGCGTGATTGCCGTTGAGGCCAAGGCCGGCGAAACGTTTGGTGATACCATCACGGCTTGGAACACGACTCCGGGGCGCAAAAGTAGGCTGGAGTGGGCATGTAATTTCTTCGGCGTCGCCCCACACTCGTGTGGAGCCCTTCGCTGGCAGTTATTTCATCGGACGACGGCGGCAGTGCTTGAGGCAAAGCGATTTCTTGCGCCCAAGGCCATAATGCTCGTTCATGATTTCGCGGCGGAGCCTTGCTGGGTGGATGACTACAGGGCATTCGCGCATGCGCTCGGCTTTTCGGAGGCGGACGTAGATCGCCTATCTGCGCCGCGCGTCATTGAAGGCGTTTCACTACAGCTAGGCTGGGTGCGCGGCTCCCACCATGGCGGTAGTGGCAACGCCTGAAGAAGGCATCGGAATACTGCTGACCCGAACGCATAGACTCCGCAACAGAAAGCTTCGCACTGCGCTAATGCTTACATCGGGCTCTGGTCTAAAGCGCATCGCAGTTTTGAAGTCATTGTAAGGACCGAACGGCCCGCACCGTCACGTCAATCCCATTTTCAGACGCCAACGCCTCGCTGCCCGAAAACGGACATCCGCCACCCGCGCCGCAGCTATCGCGAAGAGCGATTTTGATCGCCCTCCTCCAGCAAGAATGCTCGCGCTCTAAAGGAGCCATCGGCGCAACGGGGGCCTGGCTTCTGCTCGTGAATCCGCTTGCGCACTGCACTTGAGGTGCGTTCAATGTCGGCAACAGGCGGGGGCCTTCTAGATGACAACAGACACGATAGCGCTCGCGCCTTCTCGTTCCTTCGACTGGGAGGCGGCGGCGTGCGTGCTTAGCGTGACGTTGCTGACGGCGCTCGCAGCAGGACCGCTATACGAGCAAGCGTTGCCGTTCACCGCACAGCCTTGGCACTGGGCCGCCGCTTTCGGGATCGCGTGCACACCGGCAGTCTTCACCTCCTGGATCGTCTCAATCCTCGCCGGCCGCCTACCCCCGCGACCTGGAAGCACACCCAAGCTCAATCATATCAGCGGATGGAGCTTCCTGCTCTTGGCGGTTCCGATCGCGCTCATTGTGGCGCTCGCACTTTGGGCGGCAGCGAGCCCGGACGGCGGCCGCGCCATCAACGCGACATGGGGGATCATAGTGACGGCGGGGCTCGCCGCGCTCTTCATCTTCGCCGCGTGGGCCCCTTCGTGGAATCTACAGCGGCGGGCCGGATGGCTCCTATCGATTCTGCGCCCGCTCGTGACACCGTTCGGTCTGCTCATGAGCATCATCGACAGCCTGCTCGTTTTCGTCGTCGCGACAGCCGCCGGTGCGTCACGACACACTTGGCAGATGCGCTACGTCATTCTCGCGGGCTTCCTTCTGCCGTGCGCGATGATGGGATATTGGCTCGCCGCCCCGTGGGGCCTCATCCCGCTCGCCGCCGGTTTCGCGATCGCCGTCTCGATGTCACGCCGCTGGGCGTGGGTGGAGGACGACCGCGAGTTGGCGATGCTGAACGGGCGCTTCGTGGGCCCGCACCTTCGCATCGGGTTCGAACAAGACTTGCGCGATGAAGCCATGTTGAGCTTCATGTCGATGTTCTTTCTGGTGCCCCTCGCCCTGCGCCAGATCGAAGGTTGGCAAACCATTTTCGAGATGGGGCAAGCCGACGGCGACAACGTACTCGACTGGATAGCGTTCTACGGCGCGGAACTCGCGAAGGCCGTGCCATTTGTAGACTGGGCCGAAATCTACAACGTCCACGGCGACGCCGGCATTCGAACTGGCGACCAACCTATGGCGCGCCACGTGATCTTCGCGACGCGTGTCCTTGTGGACCTGGTGTTTCTTGCCGCCCTACTCCAGGCACTCGGCATCTCAGCGCGCAACGCCAAGCAACGCGAGCTCTTCACATCCGGCGCGCTCAACCGGCTCGACCCCTTCATCGAAAAATCCGAGTTTCGCAAACTCGTGCGCCGCAGTGCGGACGGGGAATGGCAAGCCGACGACGAGGCCATCGCGTCTTTCCCAGAGTATGATGTCATCCGCCTGGGCGAACTGTCCGATCCGGCGCAACCGATGGCCATGCAGGTGGCGGCGAAAGCACTCCGCATGAAGCAAGGCGGCTCTACAAGCGCCGAGTTTCACGACGAACTGCTACGTCGCTCCATGACACCCAAGCGCGACCGCGAGGCGATCATCGAAGTGGTCCAGGCCATTCGCGGCGCTGGCCCAGAGCGGCAGATTTTCGAACTCGATCAAGCCCGCCGCGCCCTCAATGGGGCCGTGCGCATGGTCGAAGCGCGAACCAGCGTCTTGCGGCTCTTGGTCGATGCGCCGCAATCGCCGGAACGTACTCTGGCTCTGCTCGAAGCAGTGCAAGCTGGACCCCAACGCGACTCCCTCGGGCCAGTGCGAGCCGTCGCCATCGCGGGCCTAGCTATCCCCGCAGCCAACGACGAGCCAGGCGTCCGCGCGTTGATCCGCCACACCGCGAGCAACGGCGACACAGACGCCGAACGCAGAGCAGCGAAAGCCATTCTCGACCAGATCGGCGACAGTTAGGGTCTGCTCAGCGGAGCATGATCGGCGGTGCGCACTGACTGGTCATCCTCGGGCATCAGCACTGCTATACGGACGCTGCATCCCAACAACGGACTCTAGCATTGCGCTGCCCCTTTGCAGACGTTCAGACTGGGCCGATCCGTGCTCCATTGCGTCGTCACGCGTTTGGCATGATGCACACAGAGCAGAGTTCGGGGGATTTTTTGGTTTGCGGCGCTCGCTGAAATTTGACCGGAGTAGCGTTTCACGGGGGTTGAGTATGAGAGCTGCAGTTATTGCGTCCGCACTCTGTCTAAGCGCTTGCGGTTTAGACACGGTGCCCGATGGACCGCCGAACTTCCAAGCCGGCTATCAGGATGGGTGTTACACAGGCTACGCCGCAGCCGGCATGACGCTCCTGTTCAAGTTTACACGGGACGTCGAAGCCTACGACCAGGATGCCATTTATCGCCAAGGCTGGGATGCCGGCTATCAGTACTGCCACAGCCAGCAGAGCGTGATGAACAACATGCCCGCCCCCGACGACGATGATGTCGACAGGTCTCGGCGGAACGACACGGTGACGCTTCCTCCGAGCGAAAGTCCGGTTGCGCTTCCTTCCGAAGTCCCGTGAGCACACTCGCACCCGTTCTGATCTTCTTCTGTCGCGATGGTGACAAGACGAGTATGGGGCGATTTAGCTAGCCCCGCCAACCGCTGCATTCTCATTCGCATCAAAGGGGATGCGGTGAAGCGCCTCCCCATCAAACCAATACATAAACCCGTAATATCTGCCGTAAGTGCCGACCTCCAACACTCCGAATTCAGTCTTGTCTCCACGTCTCTTAATGGCTCTTACGACCACGTCGAACGCTTTGACCTGCATGGGACGCAATCGGCTGCGCAGCACAGACTGGCGCTTATCCGGCGTCGGCTCACTCCACGGAGCAGTTTCAAGGAACCTATGCTGAGAACCGTCTAGCCACAGTTGGTCCCCCTCTTTCAGACCCGACGCAAGGAACGCCTGAATAATGGGCGCGACGGTTTTTTCGTTGATACCGCGCTGCAAACAGTAAGCTGACTCAAACCATTCTCGCAGCGGCCTCTTGTGGCTGGCGTTACAAGCGTTGCAGCACCAAGCGACCCATGTCGGATCATCAGCAGGCGGGTAAAGGTGTTCGATAGTGGCGTAGTTGTCTTGCGGCCCTTTGCCGATGCGGTCGGTCATCGGCACGTGGCAATAGACGCAGTTTTCGTCACGCCGCCTCAATTCTGCGAGGAATGCCGCCCGGATACCGTATCGAGATTTCATTTGAGAAGGGCTCTTCGAAGAGGATGGAGGTCTTTAAATTGCGGACCGTCGCCACGCAAACTTCGGGACCCCCACAACAGCAGCGATTCCGAGTTTCTCTTTGAGGACGCAGCCGCCGCGACCAAGATCTTTCGTTGCAATCAACGGCGAGTGTCGGCTTCGACCAATTACCGCCAATCGTACAACTCATTTGGCCTACTGCTGAGAAATCCCAAGCAGACTCCGCCCTGGGCCTGCCCTAGAACGGACATTTCTCAGTCGCGCCCTATCCTTCGACAAACCTTTCCTCGGACTGCCGGTCTATGCACTACGATACCGATTACAATGCCGCGCTTGGCGAGATCGTCGCTGAGTTTGGCGTCTTGGAATGGAATGTGATCTATGTGATCGCACTCTACGCTGCGGAGTATGTGCGAGAGGCTGAATATGGAAAGTTGATGGCGGGCCAAATTAAAGCGAAGCTGACCTCCTGCATCCCGCACGCACTACCAGCAGATCAAAGTGAACTCTGCGGCCTGCTCGACCGGTTCGCTAAAGCCATTGACCGAAGGAACGACGTCTTACACGGGAAGCCCTGCACCTCTCCGGGCGGAAATCAGCGACTCACACGGCACGGATCCATCTTGGAGCCTGATGCGCTCAACGAGCGGATTGCGGAGTTCCAATCGTTATCTCGCGACTTCAATCGGTACTACCACACCCGTAAAGCATAGCGTCGTGGAAGAGGTCTCCACCCTCGACCCCTTGCCGTAGAATCCCAAGCACCGACACTCCGCTTGCGACAAGGCGCTCACCCGAAAGCGAGCCTTCGAATGCGAAGAACGGTCGCTCGGGAACAACCGCTGAATTTAGGATCGTTGGCGTAGCTTGTCGTAAAGGCCGCGAAACACTGGATCATCCGCAAGTTCAGGCGAGGCGACGCGAATTCGCTCCAGTATGCGTGCTAGCTCCTCGCCGCCCCACAGTTGCTCAATCGCTATACAACGATCCATGAGCTTTAGAGCTGAAGCCGGGTGACGATCTGGATGCTTCGATTCACCGAGCTGGCTCAGCAAAAGGGTTTCGCCACCCCTGACAAGGAACGGTTCTACGAAATCGACGGCTTCGGGAAAAGCGTCTGCAGTAGCGACTACTATGAGCGCAAATCGCTCGCTCATCCCAGCTGATAGCAAGCCTTTCTCCCTGGGCCAACAACGAGCAATCCAGGGGCCTATTCGCTCCTTCCAAAGCGTGTCTGCTCGGGCACCACGAGGGGAATCGTCTGGGTTTTCTTCTTGTGCGATGTAGGTCCACAACCACCATAGCGCATCGTCTCGTAGCTCCGGCGACATGGCGCGCAGCGCCGATCGTGTGTGATCCGCGGATGGCGCTTCGCTGGGAAACTCGACGCCGACCATCACCAACAGTTGAGCCAAAGTCTTGGCCCCATTTCCTAGATTCTCCAGTCGAGGAGATTTGAACGCATCCATGAAGTATGGCTTCAGAGCCAACCATAAGTCGGGACTCACGCGAGGGGCCCACGCGAATCCCTGCCACACAGCCATTGCTTCCGTTTCATCCCGCCAGTCAAAGAGCGGAATCAAGTTTCGTGCGGACCACGCGGGATCGACCGCGAACAGATATGGCAAGCGAGATGCGGCAATAACTCTTGCAATTCTGTGATCGGCGCGCCTACCGCCAATTACTCGTGCCAGTCGGTCGCTCTGGTCCACGGGGATGCCGTCCGCTACCTTGAGCTTATAGTTGTACAGAGCATCAAAGAACGCCGTGGCGAGACGCCCAAGCGAGCGATTTATCGCCAGTTCAACCCAGTTGTAATTGGCAGGTGCCCCTGCGTTTTCCGGATCTTGTTCGGCGACCTCAAGCGCACGATCAAATAGCGCCCAATACGCTGGTTCCCGCACGTTTGCCTGATTGACCAGCAGTTCTAGTATATCTGCCACGGCACGAGTCACGTCTGAGTGAGCCAGGACAGCTCGTGGCGTTACCTGCAGTAGTGCCATAAGTGAATTTCTATGTGCCTGATCCCTCGCGTGATCGCGCATGCCCCACAGTCCAGACCACCAAATATCCGCTCGGCGGCCGCCTCTTCGTTTGGCGAGTTTTCTTAGGATCAGGATTGCGCGCGGCGGCTCCGCAGCGGCAAAGCGCCGCCACAGATCCATCAAGCCCTCTCGGTATTGTTCTTCCTCCATGAGCAACTTCGCGATGTCGTCATCGCTCATGCGCTGCAGATCGTCCGACGAGTATTGAGTCTCCGGGCCGTAGCGCATTTCTGTCCAAACAGAGAACGACGCTTTATCTCCTTCCGGCAATTTCCAGCTCGGGTAACGATCTTGAATTAATTGAAGGGCTGACACGAGATCGGAGTCCTCTCCGGCGTCGGGTACACGTTTGAGGGTCATGAGACGTTCGAACACCCTCCTATCGCGCGACTCCGTGCGATCCTCCTCACTTTCGAAATTTATTGGCAAGTGTTCCGGCGGCCCTTGCAGGATTCTCTGAAGCAGAATCTTGCGTGCACCCGGGCTTCCAGCCACCCATAGCTTGGCTATCAGCTCGAGAGCTTCTTTCTTCGCGGCTGTATCCCAAAGCGACGGCGTCCTAGGCGCCATTGAATAGCGCCTCCAGCCGCTCTTCGTCGGTGAAGTGGTTACTGGCCGTCATCGCCGCCATCACCAGTCGCCTGAATGCCAAGTAGGGAAACCCTCGCCACAACCGCACGATCTCTCTGCTTCGGTCGGCGTCCATTTCGTCAATCTCCCGCCACGCCCGCCACAGGAGGTCAAACAGCAACGTCCATTCGCGAAAGTCGCGGTTCTGGTCATGTGGACGGATCGACGGCCGATCAAACGCACTGGGATCGATGTCGATGTCGGCTCGCTCAACCGCTGCGAACAAATCCAAAACCTGCAACAACAACCTTGTGAGGTCGAACCACAGACCGGACAGAAAGGCCTCCGGATCCTCGATACGATCAATGGCGGCAACAATCTGGCGCATATTTCGATGTGCGGCCAAGTAAACGTCCGCGTCCGCGAAGGACGCCAGACTGACGGCTGCTGGCATATCGTCTCCGCCAGCCCCTTCGCGGAAGTGCCTAGCCATCGATTTCGAAAAGTGAACATAGGGGCGAAGCATGCTCAAAAATTCTTGTCTCGCCCAAGCGCTGTCAGGATGCCGCCCAAGTTCCCGCTGAAAAACGAGGCTCGCAAAGTCCTGCGACAGATCGCGTGCCCATTCGCCCTCAGCGGCGATGATGCGCCAAAAGAGCAATAGACCCCTGGGAAGTTCAGCATCGCGTAGAGTTCGACGAATCTGATCCCTAAGTAAAAAGTGTGGACGTCGCCCGGCCTCCAAGCGCTCCACCATCCAATCCACGAGTTCCTGGCGGTGCAGATGCTTTGCGAGCCACGGCAAGAGCGCCGCCGCTTGCGCAGTGAGCGCTTCTGAATCCGCGGCTGTTGTTGCAGGCACAAGGCGGCGAATATGGGCTATGGGACGTTGCGGCGGCTCCGAGCCACTGCGTTGCGCCTCTTCAGTACGTCGGCGCCAAGTATTCTCTGCGTCGTTCTCGCGGCGTTCAATCTCAAATAGCCATTCGATCGGCGGCGGATCAGATAGCTGTGCGAACGCACGTGCTCCATGACCATCGTCACCACGGCCGAAGAGTGCCCACATCAGGTTTTCCGTGTCACTTGGGTTTAGCGCTTGCGGCAGGTTGGGGGCAAACCGCCGCACAATTTCGCTTGTGTTCGAAAGGAAGTCCTCACGCGCGGACGCCCATCCCATCAGACACTGCTTCAGTCGAAGGTGTTTGTACCCTTGGTGATAGAAGATCGGTTCGAGTTGACGCTTTTTCCACGGATCGGGATCTGGAGGCTTTGAGCCCGTGAATCCAATGAAGATATACGCTGGCCCACGTTCTGACCTCACGCGCGTAGCAGATGCCTCCGCCGCGAAGGCATCCGTCATGTATCGAAGGACGGGGTCGTTGAGGCTGTAGCCCACGAACAAGACGGTGAAGTCCGCGAAAAGTCTTGCAACAAAACGTGCGGCCCACGCTTCTGTCAGATATGCGCGTCCAAAATCCGCGCTTGTAAGAACAAGGTGGTCATTAGGATCCCCGACGTCCCCTATTCGACCATGCAAATAGACAACGCTCTTCCAGCTCGCAATCCGATCGTTCCTCGGGATCGGCAGGGCCGGCGCAGAATAATGATCGGAGCCAGCCCGCATCGTTTGGGCGCGTTCAAAGAAAGTGTCAAAATTCGTGGTGACTAGACGCGTCCCCTTCGCACGATTCAGGCGAGCCAGGCGTAGGATTGCGTGATGAAGTTCAAGCGTAGTGGGGTCCTGTGACAGGCGTTCGGCAACCACGCGCCTGACAGCCATCGGTGTGCAACTGTCTTCGAGCGCGCCCAAGAGACGATCTGGCCATTTCCATTCATCCTTTTGCGTTGGCGCAGTGATCCCCAACGTGTCGTAACAATGCTGTACCAAGCCATTGTATGTGGGAAGACCGGCCCCAACGGAAATCCCGGCACCGCAAAAGACAATCACGCGATCGTCTTCTAGCGCCTGAACCAACGCATCAGGTACGTGCGGGCCTTTAGCTGCAAATATCGGCATACGGACCCTAAGGTATTAGAAATCGGGCCGCGTGTGTCCATCACGGATGGAGCGAGACGTCCGGTTTTTACCCCGAAGTCCGCCAGCTTAAGTCCGGTTCTGCCCCAGAGCGGACCGAACCCTGAGCAACGCTGCTGCGGGATCTGTCCGAGCCCTGCGACTCGACGATTAGCCGCGCAACTTTCTTTCCAGCACCGTCATCAATGCGCCGACTTTGTTCTCAGTTTCGGGCTCCAACAAACGAATTTCAGGATTGAGGGCGTGAACTCCATCTGCCAACCTCGCGAGTTCGCCACCAATGGACTCCAAACAGCCCTGCTCATTTACGTCGCCGCGCCCCATACGCATCATCTGCTCCGTGGCCCCGTCAAGGCTCCAGGCAAGCTGGACGACGCTGGCTGCGATGGCGTGAAGCCCACTCGTTTCAGCCCGCTCAGCGCAGGCATCATAGAGCTCATATGCGTTCACTCTCATGCCGCCCTCTCAAGAAAGCGGTCAGGATCGCCGCCGCACATGATCTCACCCCTCTCAAGGCGTTCGGCAACGTCGGGGAAAAGCTTAACGCCGACCTCTTCAAACTCCGCGAGATGGGCATAGCCCATAAAGTGGTCGGGGACGTCCATCCGCGCCAAGCGCCCTAGCTCCTCATGCACCCCGAACATCGAAAGCCAAGGCAGACCAGGATCCGTCTTCGGTGACACAGCGACGGTCATAAACATTGGAACGCCCAGAAAGGACCAGGCGCCATCGCGCGTCTTGTAGCATGCGTGCCAACCGGTCGCTGGCGTCATCGAAACCAGTCTCGTGTCATGGTCAGGATCCCACAAAAGGTGGTCATGACGATTGCGTTCTACGTGCATTCATTCCTCCCAAAAAAAGTTTCCCGGAACTGCGGGCGCAAAAAAATCACTGCCTCAGCGGTTTGGGCGAGGCCCCGCCCTAAGATTTGACCCCCTACCCCCTGCGACCTGGCTGGGAGACACCCACCCCACCCTCTCTGAGGGTGGGTGGGTGTCTCTTCGCGCTACTCCAACCCAAGAAGTGTGGTCACGTCGCGGGTCAGCCAAAGCCAGCGCTCGCCTTCGTGCTCAACTTCATTGATCCGCCCGGCGTATTTCATCGCATCGAGCCGCCGCCCCACTTGCTTTGACCAGCTTGCGGGAGTGGCGCGCTCCGGCCTCTTGGTGCGCAATTCAGCCATAAGATCTTTGCGTTTCACCACGAAGCCCATCACTGCCTCAGCGGACCATTCGCCCGCCGGCCGACCGTGCGTCTGGCGCATGTCGAATAGCTCCCGGACGATCTGGCGATCGGTCGCGTTGGTCAGTTCATGAGACGAATGAGCAGAGCGGGAGGCCCCCTCCACGACACGGCACGAAGTACGCTTGCCGAACTCATCCAGGGAAAGCTGCTCAAGGGCGAACCAGAATGAAAGGTCGCTGGGGCCGTCCTTGTTCTTGACGCATTGAAAGGACCGTTGGCCCTCGCCGAGCGGCTTCACCTCCCATGCAGCATCACACGCGGCCAACATGCTTGAGTGGCCACGCAGACCACTCGATAGATTCTTACCGGGATGAGCGAGCGCCACGATCGCCGCGCCACTTACGCGCCCAATCGTTTCGACGATGTTGAGCATCTCCCCCATATCCGAAGATGAGTTTTCATCCGCGGCCCCCATCGCGCGCGCGTAGGTGTCGATAACGATGAGGCGCAGCTCCAAACCGGTGCCATGCAAATCGGCACGCATGGTTTCGATGGCGCGCAGTAGCGCTGCGAGATCCACGTCAGAGCCGCGTATCTGGATCAGCTCATCAATCAATGCGATAGGCGCGTTGCCCAGCTCGTTATCGAACATCTTCGCAGCGACCAGACGCGTGCGGACACCCGCTGCGCCTTCGAGCGCCAACACAAGAACCGCGCCGCGCTCACACGAGCGACCGAACCACTTCCGCCCGAGCGCAACGCACGCAGCCAAATGCAAAGCCAGGAAGGACTTCCCGCTGCCCGGCGGGCCGTAAATGAAGCTGAGTCCGGCGCGTGGGATCATTCCATCGACAAGATAGAGCGGCTCTGTCGGCAGCATGATGTTCTGCATCCAGTGAATGGGCAGCAAGCGCGGCAGTTGGTCCTCGGGAGCCACGCGCAGAGTGGTTGGGAGACCAGCGCGCACGAGCGCGGTGCCCCCTTGAACACCTGAGTGCATGTCAGAGCGCCGGCGTCGCTTGGGACGTGGAGCGACGAGAACTCGCGCTCGCAAAATCGAGCACGACGCGAAGTGAGTATCTGACCGCGCGTCCAATCTTAATGTGAGAGGGCGGCAGCCCCTTCAACCGACGCTTCGCGAGAGTTGATGCGCTGATACACAGCAGCACCGCGACCTCTTTGGTCGTCAGAAGCCGATCACTTGTCCCCACCTGCATATCTGTCCTCCCTCGAACCGAAGGAAGTTTGCGCGAGCGAAGTAAATGGATGGTAAATTTTTGTCCGATCCCAGAGAGATCGACACCGGGCTAGGATTTTCGACCTACGGCGCGCCTGAGCGCTGGATCAGCAGTTCTCAAAAACTCATAGACCGTTTCCGGATTGAGCGGCTTCGACAAGCCGAGCTCCAAAGTGATCTCCCCAGCGAGTGTCTGAGCAATTTTCGGCAACGATCTATCTGGATGATTTCGTCGAATGACTCTCGCGCGGCTAAGTGCAGCGTCTCGCCAAATAGCAGCTTGCTCGCTCTGCTCTCGTACCTTTTCACTGATTATCTGCCAGCCGTGCGCTTGGCCCTGACGCCACTTTTCCAGGCTTTCAATCTTAGCTTCTGACTTTCTGATCGCTGCCGCCGAGTTCTGAATCTCGCGCCAAGTCGACATCATCATCCATGCGGCTTTGTCCATCGATGTTGGATTAAGTCCGAAGCGCGATCTTGCTCGATTTGGAAGAACTTTCGCCGCATACCAACGCAAGTCGTGAGCGATCTGAATAATCTCAAACGAATGAACTAAACCGGCATCTGCACTCAGCGCATTACTTCGAACATTCGAGGATAAATCTGGATTGAAGGAAGTTAGTCCGTATGCGGTTTGCGTTGCACTTCTAATGCGCGCGCCCGAGCAATGAATACTCTCAGGGGTAACAACCCACCATTTTGTGCTGAATAAATCAGATGTCGTCTTCGTCACACGACGGAATGCACTTCTAACGATGTCTCTAAAATTGGTAGGACTTGCTACGAAAGTGTCTGCAGGAAAGTTGTTGCTAGCGGTGTTGGGCCAACGCAATTCGGCTTCAGCAATGCAACGCAAAATTCCAACTACATCGGCATCCGATGAAAGCATTCCATGCACAAGTGCGGCGCGAGACTTTGTAATCAATTTCCTCAATTCGATGGCACGACTCTGCTCATTCGATTGAAGGAGTCCTTCACTAGCAAGCTCAAGTAACTCGAGAGATCGTGCGTTCGTGGTGGCCGCCTGAAATTGAATCTCTTCCGCAAGACGCAAAAAGATTTCCTGATCAGTTCGAGAACTAATCTGGCGGGACGCAAGCGGGATGATGGCTGAGAAAGCCATGTGTGGTCGGCGGACCTAATCCTAAGAATCAAAGTCTGATTGGACTGAGTGTGGAGTACGACCACTACGTGACTCAACTCTGGGTGCGAAATGATACCCAGGACCTACCAGCACGTTGGTACACGGAGGGGGACCGCGTTTCCGCCGGTCCAGTAGCTATTTGGTAGCTGGACCTTCATTCCGGTCCGAGCTACCGCTGGAAAAGTCGTGAAGAATTATGGTGGTGGCGGGTGGACTTGAACCACCTACCTTGGGGTTATGAATCCCACGCTCTAACCAGATGAGCTACGCCACCGAAGGGCGGGACATTTACGCGGGAGGGGGCGGCTCCGCAAGCGTTGTGCGCCAGGCGGGACCCGCGGCGGCCTCCAACGCAAAATCCTGTCTCCCAAGCCGTGTTTTGCCTTGCCGAAGGGAGGCATCCTCGCCACCATGGGAATATTCATCCCAGACATGGCGCGGGAGAGGAAACATTGTCCGAAGAGCTCGATGCGGTCGACGCCAAAATTCTCGATCTGCTGCAGCGCGACGCAAGCCTCTCCATCGCTGAGATCGCCGAGCGCGTGGGCCTCTCTTCCTCGCCGGCGTGGCGGCGGATCGAGCGGCTGAAGAAGGCGGGCGTGATCCTGCGGCAGGTGACGCTGCTGGATCAGGAAAAGCTTGGACTAACCTTCGAGGTGTTCGCGACTGTGAAGCTCTCGCTGCCGTCGCGCGAGAATCTCGAGACGTTCGAGAAGGCGATTGTGGAATGGCCGGAAGTGGTCGAGTGCGCGACCGTGACCGGCGCCGTCGATTACATGCTGCGCGTGGTGACACGCGACATGCACGCGTATGACGACTTCCTGCGCGACAAGATGCTGGCGCTTGGGCTCGTCTCCGATGTGCAGTCGCGCATCGTGATGCGGGTGCCGAAGCGGACGACGTCAGCGCCGCTTGAACTGGTGTCCGACCATCTGAAAGATTAGCGGCGGCGGCGCTCGGCGCTGCGGACCATGCCCTCGGCGATGCGGCCCACTGAACGTTGTGGGTTCGAAGGCGGGCTCATGCCGCGCTCGCGCTCCCAGCGCTCGATCAGAACTTTCGCGCTGTCGAAGCCTTCGATCAGGGATTCACCGTTGCGCAGCGAGGTGTTGAACAACGCGTCGCCGAAGAAGGTCCAGTCGTTTTCAGGCTGGCAGCCGAAAGACGATCGATCGTGCTGCGCAGCTGTCATGACGATGGTGTTGTCGTTGGCGAGGTGCGGGATAAACGCGCCGGAAAAGCAGGACGACACGATCACCACGCGATTGCGGATGCCGGCTTGACCAAGCATGGAGGCCAAGTGCTCCGGACGCAGGCCGCCGAACATGCGATTGTGTTCGCGAATTGCGGCGGTGCCATCGGGAGCGCCGTGCGTTGTCAAAAACACGACGACCAGGTCTTCAGTCGGATCGATCACGGAGCCGAGGTGGCCGATTGCGGCGGCGATGTTGTTCGGCGTGGCCGCCGGATAGGTGCGCGCGCCCGGCCCCGAAGCAGCGAGAATGATGGAGCGGCCTTCGGCATTGAAGTGCTCGCGCAAGATCGCTTCAGCTTGGCTGGCTTCGCGCGAGAATACCGGATCGCCCCACAGCGCCATCGATAGAATGTAGACGTCCTGACGGCGGCGACGTTGCGGCTCAAGGTTCGCCAGCGCGCTCGCCATGAGCTGAAACTGCTGCGCCGCCTCTGTCGGGGGCTGGACGATTTCCATGACGCCGAAACGGCCGCCGAACGGATCAACGGGTTGTTGTTGCGGCTGTTGCTGTTGCGCGTACGCGCCGCCCGCCAAGGCCGCCCAGACTGCCGCCGCCAGCACCCAAATCCGCATCCCCGCCTCCTCGTCGCGCCGGCCGCCAGCCGACACTGCTCCCCAAAGCCGCATAGCGCGGCGCCGCCGCCTAGGCTAGCACTGGCCGCATGTCCGAAAGCGCCCGACGCGACGGTTTCATAGCCGCACGCAAATCACAACTGGCGGAAGCCATTGCCGCAGACGCAGGCGGCGATACGGCCACGCGCGACATGCTGAACCTGCTGGGCTCGCTCTTGCACCACGAGGCTCATGCGCGGCTGGAAGGCTTGCGGGCGCTTTACGATCCGCTCGATCCCGACGCACCGCCCTCCACGCGCGATGTCAGCGCCGCAGCCTTCGAAGCGTTCGAGGCAGCTTTGATCGAAACGCTGAAGCGCGCCAATTATTCCGAGATCGACCCCACATCGGTGCAGACACAGCGCGCGACCAAGCAGCTGACTGGGCTTGCGATCAAACCATCCATGGCCGGGATACGCCGCATCCGCTATTTCGCGCGCGGCTCGCGCTCCGAGGAATTGGAACACCGCACGTGGCTTGGCCTGCGCAAGGAGTTGGTGCAGGCGGAGGTGATGAACGACGTTGTCGTGCTCGTCGGCTTCAAGAGCGAAGATGAAGTGGAGCGCGCCGATGAACGCGCGTTTGCGCAGATGCGGCGCGGCATGCGGCCAGGCGCTGCTTTGGTGAAGCACTTCCGCAACGTCGCGACGCCAGAACTGGTGACGTTACATCCAGGCGCAAAGCCCAGCATGCGGCCGCGCGATCAGGTTTTTCTAGCAGCGCCCGCGGTGGCGACGGGCGTGCCGGTGCTGCTGAATCTGTGGCCGGCGATCACGGTGCTATTTGCGGTGCTGGCCAGCTATTTCGGCGCGCAGGGCGTGATCGAGGACGATGAGCTCAAGCGTGCGCTGGCGGCGATTTCGGGCCTGGTCGCGGTCGGCGCGTTCGTGATGCGGCAGCGGCTGAAATACGAGGCGCAGACATTGCGCTATCAGAAGCAGCTCGCGGACACCGTCTATTTCCGCAATCTCGCCAACAATGCGGGCGTGCTCGATCTGTTGATCGGCGCCGGCGAAGATCAAGACGCAAAGGAAGCGTTCCTCGCCTATTACGTCCTGCGCCACGCCGATCGACCGATGGCGAAAGGCGAAATCGACAACGCGGCGGAGTCTTATTTGAAGGACCGCTTCGGCCTCGAAGTGGATTTCGAGATCAATGACGCGCTGGCGAAGATCGAGCGTCTCGGCTTGGTGCTTCGCGACGGCGGCGTTTACACCGCGATCGCGCCAGCCGATGCGCTGTTAAAGCTCGATGCGGCATGGGACGGGATGTTCAACTTTTCTGCGCGCGCTGCACGTTAGGTCGCGGCGACGACGCGGACGTGGCCGTCTGTGTGGGCGACGATGCGGCGCGCGCCGCCAGGCCAGCTGATAAGGTCGCAAACCATGCGGGCGCTGTTGATGTCGCCGCCGAAGAGGCCTTCGGGCTCCATCCGCACCCAGGCCAGCGGCGCGCGTGCCGCGGCGTTGGCGCCGGCTTTTTCGATGGCGCTGACGATCGCGTCGCGGGCTTCGCGCGGCGGGTATTGCAGGAAAACGGAATGATAGATCACGGTCGCCGCATCATCGGCGCGGCCGGCGAGCTTGGCGCTGATCCACTCAGCGGCGTCGGCGCGATCGACGTGCGCGTTGTTCGCTCTTGCCAACGTCACCGCGCCATCGAAGCGCGCGAGGCGATCGGGTTGATCGGGCCAGATGTAGGATCGGAGACGCAAACGCTGCGCTTCGTCATTGATGTCGAGCGGATTGAGATCGCAGGCGGCGCGGTTGCGGATCTGCAGCGGCGCATCAAGCGGCGGCGGCGGGCCGTGCCAGTCGGTATCGACCACCACGGGGCTTTCACCGCCCCATGACCAAGCCTTTGGGCGATAAGCGAACTTGTCCCAGTGAAGATTGAGCCCGGCGCTGGCGCCGAGTTCGAGCATGTCGATCGGCCCTCGCCATTCGCGTGCGAAGTGCAGGAAGCACGCGAGCAGCACGATGGAGCGACGCGTTTCGTTGGTTTGCGGGGCTGAGCTGATGAAAGCACGCACCCAGTCTTGGTCGCGTTCGAAGACGGCGCGTACAGCGGGCCAAACATCGCTCATGCGCCAAGCTGGATTGTTCGCGGGGTAAAGCGCCGCCAACACCGGATCACGCCCGGTCAGTACTGCTGCATGCGCAGCGCCGGTGAGGCGCAAAGAAAGAGCATCGGCGCGAGGGTCTGTTGGCCAGTCGCCGACGAGCGCGTGTGTGGGCCCGCCAGCGATAATGTCCTCGCGCATGCGCTCAATGAGCTCCGCCGTGAACGGCGAGCCGAGCGCGGCGCAAAAGGCCGCTTGCTCGGCGAAATGCGCGAGGAGTTTTTCGTTCACGCGCGCTCCACGGCGAGCGCAATGCCCTCGCCGCCGCCGATACAGAGCGAAGCGACGCCGCGCTTCGCGTTTTGCGTTTCCATAGCGGCGAGCAAGGTAACCAGGATGCGCGCCCCGGAAGCGCCGATCGGGTGGCCGAGCGCACAGGCGCCGCCGTTGACGTTGATGATGTCGTGGCCGATGCCGAGTTCCTTCATCGCAATCATGGGCACGATGGCGAAGGCTTCATTGATCTCCCAGAGATCGACGTCGCTGGTTTTCCAGCCGGCGCGTGCGAGCGCCTTCTGGATAGCCGGCACTGGCGCAGTGGTGAATTTCTGCGGCTCATGCGCGTGCGAGGCTTGCGCGACTACGGTGGCAATGATCTTGCGCCCCTGCTTTTCGGCATCGCCCCGGCGCATCAAAACGAGCGCGGCGGCGCCGTCCGAAATTGCAGATGCATTGGCGGCGGTGACGGTGCCACCTTCGGTGAAAGCCGGCTTCAATGACGGGATTTTATCCGGCTTGGCTTTGCGCGGGAGTTCATCGGTATCGAGGATGCCGGCTTTGGTTTCGACGGCGGCGATCTCACGCTTGAAGCGGCCTTCCGCGGTCGCCGATTGCGCGCGGCGCAAAGTTTCCAGCGCGTACTTATCCTGCGACTCGCGGCTGAATTGATATTCCTTGGCGGTTTGATCGGCATAGACGCCCATAGCGAGGCCTTCGTATGCGTCCTCCAGACCATCGAGCGCCATGTGGTCGAACAATTTGTCGTGGCCATATTTTTGGCCGGTGCGGTGCTTGGACATCAGGAACGGCGCGCGCGTCATGCTTTCCATGCCGCCTGCGATGACAACGTCGCTATCGCCGGAGAGCAAAGCCTGACGCGCCATAGCTACGGCCTGCAGGCCAGAGCCGCACATCTTGTTCAGCGTCACCGCTTGCGTGCCGTTATCAAGACCGGCGTGGAGCGCGGCTTGGCGCGCGGGCGCTTGGCCTTGGCCGGCGGAGAGAACGTTGCCCATGAAGTTCACTGCGGCGCGCACGGCGACGGCGCCGAGATCAGGCGCGCTCAGGTGCGCAAGCTCGCCCAGCAAGCCGCCCATGGGCGTGCGGGCCATGCCGACGATGACGATATCTTCCTGGCTCATTGTTCGGTGTCCCCTGCTTTTGGGCCTTCTTTGCGGAGCACAATAAGCGTCGATGTGCCGTGCGCCAACAGGCGTCCGCGTGAATCGGTGAGCTTGCCCTCTGCGGTGATGATGGTGCGGCCGCGCGCGACGACGACGCCTTCAGCCCGGACTTGGCCGGTGGTGGGCGTAATGGCGCGGACGAAGTTCACTTTGGTTTCCACCGTCGTGTAGCCGACGCCGGGACCGAGCGTGGTGTGCGCGGCGCAGCCTGTGCAGCTATCAATCAATGTAAGCGCCCAGCCGCCGTGAACAATGCCCAGCGGATTGAGAATGCGATCGCTGGGATCGCCGAGAAAGAGCGCGCGGCCATCATCGACTTCGGCAAGCGTGAAGCCGAGCGTGCTGGCGATAGAGGGGGGCGGATGATTGCCGGCCAACATGTAACGCAAGCCTTCGAGGCCAGACATGCTGAGCAGCTTTTGCGCAGCGGCCTTAGGATCAAAGCTTTCGGTCTCGGCCATCTGGGCTTGCCTTAGATTTAGCGTCCTGAACTCAACTAGGCCACGAACTGAACGATACGCTCGATCACGCTGCGGTCCTGCGCGATCATGCGGTGGCCTAGGCCATCGCAGAGAACGAGTTCGGCGTTTGGCCATTGCTGCGCAATGGCTTCGCCGTTTTGCCACTCGACGGCACCGTCATCCATCGAGTGAAGCACCAGCGTTTCACCAGGATAGGCGATGGCGGCGAGATCGAAGCTCGAACGCAGGCCGACTTCGGCCGCGTAGAGTGCACGGGCGCGGTGGACGACCTCTTCCGGAATGCCCCGCTCTTCGGCGAAGTCGAACCAGCGTTTGTTGCGCCCGCGTGGCGGCGCAATCAGCACAGTACGGCGCGCGGCAAAGCCGTTGATCATGGCAAAACCAGTTACCGGTCCGCCGAAAGAATGCGTGACGACAGCATCGATCGGGTCGAGTTCCGCAGCGATCTGCTCAAGCGCCGCAGCAGCGATCATTGGTGAGCACTGGTCGCCCGATGAGAAACCATGACCGGGCAAATCGAACGCGACGGACGCGATGCCGATATCAGCCAGCGCTTGTATGAGCGGGCTCCAGAGCGAATTGTCATCCTGCCAGCCGTGCACGAGCAGCACCGCGGGGCCTTCGCCGAGGCGCCAAGTCGCGACTTTGCCGTGTGCAGTCTCGATCTCGAAATCTTGCGCGTTGCGCAGCGGCTCGGCAATGCGCTGACGTGCGTCAGCAATGCGCGGGCTTGTTCGTCGAGACTCATTGCGTCGCCATGATCCAGCCGCCGCCGAGGACGCGCGTGGAGTGCGGGTCATAGAACACGGCGGCTTGGCCCGGAGCTACGCCCTCTTCCGGCGCGTCAAGCAAGATGCTCCAGCCGGCGCCGATGCTGAGCTTTGCTGGCACAGGGGGACGGGTGGAGCGCACGCGCACGAGAATATCTCGGCCATCAAGTTCGTCTTCGCTCGCAACGGGATCGCCGATCCAGTTCACTTCTTTCAACGCGATGCGGCTGACGCCGAGCGCTTCACGCGGTCCGACAATGACGCGCTTGTTGGCTGCATCGAGCTTCACAACAAAGAGTGGCTCGCCGGTGGCAATGCCGAGGCCGCGGCGTTGGCCGACGGTGAAATTGATGACACCGTCGTGGCGGCCCATGACGCGGCCGTCGATGTGAACGACCTCGCCCGGCTCGATGGCGCCAGGGCGCAGTTTTTCGACGACGGCTTGGTACTTACCGTTCGGGACGAAGCAGATGTCTTGGCTGTCTGGCTTTTCGGCGACACGGAGACCGAGTTCATTGGCGAGCGCGCGGGTTTCGCTCTTCGGCAAGCCGCCAAGCGGGAAGCGCAGATAACGAAGTTGTTCGCGCGTGGTGGCAAACAGGAAATAGGTTTGGTCCTTGCCGGCGTCAGCGGCGCGGTGGAGTTCAGGCCCTTCCGCGCCGTCGATGCGTTGCACGTAATGGCCGGTGACGAGGCAGTCGGCGCCAAGCTCCTCAGCCACGCGCTTTAGATCCTTGAATTTCACAGTTTGATTGCAGCGCACGCACGGGATCGGCGTTGCGCCGGCAAGATATGTATCAGCGAAGTCTTCCATCACAGCGGAGCGGAAGCGGCTTTCGTAATCCAGGACGTAGTGCGGGAAACCGCACGCATCAGCGACACGGCGCGCGTCGTGAATATCTTGGCCGGCACAGCACGCGCCCGGCTTGTTCACGGCGGCGCCATGATCATAGAGCTGCAATGTCACGCCGACGACGTCGTAGCCTTCGCGTTTGAGCATCGCGGCGACGACGGACGAGTCCACGCCGCCGGACATGGCGGCGACGACACGGGTTTCGCTGGGGGGCTTTGCCAGCCCAAGTGAATTGAGGGTGCGCGCGGCAGGCGGCGCTGTCAGAAGGTCAGTCATATCTCTCCTCCCCCTGGGTTCAAGGCCCAGGGCGAAGGCCTAGAGATAGTTCAACAAGCTGAGTTTTGAAAGCTCGGAGAAGGTTTTGGCCGCAGCTTCGTACTGCACCAGGAGCGACGAGAGCTTCACCGAGACTTCGGCGACGTCCGCATCGGCCTGATCGCCGATTTCCTTCAAGAGCAGGTTAGAGCGCTGTTGCAGGCGAACGCGCTCGCCTTCGAAGCGTGACTGCAACTGGCCCGCGCGGCCTTCTTCATTGGTGAATTTGGTGGCCTCGAGGTCCAGCCGCTCGGCCAGCGCCGTCAACGCAGCCGTGTCGCTGCCGCTGATCGGTTGGCCGATCGTGCCGCCCGCGGCGGTCAGCAATTGCTTTAGGTCGGCAAAGGCATCGAACACGCCTTGCGACATTTCGGAGGCCTTGGCCGACAACACGATCGGCGTGCTGCCGCCGATGTCGATAGTCTGATTGCGCGCCGCCTCGTCGAAAATATCTTCCGGACCGGTCGCGGCGACCAGCGCGTCGAGCGACGTGACCTTCACCGGGCCATTGCCTTGGCGCTCGCCAGCAAAGAGCGGCTGGCCGTTCCAGGTTTCGTTCAACGCTGAAACGACGCTGCTGAAGGAGAGTTCAAGCTCGGTGGCGATGCCACGACCGTCATTGGCGCTGATGGCTTCACGGATCGATTGCGACAAGAGCCGCGATGCAGCTGAGACTTGCCCAAGCGCCGCCGCTTGCACGCCGAAACGTGCTTGTAATTGGTTGATGACGGAGCCGCGTGCGTCGGAGGTGGCTTTCAAGCTTTGCGCATTGAGCAAGCGGCTGGAGCCGCCGCCAAATCCGAGCAAGTCGTTGTGCGCCGCGCCGGAAGCGACCTGACGTTGCAAGTCGGCCAACTGGCTGGTGATGCGCCGCACGTCGAGCTGCGCTTGCGTGGTGAACCGGAATGTCAGTGCGCCGCTCACGGCGTCCTCCTATCGGTAGCCAAGCGACAACAAGACGTCGAGCATCTCGGTGGCCGCTTGAATGACGCGCGCCGACGCGGCGTACGCGTTCTGAAACACGGTCATTTTCATGAGTTCGTCGTCGAGCGTGACACCTTCGACCTGCGCGCGGCGATCGGCGGCGGCCGTGGCGACCGCTTGTGCGCCGACAGCGGCGCGGTTGGCGTCGTTGGCAAGGCGCCCGGCTTCGCCGCCAAGGCGCGCGGCGTAAATAGCGAGCGTTGTCGATTGCGCGCCCAGAACGCCCGCGGCGGAAAAGCTGCGAGTGCTGTCGCGCGCCGTGACCAAGGCGGTCGAGCCGCGATTATCGCCGGCTTCAACAACGCGCTCGCCGATGTCGGCGGTGAGATCGGGGCGGCCGACAGCGAGGCGCGATGGGTCGGCGGCGATCCGCGACTCGACATCGATCTCAAGCGCACGACCGGCTGTCGCGGACTTGGACAAGCCGTTGAGCGCCGTGAACGACACGCCGGTGGCGCCGCGTGTGGTGGAATCAGCGATGAGGTTCACGGTGAATGCAGCGCCGGGGGTGAATGTGACCTGCCCGGTGTTCGCATCCATCGCGAACGCGCCGTAGCCGCCGAGCCCAGTGGCGGGCGCGTTCAATTCAGCGAGCAGATCATCCCACGTCGCGCCGGGCGCGGCGAGCGCGCCGCTGATCGACACGGTGCGATCAGCGACGATGCGGCCAGCCGAGTCGCGCACTTGGTACGTCATCGAGCCGCCGGCATTAAGGCCGTGCGCGTCTGTGCCGACTGAGCCGGTTTCGAAGAACATTGGCGTCGGCCGCGCGATGAGATCGTTGAGGCCGAAGAAGTGCGAGAAGCCACGGCCGGCCCGGTCGCTGGGATCGGTAGCGCTCTGCTGAATAACGGCGCCGCCATTGTTGCTCATGTTGAGCGAGAGCACGCCGCCGCTGAATGATGCGCTGCCCGACGGCGATGAGGCGCCCACCGCGGAGTTCAACGCAGAAACAAAATCCGAGATCGTGCCGCCAGCGAAGCTGAACACGCCGGCTGGCGCTTCGGCTGTGATCGTCATCGCGTCGAAATCAATGCTGAGCCGATCCCGCAGCGTGCCGCCCGCATCAACAATACCGATCGTTGCTTCGCCATCGAAGCCGAGCGCGTCAGTACCGAGGAGGCCAGTTTGGCGACCGGTCATTTGCGAGACTGCCGGATGTGAGGCGTTCTCGTTGTGCACCGCGTTCATGGCGTCGCCAAGCGCAGCGGAGAAGCCGCCAAGCGCTTCGGCTAAGCCGGCGAGATCCTTGTCACGCACATCGAGCAGGCCTTTGATCGTGCCGCCCATCAGCATGGGTTCAAGATTGGAGAGCGTGCCGAGGCTTTCGTTGATGCGTATGACGCCGTGCGTGGTGAAGTCGGCGGAGTTCGGCGTGTAGCTCAAGGTTGCCGGCGTGACGCCCACGAGCAGCGCGCCGCCCGAGGTGCGCACATGCACGCCGCCCTCTTGCACGGGCGAGACGCGAACATCCAGAAGCACGGAGAGTTCGTCGATCAGCGCCGACTGCGCATTCTCTGCGCCGCTGGCGTCAGCGCCGGTGCGCTTGTTGAGACGAATCTCTTCGTTCAGTTGCGCGATGCGATTGACCAGGCTCTGCGCTTCTTCGACGGCGTCGGCGATGCGCTGATCGGCTTCGGCGGTGAGGTCTTGCAGCGTCTGCCCGACGCGCTGAACTTCAGCGAAGGTCGATTGCAGCGCGCTGACGGCATCACCGCGCCGCAACGCGGACGCTGGATCGACGCCGATCTGCGTGAGGCCAGACCAGAAATTATCGAGGTAGGCGAACAGCGACGAGCTCCCGGCCGGATCGCCAAAGCTCGCTTGCGCGCGCGCGAGAATGTCAGAGCGTGCCGACGCCGCGCCGCGTGCGCCCTCCGCGATATAGCTTGCGGTCGCCAGGAAGCGATCGGCGGCGCGCTGGACGCCTGAGACCTGAACGCCAGCGCCAGCGCCCAAATGGGTAAGCGGCGAGAGCGTGACCTCGGTGCGGACGAAGCCCGGCGTGTTGGCGTTGGCGATGTTCTGCGAAATGACGCCGAGGCCGGTCTGCGATGCCCGCAGACCTGAGAGGCCAGAGAGAAGGACGCTCGAAATACTCATGCGCGGCCACCCGGCAAAAGGCGCCTAGCGCGCGGCTGATTTTGCCGACCGCTGCGGGGCGGGTTCAAGCCCGCCGAAATGCGCCTAACGTATTGAAGCAAAACGCTTTCTCCGCACTCCCAAGCCGCCCGACGAGAGTCGCCGCAACGTGCCCTGCGCTTACCCCTCGCAAGGTCGGGGCCATGGTTAAGCACCCGGCAGAAGCTGCCGGGCTGCGGCGCTTATTGCCGGCCCCGCCCCTCAGCGACGAAAATCAGATCGTTGTTTTTATTATGTTTTGTTTGGTTAGCGACGTGGCCCGGCCCTTGCTGATGGAACCTGGCGCACCGTGCGCCAGGGGGAGCGAATGGATTTCGCGGCAGACGCCGTCATTGAGCTTGCGACGCCGCCGCGTCAGCCGGCGCGCGCGCCCGCGGACCGTTCAGGACCGAGCTTCGAAGATCACTTGAACGCCGCCGAAGATTCCCAGGCGACGCAGGAGGCGAACAACGCCTCGCGGGCGGAGACCAACGCTGCGCGCGACACGAATAATAATGTCGAGGCGAATGAGGATGCCGAGGCTCCGGCCGATTCCGGCCTGATGGTCGCTCAGCCCGCACCTCAGCCCGCCGCGCCGATATTGCTGCAATTGATCGATCTTGCCGGCGGGCCGATCACTCCGCCAGCGCAACCGGCCCCGAGCGATGCAGCTGCAGCGCCGCCCGCTTTAGCTGGGGCGGCATCGGAGGCGCCGCCTGCCCCGCCGCCGATCATTGCGGCGGCGCCGCTAACGCCGGAAGCAGACAGCGAAACGCAACAGGCTGAGAGCACTGAAACTCAGGGCGTGCAGCAACCGGTCAAGCACGACACGGCGAAGACCAACTCGGCAGCGGACACACCGATCGCTCCCGCGTCGGCTCAGACAACGCAACAACAGACGCCGATACAAGTTGCAACACCGCACACACCCGCGCAGCCAGCGCCAACGGCGACGCCTGCAGCACAGCCAGCCGCACCCGCGAATGCGATACAAGCCGCAGCGACCGTCACAGTGCCCACGCCGCGTCCTTCTAAAGCGCCAGTTGTAGAGGGCGGCAAAACCGATGCGCCGCGTGGTAACGCCAAGGCTGAAGCAGCCGCCGCGAAAGCCGCCGAACACGTGGCGGCGCAGAAACCGCAAGGCGCCGCGCCGAACGTCAGCGCCAACATCATTGACGCCGCGCTCCAAGCGGCGAACGCTACCGACGGCAGCTCCACGCAATCACAAGCACACTTGCAAGCGACCACGAGCACGGCGGCGGCGCACACTCAGCACGCTGTGCTCGATCAGAGCGTCGCACGCGCCGCGCCGGCAGCCGCTCAAGTGGCGCGCGAGATCGTGCGCCGGTTCGACGGCGAGACGACGCGATTCGAATTGCGGCTTGATCCTCCAGAGCTTGGACGGGTCGAAGTGCGGCTTGAGGTTTCGCGTGATCATCGTGTGACAGCGGTCGTCGCAGCTGATTCCCCGCAGGCGCTTTCAGAATTGGTGCGGCACGCGCGCGATTTGGAACAAGTGCTGCAATCGGCGGGCCTGCAACTCACAGAGAATGGATTGTCGTTCGATCTGCGCCAAAGCCGCGATGAAGGCGGCGACGGCGAACGAAGCGGCGGCAGCGCCGGAGCAGACGGCCAAGAACAATTGACTGAGACGCCGGCGACTGCGCGGCCGATCGGTTTTGAACGTTGGCGCGGTGTCCGCGTCGACCTGATGATTTGAGGAGTTAGGGATGCCTATTGGAGGCGTAGCCACCGATCCGAACGTCACTGCCGCTGCGACCGATCGCAACCGGCTATCGGACAATTACGACACGTTCCTGCTGCTGCTGACGGCGCAACTGCAGAACCAAGATCCGCTGGCGCCGATGGACTCGACGCAGTTCACGCAGCAGCTCGTGCAGTTCAGCCAAGTTGAACAGCAAATCCGCACCAACGAGCAGCTGGAGGGCCTCGTCGGCCAGTATCAAGCTGCCTCCGCCGGCGCCGCCCTCTCCTATCTGGGCAAGGACGCGATCATCGAGGCGAACGAGACGTACCTTGCAAACGGCGAAGCCAACTGGGCGTACAATCTGCCGACCAATGCTGAGAGCATGACGGTGCATGTGCGAGATATGAGCGGCCGTATCATCTACACGAGCACGACCGAAGCGCGCACCAGCGGCGAACATCTGTTCACATGGGACGGCACGACCAATAGCGGCGGCACCGCGCAAGATGGCGTTTATGAGCTGACGTTCGAAGCACTGAACGCAGGCGGCACAGCGGTCACACCAACTGTCAACGTGCGTGAGACTATCATGGGCGTAGATTTCTCCAGCGGCACGCCGGTGGTGATCACGCCTTCAGGCACACGCTCGATCGATCAAATTCGATCAGTGCTGAACGGCTAAGGAATTCAACGCTGGCCGAATGCCGGCGTGCGACTACGCGCAGAAGCGCTCCATCAAAGACTTAACCGCCGCGCGGCAGGGACGCACGCGGCAATGGAGCTGGACAATGTCGATCTATACCGCGTTGCGTGCGGGCGTTTCCGGCCTCACGGCCAATTCGAGCGCTCTTGCCGTTATCTCCGACAACATCGCCAACGTGAACACGGTTGGCTACAAGCGCTCGGGCGTCGATTTCAGCGCGCTCGTCAACGCGCAGAACTCGAACACGACATATAACGCCGGCGGCGTGCTGCCGCTGACGCGTCAGCAGATTTCGCTGCAGGGTTCGCTTGAGCAATCGCGCTCGACGACCGACCTTGCGATCTCCGGCGATGGTTTCTTCATCGTCTCGCCGAACAACCAGCAGCTCTCCAATGGCGGCTCGGTGCTGTTTACGCGCGCGGGTTCGTTCACGATCGACGCCAACGGTTACATGGTCAACGCGCAGGGCCTCTTCTTGCAAGGCTGGCCAGTGAACAGCGACGGCAGCGTCGTCTCCTCCCCTACCTCGCTCTCGGCGATCGAGCCGATCAACATTTCCGGCGTCGGCGGCTTGGCCGAGCCCACCGGAAACGTCGGCATCAACGCCAACCTGAATTCCGACCAGACTGCATATGGCGGCGCCTACACCGCTGGCGACATGGCGACCGGTACGGTGACGCCACAGTTCGAAAGCTCGCTCGAAGTGTTCGACAGCTTGGGCGCACCGCGCAGCGTCGCATTCGGCTTCTTGAAGACGGGCCCGAACGTTTGGCAAGTGGAAGCTTACGCACGACCGAACACCAACATTACGGGCGGCGGCGGCACGGGCGGTCTACTCGCCAGCGGCACTCTGACCTTCAACACCGATGGCACCGTGGCTTCCGTCACCGGCTCGATCGGCTCCACGTTCTCTATTCCGTGGGCCACGTCCACTGGCGCGTCCGCACAGGACATCGATCTCGACCTCGAAAGCGGCATGACGCAATTCGCCAAGAGCTTCGGCGTCACCAGCGTCACCGCTGACGGCGTGCCGCCCGGCGATCTCGTCGGCCTCGTGCTCGAAGGCGATGGCTTCTTGACTGCGCAATTCTCAAACGGCCGCGCCCGCGCGCTCTACCAGATCCCGCTGGCGACGTTTCTCAACCCGAACGGTCTTTCGGCGGACCAAGGCGGCGCTTTCCGCACGTCGCTGGAATCTGGCCTCTACAACATCAACTCCGCCAACGCGGGCGGCGCTGGCCGCATGGTGTCAGGCGCGCTCGAAGCTTCCAACGTCGATCTCGCGGCGGAGTTCACGAACCTTATCACAACGCAACGCGCCTACTCTGCAGCATCGCGCATCATCACAACGGCCGACCAAATGTTGGAAGAACTCCTGATGATCAAGCGCTAGTCGAATAAAGTCTCCGGGTAAGAAATGAGTAAGACACTCATGTTCTAATTCGAGACATGCGCCTCTGCGGATTCGCTTCCGCTCTTAGTCGTTTCTTTAGCGCCCCGAGTTATGGTGGAGCGTAAGAACGAGGAGAAAGGCGCCATGCAGAAGCAACGCCGCTATGATGGGGTGGTGATGGGTCCCGACGGGAATCCCCTCACTTTGGACGATCTGCCGCCTCCGGGCACGACGCGTTGGGTTATCCGACGCAAGGCAGAAGTAGTCGCCGCGGTTCGCGGTGGCCTGCTCACGCTCGAAGACGCGTGCGCACGGTACGGGCTCTCTGAAGAAGAGTTCGACACCTGGCGTAAGTCGATCGAGAAGCACGGCCTCCCGGGCCTGCGCACCACGCGCATTCAGCACTATCGCGGCGCCGGCATGTAAGCCGGCCCCGCGCCTCGCGGCGCGGGCCACCGCAACGTAAGGCCCTCGCCTCACCGCGAGGGCTTTTGCGCGTCTGCCGAATGAATCTGGGTCCCGGCTCAAAGGCCGGGACATGGATCGCGGCCAGGTCGGCGATCATGCTTAACGATTGTTTCACGCCCACCGGGCAATTTCTGCCGACCGGCGAGATTTGCCCAGTGAGGCGAGTCGCGCCCGACGTATGTGCAGAGGCTGGGCGTGAACGGTTTCGCGGACTTATTGCTGAAAGCAGGACCGACCAGGCTCTATGCCGGGCTCGGCATCGCCGCGGTGATCGCGGCAGTGCTGTTCACGCTCGTGCTGCGCATGGGCGGCGAAGAAAAATCACTGCTGTTCGCCGGCGTCGACATGCGCGAGGCCGGCACGATCACGCAGCGGCTCGAGCAAGCTGAAATTCCCTACGAACTCCGCGGCGACGGAACCTCGATCTTTGTCGCGCGCTCGCGGGTGCTTGAAGCACGGATGATGCTCTCGGCCGAGGGCCTACCCTCACGCGGCTCCATCGGCTACGAAATTTTCGATGAGCCGGACGCGCTCGGCCAGACGCAATTTCAACAGAATATAAATCGGCTGCGCGCGCTCGAGGGCGAGCTCGCGCGCACGATCGGCTCGCTTGACGGGATTTCATCCGCGCGCGTCCATTTGGTTCTGCCTGAGCGGCAATTGTTTGCACGTGACGCTGAACAGCCCTCCGCTTCGATCGTACTCGGCCTGCGCCGCGACGAACTTACCGCGGGCCAGGTGCGCGCCATCCGAAACCTCGTCGCAAGCGCAACGCCAGGCCTGACCACCAGCCGCGTCACCATCCTGGACGAGACCGGACGTTTGCTCGCCGCCGCGCAGAGCGAAGACGGCGCCGTCGCCGAAGGCATCGACTCGCGCCAAACCGCCACCGAAGAGCGCATCCGCCGCACTGTCACCGATATCGTCGAAGGCATTGTCGGCCAGGGCAATGCGCGCGTGCAGGTTACGGCGGAGATGGATTTCAACCGCGTCAGCGAAACCTCGGAGCGCTTCGATCCGGAAGGTCGCGTGGTGCGGTCGACCACGACCTCAGAAGATACGTCCGAGCAACGCGGGGCCGGACAAGGCTCAACGGCTGGCGCCAACGTGCCGGACGCTGGCGCATCGCCCTCCTCCGCTTCTGGCGGACCGAGCAGCAATTCGAGCCAAGAAACGGTCAACTATGAGATCTCGCGCACGACCCGCACGGAAGTCAGTGAGGGCGGGCGCATTCGCCGGCTTTCGGTCGCGGTCGCGGTCGACGGCGTCACGACGCCGGGCGCGGATGGCGCCGCGCCGGCTTATGCGGCGCGCAGTGAAGAAGAGATGCAGCGCTTGACGGCGCTGGTGCGCTCCGCTGTCGGCTTCAACACCGAACGCGGCGACATCGTGGAAGTCGTGAACACGCAATTTGCGCGCGTCGCGCCCCCAGGCGGCGAAGTCGCCGAGCCAGGCATGCTTGCGTTTTTGGGTGACTTGGACGTGATGCGCATCATCGAGATCGTCGCTGCGCTTATTGCGTCTTTGGCGTTCGTGTTCTTCGTATTGCGGCCGCTGATCGGCGGCCTCATTCGCGGCGGTGGCGGCAGCGCGCCTGCCCTTCCGGCTGGCGCGACGGGCGTGCCCGCCTTGCCGGGCCCGAGCGGCGCGGTGGCGGCGCTCTCTGCGCCCGACCAGAACGAAGCTTCGATCGACATCGCGCAGATCCAGGGCCGCGTGCGCGCGTCATCGGTCAAGAAAGTTGCTGAAGTCGTCGACCAGCATCCGGATGAATCGATTCAGATCATCCGCGGCTGGCTGAACAACGCGATGTGACGCCGATGAACGCTGTGGCAAAACCGAAAGGCAAAGAGGTCGCCGCCGCCGAGCCAGCTGTGCCGGTGCGCGTGGATACTTCGCGCTACAGCGGCGTCGAGAAGGCCGCCATTGTTCTTCTGTGTCTCGGCGATGAGGCCAAGAAGCTCTGGGAATTGCTCGACGAAGAAGAAATCAAAGAAATCTCGCAAGCGATGTCCTCGCTTGGGCTGGTGCACGCAGCCGTGGTCGAAGCGCTGGTGATGGAGTTCGTGCAGAAAATGTCGACGTCGGGCGCCATTATGGGCTCGGTCGAACAAACACAGCGCATGCTTGCGGCTTTCCTCCCGAAGGAGAAGGTCGACACGCTGATGGAAGAAATCCGTGGGCCGGCCGGCAGAAACATTTGGGACAAGCTGGCGAACGTCAACGAAGCTGTGCTCGCGAGCTATTTGAAGAACGAATACCCGCAAACAGTCGCCGTCGTACTGGCGAAAGTGCGGCCCGAGCATGCCGCAAAGGTCCTGGCCGAACTGCCGGAAGATTTCGCCGCCGAGTGCGTGGTGCGCATGCTCGGCATGGAGCCGGTGCAGCGCGAAATTCTCGACAAGATCGAGACGACACTGCGCACCGAGTTCATGTCTAACCTCGCCCGCACGTCGAAGCGCGACAGCCACGAACTGATGGCGGAAATTTTCAACAATTTTGATCGCCAAACGGAATCGCGCTTCGTCACCGCGCTTGAAGAGAAGAGCCGCGACAGCGCCGACCGCATCCGCGCGCTGATGTTCGTGTTCGAAGACCTCGGCAAACTGGATTCAGGCGGCATCCAGACCCTGCTCCGCGCCGTCGACAAGAGCGATTTGGCGCTGGCGCTCAAGGGCGCCTCCGATGGGCTGCGTACGCTCTTCTTCACCAACATGTCCGAACGCGGCGGCAAGATCCTGAAGGAAGACATGGCGGGTATGGGTCCGGTTCGCCTCAAGGATGTGGACGCAGCGCAGACGCGCATGGTGGCCACAGCAAAAGACCTCGCTGCGCGCGGCGAGATCGTACTCGCGGACGGCAAAGCCGACGACGAGTTGATCTACTGATGGCCAATATCCGCAGATACGCTTTCGATACCGAGTTCGCGCCGGACGGCGCGATCCTTCGCTCCTCCCCTACACGGCTGAGCCCGGACGAGATCGAAGCAGAACGGAAGGCCGCATACGCACGCGGCACGCAAGACGCAACGGCGAAGGCCGAACGCGAGGCGGCGGCTGCGTTGCAAGCTTTAGCCGACGCCGCCTCTGCGGTTCTAACGCGTCTCGATGCAGAAAGCCGCGCTATGCGCGAAGAAGCGGCGCGCGTCGCCATCGCAGCTGCGCGAAAAATCGCAGGCGCAGCGCTCGACGCGTTCGGCGAGGAGCGCGCAGTCGCGGCGATTGAGTCGGCGATGGACGCTCTGCGGCATCAACCGCGCCTGGTCGTGAAGCTTCCTCCCGATGCGGCCGAGCTTTTGAAGGCGCGTATCGAGCAAATGGTCGAGAGCCACGCGTACGCGAGCGCTGTGCTTGTGCGCGCAGAACCTAACCTGAAGAAGGGCGAGGTCGTGATCGATTGGTCCGACGGCGTCGTGTCCATGAAACCTGAAGATGCGGCCGCTCGCATCGATGCATTGGTCGAAGCGGCGCTCGTCGCTCCGGCCGCACAGTCTTGAAGAGGCGCACATGTCCGATCTGAAGCTCGATGAATTCTCCCCCACGCCCACTGACGGGACGATTCAGTTCGACAATATCGAGCGCAGCGCCGCTGATCTCGCCGCTGTCTACGACGTGCCGGTGAACATCCAGGCCGTGCTCGGCCGCTCAAACATGGAAGTCGCCTCGTTACTGCGGCTCTCCAAGGGGTCGATCATCGAACTCGACCGCAAGGTCGGTGAGGCCATCGACATCTACGTCAACAATCGCTTGGTGGCCCGGGGCGAAGTCGTCGTCGTGGATGAACGACTTGGCGTGACCATGACGGAAATCATTAAGGACGGGGACGCTGCCTAAGGCGGCGCGAGGAGTACGAATATGCGTCTCTTGATCGTCGGCACACTCGGAGGACAAATCTCCGCCGCCACGAAGATCGCGATGGAGCACGGCGCCAAGGTGGCGCACGTGGACACAATCGAACAGGCGACGATCGCCTTGCGCGCGCGCGGCGCCGATCTGCTCATGGTCGATGCACGGCTCGACATTGAAGCACTGATCGCGGCGAACGAAGCGGAACGGATCATCGTGCCGGTTGTTGCGGCGGGTGTCGGCATCGATCCGATGGCGGCGGCGCGCGCGATCCGCCAAGGCGCACGCGAATATATCTCGTTGCCACCCGATCCGGAATTGATCGCCGCCGTGCTGGCCGCGGTATGCGACGACGAACGCCCGCTTATCGTGGCCGATCCTGCGATGAAGCAGGTTCTCGCGCTAGCGGATCAGATCGCGGGCTCCGACGCGTCGATCATGATCACCGGCGAAAGCGGCGTCGGCAAGGAAGTGCTGGCCCGCTACGTGCACAAGAAGTCCAAGCGCAAAGACAAGCCATTCATCGCCGTCAATTGCGCTGCGATCCCTGAGCATCTGCTTGAGAGCGAATTGTTTGGGCACGAGAAGGGCGCCTTCACCGGCGCCATCGCGCGCCGCATCGGCAAATTCGAAGAAGCCGACGGCGGCACGCTGCTGCTGGACGAAATCTCGGAAATGGATTTGCGGCTGCAGTCCAAACTGCTTCGCGCGCTGCAGGAGCGCGTGATCGATCGCGTCGGCGGCAGCAAGCCGGTGCCTGTGAACATTCGCATCCTGGCGACGTCGAACCGCGATCTCACGCAATCCGTGCGCGCCGGCGAGTTCCGCGAAGACTTGCTCTACCGCCTCAATGTCGTGAACCTGCGCATCCCGCCGCTGCGCGAGCGCAAGGACGATCTTGCGGCGCTTTCGGCGTTTTTCATCGACAAATATGCGCGCGCCAATGGCCGCCCTGCCCGGCGGCTTTCGGAAGCTGGGTTGCAGCAAGTTCTAGCGCACACTTGGCCGGGCAATGTGCGTGAGCTTGAAAACGCCATGCACCGCGCTATCCTGCTCACCAACAGCGAAGCGGTTGGCGCCGAGGCGATCCGCGCGCCAGACGGCGCACCAGTCGGCAAACGCGACGCCACTGGTGAAGCGATAGAAGCGGCGCAAGTTGCGGCACGCAATCTCGTTGGCCGCACTGTCGCGGAAGTTGAGCAGGATCTGATCCTGGAAACGCTGACGCACTGCCTCGGCAATCGCACACACGCCGCGCACATACTCGGCATTTCGATCCGCACGCTGCGCAACAAACTAAAACTCTACGGCGATGAAGGCGTGCGCATCCCGCCGCCACCGACAGGACAGGCGGCCTAAGCTAAATGACCGACGCCGCACAGCCGCGAGGCAACGATCTTTCCTTCAGCGTGCTGCGTGGCTTTGTCATGCGCGGCGAGATTGCGCTCGCAGCCGGCGTGCTCGGCATTCTGGCGATCATGCTGGTGCCGCTGCCGCCGATCTTGCTCGACTTTCTGCTGGCGATCTCGATCATCTTCTCGATCCTGGTGCTGATGACAGCGCTGATGATCAAGAAGCCGCTTGAGTTCACGGCGTTTCCTACGGTGCTGTTGCTGGCGACGCTGATGCGGCTTGCGCTGAACATCGCCACCACGCGGCTTATTCTTTCGAACGGGCAATCGGGCGAACACGCGGCTGGCGAGGTGATCGCCGCATTCGCGAATTTCGTCATGGGCGGCGAATTCGTAATCGGCGTCATCGTGTTTGCGATTCTCGTGATCGTGAACTTCGTCGTTATCACCAAGGGTTCAACGCGTATCGCCGAAGTCGCGGCGCGATTCACTTTGGACGCCATGCCTGGCAAGCAGATGGCGGTGGACGCCGACCTCTCCTCCGGCCTTATCAACGAGCAGCAAGCACGCGAGCGCCGCAAAGCTCTGGAGGACGAAAGCTCGTTCTTCGGGGCCATGGACGGCGCCTCGAAGTTCGTGCGCGGCGACGCCATCGCCGGTCTGCTCATCGTATTCATCAACATCATCGGCGGCATCATCATTGGCGTCATGTCGCACGGCATGGATTTCGCCGAAGCGGGACGCACTTACACGCTGCTCACCGTCGGCGACGGCCTCGTCACCCAGATCCCTGCGCTGATCGTGTCAGTCGCCGCTGGCCTGTTGGTGACCAAAGCCGGCATTGACGGCGCAGCTGACAAAGCTTTTGCAAAACAGCTTGCCTCCTACCCCGTCGCGCTCGGCGTTGTCGCTGCGTGCGCATTCGGCGTGGGTTTGCTGCCGGGGATGCCGATCATTCCGTTCTGGGTTCTGGCGTTTGCGGCGGGCTTGCTGGCTTGGAATCTCCGCCAGGCGAACCAAGCCACGAAAGCACTTGCCGAGGCCGAGCCGCCGCCAGCGGCGCCGGTTGAGGAAACGCCAGCCGCGTCATTGGCGATGGACGATGTGCGCATTGAGCTCGGGTTTGCGTTGCTGCCGCTGATCAATGACGTGCAGGGCCGACGCCTTACTGATCAGATCAAGGCGCTGCGCAAAACGCTCGCGCAGGAATACGGCTTCGTGATGCCGAGCGTGCGCATTCTCGACAATGTGCAGATGGGCGCCGATGCGTACGCCATCCGCATTCGGGAAATGGACGCGGGCGATGGCAGACTGAAGATGGGCGCGCTGCTGGCGATGGACCCGACTGGCACGGGCATTTCCATCCCTGGCGAAGCCGTGAAAGAGCCGGCCTTCGGCCTCGACGCCAAGTGGATCGATGAGCGCGCGCGCGAAGAAGCGAGCTTCCGCGGTTACACTGTCGTTGACCCCGCCACCGTGTTGGCGACGCACCTCACCGAAGTGATCAAGGAATATATGAGCGAGCTTTTGACGTTCGCGGAAGTCAAGAAGCTGATCAAGGACCTGCCGAAAGACACGCAGACGCTGCTCGACGATGTCGCGCCTTCGCATATCTCATGGTCGGGCGTTCAGCGCATTCTGCAAAACCTGCTGAAAGAGCGCGTCTCGATCCGCGATCTTGGCGCGATCATCGAAGCAATCGCCGAAGCTGCGCCAGCGATGCATGATCTGGTGCTGATCACTGAACACGTACGCGCGCGCCTGGCGCGGCAGATTTGCTATCAGCACCGCAATCCGGATGGCTCACTACCGATCGTGACCTTGTCACCGACCTGGGAGCAGACGTTCAACGAAAGTGTCATCGGCGAAGGCCAGAATCGCCAGTTGGCGCTGCCGCCGTCGAAGCTGCACGAGTTCGTCGCGGATGTGCGGGGCGCCTTCGAAAAGGCCGCGCGGGCCGGCGAGACGCCGGTGCTGCTGACCTCCCCCAGCATCCGTCCGTTCGTGCGCTCGCTGATCGAACGCTTCCGCCCGTCGACCGCCGTGCTTGGTCAAGGCGAAGTTCACGCAAAGGTCAGGTTGAAGGCGATGGGGCAAGTCTGAGCACTGCAATTTATCGGTCATTAACCATAACAAGTCCTCGCCGCTAACGCGTCCGCAAGTTCTGCAGGGCATAACGTGACTATGTCAGGCGCAAACGTCGCCATTACCGAGAGCCAGCTGCCGCGTACGCGCGCGGCGCCGATCTTTGCCGTTGCCTCAGGCAAGGGCGGAGTCGGCAAAACTTGGCTCTCCACGATGCTCTCAATCGCCTTTGCGCGCGCCGGTCAACGATCGCTGCTCGTGGATTGCGACCTCGGGCTTGCTAACGTTGACGTGCAGCTGGGCGTACGCCCCACGGCGGATGTGCACTCAGTCGTTCGCGGCTTTCTCGAGCTGGATTCGGCTGTCACGCCGGTGATGGGCGGGCCGGGCCGCAATGGCGGCTTCGACCTGATCGCAGGCCATTCAGGCTCCGGCGCCTTGGGCGCGGTGAAGCTTGAAGAAGTCGGGCGCATCTGCACCGGGCTTACCAAGCTTACGCCGCACTATGACCGCGTGATCCTCGATCTCGCCGCCGGCATCGATCCCACTGTGCTGCGCTTCGCGCGCGCGGCCGATAAATTGATCCTCGTCACCACGGAAGAGCCCACTGCCCTCACCGACGCGTACGCCGTGGTGAAGCTGCTGCGCCTGCAAGGCACGCAAGTTGTGCCATGGGTGATCGTGAATATGTCCGAGAACCGGGTCAAAGGCCGCAAGGTGTTCGATCAGTTCTCGCTCGCGTGTAACGAATATCTCGGCTTCAAGCCGAAGTTCGCCGGCGCCATCACCCGCGATCCGCGCGTACCGGATTCGATCCGCGCGCAAACCCCGCTGCCGATCCGCCATCCGCAGAGCCAAGCGTACGAAGACGTGATCCGGATCGTCGAGACGCTGAACGCGAACTAGCTTGCGTCTACATCGCCTCTACCTAAGTTGCGTCCATGCGAAGAACGATCAGCGCCTTCATAACGACGTTGCTGTTGTTGGGCTGCGCCACCACCGGCCCCCAACTCCCAGAGCATAAGGTCGTAGTGGGCCGTGTTATTTCATCGGAAGAATTCACCGCATTTATACCGGGTGGCATGGATGTCACCGAGGTGCCATGGGGACGCCTCTACACGTTTGCACCACTGTCGACACCGACCGAACACATCACGTTCAGAGGCGATTACAATTGCCCTGGCTCAGAAGGCGGTGAGCAAATCTACCTCGTCCTGCTTGATCAGGATACTTCGCTAAACTACGGGCGAGGCGAACAATTCCTCGCAGTCGTCGGATGTACGCCAGTTGATGAGGCGAGATCTGCTGGATTACAGCATATCCGCTAGCTGCGCAGCTGGCGCGCCGCGCGCATCGTTGCGAAATCGTCGAGCTCCGCTCTCTCGCGCTTTTCGCGCTTCACCTTCTCGCGTTGCTCTTCAAGCTCAATCAGCCGCTCGAACTTGCGCGCTTCAACGTGCGCTTCGGTAATCAAGGTGCGTAGTCGCTCGATCTCCTGATTGATCAGCATCCGCTCCGCTTCCAGCGCTTTTCGCACCTGCAAGGCCGCGACCGCATAGCCGCCATAGGCGCGCGCTGATTCATAGTCGCGCTGCGCCAATTGCTGCTCAGCCCGAATGGTTTGCTCGTGCCCGTGCATGCGCTGGACGACATTGGCCTCCTTGGTCACCTGGTCAGCCAGCGCGCGGCGCAGCGTTTCCAGATCGCGCTCGGCGAGCTTCAACAGCGTACGAAAAGCTTTCATTGAAGCGCCTCAGCGAGCATGGCGAAACCCTCTTTGAGTGGCGTGTGGTCATCGCGTGATTGAGTGAGATACGCTTCCAAAGCCGGCCGCACGCGCACGGCTTCATCCACCTGCGGATCCGCGCCGGCTTTATAAGCGCCGATGCGGATCAGCTCTTCCATTTCAGCGTAGAGGCTCAGCGCCTCGCGCGCCTTGCCGACGAGAACGTTTTCATCGGGCGTATGACACATCGGCATCAGGCGCGAGATCGACTTCAGCACGTTGATCGCGGGATAGCGCCCGCGTTCGGCGATAGCGCGCTCCATGACGATGTGGCCGTCGAGGATGCCGCGCACCGCGTCTGCGATCGGCTCGTTATGATCGTCGCCGTCGACGAGCACGGTGAAGAGCGCGGTGATCGAGCCGGGCTGACCCTCATGGCCAGGCCCGGCGCGTTCGAGCAGCTTCGGCAGCTCGGCGAATACGGACGGCGTGTAGCCCTTGGTGGTCGGCGGCTCGCCGACACTCAAACCGATCTCGCGCTGCGCCATCGCAAAGCGGGTGACGGAATCGACCAGCAACAGAACATCGAGCCCCTCGTCACGGAAGTGCTCCGCCACCGCGCATGCCATGTGCGGCGCGAGCCGGCGGCGGGCCGCAGTTTCATCGGAGGTGGCGACAACGACAACCGAGCGGCGGCGGCCCTCCTCGCCCAGCGTGTCTTCGATGAATTCTTTCACCTCGCGGCCGCGCTCGCCAACCAAGCCGATGACGATGACATCGGCATCGGCGCCGCGCGCCAGCATCGACATCAGAACCGACTTGCCGACACCGGAGCCGGCGAACACACCCATGCGTTGCCCCCGGCAAATCGCGGCGAAGGCGTTGATAGCGCGCACGCCGACATCGAGCCGGCCGCCGACGCGTGAGCGATCGTGTGCTGAGGGCGGCGGGCCGCGCACTAAACGCGGCTTTTGCCCATGGGGTAGCGGTCCCTCGCCATCGACAGGGTTCCCGAAGCAATCGATCACACGGCCAAGCCAGGCGCGCGAGGGCCGCGCCAGCGCCGCCTCGCCTTCCAGATGGACTCGCGCGCCAGGCCGCATCGCTTCAATAGGATCGTACGGCGCCACCAGCGCGCGATCGCCGCGGAAGCCGACGATCTCGCCACGCGCGATGCGCGCGCCCTCTACCGTCACGCGCGCGCCGAGCGCCAACGCTTCAACGGGTCCGCTCACTTCGATCAGCGCGCCTGACAAGCCGGTAACACGCCCCTCAAAGCGGCGCGGATCGAGCGCGTCGATCTCGTTAGCTAGTCTTGAGAGAAAGGATGGCATCGCGCTCGCGAGTTCTTCCACAAATTCATCAGCGAGTATGGTGAATCAAAACCTAACGCTTTGCGTTGGTTTGCACGGTTCATTGGTTGGCCGATTCAAAATCAACAGCTAGCGGCGCCGACATAGGCCGCATCTAGAGCTTGCCACGTGAATCGAATTCCGATTCACACGTCTTAACGAAGCTGATGAAGGGCGGGTCAACGCAAATTTGGCAATCGCGCAGGTAATAATTCTTACCGGCGTTAACCTGTTGGTTACGCGGAATGTGATTATGATTCTGTGGATTAAGGTTGCCGAGGCGTTGCGCCGATCGGGGAGCATTCAATGCGAGTCTTGTTGATCGAAGACGATAGCGCAACAGCGCAGGGTATCGAACTGATGTTGAAGTCCGAGGGCTTCAATATCTACTCGACCGACCTTGGCGAGGAAGGCATCGATCTCGGTAAGCTCTACGATTACGATATCATCGTACTCGACCTGACTCTGCCGGACATGCACGGCTATGACGTGCTGAAGCAGCTCCGGGTGGCGCGGGTGAACACCCCCATCCTGATCCTTTCGGGCACCGCAGACATCGACACAAAGGTCCGCGGCCTTGGCTACGGCGCCGACGATTACATGACCAAGCCCTTCAACAAGGACGAACTGATCGCGCGGATCAACGCGATCGTCCGCCGCTCGAAGGGCCACGCTCATTCCGTCATCAGAACGGGCGACATCGTCGTCAACCTCGATGCGAAGACGACCGAGGCCAACGGCCAGCGCATCCACCTGACGGGCAAAGAATACCAAATGCTGGAGCTGCTCTCGCTCCGCAAAGGCACGACGCTGACCAAAGAGATGTTCTTGAACCATCTCTATGGCGGCATGGACGAGCCGGAATTGAAGATCATCGACGTGTTCATCTGCAAGCTGCGCAAGAAGCTGGCGGCTGCCACCGGCGGCGAACATTACATCGAGACGGTCTGGGGCCGTGGCTACGTGCTGCGCGATCCGCAGGAAGCTGGCGCGACCGCGACGGTTTCGACCGGCGTGGCAGCGGCCTAAAAATGGATCGCGTCCGGCTGCATCAGCTCCGCACAGCAAAAGCGGAAATGGCTGAGTGCAAGAAGCTGGAACGGCAGTTCATTTCCGGAGTGCGTGTGTTGTCTGGTTGGGGAAGCCAAATGGTCGACACTACCGACGCAACTCTGAAGCAGATCCGTGGCCGTCGAGCCTGGGCAATTAGACGGGCTCGCGTGGCCATCCGTGGGCTTAACGATCTCCGGGTCGCAGCGGCCTAAACTAAAACCGTATTTCTCTGTTAGAGGGCGGGTCGCTGCACGCGGCTCGCCCTTTGCGTATCCTGCGCGCGGTCGAACGCGAACGGAGGGATGCGCATTCACCATGATTGAACGGCGGAGCTTCCTCTTTGCAGGCGCGGCGACGCTTGCTGGCTGCGCGCATGCGCCGGCTGAGGAAGCGGCGCCTGATGCGGCCGTGGACGCCGCTTTTCGCGACGCTGTCGATCGGCTCGGCGCGCGGCCGCGCCGCACCCGCCCCTTCCTGCTACGCCGCTTCGATCGCAACCGTCTCACGGCGGAGGGCCGTATTCTCTATGACGCGCTGCTGCCAGGTGCAGAAGCGGACGCGGCGCTCGCCGATTTCGCCTGGGGCGACAATGGAGCGCCCTACCCGGTCACGCATCGCAACGGCCAATACCGCCGCGCCGCCGAAATGCGCGAGGACGATCGCCCGGGCATTTCCGTTCGCGAGGTCAATAACGATACCAATCGCCTGCAAGGCGCCGCGGCGCGCGGCGTGATCCCGCCGAGCTTTCTGATCGATGAGACGATTCCAGCGGTGGAGGCGGCGCAGCAGCGCGTCGCGGCCAGCGGTGAACGCAAATACGATGGGCTTGTCGAGGCAATGGCGCGCCAGGTTACGGTGCTGCGGGAATTACGCCAGCGCGCCGGGTCGGAAGCCGGCGTCTGGCAATTTCCCGGCGGCGATGAGTACTATCGGCTTTCGCTCCAGTTTCAGTATGGCGCGGCGATTGATCCGCGCCAGGCGCATGAGAAAGCGCTGGCGCGTTGCCGCGCGCTGCAGGCCGAGGCCGACACCCTCCTCCGTGCGGCAGGTTTGACTGCAGGCGACGTGGCATCGCGCCTGCGTCAGCTCGCACGCGATGACCGCCACCTCTACGCAGATAGCGCAGAAGGCAAAGCACGCGCGGTCGCCGACATGAATTTGCAGCTGGCGCGCTCACGCAGCTTGCTGGCGAGCGCCGTTGACAGTCTCGCCGAAGCGCCGGCGCAAGTGTTGCTGCTGCCCGCCGCGCAGGAAGCCAATGGCGCGATGGGCCGGCGGCAAGGCAACAACTACCTCGTCGATCTTGGCGCCATTCGCTCGCGCCCGCGCTGGACGTTGCCGAGCGTCGTCCATCACGAGCTCATTCCCGGCCACATTCTGCAAGCGCCGTACGAGCGCGCGGCGGAGCCGTCCGATATGCAGCGGCGCCATTCGATGGCCTATTCCGAGGGTTGGTCCACCTACGCCGAGCAATTGGCGGACGAGATGGGCGCCTATGCGGAAGATCCGCTTGCCCGCATCGGCTATCTGCAATGGATGCTGTTTCGCTTGGCGCGCGTCGTCGCCGACACCGGCATTCACGCACTGCGCTGGAGCCGCGAACGCGCGACCGAAGAAATGCGCGCGCTGCAGGGCGAGAGCATCGCGTTCGTCAGCATTGAAACCGACGTCGCGCGCTTCGTGGCGCAACCCGGCGCGTACGCAGCGCAAGGGCTGGCGGCGCTCCACATTGCAGAACTGCGTGAACGTACACGCCGCGAAGCGCGCAACTTTAATCTGGCGCGCTTCCACGACGCCATGTTGCGCTTCGGCCCGCTCTCCCCGCCCGGCCTCGAGCAAGCGGCGCGCATTGCCTTCGCCTGAAAAAGAAAACGGGCGCCGACACAAAGCCGACGCCCGCCTTAGGAGGTAATGGGAGAACTTAGTACGTGTAACGCGCACCCAGGAAGTACGAGCGCCCGTAGTGGTGATAGAATGACGAGCGATTGTCCGGCGTAAGGTACTGGTCGTTCGCTTCGTCAGTCAGGTTCACGCCCTCAAAGGTGAGCGCGAAATTCTCATTCAGGTTCCAGCGGGCCGACGCGTCGTAGTTCAACGTGGCGGCGGTATCCTCGGTGGCGTTGCCGTTGCGGCCCGGCAGCGTGGTTGGGTAGTCGCTGCGATAGGCGGCGGAAACGCGGACGCTGAACGTCTCGTCTTCGTAGTAGACCGTCGCGTTGTAGGATTCCTCCGAAAGGCCGACGAGCGGGCCGGAGAGAACGACAACACCGGTGCCGTTGACGTAGTCGATATCGCTGTTAACGCGCGTGTAATTGCCCACGACCCCGAAGTTCGACCAGAAGCCGTCCATCCAGAAGAACGGCAGCTGCACACCAATTTCGTAGCCACTGACCGGACCGCCGGGCGTGTTGCGCGGCTGGTTGAATTGCCAGTTGAGCGTTGGGTTGCAGCCGGGCGTATCGACGCCGCCTGGGCAGGCCGCGGTTGCGACGCTGTCCGGAAGGCCGAGCGAGTTACCAGTGAACGGGACGTCTTCACGCACTGTCTGCACGAAGCTGTCGATGTCGCGGTGGAAGAGCGCCAACGAAAGCAGACCGCCTTCGGTGAAGTACCATTCGGCCGCGACGTCATAGGCGTTAGCTTCGATCGGATTGAGATCGGGGTTGCCGGCGTTCACCGTGCGGTTTGCGCCGCTCACCGTGACTGAGGCGCCCGGATTCAAATTGCCAAGACCCGGCCGCGACATCACCCGCGCCACGCCGATGCGGACGAGGAAAGATTCCGACGGCTCAAGCACCAGGTTCATCGACGGCAGGAAGTGATCGTATTCACGATCGACCGTTGTCTGAACTGGAACGCCGGCGCTATAGGTGTAGCCGGTCGTTGACTGTTCGGTCTGCACCCAACGCGCGCCAATATTGCCGCGGAAGCGCGCACCGGCGAGATCGGTATCCCAATCCACTTGGCCGAACGCGCCAGTGTTGGTTTCCTCGACAGAGCGATTGTTGCCGAGCGCCGGCTCGATGCCCATCGGGAAGATCGACGTATCGTAGAGTCCCCACAATGACGCAGCGGCGTTGATATCCGGCACCAGCCATTGCGTCGGCAGACCAGTCGGCAACGAAAGCCCCCGCCCGCTTAGCGTTTGGATGAAGCTGTAGTCCGCGATCGGCGTGCCCGAAGCAAAACCCGGGATCGAGCCTTCAAGGTTCGCCGACGTGCCGTTCGAACGGCGCATTTCGGTCGTCTCGAACTCGTACGTGCGCCAGTTGACGCCGCCCGTGAGCGTGAACATCTCGCTCAGTTCAAACTCGAGATCGCCCTGCAAGGTGGCGTAGGTGTTGAGCGCCGTCTGCGGACGCAGGCGGATTTGCTCCAGATGCCATGTCGCCGGATTTTCGAGATCGGTCGTGCCGTAGGTGAACAACGGCAAGCGGCTGTTGGCGCGATAATCGTAGACATAGTCTTGGATGTTATCGGCATCGAACAGAAGCGTCGTTTGAACCGGGTTGTTGTGGTCGGACTGCGAGTACCCGGCCAAGCCCGTGAAGGTCAGACGATCCGAGAAATCATGCTCGAAGTTGAGCGTGGCCTGCGTGAACTCGGTTTGCAGTTCGTCGAAACGTAGTTCCGAACGAATGTCGACGTTATCGAACACGCCGTAAGTCAGCGTGTTGCCGTCGATCTGCGCGTCCTGGACAATAACGCCGCCGATGCCAGAGGCGCCGCTGGCGCTGAACACCGGCGATTCCAAAAACGCTTCAGAGCGCGTGCCGTCGAAATTGGCGTAGAGCACGCTTAGCGTGGCGCTGGTGTCGCTGCTCGGGGTCCATTGCAGAGCGCCGGTGACGCCAAGGCGCTCTTGCTCATGCTCGTACACGTCATAGCGCGGGATGCGCGGGTGGAAGGCCGCGTTCAGCTGTGCAAGCGAGTAGCTGGTGTTCTCTGCGGTGAAGCCGCCGCTTTGCCAGCGCACGGTGCTGGAGCCCTCTTCCAGGGATTCACGGCTGCTATAGGCGAGCGAGAAAAGTGCGCCGAAGCCGTTGTCCCAGCGATTGCTGATCAGCACGGCGATGCGCGGATCGGTGGTTTCGGAGAGATCGTTGTAAAGGCCCTGGCCGGAGACGGCCATCGTGAAGCCGTCATAGTCGAACGGCAGCGAGGTGCGCAGATCGACAGTGGCGCCGAGCGAGCCTTCTTCCACTTCAGCTGAAGCGGTTTTGCGCACGGTGATGGAGTTGAAAAGCTCGGAGGCGAAAACGTTGAAGTCGAACGAGCGGTCACGGTTGGTGCCGCCAACCGCGTCGGTGCCGCCGACCGTGGCCAGCGCTTCCATGCCGTTGATGCGGACGCGGGTGAATTGCGGGCCGAGGCCACGCACAGAGATCTGGCGGCCTTCACCAGCGTCCCGCGTGATCGCGACGCCAGGAATACGCTGGATCGACTCAGAGAGGTTCAGGTCAGGGAAGTCCGCGATGTCTTCAGCCATAATGACGTCGACGGCGCCGGTCTCTTCGCGCTTTACGTCGATCGCCGCAGCCAAACTGCCGCGGAAGCCGGTGATGACGATTTCATCTTCGTCCGCCTCAGCGTCCTGGGCTTGGGCCGGCGCACCTGCGCCAAACCCTACGGCCATCGCCAGCGCCGCAAGCGATGTTCCACTTAGGGTCCAACGCGTTTTCGTGTTCGATTTCATCGCCATCAAACGTCCCTCCCCGGCGAGCCGGACGGATGGCGGAACGTTGCCCGACCCCCGTCAAGTCTCTCGTTTCATCCCTATGACACCGCTATCTTTGTTTTTGCCACCGGTGTCTATCTAGGAATAACCCGACGTTTTTGGAATTTGCAAGGCCAATCGTGCCAGCGGCGACCTCCGAGCCGGCGGGTGTGCCCCGGGCGCCATCCGCGACGTCACCCGGCTTGGTGCGTCACCCTCCCGGCTGAAATCGCCAACACGGCCTGCGCCCCCGGAATTTGGCCGGGTTCTGCATTCATCAGATCAACCGAGAAGGCGCTTAGATCCGCTTGCATGCCGGGCGCGATAACGCCCCGTTCGCTTTCACCGAACGCGGCGTATGCGCCGCCGGAGGTGAGGAGCCTCAGCGCTTCGACACGGCTGACCGCTTGATCGAGTCGCCAATCCGGGCCGGCAAAGCCAGTCAGGTCGTGGCGATAGCTTGCGGCGTAGAACTCGATCAGCGGGTCGCCCTTCTCGACCGGAGCGTCGCTCCCGGCCGCAAGCATCGCGCCGCTGTCGAGCAACGCGCGCCAGGCATAGGCGCCAGCAAGCCGGTTCGGACCGAGGCGCGCCGGCGCGAAGTGGAGATCGCTGATCGCATGCGAGGGCTGCATAGACGCGATGATTCCTTGGCTCGCAAATCGTGGAATGTCGTCGCTCGCGATCACTTGCGCATGCTCGATACGCCAGCGCGCGGCGCGCAGTGCCCGCGGATCGTCAGCAAACGTGTCGCGATATGCGTCGAGCACCAAGCGATTGCCGCGATCGCCGATAGCGTGCGTCGCCACCTGCACCCGTGCTTGCCGCGCGCGTGCGAGAATGGCGCGGAGTTCATCGACCGGCGTCACCAATAGGCCTTGCGTAGGCGCATCGCTATAAGGCGCCAGAAGCGCGGCGCCTCGCGACCCCAGTGCGCCATCCATGTAGAGCTTCACGCCGCGAACATGCGCGAGACCATCGCCATACGGGCCGCTTTGCAGGATGGCTTCGGAATCCTGTGGCGTCAGGTAGATGTCGGCGCGTAACGGCAACTCACCGCGCTGCGCCAAATCCGCTAGAATCTGCGCTTCGGCAAGGCTGGTGCTCATGTTTGCGATGCCGGTCCAGCCGCGCGACGCGTAGAGCCGTGCGCCTTCGGCGATCGCAGCGCGGACCATTTCCGGTGTCGGCGTCGGCAATTGGCTCTCGACGAGAGACATGGCGTTATCGACCAAGATGCCGGTCGCGGCCCCGGACGGATCGCGCTCGATCGAACCTCCGGCGGGATTGCTTGTGTTTGAGTCAACGGCCGCCAGCGCGAGCGCTGCGGAGTTTACGACAGCAGCGTGACCGTCGATGCGCTGCAGAAAGACTGGCCGATTGCTGACGACAGCATCGATGTCGGCGCGGTTGGGAAAGCGCCGCTCTGGCCAATGGGTTTCGATCCAGCCGCGCCCGACAATCGCGCCCTCGGGATGCGCAGCGGCATAGTCGCGCAAACGTTGTGTGAGTTCGGCGATCGAGGCGACACCGACGAGATCCAGCACCATCGCCGCCATGCCAACGCCGGCGATGTGCACGTGCGAGTCGGTGAAGCCCGGAAAGGCGGCGGCGCCGCCAAGATCGATCTCTCGCGCGCGCCGGCCGTTGCGCGCATCGGCTAAAGCGCCAACGACAACAAAGCGCCCGCCGCTGATGCGTACAGCCTCAGCGCTCGGCGCGCCTTCGACGCCCGTATAAATTGGGCCGCCATGGACGATGATGTCATCATCGCCGCCGCTCGCGCCGGTGCATCCGGCCGCCAACGCCGCCAACGCCAATTCACGTCGATTGAACGAAACCATCGCGCCCTCCCCCACCGCCGCCCATCTGAGAGCGGGACGCCACCATTCTAGGTAAGGCGGCGCTGGTGGACAGGCCTAATTGGGCGCGTCTTCGTCGTCTGGGATCAAGACGCGATGGGCGGCGCCGTCGAGGTCTTCGTATTGGCCGGACCGCAAGCTCCAAAAGAAAGCGCATAACCCCACCACCGCCATGAACAACGCCACGGGGATGAGGAAGATCATGACGTTCATGCGCGCCTCCAGCTCAACTGCAATCGCAGCGCGTTCAACGTGACCACAAGCGAAGAGCCCGACATCGCCAGCGCGGCGATCAGCGGCGTGAGGAAACCGGCTGCCGCCAGCGGCGCCGCAATCACATTATAGAGCGCCGAGAAGCGGAGATTCTCCAAAGCTCGCGCGCGTGCCATCTTGGCGACATCGATCGCTTCGATCAGCGGCATCAAAGCCGCGCCTTGGATCACCAAATCCGAAGCCGCCTGGCTCGCTTCTAACGCCGTGCCCGGTGAAGCGGATGCGTGCGCTGCGGCTAGCGCGGCAGCGTCGTTGAGACCATCGCCGATCATCAGCGGCTTGAAACCTTGAGCGAGCAAGTGTGCGAGACGGGCTGTTTTGTCAGCTGGGGACGCTCCGCCCACCCAAGTGTCGATGCCGGCCTCGCGCGCTGCCGCGGCCACCGCCACCGGCCGATCGCCGGAGATCAGCTCAACCTTGATGCCGCGCTGCTGTAGCGCCGAAACAGTTTGCGCCGCGTCGATTCGTAACGCGTCAACAAAAGCAAAGCGCACCGGCGGTGCATCGCCTTGCGCGAACCACAGCTCCGCCGCGCCATCTTCGGCGTCGAGACAGGCAGGCGCGGCGAATGTCCGCCGGCCCAGCCGCGCATCACCCGCCGCGATGCCCTCGCCGGGAATTTCGCGCGCACTATCCGCCGCCAAGCCGGGACCGGCGGCTTCCACCAATGCACGCGACAGCGGATGGCGCGAAATGCGCGCCAGAGATGCTGCGGCGCGAAGTACGTCAGGCTCGACGCTCGTAATCAAACGCGGCTTGCCGAGTGTAAGCGTGCCCGTCTTATCGAACACGGCGACGTCGACCTCGGCCAGCCGCTCCAATGCGTCACCGGACTTCACCAACACGCCGCGTTTGAACAAGCGTCCCGTCGCCACAACTTGCACCGCCGGCACTGCAAGACCCAGCGCACACGGGCACGTGATGATCAACACCGCGACGGCGTTCATCAACGCAACCCGGAAACCGACGTCGGCCGCCTCGAACCCAACGAAACGCAACAGCGCAGGCGCTAGCAACCAGCCCAAGAACGTCGCCAACGCCAGAGAATGAACGACCGGCACATAAAGCGCGGCGGCTTTCTCCGCCAATCGCACAAAGCGCGCCCGGCCTTGCTCGCCCGCCTCGATAAGCCTCGCGAGTTCAGCAACTGACGAATCCTGCGCGCGGGCTGAAGCACGAATCACTAAACGCTGACTCAGATTGATGACACCTGCGTGGATCTGATCGCCTGGCCGTACCGCTTGCGGCAACGTCTCGCCCGTCAGCATGGATCTATCGAGGTCCGAGACGCCTTCGAGAATGATCCCGTCGACAGGCGCCCGGTCCCCGCACGCCAGCAACAGCGTATCGCCAACGCCAATTTCGGCGGCGCCTATCGCTACAACGCGCCCGTCAGCGCCTATGCGCGATGCCGTTACAGATTGCAGGGCCAGCAAGTCGCGTGCTGCAGTGCGCGCCTGCTCGCGTAGCTTGTGATCAAGGTAGCGCCCGATCAGCAAAAAGAAGAGCAGCATCGTGATGCCGTCGAAATAGGCGTGCTCCCCTTGCTGCAGGGTTTCAGCGATGGAAATGCCGAGCGTCAGAAAAACCGCCAGCGAGATCGGCACGTCCATATTGGCGCGGCGCGCACGAAGCGCCGTCCACGCAGAGCGGAAAAAGGGCTGCGCCGCATAAAGCGCCGCCGGGATCGCGATCAGGGCGGATATCCAATGCAAGAGCGTACGCGTGCCCTCGCCCATCTCGCCATCGCCAGACCAGACTGGCACCGAGAACATCATGATGTTCATCGCCGCGAAGCCAGCGACCGCAAGGTAGCGCAGCAGCTTGCGCCCCTCTTCATCGACTTGGCGCGCCGCAGTAGCGGGGTCGAACGCCGCTGCGCCATAGCCCATGCGCGCGAGCGACTCTGTGATCAAACTAGGCGCCACGGCACCTGGAGACCACGAGACGCGGAGGCGGCCAGTGGATAAATTCAACCGCGCGTCCGTTATGCCGGGGAGCGCCAACAAGCCGCTCTCGATCTTGCGGATGCACCCCGCGCACTTTGCGCCCTGGATCAGAAGCTCCAGAGTCTCTGCGCCATGCGCGTCACGGCGCACGAACGCGGATGGGTCGGCGCGGCGCGTCTCTGCATCAGCCGCCGGCGCGAGACCGGAGGGGCAGCCGCTTTCGGTTAGCGCGACGGTTGCCATGTGAGCTCCGATTCAAAATCGAGCGCGCCGCCCTCGCCATCGGCGCGCGCGCGCAGCCGCCAGCGCCCCGGCTGCAACTCGCCCAAGCGCGCAATGTAGCGGCCGCCGCCAACCGGCTCGAATGAGAGCTCGTGATCGTGTTGTGAACTCGTCGGCCATTGCAGGCTCCCGGTGATGTCAGCGCCACCAATCGCTGTGCCGTCGCGCGCGGTGAGCGTCACTTCCACAAACGCGCCGTCCGCGTCACGGCGAAGGGCGGTGCTGGCCTGCCAACCGAGCGCAGCTTGTGCGCGCCGTTCGGCAAGGGTGTCGTTATACTGAACACCCTGCAAATATGAGCGACGCACATCCTCGCCTGGAAACGATTGGATCGCATACACCGCAAACGTGACGTTGACGGCGATGATCGCGCCAAAGAACGCCAGCATGGCGGCAAGCACGTGCCAGCCACGGATCTCGAAACGTGCGGTGCTCATGGCGCCCCTCCTGCCAGGAATGCGGATTCGCTGGTGGCCACTTCGCCAGTAGCGCTGTCGCGAATGGTGAAACTCAAATCGTGCGAGCCAGTGCTGACGCCCGGCGGCGCCACGACATGGATACGCACATTGGTGACGGCGTCGGCGCTCGCGTCGACGACAACGTTACCCTCCGCGTTCAGGGCTGGCGCGAGCAACCGGGCTCCATCCAATCCCGCGACAGAAATCTGTACGCGGCGCGGTTGGTCGGTCATGTTGATCAGTTTCAGCGCGTAGTCATTTCGGATGCTGCCGTCCGCGAGGCGCACGAAGGGCGGGCTACGGTCGCGGATGACGTTGAGGCTCAGCGTGTGGCGCGTGGCCAGACCATAGATCATGAGCGCTGCGACAATCGTCATAAGCGCGCCGTACAAGATGGTTCGCGGGCGGATGAGCTTATAGCGAGCGCCCTTACCCTGCTGGCGTCGCTCAAGATTGGCATAGCTGTCGTAGGCGATGAGCCCCTTGGGTCGCCCGACCTTCTCCATAACCTCGTCGCACGCATCGATGCACAGCGCGCAATTGATGCACTCGAGCTGATCACCGTCGCGAATATCTATCCCTTGCGGACACACGGCGACGCATTGGCGGCAATCGATGCAATCGCCTCGCCCCTCCCACGTATCACCCTTCTTGTGAGCGCCGCGCGGCTCGCCCCGGTCGGCGCGATACGTCACCGAGAGCGCGTCCTTGTCGATCATGGCGGCCTGAATGCGCGGCCACGGGCACATATATGTACAGACCTGCTCCCGCATTGTGCCGGCAAGCGCGTAGGTGGTGAACGTCAGTATGCCGATGAAGAGGTAGACGGTTGGATCGGCTTGGCCCGTGAAGATATTTCGAAACAGTGTGGGCGCGTCGCCGAAGTAGAACACCCAGGCGCCGCCTGTAGCGGCGGCGATCAAAATCCAGATGAGATGCTTTGAAACTTTCTTGCCAGCCTTCGACAGCGACATGGGCGCCTTGTCGAGCCTCATGCGGGCATTGCGATCGCCCTCGATGGCGCGCTCTACGTAGATGTAGAGATCGGTCCAGACGGTTTGCGGGCACGCGTAGCCGCACCAGACGCGCCCAAACAATGCTGAAGACAGAAAGATCGCAAACGAGGCCAGGATTAACAGGCCGGTGATGTAGTACACCTCCTGCGGCCAAAGCTCGAGAAAGAAGAAGTAGAAGCGCCGTCCTTCAAAGTCGACCAAGACGGCTTGATCGACGCGGCCCCCGCCGCGATCCCAGCGCAGCCACGGCGTGACGTAGTAGATGCCGAGCAGGACGACCATCGCCGCCCATTTGAGATTGCGGAAGAAGCCCTGCGCGAGTTTGGGATAAATCTGCTCGCGTTTCTTATAGAGCGCGCGCGCCTCTTTCGAATTTACGGCGCGCGCGTCGATCGCAAGATCGCCAGCGCGCGCCGTGGTGTCGATCAAAGTTGTTTTGGCCATGCCGCTAGTTTAGCGGCGCGGTCGCCTGCCCGTTTTGAGCTGGCTCAGGCGCAATCGTCTCCGTTGTCGCAGGCACAGGGGCGGCATCTGGCTCACCACCACCCATTTCGTGGACATAATAGGCCAGCGCACGCAGCGTGCCGGCGTCGAATCGGCTTTCCCAGGCCGGCATCACGCCGCCGCGCCCAAGCTCGATCTGGCGGCGAATCTCAGTGCGCGAGCCGCCATAGAGCCAAAGATCGTCATTGAGGCTCGGCGCGCCGAGCGTGCGATCGCCAGCGCCGGATGGTCCGTGACAGGCAGCGCACTGCTCCTGATAGATGATCGCGCCACGCGTTGCGGCGGCGCTATTGGGATCGAGGCGCGTGCGCGCGGCGGAAATGCTGATGACGTGCTCTGTGACATCGCCGATCTGCTGCGGTGTCAAAAGCCCGTCTCGTCCAAAAGCCGGCATCATCGAGTTACGCGCTTCGGGATGACCGGAGCGAATGCCGACACGCAGCGTGTGTTCGATGTCGGCGAGTGAGCCGCCCCAGATCCATACGTCGTCAGCCAACACCGGATATCCCGGCGCGCCGGCGCCGCCAGCGCCATGGCATGTGCGGCAGTAATCGCCGAACACGGATTCACCGGCCGCACGCGCGAATTCCTGCAATGCCGGATCGGCGGCGATTTCGGCGGTGCTGGCAGCGGCCAAGCGCTCATACATTGGCGCCCGTGCCGAGCGCAGATTGCTCACATCAGCCGCAACGTTATTGCGATCCGAAAATCCGAGCACACCCTTAGTATAGCCGTTACCGATGGGCCACGCCGGCATAAGCACCCAGTATATGATCGCCGCCAGGATGCAGGCGTAGAAGATGTAGAGCCACCACCGCGGCAGCGGTGTATCTAGTTCTTTCACGCCATCCCATTCGTGGCCCGTAGTCTCGGTGCCGCTGACGGCGTCGCGTTCACGATCAGCCATTATCGTCGCCCCCATCGTCGAGCGGACTGCGCGCCGCTTGGTCGAATTTCTTCTTGTTGCCCGGCCAGAGCGCATAGATCAGCGCCAAGCCGAAACAGACCGCGAGAAGCGCAAGGCCCCACGTCTGCGCAAAATGCGTCGCTTGCTCGTACGTCATGACGCCTACCTCGTGTTCTCAGGCGCTTGCGCCTGGTAGGTGTCGAAATCGATGCCGGCGCCGAGCATTTGCAGATAGGCGATCAGCGCATCCATTTCGGTGACGCGATTTGGATCGCCATCGAAATCGCGCACTGCGGCGCCTGGGTAGCGCTGCTCGAAGTCATAGGCGTTGGCCCCAAGCGGCTCTGCCTGCGCACGCGCATCGATCGTCGCGTTCGCCAACTGCTCGTCGCTGTAGGGCACACTGAGCATACGATTTGCGCGCAGGTGATCTCCCATACGGTCAGTATCGACGTCAGCGCGCGCCAGGAACGCGTAGGGCGGCATCACTGATTCCGGCACCACCGAGCGTGGATCTTGCAAGTGCGCGCGGTGCCATTCGTCCGAATAGCGACCGCCGACGCGCGCGAGATCCGGCCCCGTACGCTTAGATCCCCACTGGAAGGGGTGATCGTACATGCTCTCGGCTGCGAGCGAGTAGTGGCCGTAGCGCTCTACTTCATCACGCAACGGGCGCACCATTTGCGAGTGGCAGGTGTAGCAGCCTTCGCGGATGTAAACCTGCCGCCCCGCCAGTTCGAGCGGCGTGTACGGCCGCACACCCTCAACTTCTTCGATCGTGCTTTCGATGAAGAAGAGCGGCGTGATCTGCACCAGGCCGCCGATCGAGACGACAACAAGGATGCCGACCACCAGAATGAGCGAGTGGCGCTCGAACCATCTGTGAAATTTCCACATGATCCCCGCCCCTCTTATTCAGCAGCCACGGCAGCGGCCGGCACATCGGAAGCGCGCGTGTGCGCAGGCTCCTTCGACGTCGCGGTGCGCCACAGATTGTAAGCCATGATGATCGCGCCGAGCAGGAACAGCGTCCCGCCGAGAGCGCGGATGATGTAGTACGGGTGCATGGCTTCGACGGTCTCGACGAATGCGTATTCGAGGAAGCCGAACTCGTTATAGGCGCGCCACATCAGGCCTTGCATGATGCCCGCCACCCACATCGACGTGATATAAAGCACGATGCCGATGGTCGAGAGCCAGAAGTGCCACTCGACGAGCGCATTGGAGTAGAGCCGCTTGCGCTTCCACAGCCACGGGACGAGGCAATAGAGAGCGCCGAAGCTGACGAAGCCAACCCAGCCCAGCGCGCCAGAGTGCACGTGCCCGATGGTCCAATCCGTGTAGTGCGACAGCGAGTTCACGGCGCGGATCGACATCACCGGGCCTTCGAAGGTCGACATGCCGTAGAACGCGACAGACACCACCAACATGCGCAGCACCGGATCGGTGCGTAACTTGTCCCACGCGCCTGAGAGCGTCATCAGGCCGTTGATCATGCCGCCCCAGCTCGGCATCCAGAGCATGATCGAGAACGTGGCGCCCAGCGTCTGCGCCCACTGCGGCAGCGCCGTGTAGTGCAGATGGTGCGGGCCAGCCCAGATGTAGAGGAAGATCAGCGCCCAGAAGTGGATAATCGAAAGTCGGTACGAATAAACCGGGCGATCCGCCTGCTTCGGGATGAAATAGTACATGATGCCGAGGAAGCCGGCGGTGAGGAAGAAACCGACGGCGTTGTGACCATACCACCACTGCGTCAGCGCATCCTGCACGCCGGAGAACAATGAATAGCTGAACCAACCAGAAAAGCTGACCGGAACGGCCATGTTGTTGACGATGTGTAGCATCGCTACCGTCACGATGAACGCGAGGTAGAACCAATTGGCGACGTAGATGTGCTTCTCTTGCCGCTTCCAGATCGTGCCAAGAAACACGAGCAGATAAGCGACCCAGACTAGAGTCAGCCAGATATCAGTGTACCACGGCGGCTCGGCGTATTCGCGGCCCTCGGTGATGCCCAGCAGATAGCCGGTGCCTGCCATCACGATGAAGAGTTGATAGCCCCAGAAGACGAACCAGGGCCACAAGCCGCCCGCCAGCCGCGCGCGGCAGGTGCGCTGCACGACATAAAAGCTGGTGGCGATGAGAACGTTACCACCGAAGGCGAAGATCACCGCTGACGTGTGCAGCGGACGCAAACGGCCGAAATTGGTCCAGCCCCATTCCTCGAAATAGAAGATGTTGGGGAAAGCGAGCTGCGCGGCGATCACTACGCCGACCAGAAAGCCGGCGATGCCCCAAAACATTGAGGCGACAACACCAGCTTTAACGACGCCGTTCTCGTAGCGGGTAGATTGATTGCCCGTGCCACCGCGGCCGATGAAGCCGGTTAGCAGAACCGCACCAACCAGAAACGCCGCCAACGCCGTCCACATTTGAATCGCAAAGGCGGAATCGGTGGCGTTCGCGGCGCCCCACAGCGAACAATAGATGCCGGCGACGAGAATTGCCCCGATCGCCCAAGCGTCGATCCGATCCTGATGCCCACGTGCGTCAGCCGCCATCTCGCAACTCCCCCGCCGGCGCTAACGCATGCGCCGCAACTACAGGGACGCGGTATCAGCGCTCGCTCCGGCAGCGTTTGATCTGGCTCAAGGTGCGCGCCTGGGACGCAGGTATCTGGGGAGCAGGAGTTCGAACATGAGCGACGCCAATGTCCGGATTAACGTAGCGTCCGCGTTCGTCGCGGCGGCCGCGGCATGGCCTAGCGCGCTCTGCGCAATTACGGATGCGATGGCGACGCCGCTACAACGCGCACTGCAGTCGGCGTGGTGCGGCGCCGGCCCGCAAGCTCTAGAATTCTTGGGGCACTGCCCCGCCTGCTGGAGCGGTACGGCGGCCTTTCTGTTCGCTGCAGCGTTCGTGATCTACACGCCTAGCCGGCAGCGTCGTCGCGCAACGGCTTGATTGAAGTCGCGGCGCCCGCGCGCGGCATCCGGATGAGCGGCATCAGCGCAAACACCAAGAGCGTCGCCACGTAAATCATCCCCGCGGGCGTAGAGAAGTAGGCGAGCTGATCCGCCAACGTCATGCCGCGCAATCCGAAACCGACAGCGAGGTCCGCGATCTGCTGAAACACAAGCGCCAGAACGCCGATAGAGAGATAGCTAAGCCAGCCGCCGTCAACGCGCGCCCATGCAGGCGCAACGCGAGCGGCAAACCACATGGCGGCGATGAGCAGCGGCGTCTCCAAAACAACCGCTAGCGTCTTCCCGAGCCCGGGCTCAAGCCAAAGCACCCGCACCGGCCCCAACAGAAGACCGACGGCGAACACCAATGCGAAATAAATCGCGGCCGCGTGTGGGGCGCGAATGTATCTGCGACGCGGAGCGCGCTCACTGGTCATTGTGCGGTGTATCCGCCATCGATCACCAGTTCGGCGCCGGTGACGAACTTGGATTCATCGGAAGCAAGATAGAGCACGCCATAAGCGATATCGTTTGGCTCACCCAGATGGCCGACAGGATGAAGGCCGGCGAGATAGGCCTTTGCCGCTTCTGGATCAGGCTGAGAGGCCAAATACCCCTCAACCATCGGTGTCCATATGTAGCCGGGGTGCACAGAATTGACGCGAATTTTGTAGCCAGACTTAGCGCAATGCAGCGCCGCCGATTTCGAGAAAATGCGAACGCCACCTTTACTGGCATTGTAGGCGGCAAGATTAGGATCACCGATCAAACCTTCGATGGAGGACAGGTTGATGATCGAGCCGCCGCCAGTCACCTTCATCGCGCCAATCGCATGTTTGGTGCCGAGGAACACGCCGTCCAAATTGACGGCCATCAACGCACGCCACTGCTCTAGCGTCGTGCTTTCCACATCGCCGCCCAACGCGACTCCGGCATTATTGACAAGAACGTTCAGCCGGCCAAAGCGGCGCACAACAGCGGCAATGGTCGCTTCCCAATCCGCCTCGGACGAAACGTCCTGACGCATGAACATCGCCTCGCCGCCGGCTTCGACGATTTCGTCGGCCGCGGCGCGGCCTTCTTGCTCCTTCAAATCAGTGACCATTACCTTGGCGCCTTCCCGCGCCAGCAGCATCGCGCAAGCGCGGCCGAGGCCGAGCCCGCCGCCAGTGACCAACGCCACCTTGTTCTCAACGCGCGCCATTCTACTCTCCCATCAGTGGGCCATCAGCAGCGGGACTGTTGAGCCCGCGAGCAATTCTCGTGTCACGCCGCCAAAAAGCAGCTCACGCGCGCGAGAGTGCCCGTATGCCCCAATCACCAGCATATCTGCGCCGATATCAACAGCGGCATCGAGCAGCGCTTTGCCGTGGCTTCGACCCAAGCCGTCGATATTGCGCACTTCCGCGGTCACGTCATGGCGTTGCAGATACGCCGCGAGCTCTCGGCCAGGCGCGAACGTGGCGCCGGATGTGCCCTTCGCATCAACGGTTGCTATGACCACCTGCTTTGCGTGGGTCAGAAACGGCATCGCGCCCACTACAGCACGCACAGACTCTGCCGTCGCGTTCCAACCGATTATAACTCTATCCCAGCTTCGCCGCTCGAGCGGCCGCGCAGGAACGACGAGCATCGGCCGGCCCGATTTGAACAAGACATCTTCGATGGCTGCGCGGCGGGCGCGATCGTGCGAAGCGGCATGGGCCATGATCGTAAGATCAGCGAGACGCGCATGCGCCACGATGCGGTCGTCATTCACGGCGCTTTCGATTGCCAAATCTCGTACTTCGAATGGGCGAAGCGCGCGCTCCAGCCAAGCAGCTATGCCGCTCCGCAACTGCGCCGCGTGCGAACGCGAGCCGCTGGCCAAATCCTCAAGCACCGCAGAGAGCGGCGCCGCTTGATCCATAAAGGACGAAGCAAGATGCATCGCCAAAATGAGAGCGATTGGCTGAGCGTCAAACTTGTCGGCAATCTCAGCGGCTGCACAAAGCGCCGCTTCATCCTCTTCCAGAGCAATCACAGGCGTCAGTATGATCTTGCACGCCATGACTTGCCTCAATGTGACAGCAACAGGTTCGGAACACCGGCCGCATTGACAAGCGCACGGGTCGTGCCGCCGAGAACCATTTCAAAGAGACGCGGCCGCCCGTAGGCGCCCGCCACCAATAGCTCGCACTGCTCGGCGCGCGCGGCGTCCAACAGAGAATCGGCCACTCGGGCGCCGCGTAGGTCCCTCACTTCGATGACGCCAACGCCATGCCGTGCGAGATGCGCGCGTAAACGGCCGACATCTGAAGCTTCCGTCTCCTTGGTCTCGTCATCAATATTGCGCATCAGCAGAACACGTGATGCCGCTTGCAGCAGCGGCATCGCCGCACGTATGGCGCGCGCAGCTTGTGCGCTGCCATCCCAAGCCACGGCTGCCGCGCCACCCACAACGGCGTCGCCCTTGATCAGCATCACCGGCGCGCGCGTCGAAAGCAGTGTTTCGGCAAACAGCCCCGCGAGACTGGCGCGCGCTGCATCGCCCGCAAACATCACCACATCCGCCAAAATCGCTGCTGGCGCCAACGCAACGATCGGCTGAAGGGCGCGCTTTTCAACAGTAACGGCGGCGCGTTCGCGTGCAGCAATATCGCGGCTGAGCACTTCGAGTCGCTCCTGCGCCCCGCGCTCTGAGTCCGCGATACGCGCGCGCGCTTCATCGGACGCTTGCAGCGTAGCGCCATAATAGACGAGATCCGCGGCCGGATCAGGAAACGCCGGCGCAACGGAAACTTGTGCGCTAAAGCGCGTCGCAAGCTTGGCGGCCGCGCCGATAACCTCGGCGTCGGAATTCTGCCCGGATGCGACAACCAGAATCGACTTGTAGGACATGAGGCGCGTCTCCTTCGGCTCACCGTACGGCAAGCCCGAGCACGACCGCCTTGCGTCAGATCAACCTGGCGCGCCGATCATGATCTCGCGCACTTTTTGCGAGAGCTGATTATCCAGAAGTGGTTTCTCGACGATCTCGACCCCAGCTTCGAGCGCACGCTGACGCGTGATACGCGTAGGATGCGTTGTGATCAGGATCGTTGGCGCCTCAACGCCCGCCGCGCGCAGACGTTCCAGAAGGTCGAGCCCGCTCATGCCGGGCAGCTTTTGGTCCAGCACCAAGCAAGACCAAGCGGTTCGGTCATGCACATTCAAGACCGCCTCAGCGTCTGCGAAGGTGTGCACGCGAACCCCTGCCGTCTCAAACGCGAAGCCGAGCGCATGACGAACCGCCGGATCGTCATCGACAAGCACAAGCACCGGAACGGGTATGGGGCGACAAATTTGGTCCACAGTGGCCAAGACCATCCGGCAATCCGGCACGATCCGCGTTGACTTGGCTCAAGTCCGCTTCAGCGCTGCTCAATTTGAAGCGCCATCCGGACCAGTTCGGACAAGCTGTTGGCGTGCATCTTTGTCATGACATTGGCGCGGTAAATTTCGACGGTGCGCGGGCTGATCCCCAGCTTGATAGCCGCCGCCTTATTCGAATCGCCTGACACGATGGCCTCATAAACGTCCCGTTCGCGGGCCGTCAGTTGCGCCAGCCGTTCCGCAAGTTCGGCGCGCTCCTTCTGCCGGCAAGCCTCATCGCCGCTGCGTGAAAGCGTAGCGCGAACAGCGCGCAACAGCGCTTCGTCCTCGAATGGCTTCTCCAAAAAGTCGACGACGCCCGCCTTCATCGCCTGCACCGCGAGCGACACGTCGGCATGGCCGGTGAGCACAATCACAGGATGAGGAACTTGGAGGCGCTTAAGCTCCGTCACCATTTCAAGCCCGTTCATCTCCGGCATACGAATGTCGGTAATGATGCATCCGGACTCCAACGCATGCAGACGATCGAGCAACGCCCGCGCGCTTTCGTAAGTGCGCGTTTGAATGTTCTCCGCGCCAAGCAAGAACGCCACCGAATCCCGCATCGGCGCATCGTCATCGACAATATGAACGACGGGCTCACTCATCTTTAGGCTCCAACGTGTCCGCCGACGCCAAGCGCAAAGTGAATCGGAAAACCGCGCCGCCGCCGGGATTGGGCTCGGTCCAGATTCGTCCTCCGTGCGCTTCGACAATGGTTCGCGAGATCGAGAGACCGACCCCCATCCCGCTCGCTTTGGTGGTCACGAACGGCTGAAACAGCTTCGCCGCTGCTGTCTCGTCAACACCTGGCCCGGTGTCAGCCACGCTCACCATCGCCATGCCGTCTTCAACCGCTGACGTTTCGATCAGCAGCTCGCGCCGCTGATGTTCAGCCATGGCGTCGATGGCGTTCCGCACGAGGTTCAAGATCACCTGCTGAACCTGAACGCGGTCAACCAGTACAATCTCGGCATCGTGAGCAAGCGCATATCGCACCCGCACGCCATGCTCTTTTGCGCCCACCAGAGCCAGCGCACACGCCTCCTGCACCAGCTTCGGCAGATTTTCGAGACGCCGCTCACCTTCCCCGCGTGAGAGGAAATCACGAAGGCGCCGAATTATCTCACCCGCCCGCAAGGCTTGATCCGCCGCTTTCTCCAACGCATCTCCGGCCCGAGGCTCAGCGACTCCCGCACGCTCCAAGAGTCGCCGCGCGCCGCTCAGATAATTCGCAATCGCACTGAGGGGTTGGTTCAACTCGTGCGCCAGAGCAGAGGCCATCTCTCCCATCGCGCTCAACCGCGACATGTGCACCAATTCTGATTGTAGCTCCTGCAGCCGCGTCTCGGTGGCTTGGCGCTCGGTGAGGTCGCGCACAAAGCCGGTGAAAACGCGGCCACGCTCGGACCGCACCTCGCCCACCGCAAGCTCCATCGGAAAAGTGGAGCCGTCCTTGCGTTCACCGACAACGATACGGCCGATGCCAATGATACGCCGCTCACCGGTGTCGAGATAGCGGTGGAGGTAGCCGTCATGCTGCGTGCGATACAGCTGCGGCATCAGCATCTTTACATTGCGACCCAGCACTTCAGACGCCGACCAGCCAAACATCCGCTCAGCGGCCGCGCTGTAAGATTGCATCACGCCGTGTTCGTCGATCACGATCAGCGCATCGGGCGCTGTGTCGTAGATGGAGAGCAGGTGCGCTTCACGCTCAGCCAAAGCGCGAGACGCATTGTCTTCGACGCGGCGCGTACGGAAAAGCCGGTCGCCGATCAGCGCGATGATGACGCCCATCACCGCGAAGACGATAAGCACGCCGCCCTGCTCAGGCGCGATTAGACGCGCAGCGATCAGCGATGCCACTGTGGTGGCCAGGCCCGGACCCAAGCCCCCCAGCACGGCCATGCTGCAAACTACAGGCAAAAACAGAAGCGCCGTGGACAGGCCAGGCACAGCCTGCCGGAGCAGCACCGCAATCACCACCATTGCGGCGCACGCCAGCGCCGCCAACGCATAGGGCTTGACCCACGGGCGCCTGCGAAGCGCAGCGGCAAGGCCCGCCGGGAGATGTGTTGAACGCATCGGTCTCGCTATCTTATAGCCCGCCGGGGCCGCGCCAAGGCGGCCAAGCGCGCAAGCCCGTATGCCGTACGGACTACGGGATTATCCTTAAGCGTTCGCCACGAATTTCCCGGCGCACACCGCCCCCGTATTCAAGAGCGCAGAGGAGAACTTCCATGCGCGATCTCGGCATCGAAACATCTGGCGGCCCGACCACGCGGCACGTCTCCGACTCCATCGCCCTAGGACCCGGCTTGGTGCTGCAGGGGGCCCGCATGCACTTTCGCCGTAACGAGGAGGTTTTCGGCGAGGGCGAAGACGCCGACTATGTCTATCGCGTCGTCTCGGGCGCGGTGCGCACCATTCGCTTCTCCAGCGACGGGCGCCGGCAAATCCTCAACTTCTATTTCCCAGGCGATATTTTCGGCCTCGAATGCGGCAAAGCCCATTCGCTCTCAGCCGAGGCCGTGGTCGACGCTGATCTGGCGCTCGTGCGTCGCTCGGCCATCGACACCGCTGCGGCGCAGGACGCCTCGGCCGCGCGGGCGCTGATCAATTTGGTCCAACGTCAGCTTCAGAATGCTCAGGAACACGCATTGGTGCTTGGCCGCAAAGGCGCTGGCGAACGCGTCGCCGCGTTCCTGTTGCAGCTGGCGGACCGCGTTACGGTCCAATGTGAGATCGATCTGCCGATGTCACGCGCAGATATTGCCGATTATCTTGCTTTGACTATCGAAACCGTCTCGCGCGCCTTCACACAGATGGAACGAGACCATACCATCGCGCTGCCGAGTTCGCGCCATGTCGTCGTCCGCAATCGCTGCGCGCTGGAGTTGCTCGAAGCCGCCTGAAGGAGGCTCCCGATGAAACACGCCGCCATTTTCGCAACTCTGGTGCTGATCAGCGCCTGCGCGTCGCAAGGTCCGGCACCAGCGCCGACCGCAGAGCAACGGGGCCAAGCCATGGTCGAGCAGCACTGCAGCGGCTGCCACGCCACGGGCCGCACAGGGGACAGCCCGGCGCCCGAAGCGCCGCCATTTCGTACGCTATCGGCAAACTACCGCGTGGATGCGCTGCAAGAAGCATTCGCAGAGGGCATTACTGTCGGCCATCCAGCGATGCCGAACTTCACGTTCGCGCCCGAAGATGTCGAAGTGCTGATCGCCTATCTGGAATCGATCCAGGACGAACCTTCGCCCGCGCAGCAATAGCGCATTGGCGCACGCGCACTGCTGCGCTCTGCCGAGCTTTGTCCGATATCCGACATTTTGTCCGATATCCGACATAGCGTGCAACGCGATCAGCACGCGTCATCGCCCGTGCGCACAAATTTCGGGAATGCTTGAGGATTTTCGTCTGACGGCGACCAAGCAAAACGCGACACATTTGTTACACCTTGCGCTACCGTCATTCTTGCGTTTCAACTACCGCCATGGGTGGTGAGAGGTCCTGCCCGCACAAAAACGCCGGGGGGCAATCAGTTGAAATCTGATCGACTTAGCGCACGTACGCCGCGTTTATCTCGTCGGACACGATGTACCTACCCAAGTCGCCCAAATGGGCTGGCTTCAATTACTGGGGCGCCGCGCAACCGTGTTGATGGCTGCCCAATAGGACCATAGCACGCCGATTGGACCTATTTCGCGACTGGCTAAGTCGCTCCACTCGCGACATTGGTCATGATGCAGCAGCTCCGGCGAGCCACCGCCGAAATCAGTTGCCTGTAAGATTTGCGCCATTGGCCTGACTAACCCCTCAGCAGACGCGCATTGACGCCTCGCAGGTGGGAGTTCAGGTATGACGAATGTTCGTGCGTGTGCAACACGCGATTTAGTGAGTGTGTTGCGTCGATCGGTTGAGGCCGCAGCCAACGTACGCCGACGCGTACAAAATCCCCACCGGCCAAGTCGTTCAATTCGTGGCGCTCGCGTCAGCGATGTCCGACCGGCCTGATATCGCCGAACGCGGTCGGTCCGCAACGCCTGGAGTGGCACGCGCTCAGCACAAGACGAAAACGCGTCGGGACGGGCTCTAGGGTTGATAGAACAAAAGGGCCATTACGCTTGTCGGGGCTCAAGCCAACCAATCTGCCGACCGGCAAATCATCGGGACAGGCCGAAAGCGACGGTTTGGTGACGCACGAAAACAGGCATGTCTGCTTGTCGCAAATAGATCTGCACTGATTTCCGTACAAGATGTACAGAACGCGCCACACCCATCATCGCAGTCAAGAATTACCGCTTCCGCCGCGCAAATGGAAATGCTAACCAACGACTGACATTGAGCTGAGTGGCGGGGGCTTCATTGCATCGACGAATATCGCGCTTCATCGGCGCAGCTGTGCTCGGGCTTTTGCTCGCAGCACCGACGGCAATGGCGCAAGAGGGTCGCACCACTGTGGCCGTCGGAGAGGTCACCCTCTCACCTTCGGCGGCCGCCGCTGCGCCAGCAGGTTTTGGCGATACGCTGCGCAGCGAAATTCAGGTGGCCCTCGAAGGAACGGGACTATTCAGCGTACCCGGCACCAACGAGCACGAAATCGAGGCTATGATCGCGGAATTGGCGCGTAGCGGGCGCGCTGCTCCGCGGACCAGCCGGGCTCAATACATATACGCCGTGCGGGTGGAAACTTTGACCCTCAACGACGAGATGCGGGTGGCTCCGCAACTCAACACGCATGATGTGGTGACCACGCGCGGCGAGCTCGTCGTCCAAATTTCAGCGTTATCGCCCGCCACTGGCAATGTCGTGCGGTTCAATATCAACGGCGCGCACCAAGCGGGCCCTGCCATGCGCGACGGCCTTAGCACGCGCGGCAATCGCGACGTCAATCGCGGCGCGCTGGTGCGGGCGTCGAGCGATCCTCAAGCCTACCGAGCACTGGCAAACAACGCTGCTATGCGGCTGGCGGGGCGAATCCTGGAAAACAACAACGCTGTACAGGTCGTTGATGTCGACGGCGATCGCGTCTTTATCAGTCGCGGCGCGGACGCGGGATATGCCGTGGGCGACATGCTAACAGTACGCTCGCTTGGCCGCGAATTGCGGGATCCGGTGACAGGTGAACGGCTGGGCGACACCGGTGGTGAGATTGGCCGTATCCGTATCACGGAAGTGCGCGCCCGCGTAAGCCTTGGGTCGATCGAACAAGGGGTCGGTGCGATCGCAGTCGGCGCAATCGTACGGCGGCCGCAAACGGCGCAGCCATAACGAGATTTCTGAACGGGGCGTGGGGATGGACCGTAAAAGATTAGTACTCATCGGCCTAGCAGGCGCGATTGTGTTGGCCTTGGCCGCAGCCTGGGCTGTGCCGCGCTTCACCAGCCGCGACAACACCGGTGGCGTCATTCGTATTGCCATTGCTACCGACGAAACCATCGAACGCTTGGCTACGGACATGTCGACCAACGACTATGCCGAGCGCAATGCCGCTGCAGTCGAACAACAGCTCAAAGCCGCAGTCCGGGCGCCGAGCGCTCCCGCGGCGCAGCAGCAGCAGCGGCAGCCGCAAACGCCGCCACAAACACAGCAGCCGGGAAACACCGCGCCGACAACCAGTAGCGGCGCGTCCGAACAGGCGGAGCCACAAGCGTCAACTTTCCCAAGCGCGGTCGCAGCTGCGTTCTCGCAAATTCTGCTACTTCAACTTGACGGCCAACTCACACAAGGGCTCGACAGCTCGCAGCGTTTCGACGTGGTCGACACCAATGCGGTCGAAACAGCACTTCGCACAATGACGGCCCGAAACAACGGATCGAGCCCACGCACCCTATTCGCTACAGTATTCCGCAGCCAGGACGGTGATAACGGCGAACAAATTCGGCAGCGCCGCACCAGCAATGCAGACTTGGCCAGTATTGGGCGTGAGCTCAACGCGGACTACTTCCTTTATGTCGGCGTCGAAGAACCCGTTTACACGGCGGCGCTGGAGCATGACGAGTATACCGGCGAAAGCGTGTTCGTTTTGCGTGCTCAGCCAACGGTGGCGTTTCGTCTCTTCAATACGCGACGCAAGACCGTCGAACTGGCGGGCGTCATCCGCTTCGACGAGCCACTGGTTGCGTATAGCGACTTGGGCGACCTGGATGGTTACCTCGTCAACGAGCCCGGCTCGGGCGTCCAGCAACAAGCGACGCCGGCGCTCCAGCGCCTGCGTGACATGCCGCTGATGCAGGACTTGGCTTTCCAGGTGAACCGTGAGATCGCCCGCCAAGTCATCCAGCGCGTGCTCGACCAAATCGCGCCCTCTGAAATTATCCGGGGTGGCGACGCGCCGATCGTCAACCGCGGCAGCAATGACGGTCTCGCCGCCGGCATGCAAATGGACGTGTATCGGATGGGCGAGGCGCTGCGCGAATCCGGCGGGCGGGCGGTCGGCGCCGAGCGCACCCATGTCGCCACTGTGGAGGTGACCGACGACATCCAGGACAACGTCGCGACATTGCGTGTGCTGTCCGGTGGCCCGGTGCAGCGGGAGGATAGGATTGAGCTTCCGCTCTCCTTGGCGGAACTCGTCTCCGACACTGGCCCGGTGGCTGGCGGGCCTTCTTCCACGCAACAGCCAACCGCGCTCGGCAGGAATGCAATTATTGCGGCCCAAAGCGGCGAGCCCGACGCCATTAGGCCAGCAATTGCCGTGGACTCGATCATCGTGCGTTTTGGCGACATCGGCATCACGACACCTGCAAATCTCATCAGTCGAAGCGCTGGGAACAGCATCGGCGATGCACTTCAGAGCGACCCGCGCGTTCATGTCGTCAGCCGAGCGGACATGGCGCGGCTCTCGCGCGAGCGACGAATCGCGGCGCGCGCAAGCGGGCGCAGCGGCGCCGATCCGCGGCGTGGGATGGCTGTCGGCGAATACTTCCTGACTGGGGAGGTCAGCCTCGATCTAGCGGACGCAACACGCAGCGTAACGTACGAAGGAGTATCGCGCCGTGTAGGCCCCGAGCGTCGCAATTGGGTGGCCGGCGGCACCTTCCGTGTGTTGACCATGGATGGGCGTATCGAACACGCGGTCGAGGTCGAAGCCACACGCGCGGTGCAGCAATCGATTAACACCGACGTCATCGAGTTAATTGATGACCTCTCCAACGATGCGGTGCGCAAACTGCTGACCGAATTGTTTCCGATGCAGGTGTTGTCTGCGTCGCCAAATGGCCCTGTGCGGATATCGGGCGGCACGGATTTCGGCATCACCATGGGTGCGCGCCTACGCGCCTATACGATCGGCGCGCCGGAATACGATCCGACGACGCGCGTGATGCTAAGCGCTGGGCAACGCACTCATGCGGGCGATCTCATCGTCACGGATGTCGAACCCCGTGTCGCGACAGCCCGCTATGCGGAGCGTCCGTTTCAGCTCAACGCGGGTGATGTGATCGAATTGGCCCCGGCGCCGCGCCGCGCCGCTGCATCGCGACCGGCCCAAGCGACAGTTGAGCCGCAAAGCGGAGGGGCGACGCCCTTCTAACCTCTCACAGCGCACGCACTACCGAGTTAAGGAGCACATCGCATGTCGACGTCCTTGCGCCGCGGTCAAGTTATAGGGGGCCTCGCCACCCTAATCGGCGCTGCGACCGCGACCAACGCTGGCGCTCAGGGCCTGCGTATTCCCGGGCTGCCTGCCGACAACGCGCAGCCCCCTCCGCCGCCCGTGCAGCCTGGCAAGCAATCGCTCGGGCCCGCAGGCTATTCGCTGCGATACGCTGACATTCGCAACCTGCTCGGTCGCGGCGATTTCGATGCCGCGCTTTCCCTGTTCCAAGCCTCCGGCCAACAACAGGGCGCGAACGGCCGAGCGCCAGAAGATGGCCCGCCGCCTGCCGACGCCGCCGCTGAGGACGCGGAGGCGCGTCAACGTCCGCTTTTCACCTCGAGCGACGTGTTTCTTAGCAATTCTGAAATTGGATTGATGCACTACGAAGCGCGTCGCAACGTCGATGCGCAATCACACTTTGAGGCCGCGCGTGGCGCGACCGAAGATCAATCGCGCGTTCGCGGCGCCTTGCGCTGGGTGCGGGACCGGGCTCGCCAAGCCACTGCCACCGTGTTGGGCCGCGGAGACTTTGGCCCTTACCGCAAGCGCGACTACGAGGGCATTCTTCAACTCAATTATTTGGCCCTCAACTTTCTCATCCAGGGGGATCGCCGCAGCTACAACGTCGCCCGCGCCAGCGCGGACGAACAGCTTCAACTACAAGCCCGCTTCGCCGAACGCATTGCGAATGCGCAAGCCGAAATGGAAGAAGAGCGCAGCGGGAACGGCCAACGAACCGCTTCCATTATAGAAACATTGGCGCCCGAATTCAGCGCCTTTGCGCCAGTCGCAAACCGTGTCCCCAGTGCGTACGTCAACCCGTTCGGCCCTTACGTGTCCGGCATGGTGTTGGAAATCGCCAGCCTCGAACAACCAGCGCTTCGCGGCAACGCGCGCGGCGCCTACGAAGAAGCGCTCGGGCTGCAGCCGCGATCGACCCAGTTGGCGGGCGCCGCCGAAGCCATGCGCAACAATCACACGCCCGGGACACGGGTGCTGCACGTCATCATCGGCGAAGGCTTTGCACCGAGTCGTCACGTCCTGCGTTACGGCCTTCAACTCGAAGACGGATCCGTACTGCCGCTTCGCATGGGCATGTTCGTGCCGGAGGCCGCTCAAACCGCGCGGATCGAACTCAGTTACGCCGGCGCGCCGCGCCCGGTGCCGCTTGAGCCGATCAGCGACGTCGAGGCGCTGGTGCTGCGCGATCAAAACGATCGGCTGCTGTTCATGTGGCTCGACCTTTTGGTTGCGGCGTACCGCGACCGCCAGACGCAAGGCATCGAGCAAAGCATCAATGAACTGACCGGCGGCGGCATCTCGCTGGCCTCCGTGCCGGACGTGCGCAGCTGGTGCAGCTTGCCGCGCCGCATGCACGTGGCGCGCGTTGTCCTTCCCGCCAGCGCCACACAAGCAAACATCACGGTCCGGAACGGCGGGGGCGGCGTGGTTCAGCGCAACTCCGTCACGCTTGATCCGAACAACCAGCAAACCCTGATTTACGGGCGCGCCACCGACTCCGTTCTGCGGCTGGATCAATCTCGCCGTCTCTGGGTGGACGGCGTCGATCTCAGCGCCAGCCAAGGTTCTAACTGATGCGAAGTGCGATCGAGTTTTTGAGACTTGCCGCAGTGGCCGCGCTCGCCATCGCGATAACCGCACCGCCGGCAAGCGCGCAGCGTACGCGCGGTGATTCCGAAATCCCAGTCGTTCGCAACATAGGGATGCCTGAATACATCGACATGGCCAACGAAGTCTCCGACCAGTTGCTGGCGTCGCAGCGCATCCAAGCGATCGCGCAACGCTCGGAGGCCGCGAAAATCGTGCTCGGGATTCCGAACAACAATTCAGCGCGCTGGGACGTCCAGGTCCAGGACATCTTCGACACGGTGCGCAACCGGCTGGTCTCGGAAGGGCGCATGCGCGTCTTCTCCACGGGCGCGACGGATGTGGAGTTTATTTTGACATCCGAGTTCACCAGCACGCGCACGGCCGGTCGTCGCAATGAGAATGTTCTTACCTATACCCTGACGCTCACGACTATCGAAGGCGAGTTCATCGGCGCCTATTCGTCTCACCGCGCCTTCGTTCAATAATACGCTATGGCTGACTTCTTTATCAGCTATAGCCGCCCCGACCGCGCCCTCGCCCAACGGGTCGCGAATGCGCTAGCCGCGCGCGGTCATTCGGTGTGGTGGGATCGCGAAATCGAAGTTGGAGAAAATTTTCGCGCCAGCATAACGCGCGAACTGCGCGCGGCCGACGTGGTGATTGTTATCTGGAGCGAAAATTCCATCGATTCCACATTCGTCTGCGACGAAGCGGATCGCGCCAACAAATCGAAAAAGCTGGTCCCAATCGCGTTTTCCTGGGGCTTTGAAATACCCATCGGCTTCGGACAGATTCACACCGCCGACTTTTCGCATTGGCGAGACGACCCCGCCGCAGCAGAGATCGATGACATCCTGTCAAAGCGGGAAGCGATCAAGGGCGGACGATTCCGAGACGCGCTCAAAAGCCGGGGCGCCTTAGTGAAGGGAATCCAAGCGCGCCGCAACGACGCGCTGGCTTTGCTTGCGAAACTGGGCGAAGGCATTGGCGGGATATCGTATGGGCGCTTGGCCCTGGGCGCGCTATGGTGCAGCGCCGCGTTCGTTTCTTTCGAGATCGTCGCGGCTCAGTTATCTGGCGGCAGCGCGCAATTCTTAGAAAAGCTCGCTTGGTTTCCAGCGTGGTGGATCGGTTTCGTGCTTGTTCGCATCCTCTACCAATTTATCTTCCTCGCTAAGAATAAGAGCGCCGTTTTCTTCCTCGACGAAGCCTTCGTCTTCTGGATGTGCGTTTCGGGCCTTATTAGCGTGCTGCTGCTGCTGCTCGGGGGCTACGATCTCAACACCGGCCTCGACTATATCGGGCTCTATCTGGAGCAGCTCCCAGCGCTATCGGCGCTGGTGCTCGTAATTATCGGACTGCTGCGTTCATTGATGTGGGGCGTGCGCCTTGCCGCCTCGCGCCTTTAGTGCTGATCGCGTTCTGCAGGTGCTCCAGGGACGCCATGGACAAATAAGGCGCGCGTTGCCGAGCGTCTGAAACGGGCCAGCCTAGGTTACAGCTCCGATTTCAACGAATGGCTTGGTCGATCCAGTTCAGCCGTTTGCATTTGCTCATGACCGGTCTCCACGTGTCCGCTTTGCGAAGCGTTAGGTCTTGCTAACGTTGGCACGAAGGGGAGAAGAAAATGATCCTGAGAAGCTTGGCCGTTGCGGTGACAATGCTGACGATGTTGGGCTGCTCTGAGAGCGATGGCGGTGTACTTGTTAGGCTCGCTCACTTTGACCCAGCTTTAGTTGAGGGCCTGAGTGACGCGGAGCGCGTGGCGCTCGGAGAACGTCTGTCTGCCGCAGGGAGTTGGGGCGACCAGGAGATGACAGAGTTCAACAGCCTTGTCTTTGGTCCGCCTGGTTCGACGGAAGCTGCTTGTTGCGTGCCGACGATGGGCGTCGCCCCACTGTCTCCAATGGGCTGTGACCTCAACTGGTCGCTGCAACACTTTAGTCTTTTTGAGACGACTGGAGTGAAGGCCGATGAAGCAGGGCGCATCGCTGTCGCCGCTAGAGTCGTCTCCGTTTCCCAGCGGTTGGCTGGTGTCGACCAGTTGGCCGGTGCTGACATCGAGCACCGCCTCGTGGCCCGAACACAGAACAATTGAAACAAAACTGCTATCGTTGCTGGCCGCCAGCATGTAGCCGCCAGGCACGAGCGCACGCACAGCCAGCGCGACCAGCGCCATCGCCGCCAGCACCTGGGCGAACCCGGTGCGCGCCTGCCTCAACCCCCGCAACATCAATCAAGAATGCGAGCGGCTCTAATAAAACGCCAGCGCGTCGGTGTCGCGGGGATCACTTGTGCTTGTGGCGGTTGCCGCCGTTCGCGCTGCGCGTCGCAGCATGCTGGCGGACAGAGCTATAGCGCGCAGGCGCTGGTGCCGATGGAGTCCGAGACCCACTCGGGTGAGGATGTCGCCATTTACGCTTGGGGGCCGACTGACGACAGCGTCGCAGGCACCCTAGAGCAGAATATGGTCTTCCATATCATGGCGCGTGCGTTGGGCTTCCAATGGCTAAGCGACGAGTGAAACATGGCGTGCATAGTGGCGTTTGATCTCGTGCGTCCTCTATCCTTGCGGTCATGCGGGGATCGCGATTTCAATGCAAAGCTCGCTCCACCAAGGTACGCGCCTCATACGAAATTCCGAAACCGGACTCTAGCGAGCCGTCTAGAACGGAAGCAGCCATGGTGTGTAAATCGTGGCGAACACCAGCCAAGTACCCACCCATCCAGCAAGTAGAACGATGAGAACCCACCGCTTCCGATCGGGTTGAGACCGCATCCGACGACACCTGTTGGACAACGTCTCCCACACTAATGCAGCGACGTGACGTCAGCGTGACGGGGTTCATTTCAGGCCGTCCGTCGAATGGACATCTGCTCACGGTGCTCCTTCGCTCCACGCCCCGACTGCCGACGTAAATCAGCCTGTGGCCAACACACTGGCGTCAAATTTGGCCCCGCCATCCAACCTCGAAGTGGCGCACGACCGCCGGACGCCGCGTCTGGATGATCGGTTACGAGCCAGGTCGACCGGCCGACTATGAAACGGCGAACTGTCGCAAGCCTTTCACACAGCTTCAATATGATAGGTCGTTGAACACGGACGGCCCACTGATTGACGATGACGCGTAGCGCTTCAGTTCCGACGCCAGCGGCTGCGCCTTACCCGGCATTTGTCACCGCTCTGCGTACTTTCAAGCGCCACGGCCTACCGGCCGTGGTAGACGCGAGCGCGCTACGCAAAAGATTCGCGGGCGGCGTCGCTACGCAGCTTATATCTAGCTTCTCAGCTCTCAATCTGGTCGATGATCAGAACGCGCCAAGCGACTTGTTGCAACGGCTTGTTCGTGCCGTCGACGAAGATGACTGGCCCGCAGCTGTCGCAGAGATGATCTCCGGCGCGTATCCCGAAAGTCTGCTTTCAAGTTTGAGCGCCGCAACGCCAGCCAAACTCAACCAAGGCCTTAGTGAAGCCTTCGAAACCGTGGGCGTAAGCGACCGGCGTCAGATCGTAGGATTTCTGCTCGGCGCAGCGCGCGACGCAGGTCTTGAAATTAGCGCCTATCTAACCCCCCCTGCAGGAAGCAGAGGCAAGCTTTACCTTGGACCTTCAGAAGCGGGCGTCTCATCGCAACAGGACAGTGACCAGCAAACGCAACTGACGGCGAAGCTAATTGCAAAGTTTCCCGAGTTCGACGCCAGTTGGCCTGATGAATTGAAAGAGGATTGGTTTGCTCAGTTCAAGGAGCTCGTAGCGTTGGTGAAATCTGAGGATGCCTCCAAATGAGCATGCTCACCACTGAATTTGCTGTCTTATGCGATAGCGCAGGTAGATGGCGGATCCGTTCAGCAGCAGCGTGATGAACAACAATACAATGCCAGCTGCAGCTGCGATCTCGAGGAACTCGGCTTGTGGGCGCGAGGTCCAGTTGAACATCTGGATCGGCAGCACGGTGAATTCGGAGTTCAGCCAATTGGTCGGCGACCAGCTGGCGACGGCGTCACCGA
>LNFM01000771.1_pt1 | contig 87362 bp, 91 predicted proteins | sample 596031 | NCBI WGS metagenome assembly LNFM01 (sample SAMN04254537, study PRJNA301005) | activated carbon metagenome | isolation source: dual media filters at the Ann Arbor, Michigan drinking water treatment plant | place: USA: Ann Arbor | reverse complement strand
CCGATCAACAGCTTGGAGTTCGCAGTTTGGGCTTGGTTAAGCGGCAGCCCGCCGAGTTAAGCAGCAGTGCGTGCTGCATAAACTAGTAGTTAGAGCGCTCACTATGCTCATCGCCATTCGGAAGTCAGTCGCAGCGAAGTTCGAACTCATTGCCGAGGTTGTTGGCCTCGCCGTCTCGTTTTCGGGAGCCACTCTTGCCGCAGTCTTTGGCAAGTTGGTCATCGCAGTCATTCTTGGGGCAATCACTCTTGGCTTCTTCCTGCGTCTCACAGGCCGTCGCTCTAGTCTTCAGGTGGCAACACCGCACACACCAGGGTGGGTGCGTTCCGTATCTGCCCTATTGGCTGTCGTTGAAACCATCGCGCTTGTCGAAGCAACCAATCTTCCGGTACGGTTCAGTCAGCAAGGCTTCTTGTACACGCATTGGCTCTTGGTGGCTCTGGCTCTAGCCGCCGCGTACCTGGTGCAGGTAAAGCTACTCGGTTCACTAGCAGCAAGGCGTCATGCTCGCCAAGCGCTCTAACCCTTCAATCAACCGGACATGCCCCGGCAAGCCGGGTCATGCCGGTTATCTCACTACAAGGGCTTCCCCACCCGTCAAGCCAAACGAATCCCTGATGGCCCGCACAGCGGGCCATTTCTTCATCTGCATTCCCTTCAAGACCTGCAGCCGTGGCGGCGGCGGGCGTTGTCATGAACAACAAGGTGCGGACTGGCCAAACTACAAACGGTCATTGATGTGGCGCTCGATGCCACGGACCCTGATGAAGGACGCACGCGGGGGACCCATTCGTTAGCCGGCAAGTCTTGCGCCGCCCTTGAGTTAATCGGTCACTCCCCGCGCAGGTCCAAACCTGTTGTCATCAACGCTTGCCGTCACGCGGCGGTGGTTCTGTGCTCCTGGTTTCTGTTGTCGGTTGGCGACTAGCCTGGCTATGCGCGTCGTACTGCGCGATGCGCTCGTCCAGCCGGGTCACCTCACTGAGCAGATCACCGATGACGGTATTGGCATAGCCGGGCAAGGCTTCCAGACTCTCGCAGGCCCGCCGGCGCACGGTGGCGGCCTTGAGCGGCAGCACGATGCCGAACTCGCTCAAGCAGCCGCGGATGCGGTTGAGTGTGGCAGTGCGCTGCTCGACAAACCCCTGGCGCGCGCGGTGCACCATCAGGCGCGACTGCTGCTCGAGTGTCTTGTGCGGAACGAAGCGCATGTGCGGGCGCTGGATGGCTTCGCAGATCGCTGCAGCGTCGGCTGCATCGTTCTTGCCGCGCTTGCCTGTCATGCGATAGGGCGTGACGAACTTCGGGGCGATGAGGCGCACCGTGTGGCCCGAGGCCTGGAACAGCCGCGCCCAGTGGTGTGCGCCGGAGCAGGCTTCCATGCCGATGATGCAGGGCCGTAGCGACGCGATCAGTTCATGCAGCTTGTCGCGCGGCACGGCTGGCCGAACCAGTTCGGCTTTGCCGAGCTCATTGACGCCGCGCACCGCAAAAACGTTCTTGGCGAGGTCGATACCTACGGTCAGAATCGTCATGGACTTCCCCTTCCGAATGAGTTGATGAGAGTTCGCACTTCCCATCGTGGCACTTGGTTGCCGTTTGCCGCTTCGCGGCTGGTTCGGGGCGGGGAAGTCCCTTTCATTCGTTAGGCCGCACACAAGCCATGAAACTCACCCTCGTGCGATTTGATCGAGTCTTCGACATCCAGTATCGAGCATTCGGTTTCGGCACACAGACAGAATTCGGCTTCGAATCAGATGGATCAGCGACTTACGGCGCGTCCGTCATCGGCTGTCAGACCATTCCTATCGGAGAGCCCCTCATTGTTGCCATGCGTCGCGAAGGAGACTGGAAGAACCTGTACGGCTGGAAGAACCTAGCTACTGGGAGCTTGACTATTGAGAATGGCCGGAACAATCTCGTATGGTTTTCGGTTATCGGCACAGTTGCCATCGCACTCCTCGCTCCGATTATTCTCCTCCATGACCCACTGATGACCGACGGTGAACGCACGGCTTTCTATTTGTGCGCTATCGGCATAGCAGCGAGGACCTACACGGGCATAGCACGCCAATGGCGGCTGGTTAAAGCCAAGCGGTTGTTGCGTCAGGCACCAAGTGCGGCCTAACCCCTTACAGAGACTTCCCATTTAGTCAACCGCATCGAGTTGGGTTTTCCTTCAAGACGGCTGTGGTTTTTCTCGGTGTGCAGACTAGGGCTGAAGCGGCTGAACAGAGAACAGACTGCCACTCTACAGACGGCCTTGTTGCAGCCACCCGCCCGTGCTTGAACGGGCGGCTGCGGGCCCAGATACGAACCGCTCAGCCGGGCTCCATTCCTATCGCGTGGATCTGGCCTTGCGGCCCCACCAGGGGTTAGTCGAGCTTGCCGGCTGCCGGTCTGACCTGTCAGTGCATCTTCATCGTCTCGTCGTGCAAGGAAGTTGGCTTCGTTGTTCGATCGGGCTTGGATCACGCCGGCGCAGCCGGTGCTTGCGGCGCGCCGGGCTTCACGCTGAGGTGATGTCGATCAAAGCGTTCGCCGCGCGTCATCACCGCCCACAGAATGCGCGCGTTCTTGTTGGCCAGCGCTGCCGCCACCGCAGTCACAACGGCGTGGCTCCTACTGCTGTGCGCAAGCGTCCTATGTCTTCGGCGGCTCCAACGCCATACCAGGGCCGCCGGTGCGGCGGCTGCATCCATCGGAATGCTTGTCTTTGCGGGGTTGCTCTACTTGCTTGCGGGTGTCAGCCCACTCGTGCAATGGCGCGCTTGAGTATCACTTCGCGTCGCCAGCTGCAAGCGAGGCCAGTTGATCGAGAGGACAACTTCCGGGGCGCCTCGTGCGCCTACAGTTGCCGTTCATTGCCGATGGTAGGCGTCGGAAAATCCGTTCATTGCTATGAGTGGTGACAAAAGGCACACACTGCGCTAGGCTGCGGCCATGAAACCATTCCGCTGGGGTCCTGAGAAGAACGATCAGCTCATGGCGGAGAGAGGAATTTCTTTCGAGCAAATGGTTGTTGCTGTCGAGGCCGGTGGATTGCTAGATGTTCTTGCCCACCCAAACCCTTCCAAGTACCGGAACCAGAAGGTACTGGTCGTGGCTAGTGATGGGTACGTGTACTTGGTCCCGTTCGTAGAGCAAGAAGACCACTTTTTCCTCAAGACCGTCATTCCAAGCCGAAAGGCAACACGGGACTACTTGAATCAAGGTGAACAGAATGCCGAAGACTGATCCATACGAAACCGAACTGCTTGCGGCCTACGACAAAGGGGCGCTCAAGTCAGTTGCAACGAAGTCGGAGCTCTCTAAGTTCAAGGCAGCCGCTCGCGCTACTGCAATCAAGGATCGTCGAGTCAACATCCGGCTTTCTTCCGGCGATCTTCAAGACATTCAGGTCAAAGCACTTGCAGAGGGGCTTCCGTACCAAACGCTCATAGCGAGCGTGCTGCACAAGTACGTCACGGGCAGGCTCACCGAACGCGAAGGAAGTTCAAGCTCCATCATTCCCGCTCTCAAGTCGCCGTTGCGCCGCACAACGAAGACCGACGCCTAACCGCTCGAGCCGGGACCTCCACCGGCATGGCACTTGGCCCGCGAAGCGTCCTAGGTCATCATCCGCCTCGCAGGCCAAGCACCAAGCCGGCTCCGACCCCTCAGCGCGAACGTCAGGCCGTGCAATCCATGAACCGTGCACTTCTCAATCGTGTCCTGAAGAGCGACGCCGAGGCCGTTGAGCAATTCGGTGAGTCCGATCACTGCGCCGTCGTGGACTGGAAGGACGACCTTGAGGCCATCGTCGCGGCAGTTTCAGAATTCGTTCCTGGGGGCTGCTTGCGGATCGAATCTCCGGGCAGCAACGGCCAGCGGCTTGTGCATGCCGACGGGAAGGTGATCGAATCGCCTTCGGCACCTGTGAGGCAAGAAGAACTCATTGCTCTGGTCAATCGCGCGCTCGCGCCGCAGTTCGAACTCCGCAGGTATCGCCCGGTCGATGGGGACGGATACGCTTTGTTAGTCGCGCCAGCAGAGCTATGGTCAGAACTGGAACGTAACCATCCCGAAGCCACTGAGCGCTACTTCCTTGGCGCCGAGCGACTCGCTGCCTACTGGAGGAAGGGCTTCGTGGGCCGCCTATTCAGCAAGCCATAGAGGCGCAGCGCGGCCTCACAACGCGCTCAACCGGACCTGCCTCCGCGGGCAGCTTGGCTCGAACGTTGGGCTTCACCAAGAACGAGGCCTCACAGGCATGCAGCAGATTCATACCCCCTCAGAGTCAGACAGTGCCGAGGTCGAGAAGAAACGAGATTGGGTCCGCAATCACTTCGAGCCTGCCGCTCTGCATGAGTACGAGAGCCTTGAGGGAAAACTTCGGCTGCTCGACACGATTCTGTCCAATGACTGGATCGAGGCTACCGAGACCCTCAAGTTGCAGTGCTTGGGCATCACCTTTGGCGATGCACTTGCACAAGAACTCGGAATGACGTGGGTCGTGGTCGAGGACGAGTACGGAAGAGATCCGGCGCTGACCTTCGCCGACTCAAAAGTCTTGGCCTTTCCTCTGACTTCAATATCAAAGCGAGTCGAGCGAGGTGAAGTCGTGAATGTCTACGAGCTATTCTCCGCAGCGCGCGAGACTCTCATCGAGGCCCGGCGAGCTGAGGGCTAGCTCCTTGCTGGAACCGGCGCACACCGGCATGGCATTTGGCCTGCGAAGCGTCCTGGGTCATCATCCGCCTCGCGGGCCAAGCATCACGCCGGTTCCGGCCCCTCAGCTCGAACGCCAGGTCGCACGAAGCCGCCTTCCGCGCATATCAAAGGCCATCAATGCAGAAGACATACCGTGGAAGTTGCCACTGTGGCGCAGTCAAGTTCGAAGCTGAACTCGATCTCACGCAAAGCTCGTATCGGTGCAACTGTTCCATCTGCAGAAGAACTCGCTTCTGGCCAGCGGTGGCCAAGGCCGAAGGTTTCCGCCTTCTGTCTGGCGAGTCGCAGCTGACGCAGTACTTGTTCAACACAAAGAAGAATCAACACTACTTCTGCAAGGTCTGCGGCGTACGCGCATATGGCGTGGGCACCGAAACACCCATCGGCGTCATGTATGGCGTCAACCTTGGCTGCATTGAAGATGTCACTGAAGAAGAGCTTTCGCGTGTTCCTGTCACCTATGTCGATGGAATGAACGACCGCTTGGCGCCACCGGCTCACTGCTCTCACCTATGACAAGCGGCTCAGCACCACGAGTGCGGCCTCTGAAGAAACTCCCTCCGAACAGTTGATTGCCCATGCCAACGACGAAGAAGCTCCAGTTTTCAACCGAGATCGCCGCGCCGCGCGAGCAGGTCTTCGCGACGATGCTCGATCCTGTGGCGTATCGGGACTGGACGTCGCCTTTCGCTGAGGGCTCCTACTACGAAGGGCGCTGGCAGGCGGGGCAGAAGATCAGGTTCATGTCGCCGTCCGGTGACGGCATGGTGTCCGAGATTGCCGAACACCGGCCCAACGAGTTCACGTCGATTCGACACCTCGGCTACATCAGTGGTGGGGTGGAAGACACGCACAGCGAGGCGATCCGCGCTTGGGCCCCTGCCTATGAAAACTACACCTTCGTCGACATGCCTGGTGGAACGAGGGTGGTGGTCGATCAGGACGCCACCGAGGAGTTCGAACAGTACATTGCCCACGCTTGGCCCCTCGCGCTGCAGCGCCTCAAGGGGCTTTGCGAGGCAGACCGTGCTGGCTGACCGATTCAGCGTACAGAGCCCCCAAAGGATGCCGCAGCCATGACCATCGTCGTCCGCTTCAACACCGAGCTGTTCGATGTCACGCGCGAACGTCCCAACCCGGTCAATCCAATTGCCGGCGAGTCGCTGCTCCTGTGGCTGAAGGCTCGCCTGGGCACGAGCCACCCGGTGACTGAACCTGACGCAGAGGACTGGGGTTGGTACGCCCACATCGATTGGGATGGAACGAACTACATGCTGGGGGCGAGCGCATCAGAGCCCGAAAGCGGTGAGTGCGAGTGGATCCTGCAGATTGTTCGCACCAGGTCGCTCAAGGAGCGGCTGCTGGGCCGCGGGCGTGCCACGAGCTCGGACCCCTGCGTCGTGCGCATCGTCCAGTTGCTTTCTGCCGAGCCCGGCTTTCGCAGTGTCCAGGTTGAAGCTGCGGCCTGACGCCGGGCTCGCTGGCATCATCCGAATGCTCCAGCTGTCAAAGGCATTCCCGTGAACATCCGTCCTACCCTGTTGACTGCCGCGCTGGCAGGCGTCGTCGCCGCATTGGTTTGGCCTGTTCTTTGGGCCCAGTGGGGCGGCGCCGCAGTGGGTGGGAGCTTCGAGTTCATCATCGCCACGCTGCTCGTCATCGTGCTGCCGGCCCATGCGTTTGTCGTCGGATTCACGCGCACGCACGACCCCTCGACCCGCACGATCGACAGCGCGCTGCTCAAGCGAATCGGTGCCTGGCTGGGGTCTGCGGCCGGCGTCACCGCGTTTCGCGCGTTGGCGGGGCTGTAGCCGCCGATCGTTAACGGCGTGATCCGACAACCCTGACTTGTGGTGTCCCCATGAAGAAGCGACAAGCCCTGTTACTTGTGATCACGCACGGTGCGGTGGCCGCTGCCGGATTCGCTGGTGGCATCTACGCGCTGCCCGTCCTCATTGCGCCGCCCGCGCCCACGCACGAGGAGATGAAGGCGGCCATCGCCCAGGTGCAGTTCACCGGTGAGTTCCGACGCGACTTGAAGGACAGCGACTCGCTGCATTGGGGAGAGGGTGTCGTCTCCATCGCGTCCAGTGCCATCTCGCTGTCTGGCCGGCTGGCACCCGGGCCCGACTACAAGCTCTATCTCTCACCCGAGTTCGTCGAAACGGAAGCAGACTTCAAGCGTCTCAAATCACGCATGGTTCGAGTCGGCGACGTCAAGACCTTCGAGAACTTCATCGTCGCGGTGCCCCAGGGCATTGACCCTGCTCAATACAGTGCGGTGGTGGTCTGGTGCGAAGCCTTCGGCCAGTTCATCACGGCGGCCCCGTACCGGTAAGGGTCAGGTGCATCGCATGTTCGAAGAAGTTCTCGAGTTCTGGTTCAAGGAGATTCAGCCCGAGCAGCAGTGGCGGGTCGATCCGGGCCTCGACGACGCGATCAGGCAGCGGTTCGGCGAACTGCACCGGGCCGCCAGCCTGGGGGAGCTCTGGTCCTGGCGCTCGCAGGCGCGGGGTCGCTTGGCCGAGATCATCGTGCTCGATCAGTTCTCGCGGAACATGCACCGCGGCACCCGCGAGGCATTTGCCAGCGACGCCATGGCACTCGCGCTCGCCCAGGAGGCCGTGGCCGGTGGGCACGATGCGGTGATTCCCGCCGAGCAGCGTGTCTTTCTCTACATGCCCTTCGAGCACAGCGAGTCGAAACTCGTCCACATCGAAGCCGTGCGCCTGTTCGGCACCCTCGGCCTGCCGACCTACCTCGACTACGAGCTACGCCACAAGGCCATCATCGACCGCTTCGGTCGCTACCCGCACCGCAACGACGTGCTGGGTCGCACCTCGACGCCCGAGGAGCTGGCCTTCCTGGAGCAGCCGGGCTCGCGCTTCTAGTGGGCGCTGGTTCCGGGCTGGGCGGGTGGGTTACTTCGACAAGCTGTCGTAGACCACGGGCACCACCAGCAGGCTCAGCACGGTCGAGATCAGCAGGCCGCCCATGATGGCGATCGCCATCGGGACGCGCAGTTCCGATCCGGCGCCGAAGCCCAGGGCCAGCGGCAGCATGCCGAGCACGGTGGCGGCGGTGGTCATCAGGATGGGGCGCAGGCGTATGGGTGCGGCCAGCAGGATGGCTTGGCGGCGGGGCAGCCCGGTGGCGCGCAATTGCTTGATGTAGTCGACGATCAGGATCGCGTTCTTGTTGGTCAGCCCCAGCAGGAAGATGACGCCCAGCATCGAGACCATGCCGAAGTCGGCCTGCGTCACCAGCAGGCCCAGCATCGCGCCGATGATGCACAGTGGCAGCGACGCGATGACCACCACGGTGTCGAGCAGGCTGCGGAACAGCGCGTACAGCACGAGGAAGATGCACAGCAGCGACAGCCCCAGCGTTTTCAGGAAGCTGCCGATGATCTCCTCGGCTTGTGCCGACTCACCACCAAGGTCGAGGCTGATGCCGGGCGGCAGCGTGGCCTGGGCGGCCGCCACGGCCAGATCGGTGACTTCGCCGATCGCGGCATTCGGTCCGAGGTTGGCGGTGATCAGCGCGACCCGGCGGCCGTTGTGGTGCTGAATCTCCAGCGGCACGTTGCCGTCCATGCGCGCGGTGCTGCTGCTGATGTCGGTCAGACCGGGGACGCTTTGAAGGCGCTGCGTCAGCGCCTGCCCAGCCTGCTGCAGCGCAACCACGTCATCGCCCACCAGGCGCAATTGCACCGGCCGTTCGCCGCCGCTGTCGACGAAGGGAATGTCTTCGACGCTGGTGGTGACGCCTGCGATCGCGGGCATGGTGCGGCGAAACTGCTGCTGCAGATCGGCGGTGCGGATCTCTCGGTCGTCCTTGAGCTGGATGTGGATCGACCCCTTGTGGGCCTCGCCCTGGCGGGTCCCGACGATGGTGAATGTGGCCTCGACCGCGGGTGACTGGCGCACGAAGGCATCGAGCGTTGCGGCCACGGCCAGCGAGTCTTGCAGCGGGTCGAATTCGGCAGCGGTGGGACCGTCCGGTGCCGTGGCGGGTGGGGTGCTGTAGTTCAGATAGAACTCCCCGCGGTCCAGCGTGGGGATGAAGCCTTTGGGGATCAATGGGATCAACGCCAGGCTGGCGGCAAAGCACAGCATCGCGCCGCCCAGCACGACACGCCGATGCGCCAACGACCAGGCCAGCCAGCGGCTGTAGTGGCGCGTGAGTGCCGACGGCGCCACGGTGTGCATCGCGGCGGACGAAGCCTCGTCGGCTGGTGCTGGGTCGCGTGTGACGCGCGCCTCCAGCCAGTACACCGCCAGCACGGGCGACAGCGTGCGCGAGACCAGCAGCGAGATCAGCATCGCCGCCGAGATGGTGATGCCGAAGGGCCGGAAGAACTGCCCCAGCACGCCACTCATCAGGCCGATGGGCAGGAACACCGCCACCACCGTCAGCGTGGCCGCAGTCACCGTCAGGCCGATCTCATCCGTGGCCCTGATGGCCGCCTCGCGCGGGGACTGGCCCATGTCGAGGTGCCGAGTAATGTTTTCCAGATCGACGATCGCATCGTCGACCACATTGCCGACGATCATCGCCAGCGCCAGCAGCGTGATGGTCTCGAGGTTGAAGCCGTACAGCATCATGACGATGGCGGTGCCCAGCAGCGAGGTCGGGATCGCCAGCGCAGAAATCGCCGTGGCACGCCAGTTCCAGAGGAACGGAAAGATCACCAGGGCCGAGATCACCACCGCCTCGGCCAGGGCTTGCAGCGTCTGGCGTGTGGCCGCGCGGATGTAGTCAGCCTGCGTCTGCGCGAGCGTCAGCGTCACACGATCCGCAGAAGCAGCCGCGCGGCTGTTGATCTGCTGCACCGTGGCGGCGATGCCATCGGCCACGTCCAAGGTGTTGGCATCGCCGCGCTTGACGACCTGGAGGGCCAGCGCTGAGCGGCCGTTCAAGCGCACCAGTGTGCCCGCTTGCGAGGCGGCCTCGGGTGCGATCGCACCTTTCGGCTCGCCGAGCGTGTGGACCTTGAGCACACCGGGGAGGGCCTGGATCGCAGGCACGATCTGCTGTGCGGTCAGTGCGCTCAGACGATCCAGCGGCAGCGTGGTGCTTTCCACTGCGTAGGTCGCCACGACCGCTTCGTTGAGGTTGATCGGCAGCACCTGGGTGCGCGTGTCAGCGGGCAGCTGGAGCGGCTTCAGGGCATCCTCGACCAGGCGGCGTGAAGCCTCCAGGTCGCTGCCCACATCGAAGGGCACATTCACGACCACCTGCCCCGGATAGGTCGTCGAGGCCACATCGGAGGTGCCCGGCAGGGCGCGCAGCGCCTGCTCGATGGGGCGGGTGAGCTGGGTCTCGGTCGGCTCTGCGCCGTCGATCGGGGCCGCGGCCTGCACGACCACCACCGGGTAGGTGATGTCGGGGAACAGCGCAAACTTGAGCGAACTGGCCGCAAACGCGCCGACCACCATCAGCACCAGCCAGAACGCCACCGTCAGCCGCGGATGGTTGATCGCCAGCCGAGAGATGTTGAAGCGTTCGCGCAGGGAGGGATTCAGAGGGGGCGCAGGCATGGGGCGGTGGCGAAGGGGATGCCTGGCGCGAGGCGCTGGAGGAAAAAAATCAAGCGGCGCGGGCCTTCAGGGCGTGACCGGCCAGCGTCTTGCCCAGGTCCCAAACCGCGCCTGGGACGCGGTGGCAGTCGGCAATGACGGCATCGAAGGCGCTGACGATCTGCGCCTTGTCGTCTCGGCTGATGACCAGCGGCGGCAGCAGCTTGATGACGTTCAGTCCGTGGCCGGCCACCTGCGTGAGGATGCGGTGGTCCTTGAACAGCGGGATCGAGATCATCTGGCTGAACAGGCCCTTGTTGGCCAGCTCCAGCGCGCCCCAGGCGGCTTTCAGGCCGAGGCTGCGTGGCGAGCCGAACTCGAGCGCCATCATCAGGCCCTTGCCGCGCACCGCCTTCAGGAACTCGTAGCGCTCGACCATCGCGCCGAGCTCGGCGATCAGTTCACCCCCCAGTGAGGCCGCATGCTCCACGAGGTGTTCGGACTCGATCACTTCGAGCGCCGCCAGCCCGGCTGCCATCGCCATGTTGTTCTTCGAGAAGGTGGAGCCGTGCACCACCGCACGGTCGATGCGGTTGAACACCGCGTCCATCACCGGCTTGCGCATGGCCACCGCGCCCACCGGCACGAAGCCGCCGGACAGCGCCTTGGCCATCAGCACCATGTCGGGCTCCACGCCCCAGTGCTCGACGGCGAAGAACTTGCCGGTGCGTCCCATGCCGGTCTGGATCTCGTCGGCCACGAACAGCGTGCCGTACTGGCGGCACAGCTTGGCGGCTTCGGGCAGGTAGTTGTCGTCGGGGAGGTTCACGCCCTTGCCCTGGATGGGCTCGACGATGAACGCCGCCACATCACGGCCGCGCAGTGCGGCGTCGAGTGCGGCGAGGTCGTTGAAGGGCACCGCGTTGCAATCGGGGATCAGCGGGCCGAAACCGTCTTGAAAGATGCGCTCGCCGGTCAGTGACAGCGCACCCATCGTCAGGCCATGAAAGGAATGGTCGCAGTGGACGATCTTGCCGCGCTTGGTCGTGCTGCGGCTGAACTTGATCGCGGCTTCCACCGCTTCGGCGCCCGAGTTGCAAAAGAACAGCTTGCTGATGTCGCCCGGTGTGTGGCGCAGCAGTCGCTCGGCCAGCAGCCCGCTCAGCACCGACACATCGAGTTGCACCAGGTCGGGCAGCTGCAGATCCAGCACGTCGCGCAGGGCGCCGATCACCGTCGGATGGTTGCGCCCCAGCGCGAACACGCCCCAGCCGGCCAGCAGGTCGAGGTAGCGATCGCCAGCCTCGTCGAACAGATAGGGCCCCTCCGCGCGCACGTACCGGCGGTCGTAACCGATGGTGCGCAGCAGCCGCACCATCTGGGTGTTGAGGTGGGCCTCGTGGAGGGAGAAGTTCTCCTGTCGGCGCGCAGCGATCAGGTCGGCAAGGAAAGCCATGGAGGGGTACGACGGTGGTATTTTGAGATTCTTGCAGACAGGCGCTTTGCGACCGAAGTTCAATCCAAAGCGGCGTCAGGGGTGAAGCGGCTGGCTCGCGCGGCTTCTGCATTGGACCGCACCTGAGCCAGGGCCTTCGTCAGCAGGAGGTTGTCGCCCACGCCCGCGCGCACCGCACGCAGGCTGGCCATCGATGTGCGAAAGCCGCGGGCGAGCTGCATCAGGGTCCACACATCAGCCGGCCGACGCAACAGGCCGCGCAGCAGCGGCGCCAGCGGGACGCGACCGTGGTCATCGAGGTGGTCGGTGACGAGCGCGGGCAGCGACCACTCCAGAGGATCGACCACGCTGCGCACCACCAGCCAGGGCAGGGCGTGCCGATGCGCCACGCGCGCGATGGCGGCGCTTTCCATGTCGGCCAGCACGCCACCCGTCTGTGCAGCCAGCGTGCGTTTGGCGGTGCTGTTGGCCACCACCTGCGACGCGTGGGCGAGCGAGCCGCCAGAAGTGGAAAGCTCGCCCAACGCGGTGGTGAGCATTTGTCGCCAGGCGGCGTCGGTCGTCCAGCGTTGACCGTCGGGGGTGACAACGGCATCGGGCAGGCACAGCGCGCCAGCGGCCAAACCGGGCGCCAATCCCGCCGCACAGCCCCAGCTCACCAGGCCTGAGACGCCAGCATCGACGAGCCACTGCGCGGCCTGCGCTGCGCGCTGCTCGCCCACACCCGATACGGCCAGCAACGCCTGGTCACCGATGGCTTGCTGCTCGCCAACACGAACGGCGCGGCGGCACCAGGTGCGCGATTCAGACGGCAGTGCGACGACGAGGCCGGCGCGGCTGACACTCACCTCAGGCCGCAATCCATTGTTCGGCCAGCGACTCGGAGGGCCTTTGGGAAGGCACCTCTACAGACCCCGCGCTGTCCAGGTGCAGGCCGATCAGTCGGGCATGACGCGCGAGGGCCCAGACCGGGAAGTACGCGCTGTAGCCGTGGTACTTCAGGTAGAAAACGCGCGGAAAACCGGGCGCGGTGTACCACGGCTCGGTCCAGAGGCCCTGGCTGTCCTGGGTGGCTGCGAGGTAAGCCGCACCACGGGCCACCGCGTCGCACAGGCCTTCACCGGCGGCCATCAGCGCCAGCATCGCCCAGGCGGTCTGGAAGGAGGTGCTTTCGCTGGCGTGGCCGGCCGTGGCCGGGTCTTCGTAGCTGTCGTTGTGTTCGCCCCAGCCGCCATCGGCTCGCTGCACGCTTTTCAGCCAGGCCACCGCCCGCTGCACCGCCGGGTCACTGGCCGGGATGCCGACCTGCTCGAACGCCGTCAGCACCGACCAGGTGCCATACAGGTAGTTGGTGCCCCAGCGCCCGAACCAGGCCCCCGACGCTTCCTGTTGCTGACGCAGGTAGGCCATGCAGGCGTCGAGCTGCGACCGTGCCGAATCGCCCAGCAGGTGCAACGCGATCAGGCAACGTGCGCTGACGTCGGCGGTGGGCGGATCCAGCAGGGCCCCGTGGTCGGCGAACGGAATTTCATTGAGGTAATAGTGGGTGTTGTCGACGTCGAAGGCGCCGAAGCCGCCGTTGCTCGATTGCATGCCGGCGACCCACCGTATCGCGCGGCGCAGATGTTCCTCGTCGGGTGTGCGGCCTGCGGCGCGCATGGCCCAGGCCACGGCACTGGTGTCATCGAGGTCGGGGTAATGGGCATTGGCGAACTGGAAAGGCCAGCCACCCCCGGCCAGGTCGGGTCGCGAGTCGCGCCAGTCGCCAGGCTCATCACTCAGCTGAACCGCATCCAGCCAGGCCAGCCCGCGTCGGGCCGCCTGCTGCCCCACCGGCCCGGCTTCGGTCAGGGCCAGCGCGGCCAGCGCGGTGTCCCACACCGGTGGCAGGCAGGGCTGGCAGTAGGCGGAATGCTCGGTGACGACCAACAGGTCCTTCAACGATTGGCGAGCGGCCACGCAATGCGGGTGATCGGCGGGGTAGCCCAGCAGGTGCAGTGCCTCGTAGGCATTCACCATCGCCGGGAAGATGGCGCCGAGCCCGCCCTCGCCATTCAGGCGTTCGATGAGCCAGTTCTCGGCGCGGCGGACCGCGCGCTCTCGCAACCAGCGCGGGATGAAGGGCTCCACCCGCTTGCCGATTGAATCGAAGAGCAGGAAGGCGCGGTTGAGCGTCGAGCGCACCGGAAAGTAGTCTCGCTCCTGATCGGGCGGGGTGATGAACAACTCGCCGATGCCGACACCGTCGGGATTGCGCGCACGGGGCTTCAGGCTGCACAGGATGAGCAGCGGCACCATCACCGTGCGTGACCAGTACGACACCTTGGACAGATGGAACGGAAACCAGCGCGGTAGCAGCAGCGCCTCGACCGGAATGAAAGGCACCGCACGCCAGGGCACCTGCTGAAACAGCGCCAGCGTGATGCGGGTGAACACATTGGCTCGCGCGGCGCCGCCGTGGGCCAGGATGGCACGGCGGGCGCGCTGCATGTGGGCGGCCTCCGGATCGTCACCGGCCAGCTTCAGCGCGTAGTACACCTTCACCGAACAGCTGAGGTCCAACGCCCCACCGTGGTACAGAGCCCAACCGCCATCTGCCTGCTGACGTTCACGCAGATAGACCGCCAACTTGGCAGCGAGGTCGCGATCGACCTCGTCCATGTAATGCATCATCAGCAGGTATTCGGCGGGGATGGTGCAGTCGGCTTCGAGCTCGAAGCACCAGTAGCCCTCGGCATGCTGCCGCTCGAGGAGGGCACTGACGCTGCGGCCGAGCGCCGCTTCGATGACTGCCTTGTGACCCTGCGGCCGGTCGGTCATGCCGAACTCAAGCAATTCACCCACGTTCACACTGTCCTCGTTCAATCGTCATGTCGCGCGTCTGACGGGATGCTGCAACGCCAGGCGTGTGGCGGTGCGCTCAGCCCATACGACCGCCGCTCGGATGGTGAGCCGATTCCATGCCAGCTGATGGCCCATGGCACTATATGCGTGAACCGCAGGCAACCAGTGTGCAGCCAGGACATGCTCAATGGCGGAACTGAACCTCTCGCGGGTTGTCTTTGCCGTAGCGGCAAGGTGCCGCGTGGTGCCGACGTTAGACTGACCTGCCGGGGTGGTGGCGGTCAGACCGATCCTCCGAGCGACATCTGAAACGGGACCGACGAAGAACAGCGACCTGTATGAGTATTCCGTTCAAGCAAAAACTGAGCGTCGGCGCCTACGTCGTCAAGCAGAAGCTGCTCGGCAACAAGCGCTACCCGCTGGTGCTGATGCTGGAGCCGCTGTTCCGCTGCAACCTGGCCTGCGCCGGCTGCGGCAAGATCGATCACCCGGAAGATGTCCTTGACAAGCGCCTGAGCGTGGCCGAATGCATGGCCGCGGTCGACGAGTGCGGCGCGCCGGTCGTGTCGATCCCGGGCGGTGAGCCGCTGCTGCACAAGGAAATGCCCGAGATCGTGCGCGGCATCGTCGCCCGCAAGAAGTTCGTCTACCTGTGCACCAATGCGCTGCTGCTCCAGAAGCGCATGGACGACTACACGCCGTCGCCCTACCTGACCTTTTCCGTGCACCTGGATGGAGACCGTGAACGCCACGACGAAGCGGTGTGCCAGGAGGGGGTGTTCGACCGCGCCGTGGAGGCCATTCAGCAGGCGCTGACGCGTGGCTTTCGCGTCAGCGTCAACTGCACGCTGTTCAACGGCGAGACGCCCGACCGTGTGGCCGCCTTCCTGGACTATCTGGTGGATCTGGGCGTGGAGGCGACCACCATTTCGCCTGGGTTCAGTTACGAGCGAGCGCCACAGCAGCATGTGTTCCTGCAGCGCCAGGCCACCCGCCAGCTGTTCCGCGACATCTTCAAGCTGGGCGCGACCCGGCGTGGCGCACGCCAATGGCGGCTGAACCACTCGAGCCTGTATCTCGATTTTCTGGCCGGCAACCAGAACTACCAGTGCACCCCCTGGGGCAGCCCGGCGCGCAACGTGTTCGGCTGGCAGAAGCCCTGCTATCTGATGGCCGATGAAGGCTACGCGCCCACCTTTGCCGCGTTGATGAAGGACACGCCCTGGGAAAAATACGGCTCCAGCAGCAACCCCAAGTGCGCCCAGTGCATGGCGCATTGCGGTTATGAGCCGACGGCGGTGAATGCGGCGATGGCGAATCCGCTGAAAGCGGCCTGGGTGGCGCTGCGGGGGCCACGCACCAGCGGTCCGATGGTCGACAACGATGTGCCGATCACGCCCCCCAACGGCGATCGTGAGTACCCGGTGCACCTGATGATGAAGGCACCTGCCGCGAACCACGTTGATCGGGAATGAGCCATGCGGATGCTGTTGGGGTGTGTCTCACTGCTGCTGGTGTTGGCCATCGTGGGCCTGCTCGCGAAGACGCAGTTGAAGCAGGTCGGTGGCGAGCACGCCACTGCCGTGGTTTCGCCAGAGGCGGCATCGGCAGCTGGCATCGATCCGGCGCTCGCCGCGACGCCCACGCAAGACCTGCCGCGCCAGGTGCAGGACGATCTGGTTCGCGCGATGCAGACCCCGCCTGCCCGAGACGACGATTCCCGCTGAGCCGCTGCCACACATGATTGCAACTCCCTCGCCGCAAGACGAAGCGGCGATGCGCATCGCGCTCGATCAGGCACAGAACGCCTGGCTGGTCGGCGAGGTGCCGGTCGGTGCGGTGATCCTGCGCGCGGGCCAGGTGATCGCTACCGGCTACAACCGCCCGATCACCGAAAACGACCCCACCGCGCACGCCGAGATCGTGGCCTTGCGCCATGCGGCCACGCTGCTGGGCAACTACCGGCTGCCCGAATGCGAGTTGTATGTGACGCTCGAACCGTGCGCCATGTGCGCGATGGCGCTGCTGCATGCGCGCTTCAAGCGGGTGGTGTTCGGTGCCGCCGATCCGAAGACGGGTGCCGCGGGTTCGGTGATCGATCTCTTTGCCCAGCCGCAGCTGAACCATCACACGCAGATACAGGGTGGCCTGATGGCCGATTCCTGCAGCGCGGTGCTGCGCGATTTCTTTGCCGAGCGTCGCGAGCAATACCGACAGCGCCGTGGTGGCCCAGTGACAGAGGGTGAGTTCAATCGGTCTGATGGCAAGACCCCCTCCATCCCGGCCGGCGAAGTGCTTGAGCTGCCGCCAGCCACCGACGTGCCCTGATGCCGCCATGACCTCCGTGATCCTGTACAGCCCATCTGGCGTCGTCGCTGCGGCCCCCTTGCGCCGTGCCGCGCGCCGCCTCACCGCGCTGGGCTTTCAGGTCGAGATCGATGCCTCAGCGCTTGCCAAGCACCAGCGCTTCGCCGGTGACGACGACACCCGGCTGGCTGCGCTGCATCGTGTCGCCGAGCGCGCGCCCGACATCGCCATGGCCACGCGAGGCGGCTACGGGCTGACCCGGCTGCTCGATCGCATTGACTGGCCACTGATCCATCGCAGCATCGAGCGCGGCACACGCTGGGTAGGTCACAGCGACTTCACCGCCTTTCAGCTGGGCTTGCTCGCGCATCGAACCGGGGCAGGCCAGGGCGCTGCGACCTGCGCGGCACACGGCCACGATGATGACCCTGCTCACGACCATGCCGACCACCCGGACCACCCCGCGCGCGGCGTCGTGGGCCTGACCTGGGCTGGGCCGATGGCCTGCGGTGACTTCGGCGGCGACGCTGTGGACGACATCACCGAGCCGTGCTTCGTCGAAGCGATGAGTGGCGCACTGGAGGCGGTGGGCTTTCGCACTGAAGCGGGATTCGACGGCCTGGCCGTGCGCGGCACGCTGTGGGGCGGCAACCTGTGCATGGTGACCTCCTTGCTGGGTACCCCGCACTGGCCGAAGGCCACCACGACGCGTGGCGGCATCCTGTTCCTGGAAGACGTCAACGAGCACCCGTACCGCGTCGAGCGCAGCCTGCTGCAGCTGCAGCAGGCCGGCGTACTCGATGCACAGAAGGCCGTGCTGTTGGGCGACTTCAGCGGCTATCGCCCATCGCCGCTGGACCGTGGCTATCGGCTGAAGACGGCCATCTCGCACCTGCGCAGCCTGACGAAGGTGCCGATCCTGACCGGCTTGCCATTCGGTCATGTGCCCACCAAGGTCACGATGCCGGTGGGTGCCAAGGTTCAGCTGATCGTTCAAGGGCGCGACGCGCTGGTCGGCTGGTGATGCGCGGGCTCGTCGGCGCAGGGTTGGTGGCGCTGGCGAGCTTTTTGGCTGGTTGCAACAACAACCCGTGGCCCGACGGTGCGGCGGCCTCCAACACGCTCTACACCGCGGTGTCTGGCAGTTCGCCTCGCCACCTCGACCCCACGGCCTCGTACTGGAGCAACGAGACGCCGTACACCTACCAGATCTACGAGCCGCCCTATGGCTACCATTACCTGAAGCGACCGTTCGCGCTGGAGGGCAAGGCCGCGGTCGATGTCGTGCAGCCGCGGTATCTCGACAAGAACGGCGAGCCGCTCCCTGCCGATGCGCCGGCGGCCGAGATCGCCGAAAGCGTCTACGACGTGCGCATCAAGCCCGGCATCCGGTACCAGCCGCACCCGGCGTTTGCGACCGACGCGCAAGGGCATCACCGGTATCACGCGCTGAAGCCGGGCGAGCTTGGCGATCGTCGTTCGCCCTGGCAGTTCGAGCACCAGGGCACGCGCGAGCTGGTGGCCGAGGATTTCGTCTACGCGCTCAAGCGCCAGGCCACCACGCGCATCACGACGCCGATCTACGGCATCTTCTCCGAGCACGTGCTCGGGCTGAAGGACTACGGCGCGCTGATCAAGGCCGAGGACGAGAAGCTGCGCGCGGGGCTCGATCCGGCCGCGCGCGACAAGCCCTTCCTGGACTTCCGGAAGTGGCCGCTGATCGGCGCGACCGCACCCGAGAAGCACCTGCTGCGCATCCGCATCAAGGGCAAGTACCCGCAGTGGAGCTACTGGATGTCGCTGACCTTCATGGCGCCGGTGCCTTGGGAGGCCGACGCGTTCTATGCCCAGCCGGGCATGGCGGCCAATGGCCTGTCGCTCGACACCTGGCCCGTGGGCACCGGGCCGTACATGATGACCGAATCGGTACAGGACACCCGGCACGTGATGAAGCGCAACCCGAACTACCGGGGCGAGCCGTATCCCTGCGAGGGTGTCGAGGCCGACCAAACCAACGGCATGCTGGCCGACTGCGGCCAACCCACGCCGTTCGTCGACACCATCGTGGCGGTCATCGAGAAGGAAAGCGTGCCGCTGCGTGCCAAATTCCGTCAGGGCTACTACGACGTTCCGCGCGTCGAGCGTGTCGACGACGGGCTGGAATTTCTGGTCGAGATGGACGATTCGGAAGAGGTGCGTCGCGACTACATCGCGCGCGGCTTCCAACTCCCGAAGTTTGCTGACGTGACCTCGTGGTACCTCGGCTTCAACATGCTCGACCCTGTGATCGGACGAGGCGACACACCGGCGCAGCAGGCGAAGAACCGCCAACTGCGCCAGGCCATCTCGATCGCCATCGACTGGGAGGAGTACAGCCGCATCTTCCCGAAGAGCGCAGGCGAAACCGCGATGGGCCCGCTGCCCGATGGCATCTTCGGCTCGCGCCACGGCCAGCCGCAGGGCATCAACCCCGTGACGCATCGCCTCGTCAACGGCAAGGCGGTGCGCCGCCCGATCTCTGAGGCGAAGAAGCTGCTGGCCGAGGCTGGCTATCCCGGTGGTCGGGATGCCGCGACCGGCCGCCCACTGGTGCTGAACTACGACTACTACAACCAGCCCACGCCCGAGGTGAAGTCGCAGCTCGATTGGATGGTCAAGCAGTTCGCGAAGATCGATGTGCAGCTCGAAATTCGCGCCACCGACAACAACCAGTTCCAGGACAAGGTGCGCCAAGGCAAGCACCAGATCTTCTGGTCAGGCTGGCTGGCTGACTACCCTGACGCCGAGAATTTCCTGTTTCTGCTGTACGGCCCGAACGCGAAGTCCACCTCCGACGGCGAGAACACCGCGAACTACGCCAACCCCGAGTACGACGCGCTGTTCGCACAGCTCAAGGGCGTCGATGATGGCCCCGAGAAGCAGGCGTTGATTGATCGGATGACCAACCTTGTGCAGCAGGATGCGCCGTGGTCCTTCGGCTACTTTCCGTATTCCTCGGGGGCGTTCCAGGCCTGGGTCCACAACGCGAAGCCCGCGGTGCTGGTGCGTGACATGGCGCGCTACATCCGCATCGATGCGGCCGAGCGGGCGCGCCGCCAAGCCGAGTGGAACAAGCCGGTGTGGTGGCCGATGGGGCTGGGTGCGGCGGGGCTGATCGCTGTCGTGTGGCTGGCGCTGCGCAGCTTCCGCCGGCGCGAGCGGCTCGATGCGCGGGGCGCGGTGCTGTCGTGAAGCGAGGCTCTCGATGCTGAGTGCCATCGTCCGCCGCATCGCCTACGGCGTGCTGATCCTCATCGGGGTGAACCTGGCGACCTTCTTCCTGTTTTTCACCGTCAACACGCCAGATGACATGGCGCGGCTGAACATCGGCGGCAAGCGCGTGACCGCCGAGCAAATCGACAAATGGAAGATCGAGCGCGGCTACGACAAGCCGCTGTATGTGAACATGGTGCGCGAGGGCAGCGAGCGCTACACCGACACGATTTTCTGGGAACGCTCGGTGTCCTTGTTCACCCTCGACTTCGGCCGCGCCGACGCCGAGAGTGCGGGCGACATCGGTCACCAGGTGAGTTCACGGATGGCCGTCAGCCTGCAGCTGGCGCTGCCCTTGTTCATCCTGCAGGTGATCGCGAGCATCGCCTTCGCGCTGCTGCTGGTGATGTTCCGGCAGACCCGCTTCGATGCCTGGGGTGTGGTGCTGTGCGTGGTGATGCTGTCGATCTCCAGCCTGTTCTACATCATCGTCGGGCAGTTCTTCTTCTCTCGCGTGCTGGGGCTGGCGCCAATCTCGGGCTATGCGCCGGGGCTCGATGCGGTCAAGTTCCTGCTGCTGCCGATTGCGCTCTCGCTGTTCGCCCGGCTCGGTGGCGAGGCGCGGCTGTACCGCGCGATGTTCCTGGAGGAAACCGGCAAGGACTACGTGCGCACCGCGCGCGCCAAGGGCCTGAGCGAGCCGCGCGTGCTGAGCGCACATGTGTTGCGCAACGCGTTGATCCCGATCGTCACCAGCGCCGGCGGCTACCTGCCGTATGTGTTCCTCGGCAGCCTGGTGTTCGAAAGCTTCTTCGGCCTGCCGGGGCTGGGCGCCTATGTGATCGATGCGATCAGCAACCAGGACTTTGCCGTCGTGCGCACGATGGTGTTCCTCGGCTCGCTGCTTTATGTGCTGAGCTACATCGTGATCGACATCGCTTACACCTGGATCGATCCGAGGGTGCGGCTGACATGATGTCGCTCCCACGCACATCGCACTTGCTGCCCCCCGTGGGGAGCGTCAGTGACTTCGGCCGGCCGACAGCACTCAGTACGCAATGCACTTCGTCAGTTCCTTGCCTGCCGGTCGATGAGGCGCGCGATCACGTCGACGCTGCACTCTGCTCCGCGAATGTCCTCCGGCCTGCGGCCTCCTCCTTTATTTCGCTGCGCAGAACACACCGCCGACGTGATCCATCAGCACCGGGGTTTTTCGACCACCGGCCGCCAGCTCCTCACGTGCCGGGTCATGCGAACGGCGGTGGACCCCTCTGACATGAGCATCATGCTGCCGAAGTTCGTTTTGCTGTGGACCGATGCGGTCATGTGGGCACTGGTGGTCGCGTTGCTCATCTACGCACGGGTCGTCTGGCGCAGCCCGAACCTGCGCGCCAGCTGGACGCTGGTGTTCCGCGATGCGACGGCGTTCGCATCAGCGATCGTGCTCGGGCTGTGCCTGTTGATCACCTTGCTCGACAGCGTGCATTTCCGACGTGCCTTGCCACTCGCGGCGGGAACCGGTAGCGCTGCGCAGGCCGTCGCCTACGACACCCGCACGCAGTCGGTGCTCGATGCGCTGCTGGTGAATTTGATTGAGTCGCGGGAGGCGACCTACTCGCGGCCGCTGGCCTATCAGAGCTTCACGCTCGAATCGCTGACGGTGGAAGGCGAGGTCCGCCGCCTGCCGCCTCGCCTGCTGCACGGCGGTGCGCACCTCAGCGACCCGGCGACGCAGTGGGCCAGCGACATCTCTTGGCGTGTGGCGGGGGGACTGGCGCTCGGTGCCGTGGTCGCGCTGTTGCTCAGTGCCTGGGTCGTGTGCGGCGTGGCCCGTCGGCAAGGTTGGGCCTGGCGTGAGGCCGTCGCGCGCGTGTGGCACGACGACTGCGACATCCGCTGGCGCGCGGCGCTGATGACGATCGCGGGGCTGTGCCTGCTGGGCGGGCCCGCCTTGCTGCTGATGAACGACTACCACCTGCTGGGCACCGACCGCACCGGCAACGATGTGTTCTACCAGGCGCTCAAGAGCATCCGTACCGCCTTCGTCATCGGCGCGCTGGCCACGATCGCGACGCTGCCGCTGGCGGTGGGCCTGGGGCTGATGGCAGGCTACTTCAGAGGCTGGGTCGACGAAGCCATCCAGTACCTCTACACCGTGCTGTCGTCGGTGCCCAATGTGCTGTTGATCGCAGCCTGCGTGCTGATGGTGCAGGTCTATCTGGACCAGCACCCGGAGTTGTTCGAGACCGGTGCCGAGCGTGCCGACCTGAAGCTCTTCCTGTTGTGCGCCATCCTCGGCCTCACTGGCTGGGCCGGGCTGTGCCGATTGCTGCGCGCCGAAGCGCTGAAGCTGCGCGAGCTGGAGTACGTGCAGGCTGCCGTCGCCTTCGGTGTCGGCCCATGGCGCATCATCGTGCGCCACCTGATGCCCAATGTGATGCACCTGGTGCTGATCACCACCGTGCTCGAGTTTTCGGGGCTGATCCTCTACGAAGCCGTGCTGTCTTACGTGGGCGTGGGCGTCGATCCGTCGATGAACAGCTTCGGCGGCATGATCAATCTGGCCCGCAGCGAGATGAGCCGCGACCAGGTGGTGTGGTGGTCTTTCGCCGCTGCTTTCGGCTTCATGGTGACGGTGGTGCTGGCTGCCAACTTCTTTGCCGATGGCGTGCGTGATGCGTTCGACCCGCGTGCACGTGTGTTTCGTCGGCGCAAGACGGCCCCATGGCCTTAGCGCTGCAGCACTTCCAGCCACGCGCGCTGCGCGTCGCTCAGGTCTTCGGGGCGTGACATCAGGGCGCCTTGCAAGGCGCTGCGGGTCGACGCCTCGACCTCGGGCAGCGGTTGATTGACGAGGTGGACGAGCAGCGCCAGTGCCTGCTCGAGAGTGCGACCGTAGCGCTCGAAGATGGCCGCCACGGTCACATGGTGAGCCGGGTCGTCGAGCCAGCAGTCGTAATCGGTGACCAGGCCGATGGTCGCGTAGCCCAGCTGTGCTTCGCGAGCCAGAAATGCCTCGGGCACGTTGGTCATGCCCACGAGATGACAGCCGGCACCGCGCAGAAAGTGGCTCTCGGCGCGGGTACCCAGGCGTGGGCCTTCGACGCAGGCATAGGTGAGATCGCGGTGCAGCGACAGGCCAAGGTGGGCAGCACCTGCGGCCACCCAATGGACCATGGCCGCGCTCACCGGCTCGGCGGTCGACACGTGCGCCGCGACGCCGCTGCCGAAGTAGGTGCGCTCGCGTCCGCCCTTCGTCCAGTCGAAGTACTGGCCGGGCAATGCGAAGTGCCCAGGCTCGATGTGCATCGCCAGACTGCCGACAGCCGAGAAGCCCAGCACCATCGTTGCCCCCGCACGTTTCAAGGCGTAGAGATTGGCGCGGTAGTTCACCTCGTGCGGCAGCAGCCGATGCCCGCTGCCGTGCCGCGCCATGAACAGCAAGGTGTGGGCGCCGAGCCGGCCGCGCACGACGCGCCCCGAGGGCGCGCCGAAGGGCGTGGTTTCGTCGAGTTCGGCCTCGATGTGCAGACCCGGCAGGGCATAGATGCCGGTGCCTCCGATGATGGCGAGCATGGGGATGTCCTTGAAGTGGGGTTCGGTGAAGTCAGTGGTTGCAACGCATCGTCAGGGGTAGGCCTTGGCCAGTTCATCGGCTGGGGTGCCCAGCCAGTAGCGCAGCCGCAGGCGCCACATCAGCCAGACGGTGCGCCACACGCCGTGGCGTTCCCAGCGACGGCCTGAGGTGACCACGCGCTCGCGCAGGCAGGCGGGTGGGCCGTGCTGGCGCAGGCAGCGCGACAACTCGATGTCTTCCATCAGTGGCTGATCGGGAAAGCCGCCCACCCGCTCGAACAGCGCGCGCTGGACAAAGATGGCCTGGTCGCCGGTGGCGATGCCACTGAAGCGCGAGCGCGCATTCATCAGCGTGGCGATCAGCGGAAACAGCGCTGAGCGGCCGTCGATGTGCACGTCGAAACGACCCCAACCCGCGCCGCTGGCCAGTGCCTCGCCGATCGCCGACAGCGCATCCGGGGGCAGCGTGGTGTCGGCGTGCAAGAACAGCAGCACCTCACCTGCCGCGGCAGCGGCCCCGGCGTTCATCTGGCGCGCGCGACCTTGTGGGGCGGTGATCACCCGATCGGCCAGCGCTTCGGCGCGCAGCGCCGTGCCGTCGCGGCTGCCACCGTCGACCACGGTGACATCGACGCCCTGCTGTCGCAGCGTCGCCAGCGTCTGCAGCGCAGGCACGATGCGCTCGGCCTCGTTGAGGGTCGGGATGACGATGGACAGCGGCGCGCGCTGGGAGCGGGTGCAGGTCATGGCGGGAATGCGGCTGGCCATTCAGCGATCGATGGGACGTATCGACGTAGCGTAGCAGCCCGTGTTGACGTATGCGCGAGCCTGGCAAAACGTGAGCGAAGTGTCAGGCTCCTGTGAGGTTCCTGTGAGGTTCGGCTGCCCACAATTCATGGCGAGTCGTGGCCGGATGCCCCTGGTGCTGCGACGGTTTGCCCCCGCCAATTTCCCCGTCACACGATGAGCTTGACGCCCCGCTTCACCACCACCGCGATCGTTCCCGCGCGCAACGAAGCTGCCTGCATCGGCGAGGTGGTGAGTGGCTTGTTGAGGCAGACCCATGCGCATGGTCTCCCCCTGATTGACGACGTGGTGGTCGCTGACAACGGTTCGAGCGACGGCACAGCGCGCGCCGCACGGATCGCCGGTGCCACTGTGGTGGACGTGCCACCACCGGGTTACGGCCGAGCCTGCTTCGAGGCGGCGCAGGCGAGTTCGGGCGAGGTGCTGCTGTTCGTCGATGGCGATGGCGCTGCCGACCCCACTGACGCGGCCAGCTTGCTGGCAGCGATCGCAGGCGGTGCCGATCTGGCCATCGGCATCCGGACCCAACCCGAGCGGGGCGCGATGAGCGTGACGCAGCGTTTCGGCAATGCCCTGGCCTGCGCGTTGATGCGTGCGCTGTGGGGCATGCCGGCCGTCGACCTCGGTCCCTACCGTGCCATCCGACGCAGCGCGTTCGAGCAGCTCGACATGCGCGACCGCGCCTTTGGCTGGACCGCAGAGATGCAGGTTCGTGCGCACCTGCTGGGCTTGCGGGTTGCGCAGCGGCCTGTGGCCTGGCGCGCTCGGCGCAGTGGTCGCTCGAAGATCAGCGGCACGCTGCTCGGCGTGATGCGCGCTGGGTGCGGCATTCTGGGTGTGATCGCTGCGCTGTGGTGGCGCGAACGCCGCCGCGGCTTGATGTTGAAAAGTGTGTGAGCGGGTCGACGCCGCACGATGACTTCCCAAGGAGAGCTTCCATGCAACGAGTCCTGAGAATTCAACGCTTGACCGTGGGCATGCTGGCGCTGCTTGCGGGTCTGACCAGTCTGGCGGGTGGCGCGGCCATGGCCTCGGGCGGCTACGGTGGCACGACGGTGTACGGCACACCGCGCACCGGGTCGGTCGATCACGAGGCCGTGTTGAACTACAACCGAGGCAAGAGCCTTTACGAGACCCGGATGGCCTGTGCCGACTGCCCGCTGGCGGGCGTCAGCCTCAATGAAAGCCTCGCGCGAGAGCTGCTCTTCAACAAGCGGGGCGTGATATTCACGCATGACGAAATCTACGCGCTGGAGGTGTACCTGAAGCGGCGCTTTCGTTTGTAGATAGCCAGTCCTCTACGCCCGGCTTCTGTGGCCACCGTTCCGGCCTCGCGCGCGCTCGGCGTCGCGGCGCTGGGTATCTGCAATGCGCTGACGCTGGTGGTGGGCAGCCATGCAGCGTCTGTCGAAGCCGAGTTGATCGCCACGCTGGCCGGTGCCCTGCTTGGCGGTGCTGCCTTGTCATGGGTCGCATTTGACGATCGATTCGAGCGCTCGTCGATGGCCTGGGTGCTTGGCCTGGCGTTGCTGCTGCGACTGATCGCGGTGCAGGCGACGCCGCTGCTCGAAGACGACCATCACCGCTACCTGTGGGACGGCATGCGCACAGCCACGGCCTTCGATCCGTACCGGCTGCCGCCATCGGCCTTCTTCGGTACACCGGGGTTGTCACCGCGCTGGTCAGACATCCTTGGCGGCATCAACTACCCCGACATTCCGACGATCTACGGCCCGGTGTTGCAGTGGCTGTTCGCTGCTGCGCATGTGCTGGCACCCGGGCAGCTCGGCGGCGTGCAGGCCTTGGTGCTGGTGGCCGACCTGGCGGTGTTGGCGCTGCTGGCGCGGCAGGGGTTGAGCGCGCGCGTGCTGTTGTTGTACGCGCTGCATCCGCTGGTGCTCAAGGAGGCGATGGCCAGCGCGCACCCCGATGGCCTGGTTGCGCTGTGGCTGCTGCTGGCAGCGCTGGCGTGGCAAGGCAGGCGGGCGGTGTGGGTCGGTGTGGCGCTCGGGCTGGCGGTGGGCACCAAGGTGTCTGCGCTGGTGGTCCTGCCGTTGCTGTTGCTGTGCGTGCCCGCGGGAATGAACTGGGCAACGTGGGTGCCGCGCCTGCTGGGGGGCTTGGCCGTGAGTGTTGCGGCGCTGTATGGCCCGTTCATCGCCGCCGGCGGCAGCGATGCCAGCGCGCTGCGCATCTTCGGCACGCAGTGGCTGTTCAACCCGCTGGGCTACCGGTTGCTCGATGTCGCCTTGCCTGCCGGTGCCGTGCGGCCGGTGGCCGCCCTGCTGGTGGTCGGTGGCCTGGGCGTTCTGGTGTGGCGCTGGCAGCGACGAGCGCGTGCCGCATCGCAGCTGCCGCCCCTGTCCAGCGCGGTCGCCTGGTTGCTGTTTTGCTCGCCGGTCGTCAACCCCTGGTACTGGCTGTGGGCCTTGCCTTTGGCGGTGTGCGCTGGCCAGCGCTGGGTGATCGCCGCCGCGGTGATCGCGATGCTGTCCTACCTGAACACCACCGTGCTGTCTCAGGCGGGGTGGATCGCACCGATCACTGTGGCGGAGTCGTTCCGTGTGGACTGGCCGGTGACGTTCGCGCAGTTGCTGCTGATCGGGCTGGCCTGGCTGTGGCGACGCCGCCGTGTCCACCCGCCTCAGCAGCAACCCCCGCCGTCGTAGAACCAGGTCGACGCTGACAGGTACAGATCGTCGCGGCCGAGGCGCTGCAGGGCAGCGGCGGTCTTGTCGCACACCGCCAAAGGCTGGTTGGGCGTCATCGCATGGCCCTTGCCATCGTCGAACAGCTCCTCGCGGCCGTAGTAGATGGCGGTGCGGCCGGTGAAGATGCAGGGGCCGTCGGCGGGCATCGGGTCCTTGATGGCGCAGATCTCGACGCTCTCGATGTGGATCAACTGATCGGTTGCGTAATGGTGGGGCGAGAGCACTCGGTAAGGCCGCTTGGCACGCACCTCGATCGTGCCGAAGCCGGTGTCGGTGAGCCGCTTCAGGTACTGCTGCAACGGGATCGCACCGGACAGGCAGAGTGCGCGCAGGCGTGGATCGTCCTGAAGCGCGGCAGGCATCGCCTGGTCGCACACCGGGTCGGACAGGATCAGCCGGCCGTGTGGCTTGAGCACGCGGTACATCTCGGCGAGTGCCTGCTTCAGGTCGTCGTCGCGGAAGATGTTGAACAGGCAGTTCTGTGCAGCCACGTCGATGCTGTTGCTCTCGATGGGCAGCTTGAGCGCATCGCCGCGTCGCAGGTCGATGAAATCGGCCTTGAACCACGGGTTGCTCGCCTCGGCTTCGGCGAGGTTGCTGCGGCAGGCACCGAGCATTTCATCGACCACGTCGAGCCCGACCACGCCGCCCGTTTGACGGTTGAAGTAGGCGAACTGCAGCAACTCCATGCCGCCACCCACGCCCACATAGAGCACCTTGGGCTGGCCGACCAGATCGCGCGGATGTACCGTGCTGCCGCAGCCGTAGTTCATGGCCAGCATGCGTTTCGGGATGCTGAGCTCGGGCAGTTGCCACACCGGTGTGGTGGTGCAGCACAGGCCCACATCAGGGGTCAGTGCGGCTTCCTTGTAGACATCGCGCGTGGTGCTGAGGTACTGGTGTTCGTGCAGGTCGGTCATGGTGGGTCAGCAGAGTGGGTGGAGGGGGTGAATGGGTCAGAGTCTGATGGCCAGCAGGAGGATGCCTTTGGTTCGGGCTGCGCGCTCACGCCACCGTCGCCAGCGTGATGGCCTGGCCATCACTGGCCAGCCGGCTCGCGTACAAGGTGGCAACAAAAATCCTCAGCAACGTCATGGTTGGCGTGACCAGAGCTCGCGGTGCAGCAAGCTACCCCACTTGGGATTGAAGGGATGCACCTTGGCCGCTCGGCCGTCGCTGGTCACGACCGGCAGTCCGCGGTTGGCCCACTCGAAAATCGAACCTTCGAGGTTGTAGAACGCGGCACCACCGATCCCGGCTCTGCCCAGCGCCGTGACCAGCGCCGACGACCGGTAGCCGACCGAGCAGTACAGCACCACGGGGCGCGTTGCCGCCTGCGGACCGAGGCGCTGTTGCAGTTGCCGGAACTGCGCGACCGATTCCGCGTGCAGGGCCCCGGGCAGATGGCCGTCGGCGTATTCCTCGGCACTGCGGGTGTCGATCAGCAACGGCGCGGGCCGTGCGGTGTCGCGCAGCCAGCCGTCCAGATCTGCCGTCGAGAGGTGGTGCACTGTCGGAAAGCGCTCGCGGATCGTTTGCTTCAGCGGGGCCCAGCTCGGCGCGTCGGCAGCGCGCGCTGTGCCACCCCACGCGCCGCAGGCCAACACCAGCCCGACGGCCAGCAGCAGCGCGATGCGCCAGCGGCATGTGGGGAATGCAGCGACTGTCATGCCGAGGTCCTGCGGGTGAGTTCGCCGCCGCCACGCGGCGCCGGGCTCAACGCAAAGCGCTGCAGAAAGTTGCGATCAATGCGGTCTTTGAGTCGCCAGACCCAGCGCCCACGCAGGGTGGCTGGCCCCCAGCAGGCGATGGCGCTGTCGTCGGCGGTGGCCAGCAGCGCAAGGACCCGACGCTGCGGCAGATAGGCCTGTGGCAACCCCACGCCGAGTGCGGCGCGCAGATTGCGCGAGAGCACCGGCCCCATGCGCACCGCATAGACCCCGGCCTTGGGCAGGGGCTCGGCCCACTCCGCGCAATCGCCCACCGCATGCACATGCGGATGCGACAGCGAGCGAAGATGCGGGTCGATGCGGATGTAGCCACTCGTGCCGACGGCCAACCCGCTGGCTCGCTGCCACGCATGCGCCTCGGCCCCGGCAGCCCAAAGCAACACATCGCTGGCGGACGCATCGCCCGCGGCGAAGTCGGACCCCAGGCGCAGCTCGACGCCGGCGCGGGCAAGCGCCGCCTGCGCCGATTTCGCTGCCGCGCGCGGCAGGCTTGGCAGTAGCGTCGCGCTGCGGCCGACCAGCGTCGCGGAAAGCTCTCGATTCGGTTGCTGTACTCGCAACCGCTTCAGCACGGCCAACAACGATTCGACGCCGGCCGCGCCACCGCCGACGGCGGTGATGGCCAGTGGCCGCTGCGGCGCTGGCGCCATCTCGGCCAGCAGCGCCTCCCAGGCCAGGCGCAGGCCACCGAGCGGGCGCAGCGGCAGCACATGGGTACCTTCGACGGTGGGCGGGTTCAACGTCGACCCCACGTTCAGCGACAGCACGTCGTACTCGAGCACCATGCCCCCCACCAGATGCGCCCGATGCTGTTCGGGATCGAGTGAGGCGAGGACGCCTTCGATGAAGTGCGCTCCAGCTGCGGCGGCCAGCACCTCGATGTCGATGCAGATGTCTTCGTAGCGGTAGCTGCCTGCCAGCCAGCCCGGCACCATGCCCGAATACGGTGCCAGCGCGCTGGGCGACACCACGATCAGATCCACGCCGGGCACCGGCGCAGCGATCCAGTCCTTGAGCACCTGCGCATGGGCGTGGCCCGCGCCGACCAACAGCAGTCGCTTCATGACAGCCACCCCGGGGGCAGGTGAGTCAGGTCGGCAGGCACATCGATGTCGTGCAGCGGCGGCAACTCGGTGTGGCGCAGTCCGGCAGCAGCGAGTCGTCCGCGCGTGTGCGCCATCACTGTCGGGGTGCTCCACACCATGTCTTCGAACAAGGTGGGGGCGGGCCGGCGCAGACCGACCAGGGCGTAGCCGCCGTCGTGGGCAGGGACAAACACCGCATCGGCGCCGGCCAGTGCGTCGGCAGCACGGCGCAGCACGCTGGCGCCCAGTGCAGGCGCGTCGGTGCCGGTCAGCAGCACGCGGCCCGCGCCGGATGGCATCGTGCTGAAAGCGCGTTCGAAGGCGCGGTGCATGCGCTGGCCCAGGTCGCCGCTGCCTTGCTCGCTGAGCGTGATCGGCCATGCATCCGCGAGCCGCTGGAAGGCGGGATGCAGGGCCGCGGAAGGCTCGGCATCGCCCTGGTGGGCGTTGCAGGCCGACGCACCGCACAACTCGACAGGCCCGAGGTCGGCGGCCAGTGCTTGCTCAACCGCGTGGTTGAGCAAGCGCTCGGCGAGCGCGGCGGCACCCTGCGCGCCGAGGGCAGGAATCAGGCGCGTCTTGGCGTGCCCGGCGACCGGGGTCTTGGCCATCACGACGATGCGACAGGGCGTGTTCATGGCCAGGTGCTGCTCACCGCGGGGCGTCGTTGAGCGCCCAGTCGTAGTCGATGTAGGACACGGGTGCGGTTTGGGCTCGGATGCGGTCGCGGTCGGCCGGGGCGTCGGCCAGTCGATCGGCATAGCGCGCATAGAACGCGGCGGCCGAGGCGATGCCTCGATGGCCCAGGGTGAAGTCCTCCCCGTACCAATCGAAGATCTTGGAGACTTCCAGCCGCTGCTTCGATGGGCTCCATCGGTTGCGGCTGCGATCGGACATGAAGCGCTGCGCCTGTTCGTCGAGCTGCGCGTCCAGTCGCTCCGCGGTGAATGCTTCTTCGCGCAATGGCGGGCAGCCGATCGAGGCGCAATTCACCGCGAAATGGATCCGCGGGTCGTCGTAGCGGCCGCGAGCGCGCAAGGTGTCGTGCTCGATGCCGTCGAGCGACATCGTGCTGCCGAGCAGCGCGATGTATTTCCGTTTCCACGGGCTTTGAAGCAGGCTGCCCAGGTCCTTGATCGAATCGAGTTGGGGGTAGCGTGTGAGGATCAGCTCGACGGTGTGTGCGTTGTAGGCGTTGATGAGAAACGCCATCTGCTGCGCCTTCGTGTAGCCGTTGAATGCGGACCGGCTGACTGCCGACAGGCTGTCGAGGTAGGCCTTCAAGGCGACGCGGTCGATGGCCATCGCCGCGTAACGCACCTGCGAAGCGCGGCCGCCGTCGATCACGGCCACATGCTTCTTCAGCAACGCACTCCAGGCGGCATGACTGTGGTCGAAGGCCGTGGCCTGCGCGTGTGCGCCCCGCATGGCCAGCGCCGCCATGCCGAGCATGACGACGGCGCGGCGTGTGGTCTGTGGTGTCATGTGCGCTCCCAGGCGTGGAACTTCTCGACCCAAGCCAAAAGGCGCTTCGGTGCATGGGCGCGCTTCCATTCGCCCGCCACGTATTTGTTGGCCTCGGCCATCGTCGGGTAGCTGTGGATGGTGCCGAGCACCTGGTTCAAGCCCAGCCCGTGCTTCATCGCGAGCACGTACTCCGCCAGCAAATCACCGGCGTGTGCGCCGACGATGGTCACACCCAGAATCTTGTCCTTGCCAGGCACGGTGAGCACTTTGATGAAGCCATGCGCAGTGTCGTCGGCGATGGCGCGGTCGAGGTCGTCGAGGCCGTAGCGTGTCACTTCGACGGCCACGCCTTGCTGCTGGGCCTCGGCCTCCGACAAGCCGACGCGCGCCACCTCGGGGGCTGTGAACGTCGTCCACGGGATCACCGAATAGTCGGCCTTGAAGCGCTTGAATCGGCCAAACAGCGCATTGACCGCCGCATACCAGGCCTGGTGCGCAGCAACATGCGTGAATTGGTAAGGACCAGCGACATCGCCGACCGCATAGATGTTCGGGTACTTCGTCTGCAAGTAGCCATCGATCTCGATGGTTTTGCGGTCCGACAGCGGTATGCCCAGCTCTTCGAGCCCGTAGCCGGTGACACGCGCGCGACGGCCCACCGCGCAGAGCAGGGTGTCGAACTCGATCGCCGACTCGGCGCCGTCGGCCGTCTTGACGATCAGCCGCTTGACGAGCGTCTCGCCATGGCCCACTTGCTCGCAACGAACAGCCTGGTGGCCGAGCAACAGCTGCACGCCGTCGCTACGCAGCGCATCGGCAATCAGGGCCGACACTTCCTCATCCTCGCGGCCCATCACCCGTGTGGCTGCTTCGACCTGCGTGACCTGCGACCCCAGCCGTGCAAAGGCCTGCGACAGCTCGCAGCCGATCGGCCCGCCACCGAGCACCAGCAGGCGGCGCGGCAGTTCTTTGAGCTCCCACAGCGTGTCTGACGTCAGGCAACCCACCTCGGCCAGCCCCGGCAGCGGCGGCAGGTACGGTTCGGCGCCGGCGGCGATCACGATGCTGCGCGTGGTGAGCGTTTGCACCCCCTCCGGCGTGGTGATCTCCACCGTCCATGGCGAGGTGATGCGGGCGCGGCCTGCGACGACATCGACACCGAGCGAGCGGTAGCGCTCGACCGAGTCGTGCGGCGCGATGTCCTTGATGACCCGATGCACACGGGCCATCACCGCGGCGAAATCGACCTGGAAATCGATGGCTGCCGCACCGCTGTCCGTGCCGCGCAAGCCGAGCGCCTGAGCTTGCCGCAACTCGTGCGCGAGCGTCGCTGAGCGGATCAGCGCCTTGCTCGGCACGCAGCCGAAATTCAGGCAATCGCCGCCCATCAAGTGCCCCTCGACCAGGGTCACCTTGGCCTTCACCGCCGCCGCGATGTACGAGGTGACCAGCCCGCCAGCGCCGGCGCCGATGACGACCAGATTGCGGTCGAACTGCGCGGGCTTCGTCCATGCCGCGTAGACCTGGCGCCGCTGGATGACGCCCAGCAGCGCCTTGGCGATCAGCGGAAACACGCCGAGCAGCACGAAGCTCAGCAGCAGGCCGGGCGAGAGCACATCGCCTGGCGCCTGAATGCTCGCGAGCTGCGTCCCCGCATTCACGAACACCGCCGTGCCGGCCAGCATGCCGAGTTGGCTGACCCCGTAAAAGCGCCCGGCGCCGATGGGCGTCAGACCGGCGAGCAGATTGACCAGAAAGAACGGAAACACCGGTACCAGTCGCAGCGTCAACAGATAGAACGCCCCGTCGCGCGCCATGCCCTCGTTGATCGGTGCGAGCTGCTTGCCGAAGCGCGATTGAATGCTGTCTCGCAGCAGGTAGCGCGACGCCAGAAATGCCAGCAAAGCCCCGACACTGGAGGCGAACGAGACGATCACCAGCCCGATGCCCAGGCCGAACATGGCGCCGGCCGCCAAGGTCAGGATCGTGGCCCCCGGGATCGACAGCGCCGCAGCGGCCACATAGATGGCGAAGAAGCCGAGCGCGGTGGCGAGCGGACGCTGGTCGTAGAGACCCACGAGCGCGTCGCGGCTGGACTTGAGCGATTCGAGCGTGAGCAGCCGCCCGAGGTCGAAGTACCCGTACAGCCCCACCCCGACCAGCGCAGCGAGCCCGACGCCGACCCACAGTGCGCGTTTCGGCGGCGCAGCCATCAGGCGAGAGAGGTGGAGACGGTGCCAGGTGACGCCGCCAGCGCACCCCCGCAACTGCTCCCCTGACCCGCGGTGCAGCCATAGCAGTGGTCGGCCACGCGGATGAATTCGCCCACCCCGTCGGTGGCGAGCAGGTCTCGCAAGTGCGGCTTGGCGCGGCCTTGCAGGCGAGCGGGCAGGGCGAGCATCTGGTTGAAATCGCAGTCGTACAGGTCACCCTGCCAATCCACGCTGAGCATCGAGTTGCACATCACCGTGTCCAGGTTCTCGGCGCGGTAGGCGTTCTTCAGCAACTGCAGGTAGGTCTGGAACGTGCCCTTGGAGACCAGCGTGCTGCCGAAGCGCTGGATCGGCATGTTGGCCAGCGTGTAGAGCCGGTTGAAGCGGATGCCGAAATGCGCCAGCAACTCGCGCTTGTAGTCGGCTTCGAGCTGCGCCTGCGGCGGAGGCAGCACCGGGCCTTGCGGGTTGTAGACAAGGTTGAGCAGCAGGCCGCGTGATTCGTCGGCATAGCCGAGGGCATTGAGCTGCCGCAGCCCGGCGATGCTGCGGTCGAACACGCCGTCGCCCCGCTGTCGATCGACGTTCTCGACCGAATAGCAGGGCAGCGAGGCGACCACTTCAACGCCGTGCTCGGCCAGAAACTCGGCCAGCCCCTCCTGGCCGGGCTCCGACAGGATGGTCAGGTTGCAGCGGTCGATCACGCGCACACCCAGCGCGCGGGCCGCTTGCACCAGGCGACGGAAATGCATGTTCAGTTCCGGTGCACCTCCGGTCAGGTCGAGCGTTTCGATGCGCCGTGCGCGCAGCACGCCGATGACCTCGTCAATGGTCGCGCTGTCCATCATCTCGGTGCGCGACGGTCCGGCATTCACGTGGCAGTGCAGGCAGCTCTGGTTGCAGCGGTAGCCGAGGTTGACCTGCAAGGTCGTGAGCCGGGCGCGCTGCAGGGCCGGGAAGTCGGTGTTGGTGGCGGCAAGCAGGGGTAGCGTGGGGTGCATCGGTGGCGTCCTCTTGGGTTCAACTGCAGACCGAGACGCAGGCCTTGGAACTGGTCGGCGTTCGCAAGCGCACCTTACAACCAGATCGCAAGACCGTGCTGGCTCGCCGTGGGTCCGAGTAGCATCTTTCCATGCGAGCGGCCATGCTGAACATCACCGACCTGAAGGTGGCGCTCGACGCCGATGCCGGCCTGGTGCGCGCGATCGATGGCCTGTCGCTGTGCATCGAGCGCGGCGAAACCTTTGCGCTGGTGGGCGAATCCGGTTGCGGCAAGAGCATGACGGCGCTGGCGCTGATGCGGCTGCTGCCGGAGAACGGCCGCGTCACCGATGGGCGCGTCGAGATCGAAGGCCAGGAGACCCTGTCATTGCCTGAATCGGCGATGCGTCGGCTGCGCGGGGGGCGCATCGGCATGATCTTCCAGGAGCCGGCCACCAGCCTGAACCCGGTCATGCGCGTGGGCGATCAGATCGTCGAGGCGATCGAGACGCACACGGCGCTGCGCGGCGCGCAAGCCCGAGCGAAGGCCATCGAATGGCTGGGGCGCGTTGGCATCCCCGAGCCCGAGCGGCGCATCGACGACTACCCGTTTCGCATGAGCGGTGGGCAGAAGCAGCGGGTGATGATCGCCATCGCCCTGGCCGCCGAGCCGGCTTTTCTGGTGGCCGATGAGCCGACCACCGCGCTCGATGTCGCGATCCAGGCGCAGATCCTGGAACTGCTCAAGCAGTTGCAGCGCGAGCAAGGCATGGGCCTGCTCTTGATCACGCACGATCTGGCGGTGGTGTCCGGCATGGCGCAGCGGGTGGCGCTGATGTACGCCGGGCAGATCGTCGAGGTGGCCAGCGCCGCCGAGTTTTTCAGTGCGCCGAAGCACCCGTATGCCCGGCTGTTGCTGCAGTCGCTGCCCCAGGCACACCAGCGCGGCGCACCGCTCGCGGCCATCGCAGGCACGGTGCCTGCGTTGTCGCAAGCCTTCGTGGGGTGCCGTTTCGCGCCGCGATGTGATCGGGTCGTGGATCGTTGCCACCGCGATGCGCCTGTGCTGCTGCCACTCACGGTGCAGGATGCCACCCCCGCGGATGTGCCACGCGAAGTGCGGTGCTGGCTGCATGCCCCATCGGCTACCGCCTGGGCGGCAGCGCCATCCACACCGCGGGCTGAGCCGCTCGGCGCCTCTGCAGCGCCACCGCCAGCGACCGCGTGGTCTGGTGGCGCGGCGTTGCTGCTTGATGTGCAGCACCTGTCGGTGCGCTTCCCGATTCGCAACGGCGTGTTCCAGCGTGTCACCTCGCATGCCTTGGCGGTGGACGATGTGTCGTTGCAGGTCCGCCGCGGTGAAACGATGGCTCTGGTCGGCGAGTCAGGTTGCGGCAAGACGACGCTGGGCAAGGCGATCGTGCAGTTGCTTCGCGGCCAGGCGCAGATCGAGGGTCGGGCCGTGCTGGAGGGGCAAGAACTTTTCGGCCTGCACGGTGAAACCTTGCGGCTGGCGAGGCGGTCGGTGCAAATGATCTTCCAGGACCCCTATGCGTCGCTGAATCCACGCATGCGGGTGTTCGAGCTGTTGGAGGAGGGCGTGCTGACGCTGCGTCCTGAACTCGATGGCGCGGCGCGACGCGCGCTGCTGGAGTCGCTGGTCGATCGCGTCGGACTGCGCCGCGAGGCGCTGCAGCGCTACCCGCACGAGTTCTCGGGTGGGCAGCGGCAGCGCATCGCGATTGCCCGCGCGTTGGCGGTCGAGCCGAAGCTGATCGTCTGCGACGAGCCCACGTCGGCGCTGGACGTCTCGGTGCAGGCGCAGATCCTGAACCTGCTGAAGCGGTTGCAATCGGAGCTGGGGCTGTCCTATCTGTTCATCACTCACCACCTGGGCGTCGTCGAATACATGGCGGACCACGTGGCGGTGATGCATCGCGGACGCATCGATGAGGCGGGCCCGACCGAGGATCTCTTGGCCCACCCGCAGCGTGACTACACCCGGCGACTGCTGTCGGCTGTTCCTCGGCTGGTCAGGTTCTAATCCAGGCGCGACCCAGCGGTGGGGCAGACAAGCCCCGCTGTCGCTGGCGGTCGGCGGTCTGAAGCAGGGCTTTCAGGTCGGCTATGACGATCGCTACTACGATTCGTGCGATGGCGCTGTGTATGCGAACCTGAACCACTGTTTCTGAGCTCTCTCGACTCTGATGGATTTTTCTCGATCTGCCGACGATCCGCGTCGCCATGCATGGGGGCTGGGCCTCGTCATCGTGCTGCATGGGGTGGTGATCTATGCGCTGGTCCATGGTCTGGCGCAGCAGGTCGTCGACGTGGTCCGCGTGCCGGTGGTGGCTCGGCTGATCGAAGAAGTCGCTCCGCCCCCGCCGCCTCCACCGCCAGAGCCGCCCCCGCCGGCCGCTGTAGTGGCGCCACCCAAGCGCCTGCCCCCGCCGCCGGTGGTCGTGCCCGAGCCAGAGATTCCCGTGGTCCCGCCACCTCAAGCTGCCCCCACCATCACCGCTGCTCCCCCTGCGCCTGCGCCCGCGCCGGTCGATCCGGCGCCAGCGCCGCCAGCAGCTGCGCCCGAGCCTGCATCGCCCGCCTCGGGGACGGGTCGACCGCAGGTGCTGGCGGCCGGTATCGCATGCAGCCGAACCCCGCCGCCGGTGGCGCCCAGCGTGTCCAGCGAAGTCAAGGGCAGCCTGTTCGTGATCGGCACCTTGAAGGCCGGCCGCGTGGTGCAAGTCGACATAGACCGCAACACGCTCAAGGGTGTGCCCGATCGGCGCACACTGCGCGCCTTCATCAGCGCTGTCGAGGTGGCGATGAAGGAAGGCTACGTGTGCACCGGTGATGGTGTGCAGATACGCCAGGAGTTCTTCTTCGACATTCGATGACGGGTGGCCTGCGTCCGCCTGCCGCCTTGACCATTTCTTGTTTCCATCACCTACCGTCATGGCCGCATGGCCACCTCTCTCTGATGAACATCTTCCTGTCTGACAAATTCCAACGCACCGTCGAACGGATGCTCGAGCGAACGCTGTACCGCTGGTCGTGCGGGCTGTTGATCGGTATGGTCTCGATCGCCGCGCAGGCGCAGGCGCCTGCGGCGGGGATCACGCAGGCCGTCGTCGACAACCCGTACGGCCTGGCTGCCTTGTGGGCGCAAGGTGACTTCGTGGCCCGGGGCACGCTGTTCATCCTGGTGCTGATGAGCGTGGGCAGCTGGTACATCCTGGTCACGCGACTGGCCGCGAGCCTGAAGTTGAGTGCCGAGGCCCGATCGGTGCGGCAAAGCTTCTTCAAGGCGACCACGCTGAGTGCGGGTGTGGCCACCCTCGGCGAGGGCAGTGCGTTTCGCTACATTGCCGAGGCCGGCATCAACGCCCGCGAGCACCACGAGGGCACGCTGACCGAGCACATCGACCGCAATACCTGGATCACGATGTGTGTGCAACGCAGCGTCGATGAGGTTCAGTCGCGCCTGCAGGGCGGCCTGGCCATCCTGGCGACGGTGGGGTCCACCGCGCCGTTCGTGGGCTTGTTCGGCACGGTCTGGGGCATCTATCACGCGCTGACGGCGATCGGCGTGGCCGGTCAGGCCAGCATCGACAAGGTGGCGGGCCCGGTGGGTGAAGCGTTGATCATGACGGCCATCGGCCTGGCGGTGGCGGTGCCAGCGGTGCTGGGCTACAACGCGCTGGTGCGCCGCAACAAGGTCACGATGGACGCGGTGCGCGGCTTTGCGGCCGATCTGCACGGCATCTTGCTGGGCGCGAAGAACCTGCGCTGACCGTCCGTTTCACTTCGACTGCCAACAGATCATGGCTCTTCAACTGCGCTCCGGCGACGACGACGAGGTCAACGCCAGCATCAACACCACGCCGCTGGTCGACGTGATGCTGGTGCTGCTGATCATTTTTTTGATCACCATTCCCGTGGTCCGGCAGACGGTGCCGATGTCACTTCCCAAGGAGGTCAACCAGCCGCGCCAGACCAAGCCCGAGAACATCGAGATCTCGGTCGACCGAGAAGGGCGCGTCTATTGGAACGCACAGCCGCTGGCCGACCATGCGGCACTCGTCGACCGGCTGAAGATCGAAGGCGCCAGGCAGCCGCAGCCCGAGGTGCAGGTGCGCGGCGACGAAAAGACCCGCTACGAGGCGGTGGGCCGGGTGATCTACGCCTGCCAGCGCGCCGGCATTGCGAAGGTCGGCTTCGTCACCGAACCGCCACCGAAGTCGTGATGGCCTCCAGCATCGAAAGCAACCACCCATGGCCATGAACATCGGCTCCGGCCGCAGCGACGAACCCGAGGTGATCATGGACATCAACACCACGCCGTTGATCGACGTGATGCTGGTGCTGATCATCATGCTGATCATCACCATCCCGGTGCAGCTGCATGCGGTCAGCCTCAACATGCCGCAGGCCAGCGAGCCCCCGCTGGTGAAGCCGGAGGTGGTGGCACTGACCATCGAGGCCGATGGCACGCTGATCTGGAACGGCGAGGCGCTGGCCGATCGAGCGGCCCTGGAAACACGCCTGCAAGCGGCAGCCGCTCAGGCAGAGCAGCCCGAGCTGCACCTGCGCGCGGACAAGGCAGTTGACTACGGTGTCGTTGCGATGGTGCTGGCAAGCGCGCAGCGCCTGGGCGTGACCAAGCTGGGCATGGTCGGTCAGGAGCAGTTCGGGCCCTGAAAAACCGAAGCCCCTGGCTCGCACCGTGCGAGCCAGGGGCTTCGATGCTGGACGGCGCCAGCCGTCAGCGGGGCGTCACGACAGCGCTTGCAACGCCCGCGTGGTGATCTCGTCGACGCTGCCCGTGCCGCTGATCTTGCGGTACTTGGGTGCCACCGGATCGCCGGAGGCCGCCCAGTCGGCGTAATACGACACCAGCGGCCGCGTCTGCTTCTGGTACACGTCCAGGCGCTTCTTGACGGTTTCTTCCTTGTCGTCGTCGCGCTGAATCAGCGGCTCGCCGGTCACGTCGTCGAGCCCCTCGGCCTTCGGTGGGTTGAACTTGACGTGGTACGTGCGCCCAGAGGCCAGGTGCGCGCGGCGGCCACTCATGCGTTCGATGATGGCTGCGTCGGGCACATCGATCTCGAGCACGATGTCCAGGTTCACGCTGGCAGCCTTCATGGCATCGGCTTGCACGATGGTGCGCGGGAAACCGTCGAACAGAAAGCCGTTCGCGCAGTCGGGCTGCGCCAGGCGCTCCTTGACCAGTCCGATGATGATGTCGTCGCCGACCAGGCCGCCCGAGTCCATCACCTTCTTCGCGGCGATGCCCAGCGGTGTGCCCGCCTTGACGGCTGCGCGCAGCATGTCGCCCGTGGAGATCTGCGGTATACCGAACTTCTTGCAGATGAAGGTGGCCTGTGTGCCTTTGCCTGCGCCGGGCGCGCCCAACAAAATCAGTCTCATGCGTGTCCTTGTGGTCCGTTCGATGGGGTCGCGGCGCTCCGACAAACGAGCGAAGCCAGACCGCGTAGTTTAAAACCGAACAGGACGGTCTCCGGGATAGGCTGGCCTAGCGGCTGCCAGCCACGATCCGGCGCACACGTTCCAGGTCCTCCGGCGTGTCCACGCCGATTGCGGCAGCAGTGGTGCTCAGATGCACGGCGATGCGTTCGCCGTGCCACAGCACCCGCAGCTGCTCCAGCGACTCGACCTGCTCCAGAGGGCTCACGGCCAGCGTCGGAAATCGGCGAAGAAATCCGGCGCGGTACGCATAGATGCCAATGTGGCGCAGGGGAGCGATGTCGCCAATGGCTGGGGCGCCAGCGGCGCTGCCGTCGCGCCACCAGGGGATCGGCGCGCGTGAGAAATACAAGGCACGACCTGCCGCGTCGCAAACGACTTTCACCACGTTGGGATTGGCGAGGTCGTGCGGGTCGTCGATGGTGTGCGCCGCGGTACCGACGACGCAGTCGGGTTGCGACAGCAGCGTGCCGGCCACGGCATCGATCAGCGCGGGATCGATCAATGGCTCGTCGCCTTGCACGTTGACGACGACCGCGTCGCCCTGGAGGCCGAGCAACGCACACGCTTCAGCCAATCGATCGCTGCCGTTGGCGTGGTCCCGGCGCGTCAGGATCGCCCTGACCTGATGCGCTTCGCAGGCCGCGACGATCTCGGCATCGTCTGCGGCCACCACGGTCTGCCCTGCGGACGACCGTGCTGCTTGCCGCGCCACACGCACCACCATCGGCAGGCCGGCGATGTCAGCCAGCGGCTTGCCCGGCAGGCGTGTCGACGCCATGCGCGCAGGGATCAACACCGTGAAGCGCATCACTCGCTCGGATTTCAGGCGGGATCTGACGGAGAGGGCATCGGAAAGATGGGCGCTGCCGGCGGCGCGCTGCCAATCTCCCGGGCTTCGCCTTCCAGCATCACCGGAATGCCGTCTCGCACGGGAAACGCCAGTCGGTCAGCGTGGCAAACCAGTTCCTGGCGCTCATGGTGCGGCGGACGCCAGTGATCCAGAGGGCCCTTGCACAGCGGGCACACCAGCAACTCAAGCAGTCGTGTCTCCATCGGGAATCCTGGTCGAAAAACGCAGAGGCAGCACGGCTTGTAAAGCCGCATCGAATGCTGCATCGATCTGGAAGTCTAGCGGGGCGACCCAGATGCGAGGGGTTGAGCCGCTCGCGGCCAACCGCTCGGGCCGCAGCTTGACAGCGTCTTTTTCGGTGACGATGACGTCGCTCGCGTCAGCAGGCCAGGGCAGGGTGGCGTAGTCGTGGTGATCGGACAGCGCCAACGGGGTGATCGTGAGGCCAGCGGCGCGCAGCATGCCAAAGAAGCGCTCGGGTTGTGAAACCCCGGCGGCGGCCCACACCGGCGTCGGGCTCGCCGCCAAGTTCAGCAGGCTGGCGCTTGTGGCGGCCTGGCCTGCCCACCAGTCGACCAGGGGGGCGAGCCCGGCCAACTGCCGGGTGGCCAGATGACCAGGCCAGGCGGTGGACGCCTGCGGCGCGTTGTACAGCACCACGGTGCAGGGCGGGGGATGGGCCGTCAGGGGTTCACGCAGCGGCCCCGCGGGCAGCAACCAGCCATTGCCGACGCCGCGGTCGTCGAACACCACCACCTGCGCTGCACGTGGCAGCCGCCGATGCTGCAGGCCATCGTCGCTGACCAGGATGTCGATCTCGGGATGGGCCGCCAGTGCAGCGCGCGCCGCGGCCACGCGGTCGGCGCCGACAAACACCGGAACGCCCAGCCGCAGGCGCAGCAGCAGCGGCTCGTCGCCGCCCTCCGAGGCCGGTGTGTTCGGCAGTACCTCCATCACGGCTGCGGCGTCTTGGCGGCGGCCATGGCCGCGCGAGATGATGCCGGGGTGGTGGCCAGCGGCCTGCAAGCGCCTCACGACCGCCATCACCGTGGGCGTCTTGCCGACGCCCCCCGCCATCAGGTTGCCGACCACGACCACCGGCACCGGCAGCGCCTGCGGCACCCACACCCGCCAGTGGTACAGCGCCGCACGCAGCACCACGACCGCACGAAACAGCAGAGACAGGGGCCACAACGCCAGGGAAACCGGCCCGCGGCGCAGCCAGGCGCGCTGCAGCGCCTGCTCCATCACACCGGGCCGAAACCGCTCAACGGCCCGCCTCGGGCGTATTGCGCTGCGCTGCGAAGGTCAGGCGCGGCAAGCCCGCACGCCGTGCCGCGTCCATCACATTCACCACCGACTGGTAAGCCGCGGTGGCGTCCGCTGAGACGATCACGGGCGTGTCACCGGGCCCGCCCGCGGCCTTGCCGAGCTCGAGCGTCAGGAGCTCGACGCTGCGGCCATCCACCGCGCGGCCGTTGACGGCGTAGCGGCCATCGGCGGCGACGGCCACGATCACCTCGCGGTCGCGATCGCGAGCCTTGTCGGCATCCGCAGACGGTAGATTGACCTGCAACTCCGTGAATTTGGAGTAGGTCGTCGTCAGCATCAGGAAGATCAGAACCACCAGCAGCACGTCGATGAACGGGATCAGGTTGATCTCCGGTTCCTCCGGTCGTGCCTTGCGGAAGTTCATCGCCATGGCGGTCAGCTCGCGGTGCGCGGGACCGCGAAGCGCATCAGGTGTGGCGTCAGCCGGTCACAGGCCTGCTCGAGATCCAGCGTGTACGAATCGACGAGGCCTCGAAAGTGGCGGTAGGCAATCAGCGACGGAATCGCCACCATCAGCCCGAACGCGGTGTTGTAAAGCGCCACTGAAATACCGTGCGCCACCGCCGCGGGATTGCTGCCACCGGTCGGTGACTGCGCCCCGAAGATCTCGATCATGCCGATGACGGTGCCCAACAACCCCAGCAGCGGCGCGGCCGAGGCGATCGTGCCCAGCGGACTCAGGTACTTTTCGAGGCGGTGCACGGCGGCGCGCCCCGAGGACTCGAACACCTCGCGCAAGGCGTCCTCGGTGATGCGAGGCTCGGCGATGACGGCGCGCACCCCGCTGGCCAGCACCTGCCCGAGTACCGAGTTGTCGGCCAGCTTGTTGACCACGTCCGAGGAGGGCAGGCTCGCTCGCGTGACCGACACCACCTCCTCCAACAACCGGGGTGGCGTGACCTTCGCCGTTCGCAGGTTGACCAGCCTTTCGAAGATCAAGGCCAACGCCAGCACCGAACAAAAAATCAAGGGCCAGATCGGCCATCCAGCGGCTTGTATGATCGAAATCACGTCGGTACTTTCCGCACTGTGGCGTGAAAAACGGGGCTCAGACGCGGTCGATTATGGCCTTGCCCAACGGCATTCCCGGCCGGTCTTGACGCTCGTTTGCGAGCGCTTGTTTCAACAGACCTGGAAGTCGCCCTCGCGGGCCCGCTGAGCGGACCATGGCGATGGCGGGATTTCCACCGCTGCTGTGGACAACTTTGTGGGTATCTGGCTCAGCCATGTCAAAAATCCTTGATCTCAGCGCGCTTCGCACACATTGCCTCATCTTTGAGCAGGCATAAGGTCATGCAAATCAATGGCTTGCGGCTTTATGAAGGTCGTGTGACAGGCTCGATGCCCCGCGGAGCGCGGGGGGCCGCGCTTGTGGACTTCTCGACCCGCATTGGCGCTGGGTTTGCGCGTGGTTGAGCCGCAAGAGGCTGAATTCCAGCGCCTCGTCTGGGGCGTGGCGGCACTGGTTCACGCGATCAGCGACACCTTGGCTGCGCGGTTTGCCGCCTGCACGGTACGCGGCGAGCTCTCGGGCTACAGCCGGGCGGCGAGTGGTCACTGCTACTTCACCCTGAAGGACGCCGACGGCGATGCCGCCGCGATCCGTTGCGCCATGTTCAAGCGGGCAGCCAGTCTGCTGCAGTTCACGCCGGCCGACGGACAGCAGGTCCAACTGCGCGGTCGGGTCGCTGTCTACGAGCCGCGTGGCGAGCTGCAATTCATCGTCGAGTCCATGCAGCGCAGCGGCGACGGCTCGCTGTATGAGCAGTTCCTGCGGCTCAAGCACAAGCTCGAGACAGAGGGCCTGTTCGATCCGGCGCGCAAGCGGCCACTGGCGCAGCACCCACGGCGCATCGGCATCGTCACCTCGCTGGGCGGCGCAGTGCTGCACGACGTGGCCACGTCGCTGGCGCGCCGAGCGCCTCAGGTTGAATTGCTCGTCTACCCGAGTCTGGTTCAGGGCAGTGAGGCGCCAGCGGCGCTGGTCGCGGCCATCGAGTTGGCTGGTCAGCGGCGCGACGTCGATACGCTGTTGATCTGTCGCGGTGGTGGCTCGATCGAAGACCTGTGGGCCTTCAATGACGAGCGCGTGGTCCGGGCCATCGCGGCGTGCCCGATACCGGTCGTCAGCGGCGTCGGCCACGAGACCGACACCACGCTGGCCGACTTCGTGGCCGACCTGCGTGCGCCCACACCGACCGCTGCGGCCGAGCTGAGCACCGCGTCGCGCGAGGCCGATCTGTCCGCGCTGGAGGCCCTGGCCGCAGCCCTGCAACGGCGTGTGCATCGCGCCCTCGATACCCAGGCGCAGCGGCTCGACGCCTTGGCGATGCGGTCCATGCGCCCTGTCGACGCGGTACGGCGCCAGACTCAGGGCCTGGCGCTGTGGTCGCTGCGGCTGGACGCGGCGACGCAGCGGCTGCTGGCCGACCGCGCGCAGGCGCTGCAGAGGTCAGCGACGCGTTTCCAACAGGCGGGTGCCACCTCCATGCAGGCTGCAGCACGGTCACTCGATCGGCTGGACATGCGTCTGCGGGGTCTCGACCCAGCCCAGGTGCTCCAGCGCGGCTATGCCTGGGTGAGCGACGAGGCTGGCCGACCGCTGGTGTCGACGTCGCAGCTCAGCGTCGGGCAGTCGGTTCGGGCGGTGCTCAGCGACGGCGTGGCCGTGGCGCAGGTCACCTCCGTGACCACGTCCCGGGATTGAGGCGCAGAGACCACCTCGGCGTCGCTGCCTACAATCAAAAACCAGATTCTTGTTTTCTAATGGGATCAACCTCCCACTGAAAGGACCACGATGGAACACACCCTGCCGGCGCTGCCGTATGCACTCGACGCCTTGGCGCCCCACCTCAGCAAGGAAACGCTGGAGTACCACTATGGCAAGCATCACAACGCCTATGTGGTGAATCTGAACAACCTTCAAAAAGGCACCGAATTCGAGAGCCTGAGCCTCGAAGACATCATCAAGAAATCATCGGGCGGTGTTTACAACAACGCGGCGCAGATCTGGAATCACACCTTCTTCTGGAGCAGCATGAAGCCCGCCGGTGGCGGTGAGCCCAAGGGCGCGTTGGCGGCGGCGATCAACGCCAAGTTCGGCAGCTACGCGGCCTTCAAGGAAGCATTCACCAAGAGCGCTGTCGGCAATTTCGGCTCCGGCTGGACGTGGCTGGTCAAGAAGTCTGACGGCACGGTCGACATCGTCAACACCGGCGCGGCCGGCACGCCGCTGACGACCGGTGACAAGGCGCTGCTGACGGTCGACGTGTGGGAACACGCCTATTACATCGATTTCCGCAACCTGCGTCCGAAGTGGATCGACACCTTCCTGACCTCGCTGGTCAACTGGGATTTCGCTGAATCCAACTTCGCCTGAGCGAACAGCGCGCTAACGACAACGCCGGTCATTGACCGGCGTTGTCGTTGGTAGCGTGAGAAAACCGAAGGGGCTGCAGTCAGGGCGCGAATGGCGGCCCCGTCAGCCTGGAGCCGGCCTTGATGCCGCGCTTCGCAAACCAGCCGTCGTTCATTTCGAGCACGAGACGCACCGGCTTGGCCGAGCAATGCGAATCGAGCGTGCGTGGCTTCATCCGATCGATGTTGATGATGGTGCCGTTGTCGGCGATGAAGGCCACGTCGAGCGGCAGCAGCGTGTTCTTCATCCAGAAGCACTGCTGACCCGGTTGGTCGTAGATGAACAGCATGCCGTGGTTGGCGGGCATCGATACGCGGAACATCAGGCCGATCTCGCGCTGCTCCGGGGAGCGTGCCAGTTCAGCAGTGATGACGTGGATGCCTGCGTTGAGCGTCACCGTGGGCAGGCTTTGTGGCGTGTTTTGCGCCCAGGCCGGAACGGTCAGTGCCAAGCACCAGAGCGCCTGGATTCCAGTGCGAAAAAAACGCAGGTTTCGATGGGTCATGGCAGGCGTTCAACGAGGCAGCGCTTCATTATTGACGAGGGCTTGCGGAGGCCCGAGACGCACACAGCGCTGAACTAGAATCGATGGGCGAAGTAATCAATCTACGTTGAATTTTCAGCCTCTCACGAAGCGGAGCCCCCGTCCATGTATCAACACATCAAAGTGCCGGAGAACGGCGAAAAGATCACCGTCAACGCTGACTTTTCGCTGAACGTTCCCGACCAGCCGATCATTCCCTACATCGAAGGTGATGGCACCGGATTCGACATCACGCCCGTGATGATCAAGGTGGTCGATGCGGCCGTGGCCAAGAGCTATGGCGGCAAGAAGAAGATCCACTGGATGGAGATTTACGCCGGCGAGAAATCGACGCAGGTCTACGGCCCCGATGTCTGGCTGCCGGAAGAAACGCTGAAGGTGCTGAAGGAGTACGTGGTCTCGATCAAGGGCCCGCTGACCACCCCGGTGGGCGGCGGCATCCGGTCGCTGAATGTGGCTTTGCGGCAAGAGCTCGACCTTTACGTCTGTCTGCGGCCGATCCAGTACTTCACCGGCGTGCCGTCGCCCGTGAAGGAGCCCGAGAAGACCAACATGGTCATCTTCCGCGAGAACTCGGAAGACATCTACGCCGGCATCGAGTTCGAGGCCGAAAGTGAAAAGGCCAAGCGCCTGATCAATATCCTGCAGGACGAATTCGGCGTCAAGAAGATTCGCTTCCCCGACACCTCGGGCATCGGCATCAAGCCGGTGTCGAGGCAGGGCACCGAGCGCCTGGTGCGCAAGGCCATCCAGTACGCGATCGACAACGACAAGCCATCGGTCACGATCGTGCACAAGGGCAACATCATGAAGTACACCGAAGGTGGCTTCCGTGATTGGGCGTACGGGCTGGCACAAAAGGAATTCGGCGCACAGCTGATCGATGGCGGCCCGTGGTGCAAGTTCAAGAACCCGAACACCGGGAAGGACATCGTGGTCAAGGACTCGATTGCCGACGCCTTCCTGCAGCAGATCCTGCTGCGCCCGGCCGAGTACTCGGTGATCGCGACGCTGAACCTGAACGGCGACTATGTGTCAGACGCGTTGGCCGCGCAGGTGGGGGGCATCGGCATCGCTCCGGGCGCCAACCTCAGCGACTCGATCGCGATGTTCGAAGCCACCCACGGCACGGCACCGAAGTACGCCGGCAAGGACTACGTGAACCCCGGTTCCGAAATCCTGTCCGCTGAAATGATGCTGCGCCACATGGGCTGGATCGAAGCGGCCGATCTCATCATCGCGTCGATGAAGCGCTCCATCCTGTCGAAGAAGGTCACCTACGACTTCGCCCGCCTGATGGACGGTGCAACCCAGGTCTCTTGCTCCGGTTTCGGCCAGGTCATGATCGACCACATGTGATGCGGTTCCAGGGCGTCTGCTGACGCCTGATCCACCCAGAACCCCAGCTCGTACATTCGACTGGGGTTTTGTGTTTCATGGTGCGCGAGCCGGTGCGTCCGAAAGGCGCCTGACGATTGCCTGATTCCGTCGCGCCCGGGCATCGACACCGGGCCCGCGCAAGGCGATCACTCCGCTGGGCGACGCACCATCTTCGGCAGGTTCTGCTCGCATTCCGTGATGATCTTCGGCAGCCCGCCGGCCTCTGACACAAAGTGACGCTCGGCGTCTTCGGTGTGAGAGCGGATCGAGTCCCACAGGTCCGAGCGCAGCAGGCGCAGCGGATCGCCGGTGGGCTTTTCGAGCGCGCTCAGGCCGAAACGGTGGTGAATGGCGACGCCACTCAGCACGAACTCCGCCAATTCACGACCGTGGGTCTCGACCAGCGGACGCAGCAGCAGGTGATCTCCGTACACCACACCGCGCCGGGCCAGCTCGCCTTCGATGAAGGTCTCGAAATGTCGCACCAGCAGGTACTGGCTTTCGCCCACCAACTGCACGACAAGAGCGACGTCGCGGTCTGCGCGATCAATGATTTGCGAGGCCACTTCGGCCGCAGATGCCATCGCCTTCTTCGCTCCACTACCGCCTGTCAGATCCGCCATGGCTGCTACTCGCTTCTTGAAATATTGTGGCGCGCCGTCAACGGCTGAGGCGTAACCGCGGGGGAGCATACCCCAATCAAACTGTGGCAAGCCTCGTGGAGAACGACGATACGCAAGGTGATTGAGCGGCCTCGACAACTCGAGCGCTCCCTATAATTTTTTACGATCTCACCCTCACCACCGAGCCATGCTTTCGACGCGCTCCCTGTTCGAAGAAATACGCGCCAACGACGAAGCCTTCCGTCTGCTGGCGGGCACGGCATCCCAGAATGAGCTGCAGGGCGGCTGGGAGAACGAGCGCATTGCCGCGCTGACCAGCGACCCCACGCTGGCTGCAAAGATTCTTCGCCACGGCGATGACGAGAACAAGCACGGCCGACTGTTCGCGGCGTTCTTGCGTCGCCGCGGACTGGTGGCGGCAGACATTCCAGAGCATGCCAACTACTGCATGCTGCTGGAGCGGCGCGGCATCGGGCTGTCCCACGCGCGTCTGCGCGAGGAGCGGCCTTTGTCGACCGACGAGATCATCCTGTACCTCGCCCACAGCCGCGTCACTGAACAGCGGGCCGCCGAGCAGGTGGCACAGATGCTCGACTGTTTCCGCGACGATCCCGAGCTCAAGCGTGGCCTCGCGATGGTGGCGGACGACGAAGTCAACCACCTCTCGTACTGCCACGAGGAATTGCTGCGCTTTCGCGAGCTGGGACACGGCGTATTGATCGAGCGCACGCTCAAGCGCTACGCCATGGCCGAAATCCAGGCCACGCGCGACGTCAGCCTCGCATTTGTGGAGACGATTGCGGGCATCCTGCACTGGCCGGCGTGGAAGCGGCGCTTGCTGTCGCTCGGCGCGCAGGCCATCTACTTCTACGAGCGATGGATCGGCTGGCGCCGCATGGTGCGTCTAGCGCCGCCCGAGCGACCCAATGCGCTGGGCCCGGTGCAGGCCGCGGGCTGATCGCTCTCCTCTCTAGAGCGCCCAGCAGAGTTACTCGATGTTCTGCACCTGCTCGCGCAACTGCTCAATCGACACCTTCATGTCGAGCGAGATGGTGGTGAGCTCCAGACTGGAGGCCTTTGAGCCGAGGGTGTTCGCTTCACGGAGCAATTCCTGAATCAGGAAGTCGAGTCGCTTGCCGACCTCGCCGCCCGCCTTGAGCATCCGCGCCATCTCGTCGAGGTGGGCGCGCAACCGGGCCAATTCTTCGGCCACATCGATGCGGATCGCATAAGCCGCAGCCTCGTTCAGCGCCCGCTCCTGCAGTGCCTCGCGTGACACGGTTTGCGTTGCGCCGGTTTGTTCGAGCGCCTCCTGCCAGCGTTCGAGAAATTTCTGCTGCTGGCGTTGCACGGTGGCCGGAACCAACGGCTCGGCCTTTGCGGCGAGCTCGCGCAGTCGGTTCACACCCGCCATCAGCACGTCGACCAGGCGTTGGCCTTCGCGGGCACGTGCCTCACGCAGGCCGGCAACGGCCTGCCGGGCAGCGTCCAGGGCCACTTCGTCCAGCTGTTCATGAGAAGCGCTGGCCTTGCACCAGTGCAGCACCTCATGCACCGACAACTCCTGCGCGCTGGGCAGCCAGCCGCGTATCGTGCTTTGCAGGTGTGACAACCGGTTCAGCTGTTCTGGTTGCGGCTGCGGCCAGGCGGTATCGGCGCCGGACTGTGTGTTCATCCGCAGTTCGATCTTGCCGCGGCGGAAAGCGCCCGTCAGCAGCTCTCGCAGTGAAGGTTCGAGGGCCCGCAGGTCGTCGGGTAATCGCAGGTTGAGGTCGAGAAAGCGTCCGTTGACGCTGCGCAATTCAACACTGACGTTTGCCCGCGCTGGCGCGGCGGATCGGGCGACTGGGAGCTCTGGGGCCGTGGTCGAAACCGAGGTCTCGGCCGCGCCAGCGGTGGCGCTGGCGTAGCCGGTCATGCTGTAGACTGGCATCGAATGTCACCCCCTGCAAACCGCTGATTATGTCGAAGCTGAAGCCCGCTCCGCTGCCCTCCGGCACCGTGGTCGGCGGCTACCAAGTCATCAAGAAGCTGGCAGCTGGCGGGTTCGGCGTGGTGTATCTGGCGGAAGATCCGCAACGCCACATGGTGGCGGTCAAGGAATACCTGCCATCCTCTCTGGCCGAGCGCTCGCCAGGCGAGTTGACCCCCAGGGTCAAGCCCGAGAAGCAGCCTCTGTATCGGCTCGGGCTGAAGAGCTTTTTCGAAGAAGGGCGGTCGCTTGCGCAGATCTCGCACCCGAGCGTCGTCTCGGTGCTGAATTTCTTCCGCGAGAACGAAACCGTCTACATGGTGATGAACTACCTGCAGGGCGAAACGCTGCAGGATTTCATCGTCACCGCGCGCGACCTGAAGCGCGACAAGGTATTCCGCGAGTCGACCATCCGCAGCCTGTTCGACGAAATCCTGCGTGGCTTGCGCATCGTGCATCAGCACAAGATGCTGCATTTGGACATCAAGCCGGCCAACATCTTCATCACCAACGACAACAAGGCGGTGATGCTCGACTTCGGTGCCGCGCGCGAGGTGCTGAGCAAGGAAGGCAACTTCATCCGCCCGATGTACACGCCGGGCTTCGCCGCACCGGAGATGTATCGCCGCGACGGCACACTCGGCCCCTGGACCGACATCTACGCCATCGGCGCCTGCATCTACGCCTGCATGCAGGGCTACCCGCCGAACGATGCCCCTCAGCGTATCGAGAAAGACCGTCTGGCGCTGAGCCTCTCCCGGCTGCGCAATGTGTACTCCGACAACCTGATCGAAGTGACCGAGTGGTGCATGTCGCTTGACCCGCTTTCGCGCCCACAAAGCGTGTTCGCGCTCCAAAAGGAGCTGGCGCGAGAAACCGAACGCCGCTACACCAAGCTGAGCTTCGGCGAGCGCCTGAAGATGCAGCTCGAAAACCTGACCACCGGTGCCAAGGTTTAGGCCGAAGCAACTGCATGCGCTTCTCCATCTACCAGGTCAGCCGCAAGGGTGGCCGCGAGAAGAACGAAGACCGCATGGGGTACTCGTACACCCGAGACTCGGGCTTGTTCGCGGTGGCCGATGGCATGGGCGGGCACCCGGAAGGCGAAGTGGCGTCGCAGCTCGCGCTGCAGACCATGTCGGCCCTGTTTCAGCGCGAGGCCAAGCCCGTGCTGGCCGATCCGCTGGCGTTCCTCAACCAGGCCATCATGGCCGGCCACCAGCAGCTTCTGCGCTACTCGGCGCAGAAGGCGTTGCCCGACACCCCTCGCACCACCATCGTCGCCTGCGTGCTGCAGGGCGACTCGGCCTACTGGGCGCATTGCGGCGATTCACGGCTTTACATCGTGCGTGGCGACAAGCTCGTGGCGCGCACCCGCGACCATTCCTATTCCGAGTTGCAGGATGCACTGCACTCGGTGGTGCCGATGCGCGAGCGCCTGAACCGCAATGTGCTGTTCACCTGCCTCGGCAGCCCGGGCAAGCCGGTGATCGACACCGCGGGTCCGTTCCTGCTGCAAGGCGGCGACCGGCTGATGCTGTGCTCCGACGGTCTGTGGAGCACGGTGACCGACGCGTCGATCACCGAGGAGCTGGCACAGCACGCCATCACTGAATCGGTCCCCGATCTCGTCGAGCAGGCGCTGCGCAACGGCGGCCCGAAGTGCGACAACGTGTCGGTGATGGCCATCGAGTGGGAAGCTGCCGAAGCTGCGGTCAGTGTGTCCACGCAGGCGTTGGGCGACGAGGTGTTCGCCTCGACGATCCAGGCCAGCGTGCTCGGTCATGATGTGATCGACGATCTCGATGATGCCGAGATCGAGCGTTCGATCAAGGAAATCAACGACGCCATCCGGCGCTCGTCGTCCCCCAAAAAATCCTGAGGGTTCAACCATGAGTTTCATACGCACGCAGGGGCGCGGCGTCGATGCGCTGCGGCCGATTCGCATCACGCGCCAGTACACCAAACATGCCGAGGGCTCGGTGCTGATCGAGTTCGGCGACACCCAGGTGCTGTGCACCGCCTCGGTCGAGGAAAAAGTGCCACCGCACAAGCGTGGTTCGGGTGAGGGCTGGGTCACGGCCGAATACGGCATGCTGCCGCGCGCCACCCACACCCGCAGCGACCGAGAGGCGGCCAAGGGCAAGCAAAGCGGGCGAACCCAGGAAATACAGCGGCTGATCGGCCGCTCGCTGCGCTGTGTGTTCGACTTGAAGGCGCTGGGCGAACGCACGATCTCGCTCGACTGCGATGTCATCCAGGCCGATGGCGGCACGCGCACCGCGGCGATCACTGGCGCCTTCGTGGCCGCGCACGATGCGGTGACCGGCCTGATCTCGCAGGGCAAGCTCGCTGCATCGCCGATCCGCCAGTTCGTGGCGGCGATATCGGTCGGTATCGTCGACGGCACGCCGCTGCTCGACCTCGAATACATCGAGGACTCGGCCTGCGACACCGACATGAATGTGGTGATGACGGGTACCGGCGGCTTCGTCGAGGTGCAGGGCACCGCTGAGGGCGCATCGTTTTCACGCGCCGAGATGGACAAGCTGCTGCAACTCGCTGACCAAGGCATCCGCCAGTTGGTGACTGCACAGCGCCAGGCACTGGGCGTGTGACGCGATGAAGCTGGTGCTGGCGTCGAACAACGCGGGCAAGCTGGCCGAGCTGCAGGCGCTGTTCGCACCGCTGGGCCTGGCGCTGGTGCGGCAAGGTGACCTCGGCATCCCCGAGGCCGAGGAACCGCACCGGACCTTCCTCGAAAACGCGCTCGCGAAAGCCCGCCATGCGGCGAGTCTCGCCGCGGGTGCGGCCATCGCTGACGACTCGGGCCTGTGCGTCGACGCGCTCGGCGGCGCGCCTGGCGTGCGCTCGGCACGCTATGCCGAAGACCATGGCCAGGCGAAGGGCGATGCCACCAACAACCGGGTGCTGCTGGACAAGCTCTCCGCGTTCCCTGAGGCGTCGCAGCGCAGCGCGCGGTTCGTCTGTGCTCTGGTGGCGGTGCGTTCGGCCGACGATCCCCAGCCGCTGGTGGCGATGGGCCGCTGGGCGGGTGTGATCTGGCCGGCACCACGCGGCGACGCCGGCTTCGGCTACGACCCCTTGCTGTACATCCCCGAGCTCGAGCGAACCGTCGCGGAATTGAGCCCCGCAGACAAGAACGAGCGCAGCCACCGCGGCCTCGCGTCGCGCGAGATGCTGCGGCAGATGCGAGAGGTGTGGGGCCTTGGCTGACCGCACGGTGCTGCCGGCGATCGTGCCGGCCGATGGTGCCGAGGGGGCATCGGCGGCTGTCAACGTCGACCCCAGCCAGTTGCTTGCCCGCTACCTGCGCCCCGGCACACTGAACCTGGCGGCGCTGCCACCGCTGTCGTTGTATGTGCACCTGCCGTGGTGCCTGAAGAAGTGCCCCTATTGCGACTTCAACTCCCATGAGCGTCGCGCCGTCGATGGAGGCGATGGCTCGGATCTGCAGCCGTTTGACCGTTACCTCGACGCGTTGCGTTGCGACCTGGAGGCCGCGCTGCCGTTCATCTGGGGCCGGCGCATCCACACCGTGTTCATCGGTGGTGGCACGCCGAGCCTGTTTTCGCCCGAGCGCATCGATCAGCTGATCACTGACATCCGCGCCCGGCTGCCCCTGGAGCCTGCTTGTGAAATCACGATGGAGGCCAACCCAGGCACCTTCGAGCGCGATCGATTTCGCGGCTACCGCGCAGCGGGCGTCACCCGCTTGTCGATTGGCGTGCAGAGTTTCAACGACGCCAAGCTGGCCGCGCTGGGGCGTGTGCACGATGGCGAGCAGGCGAGGGCCGCCCTGGCCGAGGCCAGCGACGCATTCGACACCTACAACCTCGACCTGATGTACGCACTGCCCGGACAGACGCTGGCTGAGCTGGACACGGATCTGTCAGAGGCGCTGTCATTTCAGCCACCCCACCTGTCGATCTATCACCTGACCATCGAGCCCAACACGCTGTTCGCGAAACACCCGCCCGCGGGCGACTTGGCCGTGCCCGACGACGACACCGCCTTCGACATGCTCGACCGCATCACACAGGCCACCGAGGCGGCTGGCCTTTCGCGCTACGAGGTGTCGGCCTTCGCGCGGCCGGGTCACCGCTGCGCGCACAACCTCAACTACTGGCAGTTCGGCGATTACCTCGGCATCGGCGCCGGAGCGCACAGCAAGCTCAGCTATCCGCACCGCGTGGTGCGCCAGGTGCGTTTTCGTGATCCGTCGACCTATATGACGAATGCGCTCGCGGGCCGTGCGATCGCCCAAGACGAGGAGGTGCCGCGCAAGCAGTTGCCGTTCGAGTTCATGCTCAACGGACTGCGGTTGAAGGAGGGCGTCGAGCTGACTCGCTACACCGAGCGCACCGGCCTGCCGCTGAGCTCAGTCGAGCGCGCGCTGGACGAGGCCGTGCGCAAGGGCTGGCTGCTGCGCGAGCCGAACTGGATCCAGCCCACGCCGCGCGGGTATGACCTGCTGAATGATTTGCAGGAACTTTTTCTACCAGCAACCTGAGCTTTTGGCGTTGATTTTTCTGATATTCAAAGCATCGCTAAAGTTGCGGTTATCACGGGGCTGATACATCGTCATCGCGGACAGGCACAGACGAGCACGGGCAGCCCCGCCTTTCGCACCGCGTAGTGACTGGAGAGAAACTGATGACGACACTGCAGATCAACGGCCGCTCCACCGTGGTCGACGCACCCGAAGACACCCCGCTGCTGTGGGTTCTGCGCGACCACCTGGGGATGACGGGCACCAAGTTCGGCTGTGGCATGGCGATGTGCGGTGCATGCACGGTCCATCTCGACGGCATCCCCACACGTGCCTGCGTGACGCCTATCAGCTCGGTGGCGGGCAGGAAAGTGACAACGATCGAAGGTGTCGGGGCGACCAAGACGGGCGCGGCGGTACAGGCGGCCTGGCAGAAGATCGGTGTGCCGCAGTGCGGTTACTGCCAAGCTGGGCAAATCATGACGGCGACGGCGCTGCTCAACGGCAACGGCAAGCCGAGCGACGACGACATCGAGAACGCGATGGCCGGCAACCTGTGTCGCTGCGGGACCTACACGCGCATACGCGCTGCCATCAAGACGGCTGCCGGCATCGAGGGAGGCACCGCATGATCTCGAACGACTTGGCGAAATGGGTGAACGTTGCAGACGCTGCCGCCACCTCCCCAAGCGGCGGGCCGACGCGGCGCTCGTTGCTGAAGGGCATTCCACTCACCGGCCTGGTCTTGTATGTGGGCCTGCCGGGCATCGGATCCGCAGCCGAGCAGCCGCAGAAGTACGGTGGCGACGCCATGCCACACGGCGTGATAGACAACCCGAAGGTCTACGTGTCCATCGCGCCTGATGGAACGGTCAGCATCGTCGTGAACCGGTCGGAGATGGGCCAGGGTGTTCGCACCAGCTTGCCGAAGATCGTTGCCGATGAGTTGGAAGCCGACTGGAAGCGTGTGAAGGTGGTTCAGGCGCCCGGCGACGAGCCCAAGTACGGCAACCAGGACACCGATGGTTCGCGCAGCACTCGTCACTGGTTCGACCCGATGCGGCGGTGCGGCGCAAGCGCTCGCACCATGCTCGAACAGGCTGCCGCGGCGAAGTGGAAGGTGCCGGTCGACCAGGTTCATGCGCGCAACCATGAAGTGATCCACCAACCCAGTGGCCGAAGGCTGGGGTATGGCGCGCTCGCACTGGCTGCCGCCTCGCTGGAGGTGCCTGCGGCCGCTACGCTCAAGCTCAAGGATCCCAAGCAATATCGCTACATCGGCAAGAACGATACGTTCCTGACGGACGGCAAGGCGATCGCCACCGGCACTGCGCAGTTCGGCATCGACATGCGCCTGCCGGGCATGGTCCACGCAGTGGTTGCGCGCCCGCCAGTGCTTGGCGGCCAGGTCAAGTCGTTTGATGCCAGCGACGCGCTGAAGGTCCCGGGCGTGCTGAAGGTCTTTGCGCTCGAGGGCACGCCACCGCCGTCGGAGTTCCAGCCGATCGGTGGCATCGTCGTTGTCGCCAAGGACACCTGGGCCGCGGTCAAAGGGCGCAGCCTGCTGAAGATCGAGTGGAACGACGGCGCGCACGGGAGCTACGACTCTGACAGCTTCCGAAAGGAACTCGAAGCGGCGGTGTCGAAGCCGGGTGGCAAGGAGGTCCGCAACGAGGGCGACGTCTATGCCGCCCTCGCGGTAGCCGCCAAGCGCATTGAAGCCAACTATTACGTGCCGCACTACGCCCACGCGGCGATGGAGCCCCCCGTGGCCACGGCGCGCATCAGCGGTGGCAAGTGCGAGGTCTGGGCGCCGAGTCAGTCACCTCAGGCCGCAGTCGATCGCCTTGCGAAGCGGCTGAATCTCTCGCCCGAGAACATCACCGTGCACGTGACGCTGCTGGGCGGTGGCTTCGGCCGCAAGTCGAAGTGCGACTTCGTGCTGGAGGCGGCGCTCGTGTCGAAGGAACTCGGTGGCACGCCGGTCAAACTGACGTGGACGCGCGAAGACGACCTGCACCACGATTACTTTCACACCGTGACGGCCCAGCACCTGGAGGCGGGTGTCGATGCGAGCGGCAAGGTCACGGCGTGGCTGCACCGCAGCGCGGAGCCCACCATCGTCTCCATCTTCGCGCCCGACCCCAAGCACCTCGCGCCTTTCGAACTCGGTCTAGGCCTGACCAACATGCCGTACGCGATTCCGAATGTGCGCATGGAGAACCCGGAGGCGACCGCGCACACCCGCATCGGCTGGCTGCGCGCGGTGAACAACATCCAACATGCCTTCGCGACGCAGTCCTTCGTTGCGGAAGTGGCGCAGGCGCAGGGCAAGGATCATCGCGACTTCCTGCTTGAGTTGCTGGGCCCCGACCGGCAGATCGACCCGACGAAGATCGGTGAGAGCTGGAACCATGGTGAATCACCGCAGCGCTACCCGATCGATACCGGACGGCTGCGTCGTGTGATCGAGCGCGTGACGAAGGAGGCGTCATGGGGACGCAAGCTGCCGAAGGGTCAAGGGCAGGGCTTGGCGGCACACTACAGCTTCGTGACGTACATCGCCGCGGTGGTAGAGGTCGTGATCGACGCGAAGGGCGAGATCGTGATTCCGCGGGTCGATGTGGCGGTGGATTGCGGACCGCAGATCAACCCCGACCGCATCCGTTCGCAGATTGAAGGGGCTTGTGTCATGGGGCTGAGCCAGGCGCTGGTCAGCGAAGTCACATTCAAGCAGGGCCGGCCGCAACAAGACAACTTCCATCAGTTCGAAATTCTCCGCATGAACATGGCGCCCAAGAAGATCGTGGTGCACCTGATGCCGTCGAGCAATTTCGACGCCCCGTTGGGCGGAGTGGGTGAGCCGGGCGTTCCGGTCATGGCGCCGGCACTGATGAACGCGATTCAGGCGGCCGTGGGCAAGCGCATTCGGCAGTTGCCGCTGCGTGAACAGCTCTCGTCCCCGGCCTGAACGATTGCGCGCGGGCGGCGTGGCCGGGCCGACAAGCGACCGGACTTAGTTCGCCCCGCGCTAGACGCGGGTCATCGACATGCCCGAGGTGCTGCGCAGCCGCTCGATCAGCTTCGACGCGATATGCGTCAGCGGCAGCACCTCATGGGCAGCGCCGGCCGCAATCGCTTCGCGCGGCATGCCGAACACGACGCAGGTCGCTTCGTCCTGCACGAAGTTGTAGCTGCCGGCATCGCGCATCTCGCGCATCGCGGTGGCGCCGTCGGCGCCCATGCCAGTGAGCATCAGGCCCAGTGCGTTCGGGCCCACCACGCGGGCGGCCGACTTGAACAGCACCTCGACCGAGGGCTTGTGCCGGTTCACCGGCTCGCCGTCACGCACCCGCGCGATGTAGTTCGCGCCGCTGCGCTCAACGCTCAGATGAAAGCCACCCGGCGCGATGTAGGCATGGCCAGGCAGGATGCGCTCGCCATCGCGCGCTTCGGCCACGCGCACCTTGCACAATCCGTCGAGCCGGGCCGCATAGCTCTTGGTGAAGCCAGGGGGCATGTGCTGCGTGATGACCACCGCCGGGCAATCGGGTGGCAGGTTCATCAGCACCTCTTTGGTGGCTTCGGTGCCGCCGGTGCTGGCACCGATGAAGATGATTTTTTCGGTGGACAACCGGCCGATCGAGGTGGCCGGCGCGCTGGGACGCTGCACTGCGCCGGCGCTGCCCGCTGGCGCTGCAGTGCGGCGCAGATGGGCCTTGGACGCGATGCGCACCTTGTCGGTGATGTCGTGGGCCAGCAGCTTCAGGCCGTCGGCCACGCCGATCTTGGGCTTGGCGACGAAGTCGACCGCGCCCAGTTCCAGCGCGCGCATCGTGACATCGGCACCGCGCTCGGTCAGCGTCGAGACCATTACCACCGGCATGGGCCGCAGGCGCATCAGCTTGCCGAGGAAGTCGATGCCGTCCATGCGTGGCATCTCGACATCGAGCGTGATCACGTCGGGGTTCAATTCCCGGATCATCTCCCGCGCCACGAAGGGGTCGGACGCCGCGCCGACGCACTCCATGTCGGGTTGCTTGTTGATGATCTCGGTCAACAAGCCGCGCACCAGCGCTGAATCGTCTACCACCACCACACGGGTCTTCACCATGGCTTGCTCGAATCAATCAGTGATCTTCGGTCCATCGTCCCGCGGCGTCAGAACAGATCGACCGAGCCGCCGCTGCTGCTCGATGTGATCGCGCGTTCGACCGCCACCCTGTCTTGTGCCACCACAGCATCGCTGCTGGTCGCGGCGAGTCGCTTCACCATCGCCTTGCCACTGGCCGGGAGGAAGCACACCTTGCGCGGGTAGATGTCCATGACATCCTTGGACACCACCGTGATGTGCTCGGTCTTCAGGTAGTTCAGCACGAAGCTGGTGTTGCGCTCGCCGACATTCAGCGAGTTCATGCCGCTGATGACGGCCCCGCCACCGAAGACCTTGGCCTCCAGGCCCGTGCGTGACGCACCGCGCTTGAGCAACTCGTTGATCAGCAGCTCCATTGCGTAGGAACCGTAGCGTCCGGAGTCGCCCACGCCCTCGGGCAGCATGAAGTGGTTCATGCCACCGATCCGAGCGTTGCGGTCCCACAGGCAGGCGGCGATGCACGACCCCAGTGTGGTCATGATCAGCAGGTCCTGGTCGTCGACGTAGTACTCGCCGGGCAGTACCTTCACCGCGTCGCTCTTGAAATGCGCCTCGTAGAAAAAGAAAGACGCTTCGCCTGGCTTGGGCACTTTGGCCCGCAGTTGTGCCAGCCGTGAGCCCGCCGGCGGTGTGCCGAAGCCCTGTGTCGACACCCCTCCGACAGGTGCGGAACGCAGACGGGACACGGACGACGCGGCGCTGGCATTCGGGGCGATCGACATGGTCGTGGGTCTCGTGTTCGAGAAGTGGTCAAACGCGCTCGTAGATCGTCTTGCCACGCAGCCGGAACAGGCTGCGCGCTTCGGTGAAGTTCTCGGAGTGGCCCACGTACAACAAGCCGCGAGGCTTCATCGTCGCGTGTATCTTTTCCAGCACGCGCAGCTGCGTGGGTGCATCGAAATAGATCATCACGTTGCGACAGAACACGATGTCGAACGGGTCGCCGAGCGACCAGCGCGCATCCATCAGGTTCAGCACGCGAAACTCGATCATCCGGGCCAGCTCCGGGCGCACACGCATCAAGCCGGCCTGCGCGCCCTTGCCGCGCAGAAAGTGCTGCCGCAGCCGTTCCGGTGACAACCCGCGCGCCTCCAGCGGATACACCCCCGCAGCGGCGGTGGCCAGCACGTTGGTGTCGATGTCGCTTGCGACCAACCTGGCTCCGTGGTTCGGGCCCAAGGCCTCGTTGACCGTCATCGCGATCGAATAGGGTTCTTCGCCGGTGGAGGCGGCGCTGCACCAGAGGCGTGCCGGGCCCTGACCGCTGCGTGCGCGGAGGTCATCGACCAACGCGCTGAAATGATGGTCTTCACGAAAAAACGAGGTGAGGTTGGTGGTCAGGCAGTTGATGAACTCCTGCCATTCAGCGTCGGCGGCGGCACCGTGAGCCTGTTCCAACCACTGCAGGTAACTGGCAAACGAATGGTGGCTTGTTTCGCGAAGTCGGCGCGACACCCGGCTGTAAACCATGGCCTGCTTGCCGGTGCCGAGGCTGATGCCAGCACGTTCGTAAATCAGCTTGCGGATGCGCTCGAAGTCGGCGGCATCGAAAGCCAGATCTCGCTGCGCTGCCGAGCCAGCGTCATCGGGGCGGGGACGCGCAGACGCAGGCATCACGGCAGACATGGTCGAACGCTCCGGTCAGGCGTGGTGGGCAGCATGACTGACTATCGGCAGCACGCTCCGCGACTTGAATGGAGGCCTGCGCTGCGGGATCCCGTGAACTGACCGGAATTCACCCACCTGATGCGCGTTGTTACGTTTTGCGACACCGCTAGACTGAGCGCCTGTTTGGCCGACGTGTGCCCGCCCTGATGTCCAATGCCGATCTGAGCGCTGAGCTGCAACTTCAAACGGCCTTGATGCTGTTGAAGCAGGCCGGCCGCGAGCTCAGTGTCGATGCAGAACCCGGCTCGACCCCGTGGCTCCAGGCGGTGGTGGATGCGCTGTGCGATCTTTCCAGCCGAGATGCCTTGACCGGGCTGGCCAACCGGCGCCAGTTCGAGCTGACCATCACCCGCGAGATCGATCGCGTGGCCCGAGCCGGCGAGCCGGCACTGGTGTTGATGGCCGACATCGACTATTTCAAGCGCGTCAACGACGCCTACGGCCACCCCGCGGGCGACGAAGTCATCAAGGTGGTGGCCGCTGCGCTGCAGGACTGTGTGCGCCCCATGGACACGGTGGCGCGCTACGGCGGCGAAGAGTTCGCCATCATCCTTCCCAACTGCCCGACGGCCTTCGGGCTCACAGTGGCTGAGCGCATCCGTTCCAAGGTGGAGCGCCGACCGATCAACGTGGCGCCGGGCGTCGACGTGAACGTCACCATCAGCATCGGCGGTGCGTTTGCACCGCAGTGGGTGCGGTCATCGGCCGCGTTGTGGGTCGAGCGCGCCGACCGCCAGCTGTACCTAGCGAAAACCCAGGGTCGTAACCGTGTTTGTCTCGAACACGCTCCAGTGGTTCTGGTCAGTGCCGAAGAGAAGGGGATGCTGTTCGGCACTTCCCAGTTCCAAGACCTTGAATGATGTCCCTGACATGACCCCCCCCACCGATCCTTCTGCCCGACCCAGTCCGCAGGCCGGCGGCCGCCGCGCTCGCACGATCGCGGTGACCAGCGGAAAAGGGGGTGTCGGCAAGACCTTCGTCTCGGCCAACCTGGCGGCGGCGCTGACGCGCCGCGGCCAGCGGGTGCTGGTGCTCGACGCCGACTTGGGGCTGGCCAATCTCGATGTCGTGCTGAATCTCTACCCAAAGACCACGCTGCACGACGTGTTCACCGGCAAATGTGATCTGGAGGCGGCAATCCTGCCGGCGCCAGGGGGCTTCTCGGTGCTGTTGGCCGGCTCTGGGCTGGTCGAGTACTCGCGGTTGACCAACGAGGTGCGCGAGCAGCTGCTGGACATCATCGAGAAGATGAAGCCACGCTTCGACTGCATCATTCTCGACACCGGCGCCGGCATTTCCGATGTGGTGCTGTTTGCGGTGTCGCTGGCCGATGAGGTGCTGGTGGTGGCGACGCCCGAACCCACCTCGCTCACCGATGCCTACGCCACGATCAAGGTACTGGCGACTCAACAGGCCCGCCGCTACATCAAGCTCGTGGTCAACCAAGTGGCTCGTCCAGGCGACGGGCGCACGATCCGCGGGCAACTGCAGCAGGTGATCGACCGTTATGTGTCACCGATGCTGGGCGCCGAGAGCGAGTCGCTGAAGCTCGATCTCCTCGGCGAGGTGCCGAGCGACACAGCCGTGCGCGAGGCGATCCTGAAGCGCCAGTTGCTGATGGAAGCGTCGCCTGGCAGCCCAGCGGCGCTGGGTGTGGGCCTGCTCGCCGACAAGCTGCTGGGGTGAGCGACATCCCATTCGAGTTGCTCGGTGGCGAGCCCGCCGTTCGTCAACTCGTCGATCGCTTCTACGACCTGATGGACCTGGAGCCCGCGTACGCCGGGCTCCGTGCTCTGCATCCCCAGACCCTCGAAGGCTCGCGTGACAAGCTGCACTGGTTCCTGTGCGGCTGGCTGGGTGGCCCTCAGCTCTATGTCGAAAAATTCGGCCACCCCCGCCTGCGCGCCCGGCACCTGCCGTACGCGATCGGCATCGCCGAACGCGATCAGTGGCTCGCCTGCATGAACCAGGCCATGCGCGAATTGGGGCTCGACGCCTCGATATCGGCGCGTCTGGCCGAGTCGTTCTTCGGTACGGCAGACTGGATGCGCAACAAGGGTGCGTGACGGCAGCGACTAGTCGAGTCGCGGGCTTCGCGTTTTGCGTGCGCCCTCGGTCTTCGGTAGCGCCTGTGGCCCCGTGGGTTTCAGCAGCACCAGCAGCGCACCGTTACCGCCATCGGCCGCGCGTGCATGGGCGAAGGCAATCACCTCGCTTTTCTGCACCAGCCAGGTCTTGACCTTGGCCTTCAGCACCGGCTCGCGCCCTGGTGAGCCATTGCCCTTGCCGTGGATGACGCGCACGCAGCGCAACCCGTGGCGAACCGCTTCGCGCAGGAAGCTCGCGAGTTGTTCGCGCGCCTCGTCGCGCCGCAGGCCATGCAGGTCCAGCTGCGCCTGGATCGCCCAGACCCCGCGCCTCAGCTTGCGCACCACTTCCGGCCCGATGCCCTGGCCGCGCCACGAGAGCGCGTCGTCGGTCTCGAGCAGCGACTCGACATCGAATTCGTCCGAGATCGCCTCACGCAGCACGGCGGCCTCGTCGCGTTCGCGCTGGCGCGGCAACGGCTCGACGCGCGGTCGGGCCAGCGGCAGCACCACCGCATGGCGCAGTGGCAGCACGGGCCCGACGGTGTGCTCGAAAAGATGCCGCTCGCGAAGTTCTTGCGCGGCCTTGGCTCGGGCTTCGGCCTCTCGCCTTGCGGCCTCGGCCGCGGCCTTGGACAGCGTCTTCTTCAGCGTGGCCAGGTCCTGCAGACTGCGCACACTGCGCGGGGTCGTCACAGCAGGCCCCTTTCCGCGAACGAGACGGCCTGGTCGCCGCCCACCACCAGGTGATCGATCACGCGCACATCGATCAGCGCCAAGGCCTGCTTCAGTGAGTGCGTCAGGAATTCATCGGCACGCGACGGCTCGGCGATGCCCGAGGGGTGGTTGTGGGCGAGGATGACGGCGCTGGCCTGCACCGCCAGTGCGCGCTTGACGATTTCACGAGGGTAGACGCTGGTCTGACTCAGCGTGCCGCGAAACATCGGCTCGAACTGCAGCAGCTGGTTCTGCACGTCCAGAAACATCACCGCAAATACTTCGTGCTCCTCGTGGGCCAGTTGCAGGCGCAGGAAGTCCTTCACTTCCTGCGGCGAAGAGAGCACGGTGCGCTGGGCCAGGCGCTGCGCCAGAGAGCGGCGGGCCAGCTCCATCACGGCCGTGATCTCGGCACGTTTCGCTGGTCCCAGGCCCTTGATGCACTTCAGATCGGCCGCGCTGGCCTGCAGCAGGCCTTGCAGGCCACCGAATGCATCGAGCAATTGCTGCGCCAATTGCAGCACCGAGGTGCCCCGCAGGCCGGTGCGCAGCAGCAGCGCGATCAGCTCGGCATCGGCCAGCGCCGCAGGACCCAGCGTCAGCAGCTTCTCGCGCGGTCGAGCGGCAGCTGGAATGTCTTTGAGCACCATGAATGCCTGGGGTGGTGTCGCGCTGCGAGATGGGCGGCGGCGACTCGTAAAATTCAACCCAGTCTATCCAACCTCGAACTGGGCGCGCCCTTGAACTCTGTCATCGCGGGCTCCTTCCTCACGCTGCACTACCGGCTGGCCGGACCCGACGGTGCCGACATCATCAACACCTTCAGCGACAAGGCGGCCACCTTGTCATTAGGGACTGGCGAGCTGGCCCCGGCCATGGAGGCGCGCCTGATCGGCTTGCCTGAGGGGGCGCGCGCCACCTTCGAGCTGGCCGCCGGCGAGGCGTTCGGTTCGCGAAACTCCGACCTGTTGCAACGCGTGAAGCGTGCGATGCTGGATGAATTGGGCGACCCTGACGAGCAGTATCGCCCTGGTGACGTGGTGCAGTTCCCGACGCCCGATGGCCAAGGCGCGTATGCGGGCGTTGTGCGCGAGGTTGGCGACGACTGGGTCCTGTTCGACTTCAACCACCCGCTGGCTGGCCAGCCGGTGACCTTCGAAGTGCATCTGATTGGAGTGTTGTGATGAGTGCCGAAATCCGTGTCGAAGAAGTGCTGCTGGCCGAGCCGCGTGGCTTCTGTGCTGGCGTTGATCGCGCGATCGAGATCGTCGAGCGCGCGATCACCAAGTTCGGCGCGCCGATCTACGTGCGCCACGAGATCGTGCACAACACCTATGTCGTCAACGACCTGAAGACCAAGGGCGCCATCTTCATCGAGGAACTGTCCGACGTGCCGCCCGGCGCGACGCTGGTCTTCAGCGCGCACGGTGTGTCGCAGGCGATCCGTCGCGAGGCGGCACAGCGGGGCTTCACGGTCTTCGATGCGACCTGCCCGCTGGTCACGAAGGTCCACGTCGAGATGGCCAAGCTGCGCAAGGAGGGGTACGACTTCATCATGATCGGCCACAAGGGCCATCCTGAGGTCGAGGGCACGATTGGCCAGCTCAGCGAAGGCATCCATCTGGTCGAGGACGTGGCCGATGTCGAGCGGGTGCCTGTCGACGTGAATGCACGGTTGGCGGTGGTCACGCAAACCACGCTGTCTGTCGACGATGCCGCGGAAATCCTGGCCGCGGTGAAGCGCCGCTTCCCGAACGTGCGTGAACCCAAGCAGCAAGACATCTGCTACGCCACGCAGAACCGGCAGGACGCGGTCAAGGTGCTGGCGCCAAATGTCGATGTGCTGGTGGTGGTGGGCAGCCTCAGCAGTTCCAACAGCAACCGGTTGCGCGAAGTGGCCCAGCGGCTGGGCACCGACGCCTACATGGTCGATTCGGCCGAAGACCTGATGCCCGAATGGTTCGCCGGCAAGAGCCGCGTCGGACTGACGGCTGGCGCATCGGCGCCAGAGATCCTGGTCAAGCAAGTGATCGAACGTTTGAGGGCACTGGGTGCGGTGTCCGTGCGCACCATGCCGGGCGTGCTTGAAACAGTCCACTTCCCGTTGCCGATGGGGCTCGGCGACAAGTCGATGCAGACGACCGGCTGACGCCGGCCTCGGCAGTGCCCCTGCCTACAATTCGCCGCTTCACGTCACCCCTAGCCACCCTTCGAACACGCACCCATGCTGGACATCACCCTGCTGCGCAAGGACCTGCCCAGCGTCATTGCCCGACTCGACAAACGCAAGAGCCCGCAGCCGTATCTGGACGTGGCGCGCTTTCAGTCGCTGGAGTCCGAACGCAAGGCCCTGCAGACGCGCACCGAAGAGCTGCAAGCCCAGCGCAACAGCCTGTCGAAGCAGATCGGCGCGCTGAAGGGCAAGGGCGAAGACACCAGCGCGGTGATGGCGCAGGTGGCAGGCCTGGCCGATGAGCTGAAGGCATCTGCCGAGCGGCTGGAGGTGATCCAGACCGAACTTGCCGATCTGTTGATGGCCGTGCCCAACCTGCCGCAAGACAGCGTGCCGGTCGGTGCCGACGAGCACGGCAATGTCGAGGTGCGCCGCTGGAGCCCGAATGAAGCCGGTCCGCGCACCTTCGACTTCACGCCGAAGGACCACGTCGATCTGGGCGCCCCGCTGGGGCTCGATTTCGACCTCGGTGCGAAGCTGTCGGGTTCGCGTTTCAGTTTCATGCGCGGCCCGATCGCCCGACTGCACCGCGCGCTTGCGCAGTTCATGCTCGATGTGCAGACGCAAGAGCACGGCTACACCGAGTGCTACACGCCGTACATCGTGAACAGGGAAGTGCTGGAAGGCACCGGGCAGTTGCCGAAGTTCAAGGAGGACATGTTCTGGGTGTCGCGGGGGGGCGATGAAACGCAGCCCGAGCAGTACCTGATTTCGACCTCGGAGATTTCACTCACCAACAGCGTGCGCGAGCAGGTGCTGGCTGCCGACCAGTTGCCGATCAAGCTGACCGCGCACAGCCCGTGCTTTCGCTCTGAAGCAGGCAGCGCCGGCCGCGACACGCGGGGCCTGATCCGCCAGCACCAGTTCGACAAGGTCGAGATGGTGCAGATCACCCAGCCTGAGCAGAGCGACGCCGCGTTGGAGGAGATGGTCGGACATGCTGAGGCGGTGCTGCAGAAGCTGGGCTTGCCTTACCGTGTGCTGTTGCTTTGCACCGGTGACATGGGTTTCGGCTCTGCCAAGACCTACGACCTTGAGGTGTGGGTGCCCGCGCAGAACACCTACCGCGAGATCAGCTCATGCTCCAACTGCGAGGCCTTTCAGGCGCGGCGCATGCAGTCACGCTACAAGTCGGCGCAGGGCCGCAACGAGTTCGTGCACACGCTCAACGGCTCGGGTGTGGCAGTGGGTCGTGCGCTGGTGGCCGTGCTCGAGAACTACCAGAACGCCGATGGCTCGATCACCGTCCCCGAGGCACTGCGCCCTTACATGGGCGGCGTGGAGGTGCTGAAGGGCTGAGACCGGGGTGGTTTGGGGCGGTGTGCTGCGCTAGAATTCTGAGTTCCGGTTTTGACCGACCGGCAGCATCGAACATGCTGGAGAGGTGGCAGAGTGGTCGAATGTACCTGACTCGAAATCAGGCGTACCGCAAGGTACCGTGGGTTCGAATCCCACCCTCTCCGCCAGACAGCTAGTAAATACGGGCCTTCGCGGCCCGTTTTTTTATCCATCAATGAACCCCTCCACAGGGATCGGCTCCATGCAGGGTCACTGAAACCTCTTGCGACCTCGATGGACACCTCAAACAAGAATTCGCTGGCTGCCGCACCGGGCACGGCATGGCATCTGCGCCCCGGACTGCGGCGCGCACCCGGCTTGCTTGTTCTCGTCCTGTGCACCCAGTTCTTGCTGGGTTGCGCTGCCATCGCCCAGCCGTGCCCGCCCCGCCACACCGCATCGCCACAGTCTGATGGTGCTTGTGGCTTCGTCAACGCCCCCAATCCCCAGGCGCTGCCGTCACGCGACAACTGGTCGATCTGGACCCGCTTTCTGGGCCAGAAACCCGAGGGCACGGTGCCGACCGACCCGATTCCGGTGCGCCGCCTGGACCGTGCGGCGCTCGACGCACTGAGCGACAAAGCTGTCCACATCATCCGCCTCGGACATTCATCGCATTTGCTCAAACTGCGCGGCCGCTACTGGCTGATCGATCCCGTGTTCAGCGAGCGTGCATCGCCGGTTTCCTTCGCGGGTCCGAAGCGGTTTCATCCAGCCCCGCTGTCATTGAGTGAACTGCCGCCGATCGAAGGGTTGATCCTCTCGCACGACCACTACGACCACCTGGACCGGTTGACCATTGAAACGCTGAAGCAGCGCGTGCAGCGGCATTACGTGCCACTGGGCGTGGCTGCGCGCCTGGTCGCCATGGGTGTGCCGGCCGAGCGCATTGAGGAGTTTGACTGGTGGCAGTCCCATGCCGCAGGCGATGTCACGCTCACGGCCACGCCCGCGCAACACTTCTCCGGACGCACACCGTGGGACCGCAACAGCACCCTGTGGGCATCGTGGGTCATCGCCATCGACGGGGCTCGCATCTATTACAGCGGTGATACCGGCTATTCCGACAGCTTCAAGCAGATCGGCGAGCGCTTCGGCGGGTTCGACATCGCTCTGATGGAGAACGGCGCCTACGATTCCTACTGGCCGAGCCTGCATCTGACGCCTGAGCAGACCGTGCAGGCCTTCGTCGATCTGCGCGCAAAGCTGCTGTACCTGGTGCACAACAGCACCTTTGATCTGGCACTGCATGGGTGGCGCCACCCGATGGACAGTGTGTGGGCCCTGGCCGAGCAGAAGAAACTGCCACTGGCCACGCCCGAGATCGGCGAGGTGCTGACCTTGGGACAGCCTCGTGAGAACAAGGCTTGGTGGAAAGACTTGCGCTGAGCCAGTCCAGGCCGCATTCGCCTGCTTCTGAAAGATCTGAATAGCGGGATTCGACGGACCTGATTCGCGCCAGTGCAGCCCGGCCTGCGTGCTATCTTCATCGCCCATGTCAGAACAGGATCGACACCCATGAGCTACCACATCGATCTCTCCGGCCGCGTTGCGCTGGTGACCGGCGCGTCCAGCGGACTCGGGACGCAGTTCGCGAAGACCTTGGCTGCAGCCGGCGCGGCGGTGGTGCTGGCCGGGCGCAACATGGAGCGGCTGAAAACGCTGCGTGCCGAGATCGAGGGCGATGGCGGCGATGCACACGTGGTCGTGCTCGACCCGACCGACGTGGCCAGCATCCGCTCGGCGGTGGCGCACGCCGAAACCGAGATGGGCACGATCGACATCCTGGTCAACAACTCGGGCGTCAGCACCACGCAGAAGCTGACCGAGGTGACCGAGGACGACTACGACTTCGTGTTCGACATCAACACCCGCGGCAGCTTCTTTGTCGCGCAGGAGGTCGGCAAGCGGATGATCGCGCGGGCCAAGGGCGCGGCGCCCGGCACCTTTACCGGTGGGCGCATCGTCAACATCGCCTCGATGGCCGGGCTGAAGGTGCTGAGCAAGATCGGCGTCTACAGCATGAGCAAGGCGGCGGTCATTCACATGACCCGCGCCATGGCGCTTGAATGGGGCAAGCACGGCATCAACGTCAACGCGATCTGCCCCGGCTACATCGACACCGACATGAACCACCACGAGTGGCTGACGGATGCCGGCAAGCGGCTGATCGACACGCTACCGCGCAAGCGCATCGGCCAGCCGAAAGACCTGGACGTGGTGCTGATGATGCTGTGCGCCAATGAAAGCCATTTCATCAACGGCGCAGTGATCCAGGCGGACGACGGCTACGCCCTCTGAACAGCGGTCGCGCAGATTCCTCCAAGCCGCGCCGCCCGGCAACGGCACAATCAGAACCGGTGTGGCCGAATGGCCAGCGGACATGGCACTGAGTCCTGGAGAGGAATGCAATGAACAAGGTGTATCCGAGCGCCGCTGCGGCGCTCAAGGGCGTGGTGGCCGATGGCCAACTGCTGGCCGTGGGCGGTTTCGGCCTGTGCGGCATTCCCGAGGCATTGATCGCGGCGCTGCGTGACAGCGGTGTCAAGAACCTGACGGTGATTTCGAACAACGCCGGTGTCGACGGTTTCGGTCTGGGCCAATTGCTCGAAACCCGTCAGATCAAGAAGATGATTTCCAGCTACGTCGGCGAGAACAAGGAATTCGAGCGCCAGTATCTGGCGGGCGAGTTGGAGTTGGAATTCACGCCGCAGGGCACGCTGGCCGAGAAGCTGCGCGCCGGCGGTGCCGGCATCCCCGCCTTCTTCACCAAGACCGGGGTCGGCACGCTGGTGGCCGAGGGCAAGGAAACCCGCGAGTTCGATGGTTCTGTCTACGTGATGGAGCGCGCGCTGTGCCCCGAGGTCAGCCTGGTCAAGGCCTGGAAGGCCGATGAGAGCGGCAACCTGCTGTTTCGCCGCACCGCGCGCAACTTCAACCCGGCGGTGGCGATGGCCGGGCGCCTCACCATCGCCGAGGTCGAGGAGATCGTGCCCACCGGCACCTTCGACCCGGATTCGGTGCACCTGCCCGGGATCTACGTGCACCGCCTGGTGCTCAACAAGAACCCTGAGAAGCGCATCGAGAAGCGCACGCTGACCGAGAAGTCGACAGAGAAAGCAGGAGCCTGACCATGGCCTGGACGCACGACCAAATGGCAGCACGTGCTGCGCAAGAGCTGCAAGACGGCTTCTATGTGAACCTGGGCATCGGCCTGCCGACGCTGGTGGCCAACCATGTGCGGCCCGACATCGAGGTCTGGCTGCAGAGCGAGAACGGCATGCTGGGCATCGGCCCGTTCCCGACCGAAGACGAGGTCGACGCTGACCTGATCAACGCGGGCAAGCAGACGGTGACAACGATCCCCGGTTCGTCGATCTTCGGATCGCACGACAGCTTCGCGATGATCCGCGGCGGCAAGATCAACCTGAGCATCTTGGGCGCGATGCAGGTCAGCGAAAAAGGCGACCTGGCGAACTGGATGATTCCCGGCAAGATGGTCAAGGGCATGGGCGGCGCCATGGACCTGGTGGCCGGCGTGAAGCGCGTCATCGTGCTGATGGAGCACGTGGCCAAGAAGAAGGACGGCACGATCGATCTGAAGATCATCCCGAACTGCACCTTGCCGCTGACGGGTCTGGGCGTGGTCAACCGCATCATCACCGACCTGGCGGTGATGGACGTGACACCCGAGGGGCTGAAAGTGGTGGAACTGGCTGAAGGTGTGACCCGCGACGAGCTGCAGTCGAAGACGGGTGTGCCGTTGCACTGAGCCCTGTTCATTCACCTACCAGCCGAAGGCGCGTCGTTGACGCGCCTTTTTGTTTTGCGCGAATGGCTTGTGCTGCCGAGGGCATGGAGTGACCGGCTCCGCTCATGTCCCCCAGGCCGGGTCACCGCACAAACGCTTCGGGGCAGACCGATCCGGCCTTCCTCCTTTACTTCGCTACGCCCGTCACCCCATGCCCTGGGCAGCCGCGACCATCGAAGCACGCAAAGAACTCTAGACCCCGAACTGTTGCAGTGGTGCCAAAGCACTGCGGCGGGGCGCTGTGTGTAGTGAAGTAAAGGAGGAGGGCCGGCGGGATTGAGGCCAAAGCGAACAGCTGGTGATCCGGCCCGGGGGACATGAACGGAGCGCAGTGCCCCGCCGCAGCGCTCGCGTAGATCTAGTTGCGTTGCGACTTCAACGCGCGAGCCGCCTCGGTCACCAGCTCCGGCCCTTTGTAAATGAAGCCGGTGTAGATCTGCACCAGATCAGCACCGGCGGCCACTTTGGCGACTGCATCGGCACCGCTCATCACGCCACCCACGCCGATGATCGGGTAGCCCGTGCCGAGCTCGGCACGCAACTGCCGGATGACCGCATTGCTGGCCTCGAAGACCGGGGCGCCTGACAGGCCACCGGCTTCGCTGGCGTTTGGCAGGTGCTTCACCGCTTCACGCGAAATCGTCGTGTTGGTCGCGATCACGCCGCTGATGCCGTGGCTCTTCAGCGTCCTGGCGATCACGCGAATCTGGTCTTCGACCAGGTCGGGGGCGATCTTCACGAACATCGGCACCTGGCGGCCGTGGCGCTCGGCCAGCGTGCGGTGACGCTCCGACAGCGCCCCCAGCAACGCGTCGAGCGCCTCGTCACTTTGCAGCGCCCGCAGGTTCTGGGTGTTCGGTGACGAGATGTTGACCGTCACGTAATCGGCGTGTGGATACACGCCTTCCAGACAGGTCAGGTAGTCGTCGACCGCACGCTCGATCGGCGTCACCGCGTTCTTGCCGATGTTCAGGCCGAGAATGCCGCCCTGTTGCCGAAACTTCGCGCGCTGCACGTTGGCGATGAAGTCGGCGAGCCCGCCGTTGTTGAAGCCCAGGCGGTTGATCAGCGCGTTGGCGTCGGTCAGGCGCCACATCCGCGGCTTCGGATTGCCAGGCTGCGCCAGCGGCGTGACCGTGCCGACCTCGACGAAGCCGAACCCCAGCGCGCCGAAGCCATCGATGCAGCGGCCATTCTTGTCGAGCCCAGCGGCCAGACCGATGCGGTTCGGAAAGCGCAGACCTGCCACCGTTACCGGGTCGTCAATGCGCGTCTGACGGATCGCGCACATCAACGGCGTGTGCTGGATGCGCGCGAGGGTGTCCAGCGTCAGGTCATGCGCCTGTTCCGGGTCGAGTCCGAACAGGAACGGGCGTGTCAGTGCGTAGGGGAGGAGGGCCATGAAGGGTGCGCGGGATAATTCAGGATTGTCTCAAACGGTTTCCTTGTCATGACCCAGGATGAACTGAAGGTGATGGTGGGTCGCGCTGCGCTGGCACAGGTGGTGCCGGGCAGCGTGGTGGGCGTTGGCACAGGCTCGACGGTCAACTGCTTCATCGATGCACTGGCGACGATGCGGGATCAGATCATGGGTGCCGTCTCCAGCAGCGAGAAGAGCAGCGAGCGGCTACGTGCGCATGGCATCGCGGTGCTCGACAGCAATGCGATCGAGCGCATCCCGGTGTATGTCGATGGTGCCGATGAGATCGACCCGCGCGGCCACATGATCAAGGGCGGGGGCGCAGCGCTGACGCGCGAGAAGATCGTGGCCGACCTGGCTGATCGTTTCGTGTGCATTGCCGATGTGTCGAAACGCGTCGCGGTGCTGGGCCGCTTCCCGCTGCCGGTGGAGGTGATCCCGATGGCCGCGGCGCAGATTTCGCGGCGTTTCGCGACGCTGGGCGGTCGTCCGGTGCTGCGCGCGGGTGTGGTGACCGACAACGGTGGTCACCTGATCGATGTGCATGGCCTGCACATCACCGACCCGCTGGCGATGGAGTCGGAGATCAACCAATGGCCCGGCGTGGTCAGCGTGGGCATCTTTGCGCGGCACCGTGCGAGTCTGTGCCTGTTTGGTGGCCCTGATGGGGTCGAGCACGTGGCTTACTCCGCTGCATCCTGAAGACTCCAGAACGCGCTGAAAACAGCGTAATCTCGCTGCCTCAATCATTGAAGTGGATGCATGCCCATGGCCAAGCCCAACTACTCGTTCGAAAAGCGTCAGCGTGAGCTGGCCAAGAAGAAGAAAAAGGAAGAGAAGGTGAAGGAAAAGGCGGGACGCAAGGCCGGTGCTGACGGCGAGCCGGAATCGGTCGCTGACGAGGGAGACGGCGCAGCCCCTGCGGCCGATTCAACGGGCCAGACGCCGAGCTGAGACCGGGCCAGCGCGCACTCAGTCGGCGTGACGCGCTCGTTGGGTGGCCTCGCGCACCGCAAAGCGGGCCGCGTCCACGCTGTCCAAAAGATGGGCCTCGATGGGCATCGGCGCGCCCGTGATCGATGAAGCCGTGATCTGTGCGGCCAGCGCGGCCCAGGTGATGCCGCGCGAACCGAACCCCGTGCAGGCGTAGAGCCCCGGCAGCCTAGGCACCTGGGCGGGCTGCTCCAGGCGCACCATGCCAAGCGCCTGGGCCCTGTCTGGCACCGCACCCAGCACGGGCAAGCGATCGTCGGTGACCCAGCGCCAGCCAGTGCGACCGGTGAGGCGAGTGGTGTCCATTTCGAGCGTCTTGCCGGTCAAGCGGGACAGCTGCTCCAGGTTGTGTTGATGATCGCTGTCGCGCACCGCGGGGTCGGCATCCCCAGGCTGTGAGGTGGCACCGAAGAGGGCGAATCCTTCGACCGGGGGCAGCAAGTAGCCTGAGCCGGTGATGGGAACCCGCGGCAGCTGGAGCGTGCCCAGCTCGCTCAGCCGCGCCAGGCTGATCTGCCCGCGCAAGCTCTGCAGCGGCCAGGCGTCTGGCGCCGCTGCGGGCATCCACGGGCGCAACAGCCGCAACGCGTCGCCCGCGTTCGCCAGCACAACGGTCTCCGAGGTGGCCAGACAGTGGCCTGCCGCATCGCGCAGCGCCCATCCTTCAGGTTCGCGTGTCAGTGCTTCGACGGCGCAGCCGGTTCGCAGCGCCGCCCGCCGCCCCGCCCGCTCGATGAACGAACGCGCCAGGCCAGCCGGCTGAACCCAGCCTCCGCCGGGGTACCACCAAGCCGGTCGGTGCAAGGTCAAGCCGACGTGATCCGACGCCTCACTCGCTGACAAGGCCTGAACGTAGGCCGGCGGCAGGGCCAGGCGGCGCAGGGTCTCCTGCATCGAAGGCAAGGCGTCGTCATCGTTTTCCAGGCGCAGCAGGCCTTGCGCGCTCCCTGGAGTGCCATGCCGTGCCAACGCGATGGCGACCGCGCGTTGAGCCTCAAGCGCGGCCGCGCGATTGAAGCGTGCGTGGGCGCCGTCCTGCGGGTTGACGATGCCGTGAAACAGGCCCGCGGGGTTGCCCGAGGCTTCCATCGCCAACGCGCCATGGCGTTCAAAAAGCACGCTGTCACGCCCTTGCTCTGCCAGCGCCCACGCGACCGCGCAGCCGGCCACACCGGCACCGATGACCAAGACCGGCGCACTCTCCGGTGAACAGGTCGAACGCCGCGAGGGCCCGCGACGCGGCACGAATGTGGGCGCATAGCGCCAGCGCTCGAAGGCGCTGGCCTCCTGGGTGAATCCGGTCGAACGCATCGCGTCGGCATCGGTGCCCGAGGCCGCGCCGAGCCACACCTGGCTGCCCACGCGGGCCAACCGCACCAAGGCTTTGGCCGCATGTCGCGATGCGTTGGCATCGCGCTCGAGGGGCTGGCCAAGCGCGAAGACATCGACCACGGCCGTCAGCTCGCGCAGCGCAGCCCGCCATGCCATGGGCACCAGCAGCCACTGCACTTGCCCGCCGTCGAAGGCCAGCCGGTGCAAGTTGGGTGTGATCGGCGGCCAGGTGTCGCCAATCTCCGCCACCAGCTCAGCGGCGGTGCAGCCATCGGGGATGTCGGTGGACACCGTGATCACATGCAGTTGCGCACAGCGATGCGGATCGGCGCGCCAGGCTTGCAGGCAGCGCAGGAAGCGGGCGCCACCGTCGAAACGGTCGTCCAGCATCACGAAGCGAGGGCGACCGCGCCACGCCGCGGCCAGTGCGGCCCCCAAGGCGTCAAGGGAGTCTGTGGGCTCGTCTGCTGCGACGCGTGTCATGCGGTGCGTCCTGCACCGCGGCTGTGCAGCCATGACAGCATCCGTTCCCGCGCATCGGTCAGGCCGCGGTACGCCAGCACGGCGGTGCTCATGCTGAGCAAGGCGTCGTGCAGACGGTGGGCATGCGCAGGCTCTGCCACGGCCTGCACCAGTGGCTGCGACTCGACGTGGATCGTGAACACGGCCTGTCGGTGGTCGCTCAGTGGAATGAAGGTTTGCCGTTCGGTGCGCAGGAAGGCCAACGTGGCGAGCTGGTCGGCATCGGCATCTCGGGGCCAGCTCTGGGCGATCTGCCGCGCCGGATGCGCATCAAGATGCGGGTGGTTGGTGATGTTCCAGACCCAGCGCTCCCAACGCTCGCTGCCAGTGACCAGGCGCGCCAAGTGATCGCTGGCAGCGATCAGCAATTGGTTGTCGGCCACCGGCGCATGGACTTCTCCGAAGTGCCGGCCGATCTTGTCCTCGGGCGCCCAGTGCGAGGGCAGGCAGACCGCGAGCCAGGGGATGCACGCACTGCGCCCATCGATGACGGCCAGATCCTCGGCGAAGGCGAGGCAGAACAAGGCCGTGCGGCGCCAATGAGGTGCCACCGCAGCGAGGCAGTGGCCGATGGCGTGGGCGGCGTCGGGGTGTGTGGCGGTCGCGACCTCGCCACGCACCGCCCACCCGAGGTGCATGGCGTGCACCGATCCGTCTGCCTCACAACGCCAGACCTCAGGGTGCTCAACGGCCGCGTGCTGGAACAGCGCCAGCAGCGCAGGCTGAGGATCAAAGCCGAGGCTCGACAGCAAGGCCTGATCGGCGTGAGCCGTCAGTACCGCCAGCTTCTCGCGAAGGGCCCGGTCGCCCGACCGATTGGGCGTCAGCTGAGCCGCACTGGGTCCGAGCCGGCGCAGGCCGGGCTGCATCCGGAACGGGGTGCTGACGGCATTGAAGTCGAAAGGCATAGCCACATCATGCCGAAGCCGCCAACCCAAAAAACAAAAGGGCGCCCGAAGGCGCCCGTGCGGGTGTCGATTTCGACCTTGTCGCCGGTCTGCACGAAGAGCGGTACGGCGATCTCGAAGCCCGTTGCAATCTTCGCCGGCTTCAGCACCTTGCCCGAGGTGTCGCCCTTGACGGCAGGCTCGGTCCAGGTGATCTCGCGCACCAGGCTCGTGGGCAGCTCGACCGAGATCGCCTTGCCTTCGTAGAACACCACTTCCACTGGCATGCCGTCTTCCAGGTACTGAACGGCATCGCCCATGTTCTCGTTCTCGACCTCGAACTGGTTGTACTCGGCGTCCATGAAGGCGTACATCGGGTCGGCGAAGTAGGAGTAGGTGCACTCCTTCTTGTCGAGGATGATCTGGTCCATCTTGTCGTCGGCCTTGAAGACGACTTCGGTGCCGGAGTTGCTCAGCAAGCTCTTGAGCTTCATGCGCACGGTGGCCGAATTGCGGCCGCCACGGCTGTATTCGGTTTTCAGCACGACCATCGGGTCCTTGCCGTGCATGATGACGTTGCCGGCGCGAATTTCCTGTGCGATTTTCATGACGCTGTCCGTTGAGATCCGTGAGGTTGGCTTTTCGTATTTCGGCGGTCGCGAAACGAAAAGCCTCAGATTTTAGCCTGCTGAAGGCTGGATTTGGCGTTCGCGAACGCCATCAGCTGGGTGGTGAGGTCGGTCTGGGCCAGCAAATCGGAGCGCCAGGCGCTGCACGACTGCGCCCAGGCGGACATCTGTGACGGCGAATTCAGCAGGCTCCACGCGTCGTGGTCTGCTGTCGTGGAGAGGTGGTTCCAGCGCCACGCAGCGCGCCGGATCGCCTCGGCCACGGCCGGTTCGGCAGCCTGCGATGCACGGGTCAGAAACGCCGCGAACTTGGTCGCATGCGCCCCGTCATGCTGCGGGTAGATCTGCCACAGGAACGGGCGCCCCGCCCAGATGGCGCGCACCAGGGAGTCTTCGCCGCGCACCAGATTCAGCTCGCAGCACATGAGCAGGTGGTCGAAATCGAGCTGCGTCAGCCAGGGCAGGGGATGGATGCGCACGTTGTCCCGCGCGCCGCTTTGGGCCATGGCCTGCGCCACCTGATCGGACGCGTGGCCGGGCGTGGTCAGCAGCAGTGTGGGGCGCGCGGCCAGTGCCTGCAGCAGTTCCGGTACGTGCGGATTCGCGTAGCAGAACAGGCTGACCAGGCGCTCACCGGGCTCCACCGCCACGCCGAGATCGGCCAGCCACGCCTCGCGGCTGAACGCGGCTTGTCGCTGCAGCAGGTCGGACTCGCGCAGCAGGCCACCGGTGCGAGCGGTGAACCCCGGATAGAAGTACCAGCTCGTCAGTCCGCAGGCGAGACCGCTGCCTTGCAGGGAAGGGAGGCCATGGCTGCGCTCCACGTAAGCCTCGGCGCTGAGGTACTCCAGGTTGATCCAGACCGGTGCGGTCGACTGCTGGTGCGCGCGCGCCAGGTAGCGCAGACAAGGCTCGGGCAAGCCACAACCGAAGGCCTCGATCACCACCGTGGCGGGCTCGGTGGTCGCGATGGCAAAGGCATCGTCTGCCGCTGGCCAAGGCCGCACGTCGACGCCGACCCGACCCTCGGGCGCCATCCAGGCCAGTGCGTGTGCGTCATCGATCCACAGGCGCACCTTGACCCCGCGCGAGGCCAGGTCCGCCGCCAGCCGCCAGCACACGCCCGCGTCGCCGTGGTTGTCGACGACGCGGCAGAACACATCCCAGGTGACGCGCGTGCGGGGTTGAGGTGGCGCGGTCAAGGGCATCGGCGAATTATCCGAGCCTCGGCACAATCGCTGGGCATGTCCGACACCCCCGAACCCGTCGATCCAGCCCTGGCACAGCGTGAACGTCTGCTCGCCGACGTGGCTGCGCTGCCCGGTCTGCCGGGCGTGTACCGCTACTACGACGCGCAGGGCGGTGTGCTGTACGTGGGCAAGGCGCGCGACCTGAAGAAGCGGGTCTCCAGCTATTTCCAGAAGCAGCACGGCGGAACGCGCATCGGCCACATGATCACGAAGATCGTGCGGATGGAGACGACGGTGGTGCGCTCCGAAGCCGAGGCGCTGCTGCTCGAGAACAACCTGATCAAGACGCTGAACCCGCGCTACAACATCCTGTTCCGCGACGACAAGAGCTACCCGTACCTGAAGATCACCGGCACGGCCCGTGCGCCGTCTGCGTCGAACGCTGCGCAGTACCCGCGCATGGCCTATTACCGCGGACCCGTCGACCAGCGTCACCGTTACTTCGGTCCGTACCCCAGCGCCTGGGCAGTGAAGGAGTCGATTCAGCTGCTGCAGAAGGTGTTTCGACTGCGCACCTGCGAGGACACCGTGTTCAACAATCGCAGCCGCCCCTGCCTGCTGCATCAGATCAAGCGCTGCTCCGGACCGTGCGTGGCCCTGATTTCGCCCGACGACTATGCGCGCGATGTGGCCAACGCCGAGCGCTTTCTGCAGGGCGAACAGCAGCAGGTGATGGACACGCTGCAAGCGCAGATGATGGCGCACGCCGATGCCCTGCAGTTCGAGCAGGCGGCCGAGATCCGCAATCAGCTCGGTGCGCTGTCGCGCGTGTTGCATCAGCAGTCGGTCGAGGACAACACGGGCGCTGCGACGCGCGACGCGGACATCCTTGCCGTCAAGGTTCAGGGCGGTCGCGCCTGCGTCAACCTGGCGATGGTGCGCGGCGGCCGACACCTGGGAGATCGGCCTTTCTTCCCGGTGCACGTGGATGACGCGACCACGCTGGGCGCCGACTCGGCCACCGACGACAGCGGCAAGCCTTCAGTGTCACCCGAAGCGCTGGTGCTCGAAGCCTTCATCGCGCAGCACTACCTGGACGGTGGCGTGCCGCCTTTGCTGGTGTTGAGCCATCCGGTAGACAAAGCGCTGATCGAGGCCCTGTCGTTGCAATGCGGTGTGAAGGTGACGGCGCAGCACCAGCCGCGAGATGCCCGCCGCGCCTGGCTCGACATGTGCGTCAAAGGCGCCGACCTGCGCCTGGCGCAGCTGCTGGCCGAGGAGGGCTCGCAGCAAGCCCGCACGCGCGCACTGGTCGAGGTGTTGGAGATCGACGCCGACGCGCTGGATACGTTTCGCATCGAGTGTTTCGACATCAGCCACACCGCGGGCGAGGCCACGCAGGCATCCTGCGTGGTGTTCGAGAACCACAAGATGCGCAGCGCCCAGTACCGCCGTTACAACATCGAAGGCATCACCGGCGGCGATGACTACGCGGCGATGCGTCAGGTGCTGATGCGCCGCTACGGGAAGCTGGCCGCCCAGGTGGCCAAGCACGCCGAGGATGCCGCAAACCCGCCGGACGATGACGAAATGATCGCCAAGCCCGACTTGCGATTGCCTGACCTGGTACTGGTCGACGGTGGTCGTGGGCAGGTCAGCATGGCTCGCGAGGTGTTCGAGGAACTGGGGCTGGATCTCGGGCTGATCGTCGGTGTCGAGAAGGGCGAGGGGCGCAAGGTGGGCCTGGAGGAACTGGTCTTCGCCGACGGACGCGAGAAAGTCACGCTGGCCAGGGATTCAGCCGCACTGATGCTCGTGGCCCAGATCCGTGATGAGGCCCACCGCTTCGCGATCACCGGCATGCGAGCCAAGCGCGCGAGTGTGCGTACCGGTGGCAGCAAACTCGAAGACATCGATGGTGTCGGGCCCAAGAAGCGGGCGAAGCTGCTGCAGCGTTTCGGTGGTGTGCGCGGCGTGGCAAGCGCCAGCGTCGACGATCTGCTGACGGTCGAGGGCATCTCGAAAGACCTGGCCGAGGCCATTTACCGTGCATTGCACTGAACGGATTTCCATGACGACGTGTTACGTTCCACGACGGGTAGGCGTCTCGCTGCTTTCCTGCGGGGTTGTCGCGTTCCTCGCCAGTTGTTCAGGACCACCGACCCGGGCGCCAGCGCCTGTCACCAAAGCCGTGGTGACGCTACCGTCCGCGGCCACCCGTGCGGTGGAGTCGACCGTTGTTGGCGTGCCGCAGGGTGCAATCCGCTTGCCACCACCCACGCCAGTACGCAGCGCCCATGAACTTCAGCAGCAGGCAGCACGCCGCATCCTGGCGGCCAATCCGCACTTGACCTACACGGACCGCGCGCCCGAGGTGCTGTTGGCCATTCCAGTGCTGGCGATCGATCTGAACGCCGATGGCTCGATTCGTCGCATCGACGTGATGCGCCCACCCCGCCAGGCGAAGGACACCATTCAAATCGCCATCGATGCGGTGCATCGCGCGGCGCCGTTCGGTGATGTCTCCCACCTGCCTCGACCCTGGCGGATCACGGAAACGTTTCTATTCAACGACGATCGCCGCTTCAAGCCCCGCACACTCAACACTCAATGACCGCAGGTTCTGGGCAACACGGCACAATCATTTGCATGTTTTTCAATTTGCCGACGCTTCTCACCTGGGCCCGCATCGTCGCCATCCCGTTGGTGGTCGGCGTGTTTTATCTGGACCTGCAAACAGGCACCCAGAACACGGTCGCCACGGTGCTGTTCATCGTTGTTGCGCTGACCGACTGGGCCGATGGCTACCTGGCACGCAAGCTCAATCAGATGTCTTCCTTCGGGGCTTTTCTCGACCCGGTGGCTGACAAGTTCCTGGTCTGTGCTGCCCTGCTGGTCTTGGTGCACCTGAACCGGCTGCACGCGCTGGTGGCGCTGGTCATCATCGGGCGGGAGATTGCCATTTCTGCGCTGCGGGAATGGATGGCCCAGATCGGCGCTTCGCGCAGCGTGGCGGTGCACATGATCGGCAAGGTGAAGACCGTGGTGCAGATGATTGCGATCCCGTTCCTGTTGTTCGACGACAGGCTGTTCGGCTTCATCGATACGCATGCCTGGGGCACCGTGCTGATCTGCCTCTCCGCGGTGCTGACGGTCTGGTCGATGGTGTACTACCTGCAGAAAGCGCTGCCAGAGATCCGCGCCAAGGCGCGTTAGCGGGACAGTGGCGTTCTTCGTAGATTCGCGCAGCGACGCGGCGCTGCGCGCCATGCCTGCCGTGTTCGTGCTGATCTGGAGCACCGGATTCGTTGTGGCGCGCTTCGCCATGCCCGATGCACCGCCGTTCACGTTCCTGTGCTGGCGGTACGGGTTGTCCATTGCATGCTTTGGCGCGTGGATCTACTGGGCGCGAGCCCCGTGGCCGGTGGGCCGGGCGCAATGGTTCCACCTCGGTGTGACGGGTGTGCTGATGCATGCCGCGTATCTGGGTGGCGTCTGGGCGGCCGTGAAGGCGGGCATGGGCGCAGGCACGGTCGCCTTGCTGGTGGGCTTGCAGCCGGTGCTGACCGCGTTGTGGCTGTCCTCGATCACCTCGTCTGATCACGCCCATGCGGTCACTGCACGTCAATGGAGCGGTCTGGGCTTGGGCTTGGCTGGCTTGATCCTGGTGGTCTGGCGCAAACTGGGGGTGGGCGAGATCACGCCCTGGAACCTGTGCCTCGCGTTATTGGCGCTGATCGGCATCACGGCTGGGACGCTGTACCAGAAGCGCTTCGTGACGCGTTGCGATGTGCGCACTGCCAACACAACCCAACTGTTGGCGGCGCTGCTGGTGAGCCTGCCCTTGGCATGGGCTGAATCCGAAGCGATGCGCTGGAACGCGACATTGGTGGCAGCGCTGCTCTGGTCCGCGTTCGGCCTCACGCTGGGCGGCAGCTCGCTGCTGTATCTGATGATCCAGCGCGGCGCCGCTACCCGCGTCACCAGTCTGCTGTACCTGGTGCCACCGACCACGGCGCTGATGGCGTGGGTGCTCTTCGATGAGGTGCTCACTGTGCCCATGCTGTTGGGCATGGCGCTGACCGCCATCGGAGTGTCACGGGTCGTCAGGGCGCCATCCCGGGGGCGCTCCGACTGACGTTGCTTCGGCACGGCTCGTTCGTCTCGATAGAATCAGGCGGCGCGCTTGACACCTAACAACCGCACGGCTGTAATGCCCTGGGGTCCGTGTGGGGTGAGGCGCACGGTCACTGCCGACTCCAACCATACGCATCCAATTCGAGGGGGACACTTTGTGAACAAGTCAGAATTGATCGAACACATCGCCAAGCAAGCGGACATTTCCAAGGCGGCCGCGGGTCGCGCTCTCGAGGCGCTCATCGGTGGTGTGAAGTCGACGCTCAAAAAGAACAACAGCGTGACGCTCGTCGGTTTCGGCACGTTCAGCGTGACCAAGCGCGCCGCTCGCAGCGGTCGCAACCCGCGCACCGGCGCGGCCATCAAAATCAAGGCAGCCAAGGTTCCGAAGTTCCGTCCAGGCAAGGCTCTGAAGGACGCGCTGAAATAGGGCGATCACCAGGCACTGTGGGTGCTTAGCTCAGTTGGTAGAGCGGCGCCCTTACAAGGCGTAGGTCGGGGGTTCGAGCCCCTCAGCACCCACCAGACGCAGTGCACGCACTCTCGGACATCGGTCTGGGGCTGCAGATAAAATCAAAGGCAGTCACCGAGCAAAGGCGAACCGTGGTTCGCCTTTTTCGCATTCGGAAACCAAGCTGTTCCGATGTCCGATTTCTCTAAGCACTGCAGCTTGCCGGTGCATCCATCCGAGGTTGTTGATGTTCGATTTTTTCCGCAAGCACATGCGCTTGCTCCAGTACGCACTGATTGTGCTGATCGTGCCGTCGTTCGTGTTCCTGGGCGTTGAGGGATACATCGGCCTCAACGAGGGAGCGCGGCAGTCGGTCGCTAAAGTGGCCGGACATTCGATCACCCAGGCCGAATGGGATGAGTCGCATCGCGAACAGATCGAGCGGGTGCAAAGGCAAAACCCCAACTTCGACCCCAAGCTGTTCGACAGCCCCGAAGCTCGGCAGCAGACGCTCGAAGTTCTAATTCGTCAGCGCGTGATGCTGGCGACTGCCGAACAACTGCATCTCACGACCACCGACGACCGCCTGCAGCGTCTCTTTGCCACGGATCCGCAGTTCGCCGGGATCCGCAATCCGGATGGCAGCGTCAACAAGGATCTGCTGGCCGCCCAGGGACTGTCCAGCGACGAGTTTGCTCGGCGGCTGCGTCAGGACCTGTCGGTCAACCAAGTTCTGCTCGGGGTGTCGGGCACTGGCTTTGCCTCGACCACTGCCGCGGACCAGACGCTGGATGCCTTCTTCCAGCAGCGCGAGGTCGTCTTGCAGCGCTTCGATGCTGCTAGCTACACCGAACGCGTTCAGCCCACCGACGCTGATCTGGAGGCCTATTACAAGGACCCCGCTCATGCCTCGCAGTTTCAAGCGCCAGAGCAGGCGAGCATTGAGTACGTGGTGCTCGATCTCGATGCAATGGGCCAGCAGGTCTCGATCAACGAAGAAGACCTCTCGCGGTACTACACCGAAAACGCTGCGCGTTACACCACGCCGGAAGAGCGCCGTGCCAGCCACATCCTGATCGCAGCTGACAAGTCGTTACCCGCGGCTGATCGCGAGAAAGCCAAGGCCAAGGCCGAGGCCCTGTTGGCCGATCTCTCGAAGGATCCGAGCAGCTTTGCCGAGCTCGCCAAGAAAAACTCGCAAGACCCTGGCTCGGCGGTCAACGGCGGCGATCTGGACTTCTTTGGTCGCGGTGCGATGGTCAAGCCGTTCGAGGACACGGCGTATGGCCTCAAGGTCGGTGAAACCAGTGGCGTGATTGAAACTGATTTTGGTTACCACATCATCCGTGTGACGGACCAGCGTGGTGGCGACAAGCGCAGCTTCGAAAGCGTGCGCGCAGAAATTGAGACGGAAGTGCGCCGGCAACTGGCGCAACAGAAATTCTCTGAAGCTGCAGCGGACTTCACCAATCTGGTCTATGAGCAATCGGACAGTCTCAATCCGGTGGTGGACAAATACAAGCTGGAGCTGAAAACGGCGCAGGGTGTAACGCGCCAGCCAGCGCCCAGTTCGACGGGTCCACTCGCTTCACCGAAGTTCCTCGATGCGCTGTACTCCGACGATGTCTTGCGCAATAAGCGCAACACCGATGCAGTGGAAACTGCGGCCAATCAGCTGGTCTCTGGTCGAGTCGTCCAGTATCAAGCCGCCCAGGCTCTGCCGCTGGCTGAGGTGAGGGAGCAGGTCCGCGCAGGTGTCGTTGCCGCGCAGGCCGCAGCGCTCGCGCAAGCCGAGGGTAAGGCGCGTCTTGCCGCGCTGCAGCAGGCGCCGCAAACCGACATAGGTATCGAGCCGCGACAGGTCTCGAGGCTGCAGATTCAGGAGCTCGGCAAGGCCACCACACTGGCGATCATGGGCGTCGATCCGAAGAAGCTACCGAGCTTCGTCGGTATCGATCTGGGCGCGGATGGCTATGCCGTCGCGAAGGTCCTGCAGGTCATCGGCCGTGATCCCATCGTGGCCGATGCCGCGCAAGCCAAGAACCAATATCAACAGGCCTGGGCCGATGCCGAAGCCCAAGCGTACCTCGGCGCGCTGAAAGAGCGGTTCAAGGTCCAGATCGATGCCAAGGCGACGGCGAAGACCGCCTCGACCGAGACGGCCGACGGTCGTTGAGCCTGATGTCAAGCGGTGTTGTGCAGTGCCTCTGGGCGCGGGGCATCGCCTATACTTGCAGTCTGCGGTGGCTGTAGCTCAGTTGGTAGAGTCCAGGATTGTGATTCCTGTTGTCGTGGGTTCGAGCCCCATCAGCCACCCCAATATTTCCCTTTAAAATCAACAAGTTAGGAGCTTCGAGGCCTTTCTTGGGATAAATCGGGGATAAATCCGCCGAACAGGCGCTCTCACAGGGCCGCTCGTTCGGCCGATCGGTCAGCGCTCTTGCTCGCTGCTACGCGAGTGACTCAGCGACCTTTCTTCGGCGCGCTCGTCGAGGCGCTCGGTGCGATGGCCGCTTCCAGGCGCCCCATCTCCAGCGCGTTCTGACCGCCGTCGATCCACTTCGCATACGTGCGAAGGAACATCTCCACCGAGTGCCCAAGCTGATTGGCGCAGAACGCTGGCGTCATGCCGGCCATCAGCATCATGGTGGCGTAGGTGTGGCGGGTGTTGTAGGGCGGTCGGTAGCGCATGCCCAGCCGCCTCAGCGTCGGCTCCCAGTAGCTGCGCCGGAAGGCGCGCTCCTCGAACCAGGGCTGGTCGTAGCGCGGGTCGAGGAAGACGTGCTCGCCCTTGATCTGGGTGTGCTTGCGCTGACGCTGTACCGCGGCGAGCGCCCTGCTGTTCAGGATCACCTGGCGAGCAGTGTTGGTCTTGGTGTTCAGCTTCTCGACGCCGCGCACGATTGCCCGGTGCACGAGCAGGTGCTTGCTGGACAGATCGACATCGCGCCAGCGCAGGCCGAAGCTCTCCGAGGTGCGCAAGCCCGTGAAGAACTTGAACTCGACGTAGTTTGTGATCGGTGCGGGGTAGTGCGCCGCCATGTCGGCGACGATGATCTCGGCCTCTTCGCGCGAGAACGGGTCGGGCAGGGGCCTCTGGTGCTTCGCGCGCGCGACGGCGCTGACCGGATTGGTCGCGATGGCCTTGTCGGCGACTGCCAGTTCCATTGCCTTGCGCAGCACCGAGACGTAGTTGTTGACGGTCTTGCCCGTCAGTTCGGGCCGCGAGGCGAGGGCCGTCAGCACGTCGCTGTGCTTGAGCATCCGTACCGGCCTGTCGCCCAGCTTCGAGCCACGCCGATCACAGACCGCTGCCTTCCAGAACTTGATCGCGCTCGAGTAGCCGGCCGTGGTGGAGACCTCGAGGCGCTGCGCCGACAGCCAGTCGTCGAGCTGCGTGCCGACGGTCTGCGGCTGACCGACGTCGCCGTCGGCGGGGAAGTATTCGGCGAGCGAGAAACTCTCGAAGCGGATGCGCTCCCGGATCTCCGCCGCCAGGCGATGCGCGTACTTCAGGTTGGCCGTCGTCGGTGGCAATGGCTTGCCATCGATGTTCAGGGTGCGGCGCAGCACCTCGCCGTTGTACGTGAACTGGATGCGGATGGCGTTGCCGCGAACCTCTACGCCCGTCCCCTTTCGACCCATGACTCGTACCCCTTCACGCTGATCAGCACGTGGCCGTCTGGCGCACGGCGGAACTCGCGACCTTCGAGCCAGACCCCAGCCTCTATCTTGCGCCTGATGGCCTTGGGCGAGTAACCGGTCATGGCAGCCGCGACGGGGATGGTCACGTAGTCCGCACCTCGCGTCGAACTGGCCGGCGGGCTGGCGAGCGGGGGCTCACGGTGCCTCGCAGCGGGGACGCGACGCGGAGCCCGAGCCGGGGCTGACGATCGCTGCTGATAGGGCGACGCGGACGGCACATCAACTGCCGAGACGGACGGAGGCTCGCTGTGCATCTTCATGACTCTCGGAGGCATGCGCCGGTGCGCGGTGTCAGCGGCCACACGGCCCCTGGTTTCGACAAGGGTAGGCGCGTCGGGCGGGTTGGCATCCGATGATCTCGATCGAAAAGTCATCGCGACCCCGGCCGTCCTGGCCCCGGGGGCACCAAGACCAGAGGCTCGCAGGCCCGCAGCCTCGCCAGGTACGGTCAGCGGTGCCGAAGCGCGTTGTGTTCGTTTCGGCTACGTTTACGGCGCAGACAAGGTCGGGCGGCAGCTCAACCGCGAGCGCGTCGCGGTGGCGCGCTGCACGGTGGGGCGGCTGATGCGCCGGCTGGGCCTGCGCGGGGTGATGCGCGGCAAGTGCGTACGCACGACGCTGCCCGACCTGAAGGCGGCGTGCCCGGTGGACCGGCGTCAACAGACAGTTCCATGCCCAGCGGCCGAACCAGCTTTGGGTGAGTGACTTCACCTACGTTGCGACCTGGCAAGGGTTTGTGTACGTGGCCTTCGTCATCGACGTGTTCGCCAGGCGCATCGTCGGCTGGCGCGTGAGCACGTCGATGCAGACCGAGTTCGTGTTGGACGCGCTGGAGCAGGCGCTGTACGCCCGCCGGCCGGGCTGCGAAGGTGAACTGATCCACCACAACTGCAATCCGGATCTGAAGCCTTCTCTGTAGATCGCCAGGGTTGGTCGCGACGCTCAGCGACGGTTGGCCGGGCTTCGGCCAACATAGACCGACTTCTGCTTGGCGTCGAAGCCGGTCGGGGCGATGGCAGTGAGCCCAACGGCGCGCCGATCCAAGCCACTGAAAGTCCAGGTGAAGTCCTGGTTCCGGTCGTTCACGAACTTCACGGTTTCGCCGTAGTCGATGTTGGGGAGTCTTGCGGTGGACAGATCGATGACCCGCGTCGCCTGTGCAGCACTTGCCGGTTGGCCGTAGATGGACTGGCCGTTCATGAACGTCTCCGCACCGGCCGCGAATGCGGTGAGGGATGCCGCACCCATGCCGAGGATGGCGATACGTCTGAGGGCGAGGATCAGGTTCATGGTGTTCTCCTTC